>Ga0265313_10000672_pt1 | contig 35190 bp, 34 predicted proteins | sample 4123metaG_FD_203122 | JGI IMG/M metagenome (GOLD analysis project Ga0265313, IMG submission 203122) | Rhizosphere microbial communities from Carex aquatilis grown in University of Washington, Seatle, WA, United States - 4-1-23 metaG | ecosystem: Host-associated > Plants > Roots > Rhizosphere >... | reverse complement strand
GCCGCCGCCAGCTCCTTGGCGCCCGGCGAATTGGCTTCGTTCGCCATCTTGCCGGCGATCTCCGCAATCAATCCCGACACGACAACGGTGCGCCGCGCCACCGGATTGCGCTCGTAACCCACCTGCTGGAAGAAATTCGCCGTCGGGACGCGGATGCGCATGTCGGCGGGCATGGTCACCATGTCGAAGCCGTTGCCGTCGCCGGTGAGGTTCATCAGCTCGAGTTCGGGCGCGCTGAGCGGCGCGGTGTGGCCCTTGACGCGGGCGAACATCACGGAATCGAGCAGCTTCTGCACCTGCAATAGCGGGCCGACGTCGATATCGAGCACGGCAGCGTGGATGCCCCAGCCCTTCGGCGTCTTCTTGGCGACCTCGTCGTATTCGCTCCAGCGGTGCGGCAGGGTGCGGCAGTAGGCGATCATGCGCTTGATGACGGCGAACTTGCGCTCGAAGGCGGCGCGGCGCTCGCCGGTGAGCTCCTTCGCCTTGGAGTTGAGCGCGGCGATAAAGTGCGGGCCGCTTTCGCCGAACAGCGACACGGTGTTGGTCGAGAGCAACTGGTTATAGCCGACCGCCGGCGAGATAGCGTGGGCGTTCGGCCGCGGCGTGCCGAGACCGGCCTGCGAGTTGTACGAGCCGTGGCCGCCGGTCTCGAAGGCATAGACGCCGACGATCTGTTCGCGCGTCAATCCGGCATCGCGCGCGGCCTTGGCATAGGCGCGCTTGAAGTCGGCATCGCTTGCCGGCAGGTCGGGCACGAAGCCCCACTGCTCGCTGGCGGCGCTGAGGAAATCGGCGATGACCGGAATCTCCGGCTTGGGCGGCACCGGCGGTGGAGGTGGTGGCGGCAGCGGGCTGACCGGCTTGGGTGGGCCGCTGTAGACCGGCGGCTGGTTCAGCACGTAATCGTCGAGCGCGATTGCCTGATGCTCGCGGCGTTTGGCGTTGCGGATGCGGCGCTTGTCGGCGATCGCGTCCCAATAGGTGGCGGCCTGCTCCTCGTAGGTGCCGCGCGCGCTCTGATAGACCTCGAGCTTGGCCTGATAGTCGGCGAGCGCAGCGGGCGAGATGTCCTGCGCTGCGGCGGCGGTGGCCAACAGTCCGATCAGGAGCACCATTGGAAGCGTTGCACGCATGCGCGCTTTGTCCGTGATTCGAATGCCCATGGCTATGTTGCAAAAAAAGCGCCGCAAATTGCGGCGCATCTTCAGCGGCCCGGGCAAAAGGTCCGGGCGGGGAGGACGATTCAAGTCAGACCGACGGCTAGCGAATCGTCGGGCCGTTGCGCTCGGTGATCGCCACAGGGCCACCAGCCTTGATGACGGTCGGGCCCTGCGCGGTCAGAATGTCGGTGCCGAGATTGAGATTGTGCGCGGCAATGCTGATCACCGAGAGCAGCAGCGCGGCGGCGAGGCCGACCACGACGATCCTGAGGTGGGTGGCGCGGTCGGCAGTGTAAAGCGACCAGTTCATGACAGCCTCCAAGGTCACTGCCATTGGTCGGCATGACCCGGATATTGGTTCAACCCGTGTTCAAACCGCTAACGTGGGAAGACGCGCGCAGTTCCGCAGCCGCCCCTCACGGAACGGTGACACTGGATTGAAAGGGCCTGAAAATGCCAACGGGCGGCCACAAAGCCGCCCGAAGCCTGACAACGGCTAGCGCTTACGCCGCGCGCTTGAGCGGAAACTGCTCGCTCTGATAGAGCGCGCGAATATCGTGGTGACCGAGACGCTTTTCGTCAATTTGAATGTAGGCGCCGAGCAGAAGTGCTTCGGGCAGTTCCTCGACCGCAAAGAGGATCGCATCGGCGGCGTGATCGAAACGGCGATACTTCACCTTCTTGGCAATCTTGTTGTTGCGCGAGGGAAACAACTCCGCCGGCGCTTCGAAATCGAACTTTTCCATTACTCAACTCCTTATAAGCATCCGGCGAAACCGAACGAATTGATTTAGTTGGGTATATGGGGTGTCGGCCCTGGTTCCGCCAGAGTGCGCGGGAAACCCGCTAAAGCTAGATGCTGCCGACGGTTTTCAGCCGGCAGCGCGGGTGGATTTCCGACTGCGACAGCACCGGGGTATGGGCGCGGAAGCGTTCGACGATGCCGCGCACGAACGGCCGGATGCCGGCGGAGGTGACGAGCACCGGCGCTTCGCCTTCGCGCGCGGCTTCCTCGAATTTCTCGCGTACCAGCGTGATGAACTCGGTCAGCCGTGACGGCTGCATCGCAAGCGTGCGTGCGTCGCCTTCGCCGACCATCGACTCGGCGAAGGCCTGTTCCCATTTTGCCGACAATGCGATCAGCGGCAGGTAGCCGCTCGTGGAGGTGTGCTGCGCGCAGATCTGCCGCGACAGCCGCGCGCGGACGTGTTCGGCCAGCATCATCGGGTTGCGCGTCGCGGAGATGCCGTCGGCGATGCCTTCGAGAATGGTCGAGAGATCGCGGATCGAGACGCGCTCGGCGAGCAAAATTTGCAGCACGCGCTGGATGCCGGAGGTGGTGATCAGCGACGGCACCAGGTCCTTGGTCAGGTCGGCCTGGTCCTTCGGCAATTCCTTGAGCAGCTTCTGAACTTCGCCGTAGGACAGCAGCTCCGACATGTTGTTCTTCAAGAGCTCGGTCAAATGCGTCGACATCACCGTCGCGGCGTCGACGACGGTGTAACCCTTGATCGAGGCCTCTTCCTTGAGTGCGCCGTCGATCCAGGTCGCCGCCAGGCCGAAGGTCGGCTCGGTCGTGTGCGTGCCCGGGATGTTCACCTGGCCGCCCGCCGGGTCCATGACCATGTACTGGCCCGGCCAGATCTTGCCGGAGCCGGCTTCGACTTCCTTGATCTTGATGACGTAGCCGTTGGCGTCGAGCTGCACGTTGTCGAGGATACGCACGGCCGGCATCACGAAGCCCATCTCGACCGCCAGCGAACGCCGCAACGCCTTGATCTGCTCGGTGAGCCGGTCGCCGCCATCTGGCGCGTTGACCAGCGGCAGCAGCGCGTAGCCGAGCTCGACCTTAAGGTCGTCAATGCGCAGCGCGGTGCCGATCGGCTCATCGGCGGCCTCGGTCCTGGCGTCGGCGGTCTTTTTGGCTTCCGCCGCGGCGGTGGTGACCCTGGTGCGCTTGTCGAACATGAAGGCGAGCGCCGCGGCGCCGCCGCCGAGCGCGAGGAACGGGATGAGCGGGATGCCGGGCAGCAGCGCCATGACCATCATCACCGCGCCCGACATGCCGAGCGCCTTCGGGTAACCGGACAGCTGCGCCAGCAGCGCCTTGTCGGCGGCGCCGGAGATGCCGGCCTTGGACACGAGCAGGCCGGCCGCGGTCGACACGATCAGCGCCGGCACCTGTGTCACCAGGCCGTCACCGACGGTGAGAATGGTGTAGGAGTGCGCGGCATCGGCAAAGCTAAGGCCCTGCTGCGCGATGCCGATGATCATGCCGCCGATGACGTTGATGAACACGACCAGCAGGCCGGCGATGGCATCGCCGCGTACGAATTTCGAAGCGCCGTCCATGGCGCCGAAGAAGCCGCCTTCGTCCTCGAGCTGCTTGCGCCGCCGCCGCGCCTCCTGCTCGTTGATCAGCCCGGCGGAGAGATCGGCGTCGATCGCCATCTGCTTGCCGGGCATCGCGTCCAAGTGGAAGCGGGCGGCGACTTCGGCGATGCGGCCCGAGCCTTTGGTGATGACGACGAAGTTCACGATGACCAGGATCGTGAACACGATGATGCCGATGACGAAGTTGCCGGCCATGACGAAATTGCCGAAGGCCTGGATGACATGGCCGGCGGCGTCGGTGCCTTCGTGGCCGTGGGCGAGGATGAGGCGGGTCGAGGCCAAATTGAGCGCCAGCCGTAGCATGGTGGCGATCAGCAGCACGGTCGGGAATGAGGAGAATTCCAGGGGCGTATGGATGAACAGCGCCGTCATCAGGATCAGCACCGAGAGGATGATCGAGATGGCGAGCGCCAGATCCAGCAGCAGCGGCGGCAGCGGCAGGATCAGCACCACCAGGATGGTGAGCACGCCGACCGCAAGGCCGATGTCGCCGCGCTTGAGGAAAGCGCCGATTTCGCCGAGGCCGGGTAATTTGATGCCGCTAATGCCGCTCGCGGCGGAAACGTCGCTCATTCAGGACCTGGCGCCTCCCCCCGGAGGCTCGGACGCGGACAAAGACATTGGTGCTCAAAGCCGATGCCGGGGCGGCAGCGGTAGTGGAAGGTGGGCGTGGTTTCCCTTATCCCCCGGCAATATTTGCCCGGTTTATGGTTAGCGGCGGGTTAATGGTATGGGTGGTCCGTTATGGCTGTTGAGGGTGTTGTGGGGGAACCGGATCGCCCCCATTTGTTATTAAAGCTGCGATCAGCACTCAATCCAACCTATCGGGGGAGCGTGTCGTGCAGAATTCTGGGCGCTTTGGATTCTTGTCATCGGGCGTGGTTCTTGTCGCTTGCTTGATTGCAATGGCGTCAGTGCTCGTTGTCTCGCCGTGGCCCGCGCTGGGCGCGGGCGGGCCGTTTGGGAGCTTTGCCGGAGCCTGGACCGGATCGGGGACGCTACGGCCCGAAAATGGCGCGGCCGAGCGTATTCGCTGCAACGCCAACTACCGCCAGCGCGGCAGCAGCGACCGTGAAATCGATTTGCAGCTTCGCTGCGCCAGCGACAGCTATAATTTCGATCTCGTGGGTCAATTCGCCGCCGACGATCAAAATCAGATCAGCGGCAGCTGGACCGAGCGCAGCCGTAGCGTCGGCGGCACGGCTGCCGGCATTGCCCAGGGCGAGCGCCTGCAATTGCACATCGAAAGCGCCGGATTTGCCGCGACCCTGGTCATGCAAACCAGCAGCCGCCGCCAGAGCGTGACTATCGACTCTCAGGCCGCCGGACAGATCATCAAGGCATCCATCTCCCTCAACAAAAGCTGACCGGCCACACAGGGAACGGACCGCCGTATGGAGAGGACCGCCCGTTACTACCTGATCGGCGTCTTTACGCTGCTCTCGATTCTCGGCGGTTTTGCTTTTGTCTATTGGATCAGAAGCGTCGGCGGTCTGACCGAACAGGCGATCTACAAAATCCGTTTCGAGCAGCCGGTGCCCGGACTGGCAACCGGCTCGAACGTGCTGTTCAACGGCATTCGCGCCGGCGCCATTTCGCGGGTTGAGCTCGATCCCGACAATCCGAAGGTGGTCATTGCCACGGTCTCGCTCGACCCGAAAGTGCCGGTTCGCGCCGATACGCAAGTGGCGATTACCTATATCGGATTTACCGGGGCGCCGGCGCTAGCGCTGAAAGGCGGCTCGCAGCAGGCGCCGAAGCTCGTGGGACAAAACGGCCAGCCGCCGCTCATCGTGGCCGGCGCCGATGCCGGACGTAGCCTGACGGACTCCGCGCAGGAAACGCTCCACCAAATCGACGACATCCTGTCCGAGAACCGGAAGCCGCTGAACACCGCGATCACCGGCATCGCTAGTTTCGCCGACATGCTTGGCCGCAACTCGCAACGGGTCGAGGGGCTGATCGGCGGGCTCGAGACTCTCACCGGTTCCGGCGCGTCGAAACAGGGGCCGCCGATCTACGATCTTTCCGCCGCGAACGACTTTCCCCCGGTCGAGAAGGCGATCAAGGGCCAGCTCGTCATTCCCGACCCGAACGCGCTCATCCTGTTCGACTCGCAGAAGATCCTGACACGCACCGACGCCGGCACTTATGCCAGCGTTAATAACGCGCAATGGGCCGACAACCTGCCGAAACTCATCCAGGCGCGGATCGTGCAGAGCTTCGAGAACGCGCGCCAACTCAAGAGCGTGAGCCGGCCGCTCGATCAGCTGAACGCGCAATATCGTCTCGAGCTGACGATCCGCGGCTTCCACGTCGCGCTGGAGCCGTCGCCCCATGCGGTGGTCGATCTCACGGCGCGCCTCGTTTCCGACAAGGGTGACATCGCCAGCGCGCGTATCTTTACCGCCAGCGCGCCGGCAAAGAGCGCCGATGCGGCAGACGCCGTGGCGGCGCTCAACCAGGCCTTCTCGCAGGTCGCCGGCGAGATCGTGGTCTGGGCAACGGCGGCGATCTAGATCGGCGTCGCCTCAAAAAGCGACGATCCTCCCCGCGCCAGGCGCGGAGAGGACCGGGGCATCCCAAGGTGTCGGCGATCAGCCGGGCAACAGCACGGTGTCGATGACGTGGATGACGCCGTTCGACTGCATGACGTTGCGGATGGTGACTTGCGCGGTGTCGCCCTTGGCGTCGATGACCCAGAGCTTGCCGTCTTTCATCGCGAAGGTGAGGTTGGCGCCTTCCACGGTCTTGAGCATCGCCTTGCCGTTGCCGTCCTTGATCTTGTCCATCAGATCCTTGGCGGACAGGCGGCCGGCGACGACGTGGTAGGTGAGCACGTTGGTCAGGGTCGACTTGTTTTCCGGCTTGAGCAGGGTGTCGACGGTGCCGGCCGGCAGCTTGGCGAAGGCTTCGTTGGTCGGCGCGAACACCGTGAACGGGCCGGGCGATTCCAGCGTCGGCACGAGGCCGGCGGCTTTCACCGCGGCGACGAGCGTGGTGTGGTCCTTCGAGTTGACGGCGTTCTGCACGATGTTCTTCGACGGATACATCGGCGCGCCGCCGACGGTGACCGTCTTTTCCTTCATCTGGTCTTTCATGCTGTCTTGGGCAAATGCCGGGCCAATGCCGCCCAGGCTTGCAGTCATCGCGATGGCGGCAAATCCGGCCACAGCGGCGCTGACGATACGGTTCATGGTGGTCTCCCGTTGCTCTGTTTCGAGGTCCCCATGGCGGGGACATTGAGAGCTACGGCGGCATCCGCGTTACGGATGCAGTCAGAGCGAGGCCAATTTTCCGCTGCCGATGACCGGCCCCGTCGGCTGGCCGGTCGGCGAGCCGCCGGGCGGCTCCAGCGAGACGGCCAAGACGGCGTCCCTGATGGCGAGCGAGGCGAGATCGGAGGGGATGGCGAGGCTGACCGCGCCGTCGGCCCGCAGCAGCCCCAATGCGCGGGGCTTGCCGTCGGCCGGGATGAGCCAGAGCTCGGGCACGCGCCCAGTGACGTCGCCGGCGAAGGCCGCGGGCACCACCGCGACGGTGCCGCGTTTGGTGTCCAGCGTGGCGACGAAATGATGGTGGCCGCCGCCGTCGATCGCCGCCATCAGCGGCTGGCCCGTTCTAAGCGCTCCGGCGTAGATTACAAGCGCGAGGCAGGCGGCGGCCAGCGCGCTTGCCAGCGCGAATGTGCGCCAGAAGGCGAGGCTCTGCCACAGGCCCGGCGCCTGGACGCTCTCCGGCGGCAGCGCCGCAGCGATGCGGTCCCACATCTGTGCCGGCGGCGCCACTTCCGCGATCTCGGCAGCCCAAGGCGCGAGGCGCTGCTCCCAGTCGGTCACCAGCCGAGCAAAGGTCTGCTCATTGGCAATGCGCCGCTCGGCCGCGGCGCGGTCGGCGCCCGAAAGTACGCCGAGCGCATATTCGGCGGCGATCAGTTCGTCCTCGGGCAGGGCGCTATGGCCGGTCATATCGCTCATGGCTCGAGGCACGCCTTCAATTTAATCGTCGCACGTCGAATCCAGCTTTTCATGGTGCCGAGCGGCACTTTCATGCGCGCGGCGAGCTCCTCGTAGGTGTTGCCGTCGAAGAATGCGCCGCGCAGCGCGGCCCGCTCGCGCTCGGCCAAGGTTTCGAGGCAGCCGGTCAGACGCGCCTGATCCTGGCCGCTTTGAATTGTCACTTCGGCACCAGCGGCGCTATCGGCGACGTCGTCTGCCGCCTCGATCGGCTCCATCCGGCGGCTCTGCCTGGAGGCGCGCAGGCGGTCGATGGCGCGGTTGCGGGCGATGGCAATCAGCCAAGTCATGGGGCTGGCCCGGCCGGCATCGAAATCGGCGGCCTTGCGCCACACCGTCACGTAAACCTCCTGCAAAACGTCCTCGGCGTCGCTACGGTCACCCAAGATACGCAAGGCAACCCCAAAAAGCTTCGTGGACGTCAGGCGATAGACGGTCTGCAACGCAGCGCGGTCGCCGGCGGGGATGCGGGCAAGGGCGGCGGCAATGAGCCCGCGATTGGCATCGAGATCCATGCGATTCCGTCCAGGCGCCGCGGCGGCGCCGCCAGAGGAATCTTACGGTGTCGCAGGACGAGCGACAATCGGAGCATGCGGCCCGACAACTTCGGCCTCGACCAGCAGATGCATTTCGCGGCAATCGGCGCAGCGAATCCGGGCCGGTAGCTGTTCGAGCCGGTGCAGCGTTTCGTCGTCCGTGACCAGGAGAAAGCCGCCGCTCACCGGACAGCGATAGCGCAGCGCGCCTTGCGCGCGCCGCGTCAACTCGGCCGTACGGATTGGGCGGGCCGCCTCGTTGATAACGGACGGGTGAATGGTCGCCCAGCTAAGTGCGCCATACGACATGTTATTTCCGATTGTTGCGTTGCAATAATACAAGCGTCGACGAGGCCGGTGGTTCCCGGTTCCGGCTGTCTAATCGGCGAGCGGTGGAAGCCGATGGCGACCGTCGCCGCCGAGCGGCAGAGGCCCGACCGACAGCACGGCACTCAAGTCGAGATCGCCGTAAAGGTGCGGGAACAGCGCGCCGCCGCGCGACGCTTCCCATTTCAGATGCGGGCCGAGCTTTTCCGAATCAACTGCGACCAGAACGAGATTCTCTTGTCCGGCAAAATGTTTGGCTGCGGTCTCGGCGACCTGCGCGGCTGTCGAAAAGTGGATGAAGCCGTCGGTGAGATCGACTGGCGAACCCTTGAACGCACCGATTCGCTGCGCGTCAGCCCAGAGCGAGCGCGAACAAATTTTGTAAATGGCAGCCATGCATCGTTACCTGAGTGCGGCCACAACCTTGACTAGATTTTCGTTATGCCCATATCCGAACCAAATCCACATCGCCGGACTGATGAACTATGACAACCGAGGAATTCCTGATCGAAACCGCCGACCGCTGCAAGCGGCTGGCTCGCCAAGGACGCGAGTTGGCGGCCAATCTCGAGCACATGGGCAACGATCTCATGGCCAAGGCGGTCGAGCTCGACACCACGCGGCAGAAGACGCAGAAAAAGCGCTCACGCGCCTGATTTTTCGTCTCGCCATTTTTTGAGGCAATGCCCGGCCGTTCGCGCCGGGCTTTTGTCGTTCAGCAGTTCCCAGCAGGCTGACCTTATGCCAAATTTTGGCATTACCGCGAACTGCGGCGACCGGGGGGACGCATGCGCGGCATTCTTGCTTTGGGCGTCTTGCTGCTGGGATTAGTGGGCCCGGTGAACGCATTCTGTCATGTGGGGCGCTGGAGCGTTCACTGGGACAGCGAGGCCCTCGCGCAAATGGAGACCGACGGCGCGCCGTGCCGGATCAACGTCAGTTGGACCGGCAACACCAGCGAGATTCATTCGCTGCGGGTATTGGCCGTGCCGAGAAGCGGCAGCGCGAGCGTGCAAGGGCATGGCGTGCTCTATCGCCCGCGCGGCGGCTTCAAGGGCGAGGATTCTTTCGCTTTCACGCTGTATGGCCGCAAAGCAGGCGCGCCGCAGCACGCTCTCATTCGCGTCGACGTGACGGTGCGGTAGTTAGGCGGCGCCGCGCATCGGCTCGCCGCCGTGCGGCGGCGGAATCGGCGCGCCGTCCGCGGCATATTCGTTGAGCTTGTTGCGCAGCGTACGGATCGAGATGCCGAGGATATTGGCCGCATGGGTGCGGTTGCCGAGGCAGTGCTTCAGCGTCTCGAGGATCAGGTCGCGCTCGACCTCGGCGACGGTGCGGCCGACAAGATTGCGCGTGACCTGTTCGGCCGCCATTGCGGCGATCGCCGCAGTGCCGGTGCCGCGCGCGGCATCGAGACGCGAACCATCGGGCGTGAGCAGGCCATCGACGCCGATTTCGGCGCCGGTCGACAGCAGCACGGCGCGATGCAGCGTATTTTCCAGTTCGCGCACGTTGCCCGGCCAGCGATTGACCGACAAGGCTCGACGGGCTTCCGCCGACAGCGGCCGCGCCGGCAATCCGTTCACCTGAGAGTATTTCTTGACGAAATACTGGGCGAGCTCGGCGATGTCGGAGGCGCGCTCGCGCAGCGGCGGAATCTTCAGGTTGACGACGTTGAGGCGGAACAGCAAATCCTCGCGGAATTTGTTCTCGCGCACCGCGTCGGTGAGGTTACGGTTCGAGGTCGCGATGATGCGGATATCGACCGGCACCGGCTTGCCGCCGCCGACACGATCGATCACGCGCTCCTGGATGGCGCGCAGCAGCTTGGCCTGCAGGCGCACGTCCATCTCGCTGATCTCGTCGAGCAGCAGCGTGCCGCCGTTGGCTTCCTCGAACTTGCCGATGCGGCGGGCCATCGCGCCGGTGAAGGCGCCTTTCTCGTGGCCGAACAGCTCCGATTCCAGCAGGTTTTCAGGGATAGCGGCGCAGTTCACCGTGATGAACGGCTTCCTGGCGCGCTGCGAACGCGAATGGACGAAGCGCGCCAGCACTTCCTTGCCGGTGCCGCTTTCGCCGGTGATCAGCACGGAGGCTTCCGAACCGGCGATCTGCTGGGCGAGCTTGACCACGTTCGCCATGGCCTCGTCGCTGTAGACCATCTCGCGGCTGTCGTCGGTGACGGCCGCAAGCACCGCAGCGATCAACTCCGGATCGGGCGGCAGCGGAATGTATTCCTTGGCGCCGGCGTGAATGGCTTTGACGGCGGCACGGGCGTCATTGGTGACGCCGCAGGCGACGATCGGCACATGGATGCGCTCTGCGTCGAGCCGCGTCACCAGATCGCGGATATCGAGCGCGACATCGACCATCAGCAGGTCGGCACCGCGGCCGGAGCGGAGTACTGCGAGCGCCTGTTCGTTGCCGGTCGCGTGGGTGACGCTCGCGCCGTTGTCCATCGCGATCTTGCTGGCGGTGGTGAGTTGGCCGCCGAGCGTGCCGACGATCAGGAGTCGCATGACGTTATCCCTTTAATTCTCGCGCCTATTTTCGTTCCGACTTGATGATTTCCGTCATCGTCACGCCGAGCTTGTCTTCGACCAGCACCACCTCGCCGCGCGCCACCAGGCGGTTGTTGACGTAGATGTCGATGGCCTCGCCGACCTTGCGGTCAAGCTCGAGCACCGCGCCGGGGCCGAGCTTGAGCAGTTCGCCGACGTCCATGCGGGCGCGGCCGAGCACGGCGGAAACCTGCACCGGCACGTCGAACACCGCTTCGAGGTCGGCTGCGCCGCGCGTGTCCGTCTCGTCGCCGCTCGGCGCCATTGGCGCCGCGTCCTCCATCGCCTGCATGGCGCTGCCGCCTTCCAGTTCGGGAAGCGGCACCTTGGTTTCGTTGTCACTCATCGGGTAGTTCTCCGGAATTCCTATGGCTCGACTTTGGCGCCCAGATAGCGGGTCACGCAGACCTTGATGGTGGTTTCGGTCGCGGCGCGGTCACGGGTGACTCCGCCGTCGGCCCATTCGATGCGGCAATCGCCGGGCGCAAGCTCGTCCTCGGACAGCACCACCAGGCGGCCTTCGAAGCCCCGGGAGCGGGCGATATCCTCAAGCTTGTCCTTGGCTTCGTCGTAAAGGCCGGGACCGACGCGGATCGCGACATGCGGCGTCTTCACCAATTGGCGGAAGCAGTCGGTGGCGAGCGCGGCGATCTCAGCGAACGGCTGACGCGCGATCAATTCGGGCGCGAGCTTGTTGCCGACCGCGACCGCGACCTCGACCGCCTCGCATTCGAGCCGCGTCTCGATGCCGGCCAGCGCCTTCTCGACCCGCGTCATGCTGTCGCCGATGAGAGCAAGCGCGGCGGCAAGCCGCTGCGCGTTCTCGTCCTGCGCCTGCGCCTGCGCGGCGGCGAAGCCCTTGCGATAGGCCTGCGACTCGGCGTCGGCGCGCCGGCGATCGGCCTCGACCACGCTGATGGTCGGCTTCTCGCCGGTGGCGAAGTCCTCGTCGAACAGATATTTGGCCGTCGATTTCATTCACTTCTCATTTTTGCGCATGATCTTTTCCGAAAACCGGTTCCCACTTTTCGGGGTCATGCGCGTCAGTAGATCAATTCTTCGTCGCCGCGGCTCTTGGCGATCAGGATTTCGCCCTTGGCGGCAAGGTCCTTGGCGATATTCACGAGCAGCGCCTGCGCCTCGTCGACGTCGCGCAGCCGCACCGGACCGAGCGCCTGCATGTCGTCGACCAGCATCTTGGCGGCGCGCGTCGACATGTTGCTGAAGAAGAACTGGCGCACCGTCTCGTTGGCGCCCTTGAGCGCGATGGCGAGCTTGTCCTTGTCGATGTTGCGCATCAGCGTCTGCGCCGAGCCGGTATCGAGCTTGATCAGGTCGTCGAAGGTGAACATCAGCGCCTTGATGCGCTCGGCGGCATCGCGGTTTTCCTGCTCCAAAGCGGTGAGGAAGCGCGTTTCGGTCTGGCGGTCGAAATTGTTGAAGATTTCCGCCATCACCTCGTGGGCATCGCGCCGCCTTGTCTGCGACAGGTTCGACATGAATTCTGTGCGCAGCGTCTGCTCGACGCGCTCGATCACTTCCTTCTGCACCGCTTCCATCTTGAGCATGCGGTTGACGACGTCGAGCGAAAGCTCTTCCGGCAGGATCGACAGCACGCGCGCGGCGTGCTCGGCGCGCAGCTTCGACAGCACGACGGCGACGGTCTGCGGGTATTCGTTCTTGAGGTAGTTCGCCAAGACCTCTTCCTGGACGTTGGCGAGCTTCTCCCACATGTTGCGGCCGGCGGGCCCGCGGATCTCGTCCATGATGCCGCCGACGCGTTCTTGCGGCAGGTATTGCTTGAGCAGCCGCTCGGTGGCGTCGTAGTTGCCGAGCAGCGCGCCGGACGCCGACATGCGGCCGACGAATTCGAGCAGCAATTCCTCGACGGATTCGGCGTCGATGGTGCCAAGTGAGGACATCACGACCGAAATTTCGCGCAGCTCGTCGTCGTCGAGCAGGCTGAAGATCTTGCCGCCATATTGCTCGCCGAGCGCCAGCATCAGCACTGCGGCGCGTTCGGGGCCGGTGAGCCGGCGCCGGCCTTCCTTGATCTGCGGGCGGCTCGCCAGCTCGGCCATCAGGCCGCCGATGTCGTCGCGGACATCGTTCTTTGGCTTGCGCTGCTCGGTCGAATAGGCGGACGGCATCAGGCGGCGTCCTCGTGCAGCCAGCTACGGATGATCGACACTGCCTCGTGCGGGTTTTTTTCGGCGAGCTCGCCGACCTTCTGCACCGATTGCGCGTGCACCTGGCCCTGCACCTTGGCGACGTCGATCATCGCCGAGGTGCGGTTGGAGATGGCGACCGATTCATCGCTGCCGACGATCGAGATATTGGCGCCGCCCGCTGTGGTGATGCTGCCGCCGTTGCCGTTGGAGACGGTCATGCCGCCGCCGGCCTGGTTCACGGTCATGCCCGGCGCGCCCGCTACGCCGATCGCGCCGGCAACGCCTGCCGCGCCGACCGCGCCCGCCAGCATCGCCGCATGCGCGCCTTCTGGCGTGACGATGCGCCGCACCAGCGGCCGCACCACGGTGAACAGCACGATCAGCCCCAGCAGCGACATCACGCCGAGCTCGGCCCAGCGCATGATGTCGTCCTTGGTGAACTGCAGATAGCTCATCCAGCCGGCCGTCTCGTTGATGGGGGAAGCTGCCGGATCGGCAAAGCGCAGGTTGACGACCTCGACCTGGTCGCCGCGCTTGCTGTCGAAGCCGACGGCCGTCCGTACCAGCGCCGCGATGCGGTCGATCTCTTCCTTGGGCCGCGGCTGGTAGGTGAGCTCGCCTTTGTCGTTCTTGTTGTAGATGCCGTCGACCAGCACCGCCGCCGAAAGACGGTTGACGCGGCCGGCCTCGATCACCTCGGTCTTGGTGGTGCGGGAGATCTCGTAGTTTACGATTTCCTCGGTCTTGTGGTTCTGGTCGCCGCCGCCACCGCCGCCGTTCTTGGCGCCGCTGCCGGGCAGTTCGTTGCCGACCGAGACAGGACCGCCGGCTGAATCGCCCGAACCCGATTGCTCCTCGCGGGTCTGGCTCGAACGCACCACGCGGCCTTCCGGGTCGAACTTGTCGGAGGTCTGGGTGACGCGGTTCATGTCGAAATCGGCGCTGATTTCGACGCGGGCGTGGCCGGGACCGACAATCGACGACACGATCGCCTCGACCTGGCTGCGCATGCGCCTCTCGAAGGCCGTCTTGCGGTCGTCGGCGCCGGCGCCGCCCGGATCGTCCTGCTCGGCGCCGTCGGCCAGCAGCTTGCCGGTCTCGTCGATCACCGATACGCGCTCGGGCTTGAGGCCGTTCACGGCGGTGGCCACCAGGTGGCGGATGGCGCGGACCTGCTGCTGCTCCAGCGTGCCACGCACCTTGAGCACGATCGAGGCGGAGGGGTCGGCTTTGTCGCGCGAGAACAGCGGGCGGTCGGGCAGCACGAGATGCACGCGCGCAGCCTGCACCCGGTCGATGGAGCGGATGGTGCGGGCAAGCTCGCCCTCGAGCGCCCGCAGCTTGTTGATGTTCTGGATGAAGCTCGTGGTGCCGAGCGCCTCCGACTTGTCGAATATCTCGTAGCCGACGCCACCGCCCTTGGGCAGGCCGCCCTCGGCGAGCTTCATGCGAATGGGCGCGACTTTGTCGCGGGCGACCGTGACGATCGCGCCGTCATTCTTGAGCTCATAGGGGATGCCCTGGCGCTCGAGGTCCTTCACGATGGAGGCCGAATCCTCGACCGAGAGATCGGTGAACAACGGCACCATCTCCGGCGTCGTCATCCGGATCATCAGGAACGAGAAGAAGCCGACAAGCGCCAGCGTCACCGCGGCCATTGCCGCCATGCGGGCGGCACCCAGCGACTTCACGAAATCGAAAAAGCCTTGCACCCGGTTCCCTTCCCGCGAGAGGCGCGCGAGGCGCCGCACCCGGCAAGATTTGCCCGGTTTATGGTTAGCGTCCGGTTAATTCAGGAGAATTCGATTTCTGACGAGGCGAGGGAAGGCGCCAAAACGAAATCGCCGGCCGCGAGGGCCGGCGATTCGAAAACCGTGTGGATGGACTCAGGAGCGGTACTGCTGGATGCGCGTCGTGCGCAGGCCGGCGAGACCGTGCTGGTCGATCGAATACTGCCAGGAGAGGAACTCTTCGACCGTGAGGGTATAGCGGCCGCATGCCTCTTCGAGCGACAGAAGACCGCCACGAACCGCCGCGACAACCTCGGCCTTGCGACGGATTACCCAGCGCTTGGTCGACGGCGGCGGCAGGTCCGCAATGGTAAGCGGACTACCATCGGGCCCGATGACATATTTGACCCTCGGGCGGTGGGTTTCGGTCATTGGTACTCTCACAAAACTCTAACTGACAGACCCGTTACTCGGCGGAAACTACAGGTCCCGACTTAAAATTTGCCTAAGCTCAAGGCTTGGATGGGGAAAAGTTTGCCCTGATATCGCTAACGTTTTGGTCATAGATGACGGTCGCTGCGTACCACTGAGGGGTGCCGCGGCGTGACGCCATCGGGTAGAGTGACCGGAGGGGGAGTTTGAGGATGGCGGTGAAGAAGTTCCACGCGCGTCCACCGACTTCTGTCTGGCGCACGGCGGTGCTGTATCCAGCAGGGCTGGTAGTCATCGCCGCGGTCTACTTCGTGTTGGCGAAACTCGGGCTGCGGCTCGCCTCGATCAATCCAAGTGCGAGTCCGATCTGGCCACCCACCGGGCTCGCGCTCGCGTCGGTTTTGCTGTGGGGCTACCGGGTCTGGCCGGCGATCTTCGTCGGCGCCTTCGCCGCCAATGCCACCACCGCCGGCACTCTGGAAACCTCCGCCGTCATCGCCCTCGGCAACACGCTGGAAGGCCTCGCGGGCGGCTACCTCATCAACCTGTGGTCCGGCGGTTGCGCGACCTTTGCGACTCCGTCGCGCGTGGCGAAATTCGTCGTCGCCAGCGCCGGCGTAGCGACCGTGATCAGCGCCACCCTCGGCGTACTCACGCTCAGCGTCGCCGGCTTCGCGCCGTGGGAGAAGTTCGCGCCGATCTGGACCACATGGTGGCTCGGCGACGTTGCCGGCGCCCTGGTGGTGACGCCGGTGATCGTGCTGTGGGTCGAAAGCGCGCGGCGCCGTTTCGACCACAAGGAAATGCCGGACACCATTGCCGTACTGGGCCTGGCGGCGGTGGTCGGGGTCGCCGCTTTCAGTCCGCTGTTGCCGCGGTCGGATTACACCAGCCCGCTCGGCTTCCTGGCGATCCTGCCGCTGGTGTGGGCGGCGCTGCGTCGTGGCCCGCGCGACACCGCAAGCGTCGGGCTCATGCTCACCGGCTTCGCCATCTGGGGGACAATCGAGCACGCTGGCCCCTTCGGCGAAATCGGATTGAACGAATCCTTCCTGCTGCTTCTCACCTTCATGCTCAGCGTCTCGGTGCCGAGTCTTGCCCTGAGCGCTGACGTGGCGATGCGCCGGTCCAGCGAGGAAAGCCTGCTGCGCACGCAGATCGAGCTCGACAACCGCGTCAAGGAACGCACCGCCGAACTCGCCGACACCAACATCCAGCTCACCGAAGCCCAACGGCTCGCCAACCTCGGCAGCTGGTCGTGGGACATCGTGACCAACCGGATCTCCTGGTCTGACCAGTTGTTCAAGATCTACGGCCTCACGCGCGCGGAATCAGTCGGTACCATCAACGATTTCCTCCGCCGCATTCATCCCGACGACCGCGCGCGGGTGAGCGACAGCGTCGGCGCCGCGCTAAAATCGGGCAGCAGCTTCAGCCACGAGGAGCGCATCCTGCGGCCCGACGGCGAGATCCGCCATCTTCAGAGCGTCGGCGAGGTGGTCCGCGACGACCACGGTGCCGCCGTGCGCATGCTCGGCGTCTGCCTCGATGTGACGGAACGGAAACAGGCCGAAAGCGCGCTGCGCGAGTCCGAACAGAGCTATCGCTTCCTGCTCAAGGGCGTGCGCGACTATGCGATCTACATGCTCGACACCGGCGGGCACGTGCGCAGCTGGAGCGAGAGTGCGCAGCGCATCAAGGGCTATGCGGTCGAGGAAATCGTCGGGCGGCACGTCAGCGTCTTCCTTCCAAGTGAATCGCGTGCCGCCGACGTCGCCGATCAGATCCTGATGACGGCGGCGCGCGAGGGCCAATTCGAGGGCGAAAGCTGGCTGCTGCGCAAGGACGGCACCAGCTTCTACGCCAGCATCGTCATGGACGCGATCCGCAACGATGCCGGCGAGTTGGTCGGCTTCGCCAAGCTGGTGCGCGACATCACCAAGCAACACGAGGCCGAAGTGGCGCTCGATACGGCGCGCGAGCAGATGGCGCAGGCGCAGAAGATGGAGGCGCTCGGGCAGCTCACCGGCGGCATCGCCCACGACTTCAACAACCTGCTGATGATCGTTTCCGGCTACGCGCAGATCCTGCAGGGCCGGCTGTCTGAAGCCAAGGACATACAGGCCGTGCAGGCCATCCGTTCCGCCGCGGGACGGGGCGAGAAGCTGACCCGGCAATTGCTCGCGTTCTCGCGCCGCCAGCAGCTGATGCCGGTGGTGGTCGATCTGCGTGCGCGCATCGAAGCGGTACGCGACATGCTTGTGACGTCGCTGCGGGGCAATATCGAACTGTTGGTCGACGTCGAGGACAAGATCTGGCCGGTCGAGGTCGATCAGGGCGAACTTGAGCTCGCCTTGGTCAATATCGGCGTCAACGCGCGCGACGCGATGCCGGAAGGCGGGCGCATCACGCTGTCGGCGCGCAATGTGGTGCTCAAGCCGGGCTCGGCGGCCGGGCCGCTGGAGGGCGATTTTGTCGCGCTGGCGGTGATCGACACCGGCACCGGCATCGCGCCGGAACATTTGCCGCGGCTGTTCGAGCCGTTCTTCACCACCAAGCCGGTCGGCAAGGGCACGGGACTCGGTCTCGCGCAAGTGCACGGCTTCGCGCACCAGTCGGGGGGCGCAGTGACGGTATCGAGCGAGCAGGGCTCAGGCACGGTGGTGACGATCTATCTGCCGCGCAGCACCAAGGCGTCAGCCGGCGTCGACGAGGAAAAAGTGCGGCCTAACGCCGGGCAGGGGACGGTGCTGGTGGTGGAAGACAGTCGCGACGTTGCCGACGTCACCTCGACGCTGCTCGAGCAGCTCGGCTACCGCGTGGTGCGCGCCGAGAACGCCGCCGAGGCGCTGCGCCATCTGCAGCAGGGCATCGAGGTGGACCTGCTGTTCTCGGATATCGTGATGCCCGGGCAGATGGATGGCATTGCCCTCGCGGAAGCCTGCAACGAGCGCTATCCCGACATTCCGGTGCTGTTGACCAGCGGCTACAGCGACGCTGCGCGCGCCGCCGATGGCCGCTTCGATATCTTGCGCAAGCCGTTCGAATTGACAGCGCTGGAGCGGGCGATCCAGGCAGCGAGAAGCGGCAACGGCCACGCCCGCGCCGCGTATTAGCCGGCGACGCTAATTGGTCGCGACGATCTGCTGCAGCTGGCTGACCGTGTAGTTCTGCCCGTTGATGGACAGGACCGGCGGCGTCTGGGTCAGGTCGACAGAAGCGACCTTCGCCTGCACCTGGGTCGAGATCGCGGTCGATTGCCCGCTGGCATCCGTTGCCGTCGCGGTGAGGGTATAGGCGCCGGCCGGCCACAGCGTGCCGTCGTTGCCGTGGCCGTCCCAGGTGAAATTTTGGCTGCCGGCATTGACCGCGAAGCTTCCGGTATAGGCGGTGCGCCCGGTTGAATCGGTGATGGTGACGGTGGCATTGGCCGGCTTGGTGGCGTTGAGCGTCCAGGTCGCCTGGCCGTTGGCGAGGTTTTCCGTCGAGCCATTGACCACGACGGTCGCGCCGACCAGCGCCAATGCCTGCGTCGCCTGCGCGCTCTGTTGCATGCTCACCAGCGTGGTCAACGAGTCGTTCGACTTCATCTGCTGTTCGACCTGGGCGAACTCGACCAATTGCTGGGTGAACTGATTGGTGTCCATCGGACTGAGCGGATCCTGGTTTTTCAGCTGCGTCGTCAGCAGCTGCAGGAATTCCGTGAAATTGCTGGCGATTTCGGTGTTGTTGACCGCGCCGGCGACGGAGCTCGTCGAGCTGGTGGGGGTGGTGCCGGTGGCGGATGGAACGGTGGTCATTGGCTAAACCCGGATGTCGACGCCGCTGCCCATACCGGCGTAGCGGACATAGTTGCTGGCCACCGTGGCGGAGAGCGTGTCGTCTTCGACGACGAGCTGCGCACTGGCGGGTGTGGATGTGTTGCTCTGCTGCTGATTGAGGCTCTGGTCACGCAACGAGAACTGCAATCCGTTGTCGGAGGTCTTCAGGCCCGCGTCCTGCAGCGCACGCTCGAGGCCGGCGGCGTCCCGGCGCAGCAGGTCGAGTGTGTCGGCGCGGTCGACCGTCAGATGCGAAGTGACCTGACCGTTCTTGTCGACGTCGAGGCGGACGTCGATGCGGCCGAGTTCGGGCGGGTCGAGGCGAATGTCGAAGCGGTTCTTGCCGGCAAGCGCCTTGCCGGCGATCTCGACCGCGAGGCCGGCTACCGGAACGGCGTCGGTTTGCGGCGCCGGCGCGGCGGGAGCCTGCGCCGCTGCGGCAGCAGCCGGCGGCGCGGGCGCCGCGACGGTGAGGGGCTGCGCAGCGTCGGCAACCTTGGCGACCGCGGCATCGGCATTGGTGGTCGCTACAGGCGCTGCGGCGTCGACGTCATGATGGGCCGGCGCCGGCTGGTCGTCATGCTGCGGCCGGATCGGGACGTCCTTGGTGCCGTCGGCGGCGGCTTGTGGCGTCGCTCCGTCAGGGGCGGTGGCCGCCGCGTCGGCGGTTTGCGGCTGGGGCGCGTCGGCGCCCTTGGCGGCTGGTTGCGCCTTGCCGTCATCGGTAGTGGCCGCGGGTTTGGCGCCAGTCTTCGGAGCGACCACGTTAGCAATTGTGATCGCGGGCGCGGTCACCGCGAGGGCGGCAATCTGCTGCACCGGGGCTGTTGCCGGAGCGGCGGCGTCCGCCGCTGGCGCGACAGGAACCGCGACCGGCGCGGCCGGCGGCGTACCGGCTGCCGCGGCATCGGTCACCGCCACCGCCAGGATTGCGGCCGGGTCGATGGGCTTGTCGTCGGTGCCCTCGGCGGGTTTCGCGTCGGTTGGCTTCGTCTTGTCGGCGGGGTCGGACGCCTTGGTGGCCGTCGTGTCGGCGGTCGCCGCCGTCACTGTTCCAGGCACCGTGGCCGCAACGGCAGCGATATTTGCGGTGGTCGTGTCGGGCTTGTCGGCCAAGGCCACCTTGGCCTTGTCGTCGGTTGGCTTGGTGTCGCCTGATTTGCTGGCCGCAGGCTTGCCGTCCGCGGTCTTTACCGGCGGAGCAGCGGCCTGATCGCTGGCCGGCGCGGGGGCCGGCGGCGGGTCAGCGGGCGCTTGGGTCGTGTCGTCGAGCATGCTCTCGAATGATGTCGCCGGCGCATCATCCGCTGCGGGCGCGGGCGGCGGGCTCGGCGGGAAATAGGCAGCGGTAATGGAGCTGGGATCGGACGCAACTTGTGGCACTGGAACCTCCGGATATCCGCCGTTGAATTTGCAATCGGCAGGCCAGCCGGGGTTCGCGATAAAACAACAAATAAATCATACGCTTAGATGGCTCTGACGCCGGCCCGGCGCCGCCTGCGACCGGCATGCTCTGCTCATAACCGGCAAATATTGCCGGGGCCGCCCATGCGGATCGCATTGCGCGCGGCGGATCGCCATCTGTAGTAAGAAGTACCATGCGCAACAGTGTCGACCTCGATCGCCGGCCACAGGACACCCGTGTCGTCGTCGCCATGTCCGGCGGCGTCGATTCGTCGGTGACTGCCGCGCTGCTCAAGGCCGAGGGCTATGACGTCGTCGGCGTCACGCTGCAGCTCTATGACCACGGCGCCGCGACCCATCGCAAGGGCGCCTGCTGTGCAGGCCAGGACATCTACGACGCGCGCGCCGTCGCCGAGCGCATCGGCATCCCCCATTACGTGCTGGACTACGAGAGCCGCTTCAAGGAGGCGGTGATCGACCGTTTCGCCCAGAGCTACATGCACGGCGAGACGCCGGTGCCCTGTGTCGACTGCAACATGTCGATCAAGTTCCACGATCTCCTCATCACCGCGCGCGAGCTCGGAGCCGAAGTGCTGGCGACCGGGCACTATGTCGCGTCGCGGCGTCTCGCTTCGGGCGGGCGCGCGCTCTACCGCGCGCGCGAGGAAGAGCGTGACCAGAGCTACTTCCTGTTCGGCACCACGCGCGCGCAGCTTGAGGTGCTGCGGTTTCCGCTCGGCGAACGCACCAAGGCCGAGACGCGCGAACTGGCGCGGCAGTACGGCCTCGCGATCGCCGACAAGCACGATAGCCAGGACATCTGCTTTGTGCCGTCAGGCCGCTACACCGAAGTGATCGAGCGCCTCAAGCCCGGCGCCGCCGAGGCCGGCGAGATCGTCGACCGCGACGGCAAGGTGCTCGGCAGCCACGCCGGCATCATCAATTTCACCGTCGGGCAGCGGAAGGGCCTGGGCTTGTCGACCGGAGCGCCGCTCTACGTGGTGCGGCTCGATGCCGAGCACCGGCGCGTCGTGGTGGGGCCGCGTGAAGCGCTGCGCACCGCCAATATCGTGCTGCGCGATGTGAACTGGATCGGCGATGGCGACATCGACGAGGCGGTCGGACGCGAGGTTTTCGTCAAGGTCCGCTCGACGCGGCCGCCGCAGGCGGGATGGCTGCGCGAGGCGAATGGCGTTTACGAGATCGAATTGATCGACGGCGAGGATGGCGTATCGCCGGGGCAGGCCTGCGTGTTCTACGACGCGGGCGAAGGGCAGGCGCGGGTGCTGGGTGGCGGCTTCATCAAGAGTGCGGTGGCGGCGGCAGATGTCGCGTCCTCGCGCGGTGAACGCATGGCAGCCGCCGCGCGCGGTTAGCGTGCCCAACGACATAGACCAGCAAAGCGTCGAGCGCGCCTATGCGTTCTGGGCGCCGGTCTACGACATCGTGTTTGGCGCGGTGTTCGAGCATGGCCGCACGGCCTCGATCGAGGCCGCGGAAAAAGCGGTCGGCCCTGCGGGCGGCCGCATCCTCGAAGTCGGCGTCGGTACCGGCATTTCACTGCCCGACTACGCGCGCAACAATCGTCTGACCGGCGTCGATATTTCGGTCCCGATGCTGCGCAAGGCGCAGGAGCGCGTCAGGGCACAGAAGCTCGTCAACGTCGAAGCGCTTGCCGTGATGGATGCGGCCAAGCTCGCGCTGCCGGATAATTCCTTCGACGTCGTGGTGGCACAGTACGTCATCACCGCGGTGCCAAATCCGGAAGCGACGCTCGATGAATTCGCCCGCGTGCTCAAGCCGGGCGGCGAAATCGTGCTGGTCAATCACATCGGCGCCGAAACAGGTCCGCGTGCGCTGTTCGAGAGATGCTTTGCGCCGGTCGCGCGGCGTCTCGGCTGGCGTCCTGAATTCCGCTTCGGTCGTCTTGCCGACTGGGCGGCGCGGCACGGTGGCGTGCGCGTAATCGAACGGCGGCCGATGCCACCGCTCGGGCATTTCTCGCTCATCCGCTTTGCGCGCATAGGCGAAGGCAGCCGGCAGGCGGCTTGAGCGCGGTCCCAAAAGCGGAACTTTCCGATCGGGCGTGGCGTTCTATCTGCCGGGGACCCGCTCAGCGCGGAGCATTTGTGATGGATCGCGAAATCCGCATTCTCGGCCTGGCGGCAATTGCCGCCGCAATTCTCGCGCCGGCGCTCGCCGCGGCTGCCCCGCCGGTCGACAGCGCGCAGGTCACGCCCAAGGCCGAGCAGACTGATCCGAAGGCCTGCGCCAATGGCAGCGCGACCGTGGGGGAGGGCGGCGGCGTGGACGCGCGCAGCCAGCCGGGCTCCAATTTGAGCGACAAGCTGGCGCAGTCGAATGGCGTGATCTGCCCGCCGGCCGGCGTCGATCCCGAGATCCACGAGCCGACCCCGCCGGGCGGTTCGATGAAAGTGATCCCGCCGCCGGGCAATCCGGGCGTGCAGCCGAAATGACCCTGTTGGGTCATACCGGGGCGCGAGCCATAGCGAACCCGGAATCCAGCGACGCGGCATGTGGTCTCGGCTCTCGGCCCCAATGGGTTGACACGCTTTGCCGGGGCTTCCTATATCGCGCCCATTCCGGCGCGAAAGTCTCGGAATGGCGGGGTAGCTCAGCTGGTTAGAGCAGCGGAATCATAATCCGGAGGTCGGGGGTTCGAGTCCCTCCCCCGCTACCAATTTCTACTGATTTTTCATAATATTGGTATGGCCTTGCCGGTTGAGCGACACCTGCGGCCGTACCACCATTCGCACCATCAAGCGCAGCGTGGCGACTCTTGGGACCACGAGCCAGAGCCGTCAATTCCAGTCGGTACGGCAACTGACTCTTAATCAGCGGGTCCCAGGTTCGAGCCCTGGTGCGCCCACCATTCATCCGGCATCGAACCGCAAATTTCCCGTCTCCGGAAAAAGGGCCGGATCGACGCGACTCTCGTTCGGATAACTGGGTTCGATGGGTGCTCGCGGTCAAGATGGCGGCAGGTCGTGCACGCGGTTAGTGCCATTTCCGTCCTTCCAAACTGTCGTCACGCAATTCGTTAGCGTTCCACTGCCGCGTCAGCAGCCAGACGAGTTGCGTACGAACGCGCACCATGGCCGAGTCTACGCGGCAGTTGGGCCAAGAGAGCATCGCGCTGACACAGTAGATCCGCCACGCAGGTCGGCCTTTGGCCGAACCGTTCCAGCGCGTTTAAACGCGCGCCATCGCGATCACGCTGACGCCTCGATGCGGCTCGCCTCATTGACAAGAGGCCGCCGAGCGTAGAATTATATTTGAAACAACGGTCTGAAATACGGAACAAGACCAAGCGAGGGAGGCAAGGAGATCGTGACTTCGCCGGGAGCGGTGCCTGCAGACGTGCGCCAAATTCTGGCGCAATGGTTTGATCAATTCACGAACGCGCTGAGCAAGAACAATTATCGTCAACTGAAATCGCTGCTCAGTCAGGATTGTTATTGGCGCGACCTGCTGACTTTCGACTGGACTTTTACGACGCTGCATCGGCCCGCCGAAATCGCGGCTTGGCTTGGCAAGCACTATGAGGCCAACCCGGCCACAGGTTTGCGGCTCGTCGATGAGCCAATGCTTCGGGGGCTCGGCACATTTTGCGGCAAGACACTCGAATCGTTCTTCGTGTTCGAGACCGACCGCGGCCGCGGCCGCGGCTACGTCCGTTTGAATGCCGATTCGACCTCGTCCGATTACGGCAAGGCGATAACGGTCCTCACCGCGATGAACGAATTGCGGGATTTTCCGGAGGCCACCAAGCTCAACCGGCCACGGGTGAAGTCGATGGTAGCTGCGGCCGAGGTCGACACGCAGGCGCCGCTCGCTCCCGAGCAGCAGAATCCGCAGGTCGTAATCGTCGGCGGCGGCCAGTCCGGTCTGATGATTGCCGCGCGACTGCGCCAGCTCGGCGTCGACGCACTGATCATCGAAAAGTCCGAACGGATCAGCGACGTCTGGCGCAAGCGCTACAAGTCACTGAAGCTGCACAACGAGTTGTGCATGAATCATTTTCCCTACCTTCCGTTTCCGGATACGTGGCCCGTCTATATCCCCAGGGACAAAATCGTGAGCTGGCTCGAGTTCTATGCCGAAAGCATGGAGCTCAACATTGCGACCAGCACGACTTTCCTGTCCGGTGTGTTCGACGAGGCGGCGAAGAAATGGACCGTCAGGCTGCGCAAGGCCGACGGCCAGGAATACGAACTGCACCCCAGCCATGTCATTGTCGCGGCCGGGGTCAGCGGTTATCCCGACATCCCCCGCGTCCCCGGGCGCGAGACATTTATGGGCCGCGTACGGCATTCAAGTGAAGGCACCGACGATCTCGACGTAAAGGGCAAGAAAGTGCTTGTCGTTGGCGCCGGTACCAGCGCTCACGACATTGCACAAATGTCCTACATGGGAGGCGCCGACGTGACCTTGCTCCAGCGCTCTTCCATCACCGTTGTCGGTCTTGAGCCTGCGTCCGCGCGTCCCTTCGAGATATATCGTTCCAACGATGGCGTGAAGCTGATCGACGATGTCGATCTCATGGTCACCGCGCTGCCTTATGACTTGATCCGCCGGTTGCAGGGACCCCTCAGTAGACAGATGATGGAGGACGACAAGGAATTGCTCGCCGGGCTGCGCAAGGTCGGTTTCCTCCTGGACAACGGCGAAGACGACACCGGCTACCTGATGAAGTTGCTGCGCCGTCAGGCGGGCTATTATCTCAATATCGGCGCTTCAGATCTCATCATCGCGGGCAAGATCAAGCTCAAAGCCGGCGTCGGCCTTGCGCGTTTCGATGGCGCCGACGTGGTGTTCACTGACGGCTGCACGATGCAGCCGGACATCGTGATCTTTGCCACCGGCTACCGACCGATGCAGGAAACCGTGGCGCATCTTTTCGGCGAGGAAGTGGCTCGCCGCGTTGGGCCGATCTGGGGGATCAGCGCCGACGGTGAAATTCAAGGCATGTACAAACGGACTGGCCAACCCGGGCTTTACTCGATCGGGGGCGGGTTCAGCGGCGCGCGTGTGTATTCGCGTTATATGGCGATCCTGATCAAGGCCGAGATCGAGGGCCTGCTGACGTTCGAGGCGCCGCGAGTAACCGATCCGGGCTTCCGTTTGCCCGATTCAACGAAGGCAACAGCTGGAGTGGTGGAATATGCGTGAGCGGCTCGAACTGCCAAGAATGTCGCTCGCCGAGCGCGACCGCCGCTGGACGACGACGCGCGCCCAGATGAAGGACCGGGGCATCGATTGTCTTGTGCTGTGGGGCTGGCCGGCGACTTGGGACTTCAATACCGCGAACGCGCGCTATCTGAGCCCGATTGGCGGCAACGCCGAGAACAATACATTGATCTTCCCGGGCGAAGGCGAGCCGACCTCGTTCGTCTTCATGCCGACGTTCGTCGAATACTGGAAGCGGGCGCAGGACTGGGTGAAGGACGTCCGCTCGCGCCGCGGCTCATGGGTCAACACGGTTGTCGCCCGGCTGAAGGAAATGGGCCTCAAGCGCGCTACGATCGGTATTGATGGGCTCGCCGGCCCTCTCGATCCCGACGGCTGGCTGCCTCACAGCATCTATGAAGGCCTCAAGGCGGCATTGCCGAATGCCAAGTTCGTCGTGCTCGACGACATGCTCGAAATCGCGCGTTCGATCAAGAGTGCCGAAGAGATCGCGATGCTCGAGAACGCATCCCGTCTCGGCGACAAAATGCTACAGGCCTGCGTCGATCTCGCTCGGCCGGGCGTGCGCGAGAGCGAGGTCTATGCGCGCATGATGGAAACCATGCTGTCGGATGGAGGCGAGGAGCCAACATTGTTCCTCTGGGCCTGCGACCGATATCCCTTTCCGCATCCGTTTCGTGTGCCGACCACGCGCAAGATGGACGCTAATGATCTCATCATTTGCGAAATCCATCCTAAGATTGGTGGATACTTTACCCACGTCGAGCGAACATTCTGCCTCGGCGGGCCAGACGCCGGCACCCAGCACATCTATGACGTTTGCTCGCTCGCGTTTGGGCGGGGCATGGAATTGTTTGGGCCCGGAAAGTCGATCGTGTCCTGTCTCGACGAGGTCAAGCGCGTCGTTGATGACGCGGGTCTTGGCATCTGCGAGCTCGGCATTCATGGTCACGGGCTCGCTTCACTGGAATATCCGCGATACCGCTTCCATGCCCTGCAAAGCGACCAGGCGGTCCTCAAGCGGGGCGGCGAGACGTTCAAGGCGGGCATGGTGTTCGCCTTCAACATCAATCTGTTCGATCCGAAATGGAGAAACGGCGAGACCGGCACCGTGCTGGCAGATACCGTCATTATCACTGATAGCGGCGCACGCTCGATGCACTCGTTCTCACGGGAACTTCAGAAGATCGCCGGTTGAGGGAGTAGGTCTGCCTCAACGATAACAAAACAGGCCGAGATGCATTGGCCAAAACGGGAGGAAGGAATGAAACGTTTACCAGTAATCGCCAGTGTTCTGGCCGCGGCCGCACTTGGCTGGCCAGCGCAGGCGGCAGATCCGATTAAGATTGGCGTGATGTTCCCGTTGACCGGGCCGATCGCCGTGCAAGCCGCGCCCGAGCGAGATGCGATCAAGCAGGCCTTCGAGGAAGAGAATAGCACGGTCGCCGGCCGCAAGATCGTTTTGCTGTTTGAGGACAGCGCAGGTCGCCCAGATACCGGGCTGACCAAGGTCAAGGCGCTGGTCGAGCGCGACAAGGTCGATCTGCTCGTCGCCGAACTCGTCGGCTCGGTCGGCGCGGCGATGGCGCCTTACGTGACGGCGCAGAAGGTACCGTGGGTCAATACCGTCGGCATTTCCAGCCTGACCCGCGCACAAAAGAGCCCTTACATCTTCCGCTTTGCGCCGTCGGCCTATCAGTATGGTCTTGCTGCGGCCGAGAGTGCCAAGAAGCTGGGCTGGAAAAAGGTTTATTTCATCGGCTGGAATGCTCCGGCCGGTCATGAATCCTTCGAGGCGGCACAGAAGGTGTTCGGTGCCGATAACGTTCTTGAGCCGATGTTTCCGAACGTCGGCACGGCGGACTTCGCCCCCTATCTCACCCGCATTGATGCGTCGAAGGCCGATGGCGTATTGATTGCAATGTGGGGCGCCGACGCGCCACGCGTGATCGCGCAGTTTGCCGAGCTGGGCCTTTCCGCGAAATTGCCGATGTTCGGCATCGCGTCCTTTACCAGCGAGGAACTGCTGGGCAGCATGCCGCCGGAATCAGTGGGCGTTCTGAGCTCCTATACCTATTGTGGCACGCTGGATACGCCGGAGAACAAGGCGTTCGTGGCGGGCTATAAGCAGCGTAACAACGGCTTGCCGGGCTCATATCAGTACATGGGCTATCAGGCCGCGAAGATGGTGATTCAGGCGATCAAGGACGTCAAAGGCAACGTTGAGGACCGCGACGCCTTTATTGCCGCACTCGAGAAGGTCCAGATCAAAGGGCCGATGGGCGTTACCAAGTTCGACAAGAACCACGGGATCGTTGCGGACTTCTATCTCTTGAAGGTCGAGAAGGGCACAGACGGCCAGCTGCGGAACAGGTGCGGCGACAAGCTGTCGCAGGTGGAAGATCCTTACAATCTGTTCCCGTAAGGCTTATCCCGGAGGTTGAAAGACCTCCGGGTTCCTTCGCGAACCGAGTGTTTTGTCCCGACGCCGGAATCTGACCGATGATGTTCTGGATTTTGCAGACACTCAACGGTGTATCATTCGGCATGCTGCTGTTTCTGCTCGCCTCTGGTCTGTCCTTGATCTATGGCCTGATGCGAATCCTCAATCTCGCGCACGGTTCGTTCTATTTGCTCGGAGGCTACATTGGTCTCGCGCTGCTCAAGAGCACCGGCAGCTTCGTCGCCGCCGCTCTAGGCGCAAGCCTCGCGGTAGCGCTGCTCGGCGTCGTGGTCGAAAGGACATTGTTGCGCCGGCTTCACTTGCGTGAAATGCCGCAGGTCCTCTTTACTTTCGGACTGTTGCTGGTCATCTCGGATTTCTCAATACTTCAATGGGGCGGCGCCCCCGAAACCGTGCCCAAGCCGGAGCTTTTCAGCCGTTCCGTGCAGCTCGGCTCGTTCGTCTATCCCTCGTATCGCCTCTTCATTATCGGGTTTGGCTTCGCTGTCGCCGCGGTGCTGTGGTGGCTTCAGGAGCGCACGAGGATAGGGGCCATGGTGCGTGCCGGTGTCGACAACGAGGAAATCGCGCGCGCGTTGGGCATTAACGTCTCCCTTCTCTTCACAATTGTATTTGGATTTGGCGCATTCCTCGCGGCGTTAGGCGGCATCATGGGGGGCCCAATCGTTGGCGTTTATCCCGGGGCCGACTTTGAAGTGCTGCTCCTGGGGTTCGTCGTAGTCATCATTGGCGGGCTTGGCAGTTTGCGTGGCGCGCTGATTGGTGGTCTGGCCGTCGGCCTGCTCGACAATTTCGGCAAAGTGTTCTTTCCGGAATTTGCCTTGTTCACGATTTTCGCGCCGATGGTCTTGATCCTCGCGCTACGCCCGACCGGCCTATTTGGACGGGCCTGAACGTGGCGCGGGATCAGTCGATGCCGTTGAAGCTTGCGGCTTGGGCGGCCGGCATTGCCGCTATTTTAGCGCTGCCGCTCGTGCTCGGTCCCTATTATTTGGGTCTTGCCACGAAAATGATCATCTACGCGCTGTTTGCGATGAGTCTTGATCTCTTGATCGGATTTACCGGCATGGCCTCGCTCGGGCAGGCAGCCTACTTCGGATTGGCAGCTTATACGGCGGGCCTGTTGGCATTACGGCTGGGCTGGAACGTATGGGCTGCGCTGCCGGGCGCGCTGCTTGTGAGTGTGCTCGCGGCGCTGGCCTTCGGCCTGCTCGCAACGCGCACGCGGGGCAGCTACTTTCTCATGATCACGCTGGCGCTGTCGCAACTCGTATGGGGCATTGCCTTTGGCTGGCGCAGTCTGACCGGCGGCAGCGATGGCCTTCCTGCCGTTCCGCGGCCGGATCTGATGCCGTTCGTTTCGCTCGAAAGCGACTCGGCGTTCTACTACTTCGTCCTGCTGATTGTGGCGCTCGCAACCTTCATTCTCTTCCGTCTTGTCGCATCGCCGTTTGGCTATGCGCTACGCGGAATCCGCGAAAGCGAAACGCGGATGCTGGCGCTCGGTTACAATGTCCGGCGATACCGGCTCTTGGTCTTTGTGATTTCGGGCCTCTTCGCCGCTTTGGCCGGCGTTCTCTACGTTTACTTCAATCGTTTCGTCAGTCCGGATTACCTGCACGTCGAACGCTCAGCCGAGGTATTGCTGATGGTCATTCTCGGCGGCGCAGGGACGTTGATCGGGCCCGCGATCGGCGCCGTAGTGATTGTCGCACTCGAGGATGTCGCGAGCGCCTATACCGAGCGGTGGCTGATGATTATCGGTGTGGTCTATATGCTGGTCGCATTGCTTGCGCCGGACGGACTGACCGGCCTTTTCAAGCGGCTTCGCCGCGGGCGGACCGGCGCATGAGTGCTCTGCAGACGGTCGGCGTCAGCAAGAATTTCGGCGGTGTGCTCGCGCTATCTGATGTGTCTATCGCGGTCGAGAAGGGCGCGCGTCATCTCATTATCGGCCCGAACGGCGCCGGCAAGACGACGCTCTTCAACATGTTATCCGGCACATTTTCCGCGTCGTCTGGACAAATGCTGCTGTGGGGCAAAGACATCACGAGCTTGCCGCCCTATGAACGCGCCAGACTCGGCATGGCCCGCACGTTCCAGATCACGCAACTTTTTAGCCGGCTGAGCGTGAGCGAGAATGTGATGCTCGCTCTGCATGCGGCGCGGGGCGGCGATCTGTCGGTCTATCGCCCGATGAAAGGCGACCGTCTGCTCCTGCAGGGTGCGGCCGACATGCTTGCGCGGTGGGAACTGAGCCACATCGCGGACCAAGCTGCAAACACGATCTCGTATGGCCAAAAGCGCCAGGTCGACTTGATGCTAGCTTTGGTCGGGCAGCCCTCTGTGCTTTTGCTCGACGAGCCGACGGCGGGTCTCTCTGCCGCGGAAGTCGTGCGGGTCGCCGATATGATCAGGTCGCTGCCGCGCGATATGACCGTGCTGATGATCGAGCATGACATGGATATTGCGTTCGGGTTTGCCGACCGCGTTACGGTGATGAACCAGGGACAGGTTATCGTCGAGGGCGACGTCGCCGCGATCCGCAACAACGCCGAAGTTGCGGCGATCTACCTGGGTGAAGACTGAACCATGTTGAGCATCAAGGACGTCCACGCTTATTACGGCGACTCTTACATTCTCCAAGGGGTCGATCTCGAGGTACAGCCGGGGCAGGTCATTGCGCTCCTTGGCCGCAACGGGGTCGGCAAGTCCACTTTGGCGCGCGCAATCATGGGGCTCACTCCGGCGCGACGCGGCACGATCGCCTTCCAAAGGCGCGACATTACACATCTGCCGTCGCACCAGATTGCCAGAGCCGGCATCGGCTACGTTCCACAGGGGCGGCAGGTGTTCCCGTCACTGACCGTAAAGGAGCATTTGCAAGTGACGGCGCGCGGCAACGGCCAATGGACTTTGGATAAAGTCGTCGATCTCTTTCCCAATCTGCAAAGCCGGCTCACGAGTCTGGGCGGCAAGCTGAGCGGCGGCGAGCAGCAGATGCTGGCGGCGGGTCGCGCACTGGTGGGCAATCCGTCACTGCTCATTCTCGATGAACCAACGGAAGGGCTTGCGCCGATCATGGTCAAGGAGCTCGGCCGCTCGATAAGCGCGCTCAAGGCGGTTGGCACTTCGATCCTGCTGATTGAACAGCAGCTTGCCTTCGCGTTGCGTTATGCGGACCTCGTTTCCGTCATGAGCAAGGGTCGCATCGTTCATCGATGCGCGCCGGGCGAATTGCTGGCCGATCAAGAAACCAAGGCCAGATATCTTGGCGTATAGTCATCAAAAGGAGCGGTCGTGAACGATTCGATCAAGTTTCCACCGATGCGAAGGGTCGTTACTGTCCACGACCATAATAACATCGCCAAGGTTGGTTTGGACGACAATGCACCCAGTAAAAAGATCGTCGGTCAAGGCATAGTCGCGACCCAGCTATGGAGCACGAACGGTTCGCCGGTCGATATTCCGGTTGGCGAGAACATCGAGGATGGCGGCGCTCGGATCATGGGAACGGCGCCGTTGCCCTTGGGCTGCCGCTTTACGGCGCTCGACATCCCGCCCGGTTCAAGCTCGTCGATGCATCGCACCGAAACGATAGATTTTGCCGTGGTTGTCGAAGGCGCGATCGAGATGGATCTCGATAACAGTACGGTCAAGCTTCAACAGGGTGACTTCATTGTCCAGCGAGGCACCAACCACGCCTGGTGCAATCGCAGCGACAAGAAGGCGCGGCTCGCGGTCGTGCTGGTCGACGCCAAGCCGCTCGGCATTGGCAATCCTGTTCTCGGCCAAACCAAAGCCCAGTAGCCCGACCCGGACTGCATTCGATGGCTGCGAGCAAAACGACCACGACACGGGCGGCGCGTCCGGTGGACAAGACGCTGACGAAAGGGCTTCAGCTCATGGAAGCCCTGAGCCGCAGCGCGGGCTCGCGCGGCATTTCCGAGCTCGCCAAGGAATTGTCCCTCACCAAGAGTAACGTTCACCGGCTTATGCAGACCCTGATCGCCAGCGGCTACGTCCGGAAGGATGAGGCAACGGAGCGTTATTTGCTGTCCTCGAAGCTCTGGAGGCTGTCGCGACTCGGTCAGCCGCTTTATGGCTTGCGGGAAATCGTCAGGCCCGTTTTGCGCGTCGCGGTCGAGAAGACTTCCGACAGCGTTCTTTTTGCGGTGGTCGAGGGTGACGAGATGCTGATTGTCGATCACGTTGAGACCAAGAGCGTCGTCAGGGTCTACTTTTCGATGGGCCAAGTCATCCGGGTCGATGAGCCAGTCGTACCGGGCAAAGGCCTCACGGCGCTGCAGATGGTTGCTTTAGCATATCTGTCATTCGGACGAACCTCCGAAGGAGTGTCAAAAAAGCGCGCCGTCGTAAACCCTTGGGTCAGTGATGGACGTCTCGTCCAGATTCGCAAAGACGGCTTCGGGGTGAGTCGAGGTTCATGGCTCAAAGACGTCAATGCGGTCGTAGTGCCGGTTTTTGACATCGATCAGAAGTTCGTCGGCGTGCTCTCCTGCTTTGGGCCCGAGAGCAGACTGACCGAGAGCAGGTTCGCGCCGATCGCAAGAATTTTGGCGCAGTTGGCGCTGCAAATCAGAGACCGGTTAGGCTGAATTGCCTCGACGTCGCGCAAGCTATGGCCGGTACAGGTCGCTATCTGCGGCACCGTGGCGTGGACAAGTGTCAGGCGCTACGGCCGAGCCGCGCAGAACGGTGCTCGTGTCGGCCGTCAGCGTTCCCATCTGCGTTTCAATCAGTCCTAAGGAACGCTTGCTCACGTTTTTTACTCGCTGCGCTGCCGCTGGCGTGATGCCGCTTTGTCAAAAAGGGTATTGTTGTAGACATTCTCATGACAAATAAAATCTGAACACCAATGAAGCGAAGTCGGATTGAGCCTCGCCTGCGCCGAAATGCCGAGCGCTGCTGAGACGGAGCACACCTCACAGGGCGACCTTCCACGCTTCGGGCAAGAAGCGGTAACTGTCTTTTTCCCGGACAATGTGCGCAAAGCTCGGAAAGTGCAGATGCATGCCGGCAACGAGCTGGCGATCGGTGGCGGCGCGGTCGAGGACCCGGCGGCGCGTCTGCGCTGCGATAGCTGGGTGCGAATCGAACTGATGCGACACCTCGGGCCGCGGGATCTGGACTTCGGGGACATGAACCACGTCGCCCCAGATAAGCAGGCTGTCCTTGCCTGAGTTGACGACAAAGCCGCTATGGCCCGGCGTATGGCCCGGCATGTGAACGGACGTAACTCCGGGAAACACTTCGTTCTCGCGGAACAAACGCAGGCGATCGCGATAAGGGCCAATTTGCCTGCGTGCTTCGGCGAAATAATCCGCACCCTGTTTGGTGTCAGCCACGATCGCCGCCTGCCGGTCGTCATCCCAGTAGGCCAGTTCTGCCTCGTGCAGCGCCAGTTCGGCGTTGGGAAAGCGCCGTTGCCCATCCGCGTCTATCAGCGCATTGGCGTGGTCGGGATGCAAATGCGTCAGAAGGACAATGTCGATGTCCTTCGTCGCAATCCCGGCAGCGGCCAGATTGTCGAGCATCGTTCCGGCCGATGGCTGCATCGTGTTGGCGCAGCCGCAGTCAATCAATGCGGTGCGCCCGCCGTTGCGAATGATGAAGCAGTTGACGTCGCTGCGCCGCGGGACAGGGCGGAACGCTTCCACCAACAGGCGTCTGGCTGCCTCCTCCTCGATATTCTTCAAGGCCGACAGCGAGCCTTCGAGATATCCGTCGCTCAACACGGTGATGACGAGATCGCCAACCCGCCGATGATAAACGCCGGGTGTCTGGCGCGCCGGAGCATCATTCATCATGGGTTTCTCCTCAAACCCGACGCGAGGGTACGCACGAGCTCGAGCTTGCGAACAGTTTCGGCTCCTCTAGTGCTGCGGCTGCAAAGCGCCGTTCAGCATGTGCCTCACGCTCGGCACTAGCCACATCATCGCTGTTCCGCCGGCTGCAATGAATGCCGGTATTGCGGCGGCCATCAGAATTTGCGGCGTTGTCCACTGAAGTTGCACCACGACGCCGCCAAGCAGCGGGCCCAGGATCGATCCAATTCGACCGATGCCGATAGCCCAACCAACCCCTGTCGAGCGGGCTAGCGGCGGATAAACCGCGACGTTGAGCGCCATCGTGACGCCGATCACGCCGTTGCCGATGCCGGCAAGAAACACGGCAACGACGAGAAGCGTGAAATTTCCCGTCAGTGTACCGGCGCTCGCCAGCGCGACGCCGTAGAGAATGGACGATGCCGTCAATGCCAGCATCGCCCAGCCGCGTTTGAGAATCGCCGTGAGAACCAGCGACGAGATGCCGGAACCGATCGGGAAGGCGGTGGCCGCCCATACCGATCCGACAATGGACAGACCGGCCGCGGCAAACAGCGTCGGCAACCACGTGAAGACGAAGTGCGTGGTGATGAGGACCATGAAGATAGTCAGCCAGATCAGCACCGTGTAGATGCCGCGATTGTTGAGAAAAAGGCCGGAAACGGGAGATTTTGCGGTGCTGACCGGGGTCGCGAGAACCGCATTGTCCGGTAAGTCAGCGGCTGGCAGCACGCGCCGCAGAAGTCGCACGGCCTTATCGCCGGGCACTTTCCAGTTGATGAGTTGGGTCACAGAGCTCGGCACGCCAACAAGACAAACCGCCGCCAGCACGATCGGAGCCAGGCCGCCGATCACGAAAATCGAGCGCCAGCCAAGATGCGGAATGAGCGCCGCCGAAAGGATGCCGCCGGCCACGGTGCCGACTAGAAATCCCAGGGACGCCGCCGTTACCACCATGCTGCGCCGACGCCGCGGGATGTATTCAGAGGCCAATGCGGCCGCACATGGATAGGCGCCGCCCATGAAAATTCCGGCGAGGAACTGCAGGGCGACCAGTGCGCCGAACGACGAGGATGCACCCTTAGCCAAAGTAAATAGACCAAACAAAACG
>Ga0265313_10000670_pt1 | contig 35220 bp, 27 predicted proteins | sample 4123metaG_FD_203122 | JGI IMG/M metagenome (GOLD analysis project Ga0265313, IMG submission 203122) | Rhizosphere microbial communities from Carex aquatilis grown in University of Washington, Seatle, WA, United States - 4-1-23 metaG | ecosystem: Host-associated > Plants > Roots > Rhizosphere >... | reverse complement strand
GGCCACCTCGTCCTGCGCCTCGCCGTCCGCCTGGGTGTAGATGGCCAGCAACTGCGAAGCCGCCTGGATGATGGCCAGCGGCACCCGGAACTCGTGCGACACCATGGCCAGGAAGTTGCTCTTGGCGGCGTTGGCCTCGCGGAGCGCGGCTTCGCGATGCTCGGCCTCGCTGGCGCTGCGCTCCAGCGCATCGGCCATGTCGTTGAACGCCTCGCCGAGGTGGCCGATCTCGTCCTGGCGATCCATCCGGACCCGGGCAGACAGATCACCGGCCGCCATCAGCCGGACCACGCCGGTGACCTTGGCCACCGGGCGCAGGATCAGGGAATTGCCGAAGGCCCAGGCTGCCACCAGCATCGCCAGCGTCACGCCGGCCAAGGCCGCCAGACCGCGACGGAGGGCGGCATCGGCCTCGGCGAACAGATTGACGGCGGGCAGGTCGATGGTGACGTAGAATTCGTGATCGCCGTAGGGCAGGCGGGCATGGGCATAAAGACGCTCATCGCCCGCCGCGTCGAGGCCGCGGAAGGTGCCTTCCTTGCCACCGGCGACCACCCGCTGGAAAATCGTGTCGCTTACCCCCACCGCCTCCGCCGGACCGGGCACCTGCGCCAGGAGGAAGCCCCCGCCGTCATAAAGCCGCAGCCGCGCCTCGGACGGCAGGCGAGGCGCCATGGCCTTGGGCAGCCAGGCCAGATTCATGGTGACCAGCATGACTCCCTTGACCTCGCCCCCCACCATGATCGGCCCCGCCACCGGAACGACCGGCGCCTTGATGATCTTGCCGAAGACGTATTCGCCGGTAATCACGGTCTTGCGCTCCAGCACCCGGTAAAAATAGTCGCGGTCGCGCACATGCATGTTGCCGGGAGTACCCTCACGGGCGGCGCAGATGATGTCGCCCTTGAGGTCGATGACGACGAAGTTGAAGAACGTGTCGGCGTCATTGACGGCATTGAACAGCAGATCGGCCATGCGGCCATTGCACGCGGCCCGATTCCCGGAGTGAACCGCCGGATCGCGGGCCAGAACACTCACCAGGGTCCGGGCCTGCCGGTCCAGGTCATGCTGAAAATTGACGACGACCCGAACCATCTGAAGCGCCGACTGGGTCGCCAGATCGGCGGCGGCGTGACGGGCGGTCTCGGCGTCGAAGATGATGAGAGCCAGCGCCGGCAGGACAGCCAGCGAGACGACGGCCAGCAAGCGCAGTCGTAATCCTAGCCCTCGCTGGAACATCATCCCCCCGATCTATCTGGGGTTGAAGCTTACCCTCAGGAGACCGACGGCAACAAGGCCCCCCGAAATCACTGCGGCGGCGGCGGCTTGGCGGGACCGCCGGCGTGCTTGCGCAAGTCGCCCTGCCGCCGGCGATAGCCCTCGGCGTCGCCGAAGTCGACAAAGTGAACATAGCGCGAATGCGGTGTGGCGACGGGGCGGGAATGCTTGATCGGGCACCAGTATTCCTCGGTGCGCGCCGCGATCTCGCGGGCATAGGCGATCACCCCGTTACCGTAACCGCAAAAGGCGCAGTTGAACTTTTCCAGCGGATTGAGATAGGCGAGATGATGGCGGTCGAAGACGATGAAGTCGGAGCGCGGCACCCGCCTTATGCCATAAACACGGAAGCAGGTGGCCTGATACACCTCCAGGAAGAAATCGAGCAGAACCAGAGGCAGGATCAGGGAATAGATGATCGGGGAAACCAGGATGAAAGGCAGGGGCGACTGGCGGATCTGTCGCCACAGGCCCAGCCTGAAACTGCGGTGTGCCGCCAGGATTTCCCGGTCGAAGCGCACGCGGTTCCGCTTCACCGCATAGTGAAACTGCGCCCGCCGCTCGGCGATCTGCGCCTCGATTTCCGCCTCCAGGCTGTGGATCCTGGCGGTCAGCTCGGCCAGGGTCTTATCCGCGAAGTCCATTCAGCGTCTCCGCGAAATATTGAAGCGATGGTCATGCTGGCAGGTCCGCCGCCCGCTGTCACCAACGGCCCCGTCCCGACGTGCCGATGCCAAAGAGGTATGGATGCGGAATATCTCCACTTTCACTATTCTAACCTGGGCGACATAGGTAAAATGGCAGGCCCGGATGTGCCGTCGAAGGCCGCCCGGAAACCTTTGAAAGACCTTGTGTGGGTGGGACGGCGATAATCGCACAGCAATTCAGCGAAGGCCGGTGGAGCGGTTGCCGGAAGGCACTGACCGCCGTTCTGCTCGGCGGGCTGCTGGGCATTGGCCTCGGGACGCCGCCGGTCCTGGCGGCGGCACGCCCGACCCTCGACGCGGTCCGGGCCAGCAAGGATTTGCGTTGCGGCGTCTTTCCCGACGATCCGGGGCGTAGCGCCATTGGCCCCTCCGGCCGCTGGGAAGGCTTCTACGTGGATTTCTGCCGTGCCGTGGCGGCGGCGGTGCTGGGCAATCCCGATTATGTCCAGTTCGTCGAAGTGGGGGCCAAAACCCGCTTCACCGCGCTGATGGAGCGCAAGGTCGATGTGGTGATGTTCAGCACCACCTGGACCATAGGCCGAGAGGCCAAATTCAAGGTGGAGTTCCCCGCCGTCTACCTGTTCGACGGCCAGGGCTTCCTGGTGCGCAAGCTGTCAGGCATCAAAAGCCTGGATGATCTGCGGGGCAAGTCGGTCTGCGTCACCGAAAACACCACTACCCAGAAGACGCTGGAGGATTTAGACATCGCCCGGGACCTGCGGCTGCGCATCGTCTATTCCAACGGCGACAATTTCTTTCGCGGCGCCTGCGACGCCTATACCGCCGACCGCATGAACCTGGCGACCAATCGCGCCAATCGCTCGGATAATCCCGACCTCTACACCCTCCTGCCCGAGACCGTCTCGCGCGAGCCTATCGGCCCCATGGTCCGCGACGACGACCCCGAATGGTCACGAATCGTGCGCGCGGTGGTTCACGCCCTGATCCTGGCCGAGGAGCTGGGCGTGACGGCCGGGACGGTGGACGCCGCCCGCGACGCCCATCGTGGCGCCGAGACCGACACCTTGCTGGGCAGCGGCGATCCCCACTTCGCCGACCATCTGCGACTGGACAAGGACTGGGCTGTCCGCGCCCTCAGGGCGGTCGGCAATTACGGCGAGATTTTCGACCGCAATTTCGGGCCAACGACCCCCATCGGCATGGACCGGGGACTGAACCGCCCCTGGTCCCAGGGGGGAGTGCTCTATGCCCCCCAGTTCAAGTAGCGCCGGATCGCCGTGACCGCCCCCCCGCCCATCCGCCGGCCGGGAAGCGTCGGCGCCAAGCTGACCCTGGCACTGCTTTCGGTGTTCAGCCTGTTCCTGGTCTCCACCTCGGTGGTGGTCTACGCCCTGCACGAGCAGTATTGGGGCTTCAAGGATCTGGCGGAGCATCATTTCGACAAGGCCATGACCATGGCCGAGTTGACCCGCGACGCCGAGGTCATCGCTTCGGAAGCCTTCGAGAGCATGCTGGGGATCACCCGCAGCAATTCCGAAAACGAGTCCAGTGCCGCAACCCTGATGCGGATATTCTCGACCCTGCGCGCAAAGCTGGAAACGGAGAACGGTGTCCCCAGCACGGTGATGGCCGAGATCGACCGGCTGCGGCAGCCCTATTTCGATAGCCTGGACGTCCTGCGCGCCATGCTGGAGGAGGAGCGGACCCTCAAGAGCGAGCGCCTGCGGGTGCTGGCCGATCTGGTCGCCCTGTCCGAGGAGATGGAGTCCCTGTCCGCCGCCCCCGGCCCCGATAGCGGGCGCCGGCGCGCCTTCGTCCTGGAGGCCTGGGCCGCCCTGGGCCCCATGATGGCTGCGCTCGGGTCCGAGCAACTGGGCCAGATCGATACCTTGCGGACGCGGGCGCGAGAGCATCTCCCCGCCCTGCGCCGGGCGGCCGGACGCGACCCGGCCCTGATGGCCGCCGCCGGGCGGATCGAGGCGGCCTTCGATCCAGTGTTCGACGGCCGGCTCGCCACCCTCCAGAGCCAGCGCGCCTCCCTGGCCAGCGCCAGACGGACCCGGGTGCTGTCGCAGAAGCTGACCGGCAGCGCCACCAACTATTCCCTCGAATTGAAGCGTCAGGCCAATGAGGCCATCACCCGGCATGAGGAGATCGCCCGCTATGCCATCGTGCTGACCATGGTCCTGCTGGTGCTGGCGGTGGGACTGACCGTCATCGTGGTGGGCTATATCGCCCGTTCGGTGGTGCGCCGGCTCGACCAGTTGAACTGGGCGGTTGGAGAGCATGTGGCAGGGCGGCCGGTGGCCATTCCCTCCGGCGGCAATGACGAGATTTCCCATATGGGCGAGGCCTTCCAGGTCTTCGTCACCGCCCGCGATACCGCCGAGCAGGCCCTGGATTCAGCCCGCCGCGAGGCCGAGCGCGCCAATCAGGCCAAGAGTGAGTTCCTGGCCAATATGAGCCACGAAATCCGCACCCCGCTCAATGGGGTGATCGGCTTCGGCCTGCTGCTGCGCCAGACCCCGCTCAGCCGGAGCCAGGAAAGCCATGTCGCCAAGATCCAAAGCTCGGCCCGGCATCTGCTGCGGGTCATCGACGACATCCTCGACTTCTCCAAGATCGAGGCCGGGCGTCTTGATCTGGAGGAGATCGCCTTCGACCTGTCCGAGGTGCTCGATACCGTCGCCGACATCCTGACCACCGAGGCGGCCAAGAAAGGGATCGAACTGGTGATCTCCGCCCCGCCCGAAGTGCCGCGCGACCTGATCGGCGACCCTCTGCGTCTCTCCCAGGTCCTGGTCAACATTGTCGGCAATGCCATCAAGTTCACCGAATCCGGTTGCGTCTGCCTCGCGGTCACCCTGACCGGCGAGGAGGGCGGCCGCGGCCGGCTGCGCTTCGAGGTCACCGATACCGGAATCGGCATGACCGAGGAGCAGGTCGCCGCGCTGTTCAGGGAATTCCAGCAGGCCGACGGCTCCATCACCCGGCGCTTCGGCGGCACCGGCCTGGGTCTGGCCATCAGCCGCCGGCTGGTGACGCTGATGGGCGGTACCGTCACGGTGGAAAGCCAGCCCGGCCGGGGCAGCACATTTTCCACCGCCCTGGCCTTCCCGCTTCAGGCCGATGCGGACCGCCGCGACTTCGTGGTACCGCCGGACCTTGCCCGGCTGCGAATCCTGGTAGCCGGCGGCGATGCCGGCCAGGGACTGCCCCAGCGCCTGGAGGGATTCGGGTTCGCCAGCACCGCCGTTTCCGCCGGTGCCGAGGCGGTGGCCGAATGGTCGCGCGCCCGGAACAGCGACGTCCATCCCTACGACCTGATCCTCCTGGACGATGGCGCCGATGCCGCGGCCGACACCTTGCGGCGCCTGCGCGAGGCCGCGGCCGGATCGGAGCCCCCGCCGCTGATTCGTATCGCCCCGGCCCAGCCGGACTCCGTCGAGCCCGAAGGCTATGCCGTCACCCTGTGCAAGCCGGTCCGCACCTCGGACCTGTTCAATGCCATCCTGCATATCGCCTGTAAGCCGGTGCCGGCGCGCAAATACCGCCGCTGGGCCGATTTCGAGGTGCCGGAGGGCTGGGAGGCACTGCGGGGCGCCCGCATCCTCCTGGCGGAGGACCAACCCTTCAACCGCGAGATCGCCACCACCCTGCTTCAGGGCAAGGGACTGACGGTGGAGATCGCCGAGAACGGCAAAGAGGCCGTCGCCATGGTTCAGGCCGCCGCGCCGGACTATTACGACGCGGTGCTGATGGACGTGCAGATGCCGGAAATGGACGGACGTCAGGCCACGCGGATCATCCGCCGGACCCACCCCACCGAGGCACTGCCGATCATCGCAATGACCGCCCACGTGCTGGGCGAGCAACGGGCAGCCTGCCTCGAAGCCGGGATCGACGATCATCTTGCCAAGCCCATCGACGTCCAGAAGCTTTGGGCCATGCTGTTCAAGTGGGTCAAACCTCGCGCCCGCCCCTGCGAGGCCCCGGCCGCCGGACCAGCGGAGTTGGACGACAGTACGCTGCCCACCGCCCTGCCGGGCTTCGATCTCGCCGCCGGGCTGCGCCGCTTCGGCGGAAATACACGGCATCTTCGCGATTTTCTGCGGGGCTTTCCCCGCTGGGCGGCGGAAAGCCGGGCGCAACTCGGCACCGCCCTGGAATGCGGCGACCGGGGGGCGGCGGAACGCGCCGCCCACTCCCTGCGTGGTATCGCCGCGCAGGTGGCTGCCATCGAGGTCGCAACCTGCGCCGACGCCATCGAAAGGATGCTGGGCGGTGATGGGGAGACGAACCCGGCTCCCTTCCTCGCCGGCCTCGACCGGGCGCTGGAGACCGCCTTCGCCGCCGTCTCCGATCTGGCCGACCCGCCCCACCGCCAAGCCGCCACGCCGACCGATTGGACGCCCATGCGCGCCGAACTGGCCCGCATCGCCACTCTGCTGGATGGCAATGACTTCGAGGCCGAGAGCCTGTTTGCCGCGTCGATGAACTGGCATTTCCCGGATCAGGCGCCGCCGCCACCGCTGGCGGGGATCGCCGGGCGCATCGAAGCGCTGGACTTCCGCGGGGCAGCGGCGGCCCTGCGCAGCCTGCTGTCCCCGGCCGGTGAACCCGCATCATGACCGGGCGCCAGACCATCCTGCTGGTGGACGACGACATCGCCAATCTCAAGCTGCTGCGGCTGGCCTTCACCGGCGGGCAGCGGATTCTGTTCGCCACCGGCGGCGCCGAGGGACTGGCCATGGCCCAGCGCGAATTGCCGGACCTGATCATCCTCGACGTGATGATGCCCGGCATGGACGGGTATGACGTGCTCAGCCGCCTCAAATCCGACGACCGCACCCAGGACATTCCGGTGATTTTCCTCACCGGCCGCGATGACGAAGCCGACGAGCGTACCGGACTGGAACTGGGGGCGGTGGATTACTGGACCAAGCCGGTCAAGATCGAGATCGCCCGCATCCGTGCCCACAACCATCTCGAACTCAAGCGCCACCGCGACATGCTGTCCCGGCTGGCCCTGACCGACGCCCTGTGCGGAGTGCCCAACCGCCGGGGCTTCGATGAAAGGTTGGAACGGGAGTGGCGGCGCTGCCTGCGCTCGGAGCGGCCGCTGTCGCTGATCATGATCGATGTGGATTACTTCAAGGCCTTCAACGACCACTACGGCCATCCCGCCGGCGATGAATGCCTGCGTTGCATCGCCAGAATCATCGACGACGCCCTCGACCGCCCCGGCGACATGATCGCCCGCTATGGCGGCGAGGAGTTCGCCTGCATCCTCCCCGAGACCGACCGGGCGGGAGGAATGGCCCTGGCCGAGCGCCTGCGGCTGGCGGTAACCGACGCCCGGATCATCCACGAAGCCTCGCCGGTGCGCGGTGAGATCACCATCAGCCTCGGAGTGGCAACCCTGATTCCCGATTACATCCGCAAGCCGCCGGTCCTGGTCGAGATCGCCGACGACGCCCTCTATGACGCCAAGAGGGCCGGGCGGAATTGCGTCGTCGCGGCGGGTTGAGCCCCGGCGTCGTTATTTCTTGGGGATAGCGGGGCAAATCGTGATATCTCACCCGGGCCGCCCCGACCCAGGCCGCCGCCGCTCCCCGACGCGAGCGGGAGCGATACCGGCCTCGACCCGCTGGCGGGTTCCCAACGCAACGAAAGCACCGCTTCCAATATGGTTTCCTTCCCTACGGGTCATCCGCTCTACCGAGCCCTGGCCGAACGCGACTACACCGAAGCCACCGCCGTCCAGGCGGCCGTCCTCGAATCCGGGGCCATGGACCGCGACCTGCTGGTCTCGGCGCAGACCGGCTCGGGCAAGACCGTGGCCTATGGCATGGCCATCGCCCACACCCTGCTGGGCGATGGCGCCGTGCTGGAACCGGCGGCCGAGCCGCTGGCCCTTATCGTCGCCCCCACCCGCGAGCTGGCCCTGCAGGTGCACCGCGAGCTGACCTGGCTTTACGAGCATGTGGGCGGCCGGGTGGTGTCATGCGTCGGTGGCATGGACCCCCGGGCCGAGCAGCGCATGCTCGCCCGTGGCGCCCATATCGTGGTCGGAACCCCGGGCCGGCTGCGCGATCACCTGGAGCGCGGCGGCCTGACCATCGGCAAGCTCAAGGCGGTGGTGCTGGACGAAGCCGACGAGATGCTCGACCTCGGCTTCCGCGAGGATCTGGAATTCATCCTGGAGGCGACACCCCAGAGCCGCCGCACCCTGCTGTTCTCGGCCACCCTGCCCCACGCCATCGTCACCCTGGCCAAGCGCTATCAGCGCGAAGCGTGGCGCATCGCCGTCTCGGCCGGACAGCACGGCCACGCCGATATCGAATACCGCGCCGTCCGGGTGGCCCCCAACGAGATCGAGCACGCGGTGGTCAATCTGCTGCGCTTCTTCGAATCGCCCACCGCCATGGTATTCTGCAACACTCGCGATTCCGTCCGCCATCTCCAGGCCATCCTGCTGGAGCGCGGCTTTGCCGCCGTGGCCCTGTCCGGCGAGCTGGGCCAGACCGAACGCAACCACGCCCTCCAGGCGCTCCGCGATGGCCGCGCCCGGGTCTGCGTCGCCACCGACGTGGCGGCGCGCGGCATCGACCTGCCCAATCTCGGTCTGGTCATCCATGCCGAGCTGCCGCAGAACGCCCAGACCCTGCAACACCGCAGCGGCCGCACCGGCCGGGCCGGGCGCAAGGGGGTGAGCGTGCTGCTGGTGCTGCTGTCGCGCCGCCGCAAGGCCGAGATGCTGTTGCAGACCGCCGGGGTCCAGGCGCTGTGGGGCGGCGCCCCCTCGGCCGACGACATCCGCAAGCTCGATCAGGAGCGGCTGTTGCACAGCCCGATCCTGAGCGAGGAGCTGACCGAGGACGATCTGGCCATGGCCAAGGCCCTGCTGGCCGAGCGCTCGGCCGAGGACATCGCCGCCGCGCTGGTCCGCATGTACCGCTCGCATCTGCCCGCCGCCGAGGAAGTGTTCGATCCCGGCCCCGGCAACCCGTCGCGCGAGCCCCGTGAGGTCCGCGAGCCCCGCGAACGTGGCCCCCGGGAACCCCGCGCGCCGCGCGACAACGGCTTCGCCGGCGGCAGCGTCTGGTTCCGGCTCAATATCGGCCGGCAGAAGAACGCCGATCCGCGCTGGCTGATCCCCATGATCTGCCGACAGGGCAAGATCACCAAGCCGGAGATCGGCTCCATCCGCATCTTCGAGCGCGAGACCAAGTTCGAGGTCGATGCCGCGGTAGCCGAGCGCTTCATGACCGCGCTCCGCCAGATTGATCGGGCCGACGTCCGCATCGAACCGCTGGCCGACTCTCCCCAGGCGGAGCCCGAGGCGCCGAAAGCCCGCCCGCCGGAGGGGCCCGCCGCCGTCAAACCACTGGGCAAGGGTCCTTGGAAGGGCAAGGGGCGCAAGGGGTAGCTCTGTAATACCACAAGGCTCGATGAGCAGGACTCATCGAGCCTTGGTTAGGCGCAACGCGCCGCGCGGCTTATGCCGCGGAAGGCAAGGGTTTCTTCGATCCCCGCCCGCCGTTTGAGGGCCCCGGAGATCGGTCACGATCACCGGGATTTGGTATAAAATCAGGAAGGCGGGCGGTCCCGCCCGCCTCCTATCCCCGGTAGGTGAGCATCCAGGCTTCCAGCCCCTCGGCCGGCATGGGCTGGGCATAGCGGAAGCCCTGGACCTTGATGCAGCCGGCATTCTTGAGGTGGCGTTCCTCGGCCTCGGTCTCGACGCCCTCGGCGACGATGGACATGTCGAGTGCATCGGCCAGACCCAGGATGGCAGCGACGATGGCGGCATTGTCGCTCTGGTTGTCCACATCGCGCACGAAGGAGCGATCGACCTTGATGGTGCCCAGGGGAAGCCGCTTGAGGTAGCTGAGGCTGGAATAGCCGGTGCCGAAATCGTCCACCGAAACCTGGATGCCGATTTCGCGCAGCCGGTTCAGTTGCTCGATGGCCCGGTCCGGCTCGGCCATCACCGTGCTTTCAGTCAGCTCGATTTCCAACTGCGACGGCTCGATCCCGTATTGCTTAAGCAGATCGGAGACACATTCCGCCAGGGCATGGTTGAGGAACTGACGGCCCGAGACTTTGACCGCAACCTTCATGCCGGGCAACCCGGCGTCGCGCCAGCTGGCCAGCTGGCGGCAGGCCTCCTCCATCACCCACCAGCCGATGAGCGAGATCAGGTTGCTTTCCTCGGCCACCGGAATGAACACCACCGGTGAAACCAGGCCAAGTTCGGGGCTGTTCCAGCGGATCAGGGCCTCGACGCCGGTCATCAGGCCGGTGTGGAGATCGATCTGCGGCTGGTAGTACAACTGGAACTCGTTGCGTACCAGGGCACGGCGGAGCGATTCCTCCAGCTTGAGGCGATCCAGCGCTTCGTCGTTCATGCGTGCATCGTAGAAACAGAAAGTGTTGCGCCCCTTCTGCTTGGCCCGATACATGGCGGTATCGGCATCCTTCATCAGGGCGTGGAAGTCCTGGCCGTCATCGGGATACAGCGCGATGCCGATACTGGCGCCCACATGGACGATATGACCGGACAGCTCCACCGCCTTATCGAGGGCACTGGCGATCTTCTCGGCCACCTCGGCCAGTTCGGACGTGCTTTGGAATTGAGTCAGCACCACTACGAACTCGTCGCCGCCGATCCGGGCCACGGTGTCGCTGCGCCGCAGCGCATGGCGCAGCCGCTCGGCCACCACCTTCAGCAGCTCGTCACCGGCCACATGACCCAGGCTGTCATTGACGATCTTGAAGCGGTCGAGATCAAGGAACATCAGGCCGACCCGGCTATCGTCACGCCGCGCCAGCTCGATGGAGTGATGGACACGATCTTCCAGCAACAGCCGGTTGGGCAGGCCGGTCAGGGTGTCGTGGGTGGCCTGATGCACCAGCCGGCGCTCGGTCTCCTTGCGCTGGGTGATGTTCTCCTTGACCGCCATGTAATGGATGGGACGGCCGCCATCGTCGCGGATGGCCGAGAGAGTCGCGTATTCCCAGAACAGGGTGCCGTCCTTGGCCCGGTTGCACAATTCCCCGTTCCAGGTGGCGCCCTCGGCCAGTCGCCGCCACATCTCGCGGTAGAGGGTATTGGGTGTCTCGCCCGATTTCAGCAAGCGGGGATTGCGGCCCATCGCCTCGTCCCGGCTATAGCCCGAAACGTCGACGAAGGCCTGGTTGACGTATTCGATGATGCCCTTGGTGTCGGTGATCATCACCGACACCGGCGCCTGCTCCAGCGCGGTCTCCAGCTTGCGCAGCTGGAGCTTGCGCCGGTGGGTCTGGGTGATGTCGCGGCTGAACAGGGCGATGCGCTCGATGCGGCCATCGGCATTGGCCACCGGATGCAGCCGGTTGTCGAACAGACGGGTGCCGATGCGGTCGTGACTGTCCACGGCGGCGGCACCGGCCAGCACCTTGTCGGCGCCGTCACGTAACCGCCGCGCCACCTCCGCCGGCAGATGATCCCAGAGCACCCGGCCCACCAGATCGTCGTGACCGCCCCCCAGGATACCGGCGGCGGAAGCGTTGAGCGCCAGAATCAGCCCATCGCGGTCCAGCAGGGAAATGCCCTCGGCCGAAGCATCGAGCATGGCATGGATCAGCGCGCGGTTGTCCTTGAGGGCGCGTTCGGCCTGCTTGCGTTTGCTGACGTCGTAAATCCAGGCCAGATTGACGTCTTCACCGTTCAACGTCGCCGGGCGGATGGTCAGCACCGACCAGAAGGGCGAGCCGTCGGCGCGGCGGAACTCAACGTCGGCGTCCTTGATCTCTCCGAATTCCTTCAGCTGGCGCACCACTTCGTGGCGCTGCCAATCATCGGCGAAATGGCGCTTGGCGGCACTCCCGATGCATTGCTCGCGGGGGATGCCGGTGATTTCGGAAAAGCGGCGGTTGGCGAAGACGACAATACCGTCCCGGCGTCGGGACACAGAGACTCCGACGGGGCTTTCGTCAAGGATCGCCAGGAAATCGGTAATCTCGGCGGGAATGAACATGGACAGGCGCTTCTCTTGCCGGCGCTTCAGTTTTGTTGATTCTAACCGGAATCTGACGAAGTGTCACTGCCGCGAAAATCAGGGCAGTGTCTCACGCACCACCTGATTGCGCCCCGACCGCTTTGCTTCGTAAAGCGCCTCGTCGGCGCGGTGGATGAAGCCCCCCAGATCCTCGCCGGGGCGGTAGAGGGCGGCCCCGACCGACAGCGTCACCTGCCCCAGCACCTGGCCGGTACGGCGATTGGTGACGCGCTTGCCCACCACCTGGGCACGGATGGCCTCGGCCACGGCCATGGCCTCGTCCAGGGTGGTGCCGGGCAGGATGACGGCGAATTCCTCGCCGCCATAGCGCGCGGCGATGTCCTTGGCCTGGACCGCCTCACCCATGGTGCGGGCCACCAGCTTCAGGATCTGGTCGCCCAACTGGTGACCATGGGTGTCGTTGAACTGCTTGAAGTGGTCGATGTCGATCATCAGCAGGCAGAGCGGCCGGCCGCTGGCGGCGGCGGCCTTGGCCTCGTGGGTCAGCGACTGGTCGAACAGCTTGCGGTTGGCCAGTTGAGTCAGGGCGTCGGTGGACGCCTCGTGCTTGAGGTCGTCCAGGTGATTGCGCAGGCGGGCGATCTCGCCGGCCGAGTTGGCGAGCTGGGAATCGAGCTGGCGGTTGAGTTCGGCCATGGTCCGGGTCTCGGCCATGATGGCGGACACCGCCTCGGCAAGATGGCCGGGCAAGGTCTGTGTCCCGCTCGACAGCTTGCCGGAAAAGGATTCCAGCGCGGCACCGTAGCCATCGGTACCCTGACTGGCCTGACCGAGGAATTCCAACACCCGGCCCACCGCCTCCTCGACCCGCTGGCCGACTTCCCGCAGCTCCGCCCGGTCCTGGCCGAAGACGGCAAAGCGTTCGTAGAGCAGGTCGTTGACGTCCGGGGTGAACGCCCCGCCCGTCTTCAGGATTTCATCGATGGCGGCGGTCAGATCGGGATTGCGCCCGGCGACATAGGTGTACCAGATGGCGAAGTTCTCGGGGTGGGCCGGCACCTTGTGCCGATCCATCATGCCCAGCGCCGCCCGGGCGCAATGGGAAGCCACATCGATCGGATCAGGACTCTTCATTCCCCCGGAACCCCTAATTGCACTGCCCCAACGACCCCTCGGCGCAGACGCGCTGGCCATCGGTCCAGCGCGCGCCGGACAGGTCGGCATTGATGAATTCCGCCGCCAGCGTCCGCGCCCCGGTCAGATCGGCCCCGCGCAGCACGGCATGAAAGAACTTGGCCCGGCGCAGATCGGCCCGGACCATGGAGGCTCCCGACAGATCGGCCTTGGTGAAATCCGCCTCGCTGAACTGACCGTCGTCCAGCTTCGCCCCCTGCATGGCGGCGGTAATGAAACGGGCGCGATAGGCGTCGACCCGCGTCAGGTCCGCTCCGGCCAGATTGGCCCGCTGAAAGCTGGTTTCGCGCAGTCGGGCACCGGTCAGCCCGTGGCCCGCGAGGTCGCGGCCATCCATGTAGCAACGCTGCCAGTCTACCTGAGCCTGGGCCGGTGCGGTGCAATCGGCCGCCTCGGCTGCGGTGGCGGCCAGCAGCAGGGCCGCGACGAGGACAAAAGGGCGCATGACGGCTAGGTGTAACCGCGTAAGTCTCCGGTGCAAAGTAATATTTCGTATCATAAGCCCCATGAGTCTGAGGTGGTGGTTTACCACGGGCCTGCAAGGGCCTAGGCTGATGACAATTGGGAGCGCCGCCACCAGGGAGGGGGCCATGACCCGCAGTGAAGCCGATTTGGTTCTGGACGAAGGCGAACGCCTGTGGCTGGCCGGCGACAGGCAACCGGCACGCGAGGCGCTTCATCGCGCCCGATTGCTTTATCATCAGGCCGGCGACGCCCTGGGCGAGGCCCAGGCACTCGGCCTGTTCGGCGATCTCGAGGCCGAGACCGGCCACGTGACCGGCGCCCGGCAGGCCTATGTGGAGGCCCGCGCCCTGCTGACCCAGTCCGGTGATCAGCGCCTCCAGGCCAGCGTGCTGGTCCGCCTCGGTCGCCTCGCTCAGCGCGCCGGCGAAACCGCCGAGGCCGAGACCTGTTATCAGGCCGCCTTCACCCTCTATGACAGCGCCTCGGATCTGTCGGGAATGGGGCATGTCTCCCGCCGCCTCGGCCACCTCGACCGCGACCACGGCCGCCAGGACAAGGCGCTGGACCGCTATCGTCAGGCCCTGGCCTATTTCCACCGCGCCGGCGACACCCTGGGCGAGGCGCATACCCTGCGGGCCCTGGCCACCATCGCCCGCGGCCTGCGCCAGCTGGAGCGGGCCAGAACCGACTGCGACCGCGCCATCGCCCTGTTTCACGAGGCGGGCGACATGCTGGGCGAGGCCAAGGGTCACCGGGCGCTGGCCCATGTCCTCGGCGACGAAGGCGATCCCGCCGCCGCGCGCAAGGCCATGCATCAGGCCGCCAAGCTGTTCGCCAAGGCCGGCGACCTCGCCGCCCGCGACGACGCCGAAGCGGCGGCCGAGGCCTGGAAGGTATAGTCTCCGCCCTGGTGCCTGAGCTGAGAGCAACCTCAGCGAGGCTTCAGCCGGGCGTTGGCGCGTTGAGCGCAGCGGAGTAGCCCCGAGCGAATGCGAGGGAACAGCCACGGAGGAGCCGAGCGCGCGGAGGCGCGCGCCCGGCTCCTGAGGCCCTACCGAAAATTTCTATCCAAAAAGATGGCGATGAACAGCCCGAGCAGGTATGGCATGGAGGCGGCGAAGTTCCAGCCCGCCCGCTTGCGGGTCGGGTTATGAACCAGCCATAGGTTGCAGCCGATCAACCCGGCACCCAGCCCGGCGGCAATGCCGCCATAGACTCCGCCCAGAAGTCCCAGCCCCCAGGGCAACAGCGACGCAGCCACCAGACAGACGCTGTTGGCCAGGATGCACCAGGCGGTGCGCTGCTCGCCCACCACCACCGGCAGCATGGGCAGTCCCGCCTGCCGGTAATCCTCGGTCAGCAGGATGGCCAGGGCCCAGAAATGGCTGGGGGTCCACAGGAACAGCACCAGGGCCAGGACCAGCGGCAGCAGCCAGTCGGCCGGCGCCACCACCGCCGCTCCCGCCAGCATGGCGAAACTGCCGGCGGCGCCCCCCAGGATGATGTTGCTCCAGTGGCGGCGCTTGAGCCAGACGGTGTAGACCGCCATGTAGATGAAGCCGCCGAGGAACAGGTGCAGGGCCACCACCCAGTTGAAGGCGAAATGCGCCACCGCCAGCCCGGCGGCCATCAGACCGGCGGAAAGCACGAAGCCGAAGGCCGGCGAGCCGGCGCCGGTGGCCATGGGCCGGTTGCGGGTGCGGCGCATCAGCCGGTCGATGTCGCGGTCCCAGACATGGTTGAACACCGCCGAGGCGCCCGAGCCCAGCACCATGGCCAGGGCCAGCAGGGCCAGCGCCCCCGGCTCGACCCGCTCCGCCATGGCGCCGTAGCCGGCGATGGCGGTCAGCGCGATCATGAAGGCGATGCGCAGCTTCAGCAGTTCAATGATTTGCCTGGACGTCATCGCCGGTCCCCCATCCTTGCGCCTCACTGCGGAGACGTCAGTTATAGATGTGGTAGAGCAGCAGGTAGACGACAATCCCCGAGGCGGAAACGTAGATCCAGATCGGCAGGGTCAGGCGGGCGATGCGGGGATGGGCGGCGAAATCCCCCTTAAGGGCCCGCAGCAGGCTCAGGCCGATCATCGGGGTAACCGCCACCGCCAGCAGAACATGGCTGACCAGCAGGGTGTAATAAACCGACCGGGCCAGCCCCCCGCCCCTGAATACGAAGATAGGGGCGGTGAAGTGGTAGAGCAGGTAGGTGGCGAGAAACAGCCCCGAGGACGTCACCGCCGCCAGCATGGCCCGCCGGTGCAGGTCCCGCCGCCCGGCACGGATGCAGGCGAAGCCGGTGAGGATGCAGATCAGGGCGATGGCGTTGAAGAAGGTGGTGACGTGCGGCAGGACCCCCGCGATGCCGCTCATCACCACGCCATCCAGCCGCCGAGACGAAGCCAGGCCACGGCGATGGCCATGGTGATCAGAGTGATGGGAATGCCGGCGCGGGCGAAATCGCCGAATGTCAGGCGAACCCCGGCAATCTGAGCCCGCTCGGCGACGATGATATTGGCCATGCTGCCCACCAGCAACAGATTGCCGGCCAGGGTGGACAGCAGGGCCAGACCGGTAAGGGCTCCGGGGTCGGGGGTCGGCCATACCGCCAGGATTAGCATCACCGCCGGCACGTTGCCGATGGTGTTGGAAGCGGCCAGCGACACCGGCAGCAGGGCGGCCAGGGTCTGGGGGAACAGCCCGCGCTCGGCCAGGGCCTCGACCCATTGGCGCGCCGGTTCGGTATCGGCGAAGGCGCCGGTGACCACGAACAGGCAGGCGAACAGCAGCAGCAGGTGCCAGTCCACCGAACCGATCATCTCGCGCGACGACATGCGCCGGCTGGCCAGCAGCAGGCCGGCGATGACCATGGCGCCCACCTCGCGCGGCAGCGGCGCCGCGAACAGCAGGGCCAGCAGCGCCAGGGCGCCGACGCCCTTGATCGCCTGCCAGCGCTTGAAATGGGGCGGCTCGGGGAAATCCACCTCGGTGGGGGCCTGATCCAGCTCGGCCCGCCACATCCAGGCGATGGCGAAATAGACCACGATCAGCGACAGCACCGCCGGAACGGTGCAGGCGGCAAGGAAGTTCCAGAAATCGAGGCCACCCACCTGACCGATCAGGATGTTCTGGGGATTGCCGATGAGGGTGGCGGCGCTGCCGGCATTGGCTGCGCCCACCAGCCCCAGCAGATAGGGCCGGGCATCAAGGCCGCGGCGGCGGATGGCCTCGGCGACGATGGGAGTCATGGCGAAGCACACAACGTCATTGGCCAGCACCGCCGACAATCCCCCGGCGGAAATGATCACCAGCGCCAGGATGTGCCGGGGGTTGCCCGGCGCCTCGGCCACCTTGGCCGCCACGTTGTCGTAGACCCCGGCCAACTGGAACTGGGCCGAGACGATCATCAGCGCGAACAGCAGCAGCAGGGTGGGAACGTCGATGGACGAGCCCATCGCCCGCACCCCCACCTTGCCCGAGACCAGCAGCACCACCACCGCCGTCAGGGCGATGCCGGTACGGTCGATCTTCAACCCCGGTATGCTGCCGAAGGCCATGCCGAAATAGGTGAAGACGAAGACGGCGATGACGAATGTGTCCATGGCTCCGTTATGGCTCCTCTCGGCTTCATGAGCAAGAGGGGGCTCGCCAATCCATCCGTGTTGGGTATACCTTACCGGTCGGTCTAGTTTGGGGGAGAAGGTGCCATGCCACCGAAATCACGGCGGGATGAACTGGTCGAGGCGGCGCTGCGGCTGTTCCTGCGCGACGGCTTTCACGCCACCGGTATCGCGGCGGTACTGGTCGAGGCCGATGTCAGCAAGATGACCATGTACCATCACTTCCCCTCCAAGGATGAGTTGATCCTGGCGGCGCTGGACCTGCGCGACCTGCGCTTTCGCGACTGGCTGTTCGGCCGGATGCAGGTGCTGGGGCAGACGCCGCGCGCCCAGGTCCTCGCCCTGTTCGACGCCCTGGGCGAATGGTTCCAGGGCCGGGCCGTCCTGAGCGGCACCGAGTTCGAGGTCTTTCGCGGCTGTCCCTTCGCCAAGGCGGCGGCGGAATTCCCCGGGATCGAGACCCCAATCCACCAGCAGGCCGCCGGGCACAAGAAGCGGATCATGGAGGGCCTGGGCGACATGTGCCACAAGGCGCAGTTGCCCGAGCCGGAACGTCTGGCCCGCCGCCTGATGATCCTCAAGGAAGGCGCCATCGCCGACGCCACCATCACCGGCGATTCCGCCTCCGCCGCCGAGGCCAAGCTGATGGCGGTGCGGATGCTGTAGGGCAAAATCCCCTCGGCCATTGGCGATATGGCCGATCCGGATAGCTAGGGGCCAATACGTATTGTCACCGTCTCTTAATTTCCGTCCCGATCAATAGGCCGGTACCAAGGCGACCAATCCAAAGACCCGAGGAGTTTGGAATGGAAGCCCTTTTTGACGGCAGTCTGACGCTGCCGACGGTGATCTTGCTGATCGGCGCGCTTGGCCTGGCGCTGGGATTCGAATTCGTCAACGGCTTCCACGACACGGCCAACGCCGTCGCCACCGTCATCTACACCCATACGCTCAAGCCCACGGTGGCTGTCGTGTGGTCGGGCTGCTGGAACTTCCTCGGCGTGTTGACCTCCACCGGCGCGGTGGCGTTCGGCATCGTCGCCCTGCTGCCGGTGGAACTGATCGTCAATGTGGGGTCGGGGGCCGGCTTCGCCATGGTGTTCGCCCTGCTGGTCTCCGCCATCGTGTGGAACCTGGGCACATGGTATCTCGGGCTCCCGGCGTCCTCCTCCCATACCCTGATCGGCTCGATCATGGGCGTCGGGCTGATGAATTCCTGGATGTCCTCGGACCGCGCCTTCGGCGAGGGCGTCAACTGGGGCAAGGCCCAGGAAGTGGGCATGGCCCTGCTGCTGTCACCGCTGGTCGGGTTTATCTGTGCCGCCCTGCTGCTGATATTGGCCCGCATCCTGGTCAAGAATCCCGAGCTTTACGCCGAGCCGCCCAAGGACAAGGCGCCGCCGCTGTGGATTCGCGGCATCCTGATGCTGACCTGCACCGGCGTCAGCTTCGCCCACGGTTCCAATGACGGCCAGAAGGGCATGGGTCTGGTGATGCTGATCCTGATCGGCATCGTGCCGGCCACCTACGCCCTCAATCTGGACACCGAGGCCTCGGTTCTGGCCGAGATCGCCGCGTCGGCCCGGACCACCTCGGCCAGCTTCGCCCCGCTGGCCAAGGATGTGCCGGCTCCCGGTCAGGACGAGGCGGTCGAGGTTCTGTCCCAGTTCCTGCGCACCGGCAAGGCCCTGCCCGCCACCTATGCCGCCCTGGCGGTCAAGGACGCCGCCATCGCCGCCAAGGTGACCGGAATCAAGGCCATGTCCGAGGTCCCCGCCGAGGCGCGCCGCACCCTGCGGACCGATATCTACCTCGTCTCCGAATCCATCACCAAGCTGGCCAAGCAGCCCGACGGCCTGCCCGCCGCCGACAAGAAGGCCCTGACCGAGCTGCGCGACAAGCTGAAGGGCGTCACCTCGTTCATCCCGGTCTGGGTGAAGGTGGCCATCGCCCTGGCGCTGGGTCTCGGCACCATGATCGGCTGGAAGCGCATCGTGGTCACCGTCGGCGAGAAGATCGGCAAGGCCCACCTGACCTATGCCCAGGGCGCCTCGGCCGAGCTGGTGGCCATGGCCACCATCGGCGCCGCCGACATCTTCGGCCTGCCGGTCAGCACCACCCACGTGCTGTCCTCCGGCGTGGCCGGCGCCATGTTCGCCAACCATTCGGGGCTCCAGAAGGAAACGCTCCGCAACCTGCTGCTGGCCTGGGTCCTGACCCTGCCGGTCTGCGTCTTCCTGGGGGCGACGCTGTTCGCCGCCGGTCTGATGCTGGTGTCCAAAGTGTTTGGCCTATCCTGACCGGTCGGTATAAATAGGCCGGGAGACGTCAGAAACGTCTTCCGGCCGCCGCCGGCTTCGGCCAATATCCGGCCCCATGACCGATCCCTTCTCCCTCGACGACGAACTTCCGCCGCCCCCTCCCCCGCCGCCCCGTGGCGGCGGACCGGTTCCGGTGCCTGACGATGCCCCTTGGCTCAAGGGCCTCAATCCCGAGCAGCGGGAAGCGGTGACCAGCCTCGACGGTCCCATCCTGGTGCTGTCCGGCGCCGGCACCGGCAAGACCAAGGTGCTGACGGCGCGCCTCGCCCAGATTCTGGCCTCGCGGCGGGCCCAGCCCTGGCAATGCCTGGCGGTCACCTTCACCAACCGCGCGGCGCGCGAGATGAAGGAGCGGGTGGCCCATCTGGTGGGGCCGGTGGCCCAGGATCTGTGGCTGGGCACCTTCCACTCGCTGTGTCTGCGCATCCTGCGCCGCCATGCCGAGGCGGTGGGGCTGAAGTCCGACTTCATCGTCCTCGACTCCGACGACCAGATCCGGGTGCTCAAACAGGTGATGGCGGCCGAGCACATCGACCCCAAGGCCTGCCCACCCCAGGCGCTGATGGCCACCATCCAGCGCTGGAAGGACAAGGCCATCACCCCGGACAAGGTCGGTGGCGACAACCTGTCCGATCTGGCCGGAGGAAAAGCGCGCGAGCTTTACCGCCTGTACCAGGAGCGGCTGCGCTCGCTCAATGCCTGCGATTTCGGCGACCTGCTGCTCTATACCTTGACCGTGTTCCTGGAGAACCCGGCGATCCTGGCCGAGTGGCAGGGCAAGTTCCGCTATCTGCTGGTGGACGAATACCAGGACACCAACGTCGCCCAGTATCTGTGGCTGCGGCTGCTGGCCCAGACCCATCGCAACATCTGCTGCGTCGGCGACGATGATCAGTCGATCTATTCCTGGCGCGGCGCCGAAGTGGGCAACATCCTGCGCTTCGAGAAGGATTTCCCCGGCGCCAAGGTGGTGCGGCTGGAAAGTAATTACCGCTCGACGCCGCATATCCTGGCGGCGGCCTCGGCCCTGATCGCCAATAATGCCGGCCGGCTGGGCAAGACCTTGCGGGCCGGGCTCGACCACGCCCCCGACGGGATCGAGAAGGTGCGGACCCACGCGGTGTGGGACGGCGAGGCCGAAGCCCGGCTGGTGGTGGAGGAGATCGAATCGCTCCAGCACAAGGGCGACCGTCTGGCCTCCATGGCCATCCTGGTGCGCGCCGGCTTCCAGACCCGCGAATTCGAGGAACGGCTGATCACCACCGGCGTGCCCTACCGGGTGATCGGCGGTCCGCGCTTCTACGAACGTCTCGAAATCCGCGACGCCATGGCCTATCTGCGGCTGGTGATCTCACCCTCGGACGGGCTGGCCTTCGAGCGCATCGTCAACACCCCCAAGCGCGGCCTGGGCGAGGCGGCGGTGCAGTCGGTGCACATCCTGGCCCGCCATGCCGGAGTGCCGCTGCTGGAAGCCGCCCGCCGGCTGGTGGAGACCGACGAAATGAAGCCCAAGCCCCGCAAGGCTCTGGCCACGTTCATCGAGGATATGGACCGCTGGCGCTCGCTGGAGGGCACCATGCCCCACCCGGAGCTGGCGGCCACCATCCTCGACGAATCCGGCTATGTGGAGATGTGGCGGAACGACAAATCGCCCGACGCCCCCGGACGCGTGGAAAACCTCAAGGAACTGGTTGCGGCGCTGGAGGAGTACGAGTCCCTGCCCTCCTTCCTCGAACACGTCGCCCTGGTGATGGAAAACGACGAGAAGGCCGAAATGGACCGCGTCGTCATCATGACCCTGCACGGCGCCAAGGGGTTGGAATTCGATTCGGTGTTCCTGCCCGGCTGGGAAGAGGAGGTGTTCCCCCATTCCCGCGCCCTGGCCGAAACCGGCACCCAGGGGCTGGAGGAGGAGCGCCGGTTGGCCTATGTGGGCATCACCCGCGCCCGCAAGCGGGTGCTGATCACCTTCGCCGCCAACCGCCGCATCTATAACCAGTGGAAGTCGCAGCTGCCGTCCCGCTTCGTCGAGGAACTGCCCGAGGCCCATGTGGAGCGCTCGGCCGATCGCGGTCTTTATGGCGGCGGGGCCGGCGCGCAGGAAGAGTCGCGCGCCGCCTGGAACCAGCCCGGCTGGAGCAACTCGAGCTGGAGCGGCCAGCGCCGGGCCGCGCCCGCCGCTCCCACCTGGGCCGCCGCCCCCAAGCGCGAAAGCGCCGCCGGACTCAAATCCGGCCAGCGGGTGTTCCACGACAAGTTCGGCAATGGCACCGTGCTGAGCGTCGAGGGCAACAAGCTGGAAATCGCCTTCGACAAGGCGGGGACCAAGAAGGTATTGGACAGTTTCGTCCAGGCGTTGTAGCAGGCAGCCGGAACCGTTTCAGGCCGTCATCCGGAACGAAGGGAAGGATGACAGTTCGAGTAGCAGAGAGGACCGCCCATGCCCCCCGTCTTCCCCGAAATCTGGCGCCTGCGCCTGACCGTCACCATGGACACCCTGCCGGTGTTCGAAGAGGTGTTCGAGCGCTTCGCCGAGGCGGTGACCATGTTCATGGAAGACCGCTCGGGCATTTCCGACGGCGATTGCGACTGGTTCCTCGAAGGCTTCTCGCGCACCCCGCCGGACCGGGTGGCGGTGGTCTCCGCCCTGGCAGCGGTGGCGGCGGCCCGTGGCATCGAGGCACCGCCGCTGGAGTTCGAGCGCCTGCCCAATATCGACTGGGTGCTGGAGAATCTGCGCGACTTTCCGCCGATCAATGCCGGGCGCTTCTTCGTCCATGGCTCGCACTGGCAGGGCAAGCCGCCGGTGGGCAGCTTCGGCATCGAGATCGATGCCGGCACCGCCTTCGGGTCGGGCGAGCATGCCACCACCCGGGGCTGTCTGCTGGCACTGGATTCCATCGCCAAGCGGCGCCGCCGCACCCGGGTGCTCGATCTCGGCTCGGGCTCGGGAATCCTGGGCATCGCCGCCGCCAAGATATGGTCGGCCAAGGTGGTCTGCACCGATATCGACCCGGCGGCGGTCAAGGTCTGCGCCGGCAATGCCGCCAATAACGGCGAGGCCGCCCGCATCACCGCCGTCGTCAGCGATGGCTACCGCAATCCGGTGGTGGGGAAGGGACGGCCGTATGATCTGGTGTTCTCCAATATCCTGGCCCGCCCGCTCTGCCGCTTCGCCCCCGACCTCGCCGCCCACCTCGCCCCCGGCGGACTGGCCATCCTGTCCGGCCTGCTGGAGCGCCAGGAGCGGATGGTCATGGCCAATCACGAGCGTCAGGGTCTGACCCTGAAGCGCCGTTTCGTCATCGACGGCTGGGCTACCTTGGTGATCGGGCGGTAATTCTTCGGGTGAATACCTTAAGCCATAAGCCATAAGATATGGCCATAGGTGATAATACCTCCAAATCGCATCATGCAGTGCACAAGTCTTCTGTGGGCCGGCTGCCGCCGGCGCGTGGCAAGGGGAGCGCGACCATGGTGCACTTATCGCTGAAGCTCAGGATTTTCCTGGCGGTGGGGCTGGTGGGCATGGCCGCCATCGCCATGGCCGCCGTGGGCATCCGCTCCATGGCCACCTATCACGATCACGTCATGGAGATGCAATCGGCATCCCGGCGCGCGGTGATCGGCGAAAAGGTCAATGGCCTGATCAACGCGGTAGTGATGGATTCCCGGGGGATCTATATGAGCCGCGACGCCACCGAGGCGGAGAAGTTCGCCCCGCTCATCCTCAAGAACACCGCCGAGATCAACCGATTGATGGACGAGTGGACGGCGATGTTGCCCGAGAGTGAGCGGGCCAGCACCACCCAGGCCTCCACCCGCGCCGCCGAATTCGCCGCTTTCCGTGCCGAGCTGGTGCGGTTGGGCCGCGAGGTCGGTACCCCCGAGGCCCGGACCTTTGGCGACAATGACGACAATCGCGCCAACCGGCAGGCGCTGAACCGGGAGATCGAGACCCTCGCGGCCGCCAACGCCGCCCGGGTCAATCAGGTGGTGGCCGGGCTGGACACGTTCTACCGGAGCCGGCTGCAGGCCATGGTCTGGCTGGCGGTCCTCGGTCTGGCCGCCGGCATCGGCTGGGCGGCGTGGACGGCGCTGATGCGGGTCTCGCGGCCGATCAACGCCATGACCCGGACCATGGAAGCCCTGGCCGGCGGCGATCTGGCGGTGGGGATTCCCTCCGCCGCCGCCCATGACGAGATCGGCGACATGGCCCGCGCCGTTCGGGTCTTTCGCGATGCCATGCGCGACGCGGCGCATATGCGGGCCCAGCAGGAGGAGGCGCGGACTCAGGCTCAGGTGGAACGGATCGCGGCCCTGCGCGCCATGGCCGAAACCGTGGAACTGGAAACCCGTGCCGCCGTCGAGCAGGTGGCGGCCCAGACCGGACTGATGGCGGACAATGCCGGAAAGATGGCCGATTCCGCCAGCGCCGTCGGCGGCAACAGCCAAAGCGTCGCGGCCGCCGCCAATCAGGCCCTGGCCAATGCCCAGACCGTATCCGTCGCCGCCGAACAGCTTTCCGCCTCCATCCGCGAAATCGGCGCGCAGATCGCCACCGCCGGGCAGGTCACCGGCGGCGCGGTGGCCGCCGCCGGCCGCGCCCAGAACACCATCGCCCGACTATCGGCGGCGGTCGGACGCATCGGCGTGGTGGCCGGACTGATCAACGATATCGCCAGCCAGACCAACCTGCTGGCGCTGAACGCCACCATCGAGGCGGCGCGAGCCGGTGAAGCCGGAAAGGGCTTCGCCGTAGTGGCCAATGAGGTGAAGCATCTCGCCAGCCAGACCGCCAAGGCCACCGACGAAATCGCCGGCCAGATCGCCGAGGTTCAGACCACCACCGCCGAGGCGGTGGCCTCGATGGCCGAGATCACCACCGCCATCCGCAGCGTCGAGGACGTCTCCATCAACGTCGCCAGTTCCATCCGGCAGCAGGATGCCGCCACCCAGGACATCGCCCGCAACGTCGCCGAAACCACCAATGCCGCCCACGAGGTGGCCGAACGCATCGCCGACGTATCCATGGAGGCCGGCGAGACCGGCGAGCGGGCCGCCAGGGTCAACGACATTTCGGTGGATGTGGCCCACAGCATCGATACCCTGAAGGGCGTCATCATCCGGGTGGTGCGCACCGCCACCAAGGACGTGGATCGCCGCAACATTCCCCGTTACCGCTTCGACCTCAAGGGCGGCGTCATCATGGACGGCCAGGCGGTGCCGGTGGTGTTTGACGAAATCTCCGAGCATGGCCTGACCATCCAGGGCGACGTCTGCCCCATCGAGCCCGGCATCAAGGTCGAAGTGACCATCGAAGGCTGCGCCATGCCGTTGAGAATGGTTGGCCGAGAATGCGAGAACGGCCGGCTACACGGAAGACTAGAGCTCACTCCCGATCAGTGCGAACGCTGGCGCGATGAATTCCAGCGGCTGGTCGCGGGACGAATACCGGTCCCCGACGCGGCGTAACATACGGATGGGAGAGGCTCGGCCCGCCGCCCCGTTACCTTTAGTCATGAGCGGCTACAATTCATCGCGCATTATTTCAATTTCGTGGACATCGCCGTTTGAATGAGTCTATCACAGGCCCCTCGGTCAAAGACCTTAGGGGCGGTGAGGGAATGGCGTTTTTAGGTGTGTCCAGGATCAGCATCACCCGGGTGGTGTTTCTGCTGTCACTGACCGCCACGGCGTTGGCGTTGATCGTGGTGATGATGATTTCCAGCCATGTGCGGGAAAAGTCGGTGCACGATCTGGCCCGCGACGAGGCCCACCAAACGTCCACCCTGGTCTTCGAGACTTTGTATGCCGCCATGCGCAAGGGCTGGAGCAAGGAGGAGATCACCGATGTGATCGCCCGGCTCAAGGTGGCGCTGCCCGATCTTTCCGTCCGCGTGGTGCGCGGCCGTCCGGTGATCGAACAGTTCGGCGAGATCGACAACGACCGCGCCGTCGCCGCGGCCGACCCGCTGATCGCCGAGGTTCTCGACAAGGGAGTCGAGCTGCTGCGCCCCAGCGAATCCGGCATCCGCTACCTCTACCCGCTCCGGGTCAAGGAGGAGTGTCTGGCCTGCCACACCATGGCCAAGGTCGGCGACATCAACGGCGTCATCGACATCATCTACCCGGTCCATGCCCTGAAGGTGTCGCTGGATTACGTGCTCAACACGGTGCTGGCCTATTTCTTCGGCATCCTGCTGTTGCTGTCGGTGGCCATCTACTGGAAGCTCAAGGTGTTCGTGGCCCAGCCCATCACCCGCATGGTCTCGCTGATGCAGGAAATCATCCAGCACACCGACCTGACACGGCGGGTGGAGACCAACGGCATCATCGCCGAGGTCGCCGACCTCTCCGAGTACTTCAACAAGCTGCTGCATACGGTGGAGGACTATCAGTCCCGGCTGGAGGACCTGTCGGTCCGCGACCCACTGACACGCCTCTACAACCGCCGCAAGTTCGACGAGTTCCTCGCTCACGAAATCGACCGCGCGCGACGCCACGGCCATCCCTTCTGCATCGCTCAGATCGACCTGGACGACTTCAAGAACATCAACGACACCTTCGGCCACCCCATCGGCGATCTGGTGCTCAAGGAACTGGCCAGCGTCATCCGGCGCGAGACCCGGCGCACTGACATGGTAGCCCGGGTCGGTGCCGACGAGTTCACCGTGCTGATGCCCGAGACCGACATGGAGGAAGGCCGGATGGCGGCGGAAAAGCTGCGCCAGGCCATCGCCGATACCGCCCTCGGTCTGCCGGTGGGCGGCGTGCGGGTGACCGCCAGCATCGGGCTGGTGGGCTATCCCGACAATGCCGACGATCCGCAGAAGCTGGTGATCGCCGCCGATGTGGCCATCTACAAGGCCAAGCGCTCGGGCAAGAATCAGGTGGCGACCATCGGCGACGGCGACGACGCCACCGTCGCCATCTTCAGCCAGGGAGAAATGGTGCGCTCCGCCCTGGCCGAGGGCCGGCTGGTGCCGTTCTTCCAGCCCATCGTCGCCGCCGACGACGGATCGGTCGCGGCCTACGAGGTGCTGGCCCGGGTAGTGGACGGCGATCAGGCCATCTGCGCCGGTGACTTCATCGAATCGGCCGAGGAGCTGGGTCTGGCCGGCGAGATCGACGCCGCCGTGTTCGACCGCGCCCTGGAGGCGTTGAAGTCGGGCATCCTGGGCAATGCCAAGGTCTTCGTCAATCTGTCGGCCAAGAGCCTTACCGACCGTGAGCGGATGATGGCCATCCCCCGCCGGCTCATGGAAGCCGGCGTGGCGCCGCAGCGGGTGGTCCTCGAAATCACCGAGCGCGAGGCCCTGCCCCATTTCGGCGACATCGTCACCATGGTCAACGAGCTGCGCGCCGCCGGCCTCGGCTTTGCGCTGGACGATTTCGGCTCGGGCTTCTCGTCCTTCCTCTATCTCAAATACATCACCGTCGATTACGTCAAGATCGAGGGCTCGTTCATCCGCCACGTGGTCAGCGACGAGCGTGATCGCATCATGGTCGAGCACATCCATTCCATGGCGCACCGCTTCGGCATGACCACCATCGCCGAATTCGTCGAGGACGAGGAGACCATGGTCCTGCTGCGCGAGATGGGCATCGACCTGTGCCAGGGTTTCCACATCGGCATGCCGATCTCGGCGCAAGCCCTGTCGGACGGGCGGGCATGACCGCCGACGCGGAACAGCCCCTGCTCGCCCTGTTCGGGCAATTGGGCATCGCGGCCCGGACCCATGCGCACGCGCCGGCCTTCACCGTGGAGCAGGGCAACGCCGTCTGGGCGGAAATTCCCGGCATCCACTGCAAGAACCTGTTCCTCAAGGACGCCAAGGCGCGGCTGTGGCTGGTGGTGGCACCGGTCGAACGGCGCATCGACCTCAAACGCCTGCCCGAGGTCATCGGCTCGGCCCGGCTGTCCTTCGGCTCGGCCGAGTTGCTGGGCGAGGTGCTCGGCATCGCCCCCGGTTCGGTCACCCCCTTCGCGCTGATCAATGACAGCGCCCGGCGGGTGAGTCTGGTGCTGGATTCCTGGATGATGGAGCAGGCGCTGGTGAACTTTCACCCCTTGCGCAATGACATGACCACCACGGTCACCCCCGCCGATCTGCGCCGGTTCCTGGCCCATACCGGCCATATCCCGGATGTGGTTTCTCTCTGACGTCTTGCTCTTTCTAACCGATTCGGGATATGTCCAATCGTCCGGCGGCCGGATGCCGGCGGGCGAAGTGAACAATTCCCCCCGAGGATGGCATGATGGCGCGTCGCACTCTCCTTTTCACCGTCTTTCTGGCCATCGGTCTGGCTTTCGCTCCGGTCGGCGCCAAGGCCGCCGATGCCGCCGCCGCCAGCCGGACAGTCAAGGCGGCGGTGGATGAGGGGCTGGCCACCTTCGTCGGCAAGAGCTATCCCCTGGACGAGCGGACCCGGTTGCTGGACAACCTGCTGAGGCGCTATCTCGATCCCGGCCTGCTGTCGGCCAGCATGCTCGGCCGCTATTGGCCCCGCATCACTCCTGCCGAGCAGGAGGCCTTCTCCGACCTGTTCATGCGTTATCTGGTGTCGAGCTATGTGGGGCAGCTGCGCAACCTCCAGGATGGGCTCAAGCTTACGGTCGGCACCGGCGAGGACCTGGGCGCCAAAGCCAGGGTGACCAGCATCGCCACCCTGCCGTCCCAGCCCGGACAGCCCATTCCGGTGGAGTGGGAGGTGGTCCCCACGCCCGAAGGACGGATGGTGATCATGGATTTCACCGCCCAGGGCATCAGCCTGATCCGCGCCATGCGCGATGATTTCGCCTCGGTGCTGCGCAGCTCCGGCGGCAAGGTGGAGCCGCTGATGGAGGCGCTCCGGCGCAAGATCGACGCCAACGACAAGGCCAACGCCGTCACCGGTTAGCCGCCCACCGGCCCGACCGACCCGCGATGTATGAAACGGGGCGGCTGCAGCGCCCATTGAGGGCGCGGCCAAGCGAGCGGAGCGAGCGCCCGGCGAGGGCTATTTCTTTCTAGAAGAAGTCCTCTCCCGCCGCCACCAGCCGCGTCAGCTCCGCCAGACATTGCTCGCGGTCGGGGCGATAATCGCTGTCTTCCCACCAGCCTTCCACCCGGCTCAGCAACCTGCCGATGGCGGGACCGTGCGGCACCCCCAGCTCCATGATGTCGCGGCCCTTGACCGGAAGTTCCACCGGTGTCCAGGCCTGGGCGGTGTCGAGCAGGTTGATCCAGTCCCGCGATTCCGCCGCCGCCGGCCGTGCAATGTGGCTGCGGCGTTCAGCCCAGGCCAGCAACGCCACGTCGCGGAAGGTCTCGGCACCGAGATGGCGCAGCATCCGGCGGGTGGCCCGCGGGTCGAGATCGTGGCGAAGGTCCTGGTGCGGTTCGGCCATGGCCATCAGCCGCCGGGTCTGGATCCCCGACAGTTTGAGCCGCTCGCCCACCGCCTCCGCCCCGGCGCGGTCGGTGGTCAGCATGGCGGCGAGGCGGCGAATGGCATCGGGAGGGATGTCGCTGCGGGCGAGGCCGCGCCGCTCCAGCCAGGACAATACCCTCAGCCGGCCGAAATTGTCCGCCTCGGGCAGGATATGGGCCAGGATGCCCTGGCCATGCATGATCAGCAGCACCGAGGCGGGATCATCGGCCAGCAGCAGCCGCAGCAGCTCTCCCGCCACCCGCTCGCCCGAGAGCCCCTCCAGCCGGGCGGCCATGCGCTTGCAGGCATGGATCGCCTGGGCATCCATGGCGGTGCGCCGGCCGTAATGGGCGTAGAAGCGGAAATAGCGCAGCAGGCGTAGCGCATCCTCCTGGATGCGCTGGACCGGATTGCCGACGAAGCACACCCTGCCCGCCCCCAGATCGGCGATACCGTCGAAAGGGTCGTAGACCCGCCCCTGGGGATCGGCCGACAGGGCATTCATGGTGAAGTCCCGCCGCGAGGCGTCCGCCCGCCAGTCGTCGGTATAGGCGACGCGGGCATGACGGCCGAAGCTTTCCACATCGACCCGCAGAGTGGTGATCTCGAAGTGAGCCTTGCCGATCACCGCGGTGACGGTGCCATGGGCGATACCGGTGGGAATGGCATGGATGTGGGCGTCATCCAGCAAGGCCAGCACCCGCTCCGGCGGATCGGGAGTGGCGATATCGATATCCCTGATCGGACGCTTGAGCAGAGCATCGCGGACGCAGCCGCCGACGAAGCGCACATCGGCTCCGTCGGCCATCAGCGCCACGATCACCGCCTGGGTCTCGGGCGCGCTCATCCACTCCTGTGGCCCCAATTGCCCGATGGGGTCGCCGGGATGAAGCCCCAGTCTAGTGGTCACGATCGGCCAAGACCTCCGAGAGGTTGACCAGCATGCCGGCGGTGGCGCCCCAGATCAGGCGGTCCTCCCAGGTCATGGCCCAGAACGGGCGCTGGCGGCCCTTGACCTCGCGACTCTGCAATTGGTGATTGGCCTGATCGAGCACGAAGTCCAGCGGCACCTCGAACACTTCGGCGACCTCGAAATCATCGGGGGACAGGGTGAAGGGCGGTGTGATCACCCCGACCACCGGCCGCACCATGAAGCCGGTGCCGGTGATGTAGTCGTCGAGCCGGCCGATCACCCGGACCAGTCCGGCGGCCAGCCCCACCTCCTCCTCGGTCTCGCGCAGCGCACAGGCGACAAAGTCGCCCTGGTCCACCGGCTCCAGCCGCCCGCCGGGAAAGCTGATCTGTCCGGGATGGTGGGCAAGATGGCTGGTGCGCTTGGTGAGCAGGATGGCCAGCCCCTCGGGGCGTTCCACCAGCGGCACCAGCACGGCGGCCGAGGTCAGTTCGGCGTCGTCGTCGATGGAATCGCCGGGGCGGACGGCACCGCCAGTGACCAGCGCCTCCAGGGCGGAGTCCGAGCGCCCGCGCGGATCATGGCCCAAGGCCAGACGCCGCGCGATCTCGGCCTCGCTCAGTCGGACGGGTCGAGCCTGCCCAGGGGAAAGAAGATGCCGCTGCTCCATAGGCCGTAGACCTTGTCTCCTCCCACGTCTTCTTCCCAGCCCTGGGCGATCAGCTCATAGTACACGGATCGGCTCAGGCGCGCCTCCAATCCGTCGCGGACCATCACGTAAGGCGACGGTTCCTCGCCATGCATCTCGATCCGCAGGGCGTGGTCGCCATCAACGGTGACCATCTCGTCCATGTTGGTGCGGAAACTCACCACCAACTCGCGCCCGGCGCCCCAGGTGAACATCTCGACCGCCAGAAACGGAACGTCCTCCACCTCGATCCGGCCCCTCTCGCCCGGGGTGATCAGCAGGTAGCCTCCGTCCGGCGCCCGATGCAACACCGACGCGAACAGGCAGACCATCTCTTTGCGGTTGATCGGCGAGCCATGGTAGAACCAACGCCCCTGCCGGTCGATGCGGATCCCGAGATCGCCGCAATGGTCGGGTGGATCGCCGTCTGAACCAGCGTCCAGAGAAGGCAGTGTCACCAAGCGCTCCTTCACCCCTTGAGGTAATTGCGATGACCGTAACCACACCTGAAGCCGGCGAACCGGCCTCCGTCGAAGCCATCGAACAGTTGGAAGCCCGTCTGGCCGAGGCCCGTTCGGAAATCGGACGGGTGATCTTCGGTCAAGACCGCGTCATTGATGAAAGTCTTATCACGCTGCTGGCGGGGGGTCACGCCTTGTTGATCGGACTGCCCGGCCTGGCCAAGACCCGGCTGGTGCAGACCCTGGGGGTGGTGCTGGGCCTGGACGACAAGCGGGTGCAGTTCACCCCCGACCTGATGCCGGCCGACATCCTGGGTTCGGAAGTGCTGGAAGAGGGCGCCGACGGCAGCCGCGCCTTCCGCTTCATTCCCGGCCCGGTGTTCTGTCAGGTGCTGATGGCCGACGAAATCAATCGCGCCAGCCCGCGCACCCAGTCGGCGCTGCTCCAGGCCATGCAGGAGCGTCGGGTCAGCATCGCCGGCCTGTCCCATCCGCTGCCGGCGCCATTCCACGTGCTCGCCACCCAGAACCCGCTGGAGCAGGAGGGCACCTATCCCCTGCCCGAGGCCCAGCTCGACCGCTTCCTGATGCAGATCGACGTGGGCTATCCCGACCGCGAGGCCGAGCGCCGCATGCTGATCGCCACCACCGGTATTCCCGAGACCGGTCCGCGTCCGGTCATCAGCGCCGCCGAGCTGCTGGCGGCCCAGGCCCTGGTCCGCCGGGTGCCCATCGGGGACAGCGTGGTCGAGGCCATCCTCGATCTGGTCCGGTCCGGCCGGCCGGAAACCGCCAGCCTCGATCTGGTCCGCCGGGCCGTGGCCTGGGGGCCGGGACCGCGCGCCGCCCAGGCCCTGATGCTGGCGGTCCGCGCCCGCGCCCTGCTCCAGGGCCGGCTGGCGCCATCGGTGGACGACGTCATCGCCCTTGCCCCTCCCGTGCTGCGCCACCGCATGGCGCTGGGCTTCGCCGCCCGCGCCGACGGCATCACCCTGGCCCAGGTGATCGAGGCGCTGGTGGCGGCGATCGGGTAATTGGCATATTATGCCACCCAGGGCTTGTCTTGGCGGAGTTGCACCATGCCGACGCGGAATGTGGTTCTTACCGATCATCAGGACGGCTTGGTGGAGCGGTTGGTCCGGTCCGGCCGCTTCCAGAATGCCAGCGAAGTCCTGCGCGAGGGGCTGCGCCTGTTGGAGCGCCGCGACGCCGAGGACGAGGCGCGGCTGATGGCATTGCGCGAGGCCGCGCGGGTTGGCCTCGACGATTTCGAAAATGATCGCTTCGCGGTTTTCGGAACCGCCGATGTCCTGCGCCGCCATCTCGCCGATGCCGCCGCCGAGGTCATCGGCGGGTCGGGCAAGTGACGGACGGCCTCTGGGCGGTCCGACTGTCGGCGGCGGCCCAGGGCGATTTCAACGATATTCTGCGATGGACGCTACGGCATTTCGGCCCGGAACAGGCGCGGATCTATGCCGAAACACTGAGTGACGCAGTTGCCGCCTTGACCGCCGGCCCGAGCCTTGCCGGGGTCGTTGCACGCGACGAGATCGAAGAAGGGCTTTTCACCTTGCACGTGGCGCGGGACGGACGCAGGGGACGGCATTTCGTGCTGTTCCGATGGGGGGATAGGACCGTCGACGTGCTGCGCCTGCTCCACGATGCCATGGACTTGCCGCGGCATCTTCCGCCACCGGCCAAGGATCACTAGCCCCATGCCCCGCACCGCCCAGCATCGCGCCGAGCATCTGGCAGCCCTGCTGCCGGCGTTACTGGTCGCCGCCGAGCGGACGGCCGCCACCGTGGCCCAGGGTGCCCATGGCCGCCGCCGTACCGGCCCGGGCGAAACCTTCTGGCAATATCGCCGGGCCATGCCGGGGGACGGCGACGACGCCATTGACTGGCGCCGATCGGGCCGCTCCGACCATCTGTATGTGCGTGAGACCGAATGGGCGGCGGCCCAGACCGTGTGGCTTGACGCGGACAACGGCGAAGGCATGGATTGGCGCTCCACCCCGGCCCTGCCGACCAAGGGCGAGCGGGCCCTGGTGCTGATGCTGGCCCTGGCGGCGCTGCTGCTCCGGGCCGGCGAACGGGTGGCGCCGCTGGACGGATCGCTGCCACCTTCCGGTGGCCTTCATGCACTGTCCCGGCTGGGCGAGGCGCTCGTGGCGCGCGATGGAATGGCGACGGCGGGCGCCCTGCCCCGCCACGCCACCCTGGTGATGGCCGGCGACTTCCTGGCGCCGCTGGACGATACCGCCGCCCGGATCGCCGGTCTGGCCGGAGCCGGGGGGCGCGGTCACCTGTTGCAGGTGCTCGATCCCGCCGAGGAGAGCCTGCCCTATGGCGGACGGGTGCGGTTCGAAGGCCTGGACGGCGCCGATTCCTTGCTGGCCCGCCGGGCAGAGACCCTCCGCCCCGCCTATGCCGAGCGCCTTGCCGCCCATCGCGACGGCCTTGCCGCCATCGCCCGGCACCATGGCTGGAGCTTCGCCACCCACCGCACCGACCAGCCACCGCAATGGGCGTTGCTGGCCCTGCATGCCCGGCTGTCGGGCGGCAGGGGGCGGATATGACCTTTCTCCTCCCCGGCCTTGCCTTCGTACAGCCCTGGACGCTGGGGCTGCTGGCCTTCCTGCCCTTGCTGTGGCGATTGCTGCGGCTGATGCCGCCGACGCCGCTGCTGGTGCGGTTTCCCCCCATCCGGCTGCTGCTGGGATTGGAGGGCGGCGACGAGACCGCCGAACGGGCGCCGCTCTGGCTGGTGATGCTGCGGCTGACGCTGGCGGCAGTGCTGATCCTGGCGGCGGCACGGCCGCTGTTCGATCCCGCCCCGGTGCCGGCCGCCGGCGACGGTGCCCTGGTGGTGGTGGTCGATGACGGCTGGGCCTCGGCGCGGGACTGGGAGGAGAGGCGGAGCGGCCTCGACCGGCTGCTGGCCGGCGCCGAACGCGAAAGCCGGCCGGTGTTCCTGCTGACCACAACGCCCGCCGCCGATGGCGCCGGCCTGCCCGCCGCCCGGCTACAACCGGCCTCGCGGGCCCGGGCCGAGGTCGCCGCCCTGGAGCCCAAGCCGTGGGCGACGGACCGCCACGCGGCGGCACAAGCGTTCAAGGCCTGGGGCGGGACCGCCAGCCGCTCGGTCTGGCTGACCGACGGCATCGATGGCGACGGGGCCGCCGAACTGGCGCGCACCCTGCAAGCCCTGGGCAACGGGCTGGAAATGATCGGCGGGCGCCCCGGGCGGGCACTGCTGCCGCCGGCCGAGGATTCGCCGCCGGACCGGCTGGTGGCGTCGGTGCGCCGGCTTGCCTCGCCCAATGGGGAAAGCGTCACCGTCCGGGGCTATGACGCCGCCGGCGCCGTGCTGACCAGCGGTGAGTCCCTGCTGGCGCCGGGCCGGGCTGAGGTGGAAGTCCCGCTGGTCCTGCCGGTGGAGCTGCGCAACCGGCTGGCGCGGCTCGATCTGGCGGGCGAACGCTCGGCCGCCGCCACCGTGCTGCTGGACGAACGCTGGCGGCGGCCCAAGGTGGGCCTGGCCGGCGGCGCCCAGGCGGGAGCGCCCCTGCTGGGGAAGCTCTATTACGTCGAACGCGCCCTGGCCCCCCATGCCGACCTGCTGCGCGGCGAGGTGGAAGACCTGGACGGCGGCCAGGGGCCGGAGGTGCTGGTACTGGCCGACCTGCCCCTGGCGCCGGGTCCCGTCGCCGACGCGCTGACAGCCAGGGTGGAGGCCGGGATGGTCCTGGTGCGCTTCGCCGGGCCTCTGCTGGCCGAATCGGCGCTTCACGATCCGCTGCTGCCGGTGCGTCTGCGAGCCGGCGGCCGCGCCCTGGGCGGCGCCATGTCCTGGACGGCGCCCATGGCGCTGGCCCCCTTCCCCGAGATCGGGCCGTTCAGCGGTCTGGCGGTTCCCGCCGATGTGGAGGTCCGCTCCCAGGTGCTGGCCGAGCCCTCGCCCGATCTGGCGGCGCGGACCTGGGCGGCGCTCACCGACGGAACGCCGCTGGTCACGGCCCGGCGCCAGGGTCAGGGCTGGGTGGTGCTGATCCACACCACCGCCAATGCCGAATGGAGCAATCTCGCCCTGTCCGGCCTGTTCGTCGATCTGCTGCGCCGCCTGACCGCGCTGTCGCGGCCGGGGGCGGTTACGGGCCAGAGCGGGCCGCTGGCCCCGCTGGAAGTGATG
>Ga0265313_10000669_pt1 | contig 35282 bp, 29 predicted proteins | sample 4123metaG_FD_203122 | JGI IMG/M metagenome (GOLD analysis project Ga0265313, IMG submission 203122) | Rhizosphere microbial communities from Carex aquatilis grown in University of Washington, Seatle, WA, United States - 4-1-23 metaG | ecosystem: Host-associated > Plants > Roots > Rhizosphere >... | reverse complement strand
CCAAGAGTCAATGGATTCAGATTCTGACGAAAGATGGAAGAGTTTCGGTAAGCGTGCTTACAACTAAATGGAGCGAAGACGAGAAAGCGGCGTTCCGTCGCTTTTATAGCGAATGGATAAAAGACGAAGTGAATCCCATAAACCAATTGTAGCGCGGTGAAGAAGTGAAGCCCCGCCCCAAACGGTGGATCAAGTGGTGTGTGCCCCAAAAGGGTGACGTGTGAACTATCGACCGTTCACCAAGGCGTATTTCCCGCAACTCGCCTTGCGCACGTTGTTCGCGGTTCATGCCTGATCGATAAGCGTTCTTCCGCCTTGGGCGTTTGAACCGCACTTCGCGTTTTCCTCGCACCCCCACTTCGCCCTTGCCAGCCGCGACGCCCGACCTACCGTCGCCAGTTCCTCCCCATGATTTCCTGGATTCAGAAATACTTCCAGCACCACTTCAAAACGATCTTCGCGATCCTGCTCGCGGTCACGATCATCTCCTTCATCTTCACGATCGGCGCCTCGCCCGGCATCGGCCGCGCCGACCGCCGCGTCACCGAGCGCCAGGTGTTCGGCTATAACCTCGCCTCGCAGGACGACCAGGCCCGCCTCTTCGGCGACGCCAGCCTCAGCGCCGAGCTCCAGTTCGGCTACTCCCCCGAGTCCGCCGAGGTCCAGAGCTACGCCTACCAGCGCGCCGCCAGCCTCGCCCTCGCCGACGAACTGCACACCCCGGCCCCCTCGAAGCAGGAAATCGCCGACTTCATCAAGACCCTGCGCATCTTCGCCACCCAGGACGGCCAGTTCGACGCCCAGCGCTACGCCACCTTTCGCGACTCGCTCAAAACCAATCCCCGCCTCAGCGAATCCTCCGTCAGCCGCGTCCTCGCCGACGACGTCCGCATCGCCAAGGTCCAAAAACTCATCGCCGGTCCGGGCTACGTCCTCCCTTCGGACGTGAAGTTCAAGCTCGAGCAATCCGACGCCAGCTGGACCCTCGGCGTCGCCACCGTCGATTACGCCAGCTTCAACCCCGCGATCCCCGCCACCGACGCCGTCGTCGCGAAATTTTTCGACGAAAATTCCTTTCGCTACGAAATCCCGCCGCGCGTCGTCGTGACCTACGCCGACTTCTCCGCGGTCCCGCTCGTCGCGACGATCAACGTCTCCGAGGCTGACGTGCGCGCTGCCTACTACGCGAATCCCTCGCGCTACCCGAAACCGGCGCCCGACCCGAAAGCCGCGCCGAAACCCGCCGCCAGCGAGGATCCCTTCACCGCCGTTCGCGCGCAGGTCGAGACCACGGTGAAAGTCGATCGCGCCCGCCAGCTCGCGATGAAGAACGCGTCCGATTTTTCCTACGCCCTCTATGAGCGCAAGCTCACCCCCGGCACGCCCGAGTTCGACGCCTTCCTCGCCGCGCAGCACATCGCGTTGAAACCGCTCGCACCCTTCACCCGCGAAGCCGGCCCCGCCGAACTCGGCACCTCGCCCGACATCGCCGCCGAAGCCTTCCACCTGAACAAAGAGCGCACCTACTCCGACGCGCTCGCCGCGCCCGCCGGCGCCGTCGTCCTCTTCTGGAAGGAAACCCAGCCCACCCGCAAACCCCTCCTCAGCGAAGTCCGCAGCCAAGTCCTCGCCGATTACATCGACGGCGAGAAACGCAAACGCTTCGTCGAACTCGGCCGCACCCTCCGCGCCACGATCGAGGCCCGCCTCAAGGCCGGCGATTCCTTCGACCAGGCCGTCGCCGCCGCGGCCTCCGCCAACGCCGTGAAAATCGCCGCGAAGACGACCGCTCCCTTCACCCGCCGCCAGCCGCCGCCGGACCTCGATTACTCCGTGTTCGGCACCCTTGAGCGCCTCGAAAAAGGCCGTGTGTCCGACATGACGATCACGAAAGACCATGGCTTCATCGTCTATGCCGCCGACCGGAAATTTCCGGACTTCCGCGAAACGAATCCGCAATTCGCGTCCGCGCGCGCGGAACTCGCCGCCGGCAGCGCCCGCCTCACGATGGGCTCGTATCTCAACGACGTCGTCACCGCCGAGCTCAAGAAATCCGAGCCGAAGCCGGAATAGCGGGAACCGCTAATCAACGCTAATGCCCGCTGGTCCCACCGCGCTGCCGCTCGCCCGGCGCGGTCTTCCCAAGGCGGCTTTTAGCGCGCATGAGTGGTGCGCGATGACACTCCACTTCCACGCTAAGGACGGACGCCGCGAAGTCCGACTAACTCCCGCACGCTTCGAGAAACAGTAACTTTTCGACAGCCGCCGTGTTCTCGCTCTCAATCCCGCTTCCCGCCGCTTCCATCATGCCTCGCCCAATCGCCCGCGCCTTCCTCGTTCTCGTCAGCTGCGCCGCCCTCGCGTGCGCCCGCGCCCAGGAGCCCGCCGCGCCGCCGCCCTTCCCGACGAAACCGACGCTCACGCTCGAGGACTGCATCGCCCGCGCGTTGCAGAAAAATTTCGACCTGAAAATCGAAAGCTTCTCGACCGACATCGCCCGCGAGGCGCTCAATGTCGCCAACGCCGGCTTCGAGCCCACCTTCAACGCCTCGTTCCAGCGCGTCAGCACGCAGGATCCGCCCGCCCTCGGCGGCACGCGCACCGATACCGGCGACACGCGCATCGGCATCTCCCAGCTCATCCCCACCGGCGCGCAGCTCAGCGTCAGCACCAGCCTCGACCGCAACTCCGGCAGCTTCATCTCCAACGGCACCGTCGTCAGCACGTCCCTGTTCAACCCCGTTTACGGCAGCGACGTCGCGCTCACCGTCACGCAACCGTTGCTGCGCGGCGCCGGCTTCACCGTCAACCGCGCCCAGATCGAGCGCAACCGTCTCGGCGTCGCCATCGCGCGGCTCAATTTCAAAAGCCGCGTGCTCCAGGTCGTCCACGACACCGAGGCGGCCTATTACAACCTTGTCTTCGCCCGCGAGCAGCTCGTTGTGAAACAGCACAGCCTCGAACTCGCCGACCGCCTCTACGAGGAGAACAAAACCCGCAAGCTCACCGGCGTTGCCACCGACCTCGACGTCCTCTCCGCCGAAGTCGGCATCGCCAACGCCCGCAACGGCGTCGTGCTCGCCGAGCAATCCGTGCGCAACAGCGAGGACGCGCTCCTCGCGCTCATCGGCCAGTTCGAGTTCGACACCGAGATCGGCACCGTCGCCCTCCTGCCGTTTCAGGAGCCGTCGCCGTCCTTCGACCTTTCCTACAAACTCGCCCGCGACAACCAACCCGACTACCTCGCCACGCAGACGGCGATCAAGCAGCTCGAGCTCGACGCCACGACCGCGAAAAACTCCGCTCTCCCCACGCTCAACGTCGGCGGCACCCTCGGCTACAACGGCGCCGACCGCACCTACGGCCGCGCCATCGACAACCTGCCCAACGGCGACGGCCGCAACTGGGAACTCGACCTCACGCTCTCCGTGCCGTGGGGCCTGCACGCCGACCGGGCGCGCTACCGCTCCGCCATCGCCAGCCTGCACCAACAGGAAACCCACCTGCGCCAGCTCGAGCAAAACCTCCTCGTGCAAGTCCGCTCCGCCGTGCGCGCCGTCGAGACCAACCAGCAAAGCGTCGAGATCAACACCAAGGGCACCGAGTTCGCCACCCGCCAATACGAACTCGAACTCGCCCGCTTCAAGGCCGGCCTCTCGACCAGCCGCCAGGTTTTGCAGACGCAGGACGACCTCGAAACCGCCCGCGTGAACGAATTGCTCGCCCGCGTGAATCTCCGCATCGCCAACGCGAATCTGCGCCAGCTCGAAAGCAGCTCGCTCGAGCGCTATCACATCAACCTCGCCGATTGATCCGGCGAAGAGCGGGCGGGCTTCCGGGCGGGCCGTCGCGGAATTGACGTGCGATAAATTCTCGTCACTCCGTCGATTCTCGCGCAAACCATCGCTGGTCGCATGTCCATCCCGCTCGCCATTCGCGCCGCTTTCTGGATTTGGTTTTTCGCCGCATTGTTCGTCGGCCGTTTTCTGCTTCTCCAGAAATTTCCGCCTCCCGCGGTTCAGGGCGTTCTGCTCGCGCTCACCGCCGCACTGGTCCTCACCTACCGGCACGCCGCCGCCTTCCGCACCTGGGTCGATGCGCTCGATCTGCGCGCCATCGTGCTGTTTCACGTCACCCGCTTCGTCGGCTTTTATTTTGTTTTTCTCTATCGGCGCGGCGAACTGCCCTATGCTTTCGCCGTGCCCGGCGGAATCGGCGACATCATCGTCGCCGCACTCGCGCTCGTCGTCGCGCTGTTTTCATTCGGCGAGGCCACCCGGCTCCACGCCATCTATATTTGGAACGTCATCGGCTTCATCGATATTTTGCTCGTCGTTTTCAGCGCCGTGCGCATCGCCCTCGCCGGCGGCGGACGCGAGCTGATCGCGCTCACGCAGCTTCCGCTCAGCCTGCTCCCGACGTTTCTCGTGCCGCTGATTATCGCGTCGCACCTCGCGATTTTCGCGCGACTCGCTCGTGCTCGCGCTGTCACATAAGCCTGCCATGCGCCTTTCGCCCCGCGACCGTAGAGCAGCTTTCGCGACCCGAGCTTCCCGTTGCGCCGGTTTCAGCCTCATCGAGCTGGCGGTCGTCGTCGGCATTATCAGCATCGTCGCCGCGATCGCGGTGCCGGTTGCCACGCATCTCATCCTGCAGGCCCGCTCCGCCGCCGTCGAAAACGACCTGCGTGTCTTCTCCGCCGCCTTTCAGGCCTACGCCAACGAGCACGGCGACTGGCCGCCCGGCGACGGCACACCCGCCGCCTTCCCTGACGGCATGGCCGGCTATCTCAGCGAAACGAACTGGACCAACCGCACGCCCATCGGCGGCTATTACGCCTGGGATCCCAACAGCACCCAGCAGGGCAGCCGTTACCGCGCCGCCATCGTGATCGCGTCCACCGACGACAGTGCCGTGACCAGCGATCGTCTCCAGCTCGTCGATCTCGACCGCAAGCTCGACGACGGCGAACTCACCACCGGCAACTTCCTCCTCGGCTACCGCAACGAGCCGGTTTACGTCCTCGAACACTGATTGCCCCGCGCCGCCCGATGTTCAACGTCACCACCCACAATCTTTCTCCCGACCTGCGCACGGCCCAGGCCGATGTCGGCGCCTGCGACTTCGGCGAACTCGACGACGCGCAACTCATTTCGTTGCTCGAAATTTTCCGCGAGATCGACCCGATCCAGAACCACGATGCCGAGCCGCACGTCGCGATCCAGACATCCGCCGGAAAATTTCTCGTCCGCACCGGCCAGGGAAAACTCTTCCTCTACGACGCGCGCGACTCCACCTTGCCCTACGTCGAGCTCGACGCCGCCGCGATCGCGCGCGAACTCGGCAGCAGGCGCGCCGTCCCCGACGCTTCAGCCCCCGAGCCCGACGCCGCGCCGCCCGCGCCCCACCACGGCATCGCCATCACCATCCTCATTGCCGGCCTGCTTCTCAACGGCTATACGCTCTACTCGGTTTTCTACATCGACGATGTGAACGAAAAACCGGCGATCGCGCTCGTCACCGACCCCAAGGAACTCGTCGCCCTCCAGCACTCCGTCGTCGGACGCTACGCCACCGGCGCCGAACCCGGCGACCGCGCGATCGACATCGCGGCCGACGGGCGCGTGCATTTCTTCAAAATTCTCGCCTCCGGCGAACGCCCCGATTCCAACGACACCTACCGCATCGGCCGCCACGACTCCCAGCTCTGCCTCGCCACGCGCGACAGCGGCGTGATCGACGTCACGAACATCGAGACCATCGTCTATTATCGCGACACCTACCGCCGCGTGCGATAGGCCGGGTCAAAACGCGAACAACTCCCGCGCGTTGCGCAACGCCTCCGCCGCCACCACGCGATGCGCCGGCAATTGCGTGCGAAACCACGTGCGCTGCTTCTTTACCAGCGCGCGCGTATTCTTCGCCATCTCCGCCGCCAGCCGCTCCCGCGGCAGCCGCCCCTCGATAAAATCGATCGTCTCGCGATAACCGATCGCCCGCGCCGCGCTCGGATTTTCCTTCAACCCCACGCCGATCAGCCGTCGCACTTCCTCCACCAAACCGTCGCGCAACATCGCCGCCACCCGCGCCTCGATCCGCCGCACCAGTTCCGCCGGCTCGCACTCGATCCGCGTCAGCTCGACCCGCCAGTCCGCAAACGGCGGCGGCTGCCGCGCAAATTCCTCCGCCAGCTCGACCACCGTTCGCCCCGACACCAGGCAACGCTCCAGCGCCCGCGCGACCCGCCGCGGATTCGCCACATCGAGCGCGCCCAGCCCGCCCGGATTTAGCGCCCGCAATTTTTCCACCGCCGCGTCCGGCGCGAGCGCCGCCACCTCCGCACGAATCGCCGCCGGCACCGCAACCTCGTCCGCCACCGGCGAAAAAAACGCCTTCAAATAAAATCCGCTTCCGCCCACCACGAGCGCCTCGCGTCCCCGCGCCGCGATGTCCCCCAGCGCCCGCCGCGCCATCGCCACGTAGCGCGTGACATTCATCTGCTCCGTCATCTCACAGACATCGATCAGGTGATGGGGCACCCGCGCGCGCTCCACCGCCGTCGGCTTCGCCGTGCCGATATCCATGCCGCGATAAAACAACAGCGAGTCGCACGAAACAATTTCCGCGCCGCGCGCCTCCGCCCAGCGCAGCGCCCACTCGGTCTTGCCCGCCGCCGTGCAACCGGTGAGGACGCGCAGCACGGACTTTTCCGCGGCCATCGCCTTCACAAGCCCGCGAACGGCATCGCGGAATTTCGCCCGCCCGATTTCGCGGCGTAAAGCGCCTTGTCCGCCGCTGCCACAAGCTCGTCCGTCGTGCCCGCATCGCGCGGCATCGACGCCGCGCCCGCGCTCACCGTCACGGTCAGCGGCAGCGTTTCGCGCACGATGATCGGCTCGCGCTCGATCGCCGCGCACGCCCGGCGCGCGGAGTTAAACGCCGCCGCGCCGTCCGACTCCATCAGGATCAAAGCAAACTCCTCGCCACCGAATCGCGCGACGCGATCGACATTGCGCACCTGATCGCCCAGTCGCCGCGCGACCTCGCGCAACACCGCGTCGCCGACCGGATGTCCGTGCGAATCGTTGATCGCCTTGAAGTGATCGATATCGACCAGCACCAGCGCGAACGGATGCCCGAACCGCCGTGACCGCTCCGCCTCTTCCGCCAGCACGCGGTCGAATTCGCGCCGGTTCAGCAAACCCGTGAGCTGGTCGCGCGTCGCCATGCGCCGCAGCGCCTCGAGCGTGTCGCCGAGCTTGAGCGCGTATCGCAGCGACCGCTCGAGCGACCCCGAGGTGATTTCGCCCTTCACCAGATAGTCGAGCGCCCCCGCATTCATCGCCTCGATGTCAACCCGCTCCGACGACTCCGCCGTCAAAAACACGATCGGCGTGCGCGAACCGGCCTCGACCGCCTTGCGGATCAACTCGAGCCCGTTGCGCGGGCCGAGTTGATAGTCGAGCAGGCACGCCGCGTAATCGCCCGACAGCAATTTGGCGATGCCCTCCTCGTAGGTTTCCGCCCAGAAAAGTTCGAACAGCTCGCCCCGAAAATTCTTGAAGTGCGCCAGCGTCAGCCGGAATTGCATCCGGTCGTCGTCGATCAGCAGGATTTTTCGGTTCATGGTCGGGTCGGCGCGCGAACTTCTCGCGTTCGATGGTAAGTGCTGGGGCGACGTGGGCAAGCTGTAGGTTACGCGCGCCGCCTGGTTCCCGCCGTTAAGTCGCCCGCGACTGCGGCGAGCCGCGCGACGATTTTCTCCGTCGAACCGAGATTTTCCCGGATGCAGTTTACGAGGGCGCTGCCCACCACCACGCCGTCCGCAACCGCCGCGACCTGCGTCACCTGCGCGCGCGTCGAAATGCCGAATCCCACCGCCACCGGCAGCGTCGTGTGTCGCCGGATCATCGCGACCGCCTCGGGAATTTTTTCCGCCACGCGCTCGCGCACGCCCGTCACGCCCTCCTGAGAAACGTAGTAAATAAACCCCGTCGTCGCCGCCGCGATCTTCGCCACGCGTGCCTCCGGCGTCGTCGGCGCGACGATGAAAACCGTTTCGACCCCATGCGCGCGACACGCCGCCGCGACCTCGTTCGCCTCCTCGGGCGGCAGGTCCAGCGTCAGCAAGCCGTCCACGCCCGCGCTTTTCGCAGCGCGCACGTAGGCGTCGATGCCGTTTGCGAACACGAGATTGTAATACGCGTAGAAAACGATCGGCACCTCGCTCGCCTCGCGGATGAGGCGCACGAGCTCGAACACGCGCGCCGTTGTCATGCCGCTCTCGAGCGCGCGTTGCGCCGCGAGCTGGTTCGTCAAGCCATCGGCCAGCGGATCGGAGAACGGCACGCCGAGTTCCAAAACATCCGCGCCATTCGCGATCAGCGCCCGGCACGCCGCGAGCGACGTCTCGAAATCCGGATCGCCGGCGCAAAGATAGGCGACGAACGCGGCGCGATTCTGCGCACGGGTGTTTCGGAAAACATCGGCGAGGCGGGACATGGAGCCGCCATCGCCGCAAAAACCCGCGCGCGGCGCAAAGGGAAAATCACGCTCCGCCGCGAACGCCGGCGCCTTGCGCGTCATGGCAGCTTGAAATCGACGATCACCGGCCGGTGATCCGAAAGAAAACAGCGCACGATCTCGCAATTCGAGACGCGACACACCGCCGGCATAAACACGAAATCCAGCAACCGGCCCGGCCACGGCGACGGAAACGTCCGCCCGCTCGCCGGGTGCAGCACGTATTCGCCATAGTCGGAAAGATGGCTGAGCAACGCTGCCGTCGCGTCCCCGCTCGTGCCGGGATTGTTCAAGTCGCCGCATACGATCGCCGGCACGCTCCATCGCGCGCGCGACAAGCGCTGTTTTTCGCGGAGCCACGCGAGCAGCCGCCCGATCTGGCTGATGCGACGCTCGCGCGAGCTGAAGTGCAGGTGCAGATTGACCAGCGGAACGATCCGCCCGCCAACGTCGATCTCGGCGAAAAGAAAACCTTTTTCGCCGACGCGGTGCTGGCCGAAGACGACCGTCTCGCTGGCGACGATCGGGTGGCGCGAAAGCAGCGCGTTGCCGTAGCTGAGATTGAGCAGACCCACGCGACGGTTATTGATCCCGAACAGCGCATGCTTGAAGCCCGTGTGCAGCCGCAAGTATTCGAGGTGGTCGAAATTGCCCGCCCACAGCGAACGCTGGTCCACCTCCTGCAAGGCGACGAAATCGGGATTAAGCTGCCCGATGAGCTTGGCGATCTTGCGCAGGTTGGCGCGAAGTTTTCGCGGCGAGGTGAATCCCTGGATCGGTGCCAGACCTCGACCGTGGGCGATGTTGAAAGTGGCGAGACGCAGGCGCGACATGGACGGCTCCATACTGAAATTGCCATCGCTCGAAGCAACGGCAAAGCCGGGAAGAAGGGATTGACAGCGGCTGGCCTGCCCCCGAATTTTCCCGACCCTCACGGCGGTCATAGCTCAGTTGGTTAGAGCACAAGATTGTGGATCTTGGGGTCGCGGGTTCGAGTCCCGTTGGCCGCCCCATTTTTCTTCCGGCATCCGACATGTTTTTTCTGAAAAAGGTGATTTCGTTCTGGCTGATGCCGCTGCCGCTTTGCCTCGCGCTGCTCGTCGCCGGCCTGTGGCTGACGCGATCGCCACGACGCGCCCGACTCGGGCGCAGTTTGCTGTGGATCGCCGTCGCGCTGCTGCTGGTCTTCAGCAACAAGGCCGTGAGCACGTGGCTGCTGCGCCCGCTCGAGAGCGTTTACCCGCCCGTGCCCGAGTTCGTCGCCGGCGAGCCGCTGCCGGGCGATCTCGCGGCTTGCCGCTACGTCGTGGTGCTCGGCGGCGGGCATGGTGACGCCAGTGGGTTTTCCGCGGTGAACAAACTCAGCGTGTCGTCGCGCGCCCGGCTGATGGAAGCGCTGCGGGTGCTGCGCGCGTTGCCCGAGGCGAAGCTGATCGTGAGCGGTCCCGGCGCGCCCGGCTATCCGAGTCACGCGGCCGTGCAGGCGCAGGCGGCGGTTTCGCTTGGAACCGATCGCGCGCGAATCGCTTTGATCGAAACAGCGCGCGACACGGAAGACGAATCGTCCGAAATCCGGCGGCTCGTCGGCGACGCGCCGTTTGCGCTCGTGACGTCGGCGTGGCACATGCCCCGCGCGATGGCATTGATGCACAGCGCCGGCCTGCATCCCGTGCCTTGTCCGGCGGACTACTGGACGCGACCGGCGGACAAATGGCAGTGGACGGACGACACGTGGGACATCGATTCGCTCGGCCGCAGCACGTGGGCGCTCAAGGAGCGGCTCGGCTACGCTTGGATTTGGCTGCGCGGCAAAGGCTAGCCAACGCGCGAATTGTTTCGCAATCGTAACATCCGCGTCTAGTCAGGCGCCACCATGTGGTCGCTCAAAAAAATCTTCGGCAAAGACGAGAAATTCTTCGATTTGCTGGAGGCCGGCGCCGAGGAGGCGCGGACCAGCGTCAATCTGCTCTCGCGCTATTTGCTGACCCTGAGCGCAGGCGGCCCGCCGGCCAATTTCGACGATTTCGTGCAGACCCGCCGCAAGGAAAAACGCATCCGCTACCAGATGACGGAGGAGCTCAGCCGCACGTTCGTGACGCCGCTCGAGCGGGAGGACATCGAGGCGCTGTCGTTCGCGCTCTACCGGATTCCGAAGCAGGTCGAAAAGATCGTCGAGCGCCTCTCGATTTATCCCGGCCGCGTGCCGCAGGCGGCGTTTCAGCGCCAGGCCGAACTGCTGTCGCAAGCGGCGGAAGCGGTCGAGTTCATGGTCAAACAACTTCGCGGGGGCACCGACATCGAAAAAATCCGCGAGGCCAACGACCGCCTGCAGTTCGCCGAGGGCGAGGCGGACAAGGTCATGCTCGGCCTGCTCAAGGAACTTTATCACGGACCCTACGACGCGAAGGAGCTGATGATTCTCCAGGAACTTTACGAACTGGTCGAACAGGCCGTGGACCGTTGCCGCAACGCCGGCAATATCGTCGTCCAGATCGTGCTGAAATACTCGTGAGCGCAGCGGGCGCCAAACGTCGCGCGGCGAACATGGCCGCACCCGGCCAACCGGCCCGGGCGGGCGGCGTGTGCTCGGTGGACTGAATCATGACTTTCTTTTTCATCGTTCTCTTCGCGGCGCTGGTTTTCGAATACATCAACGGCTTTCACGACTCCGCCAACGCGATCGCGACCGTCGTCTCCACGAAAGTGCTCACGCCGCGCTCCGCCGTGGCTTGGGCCGCGTGCTGGAATTTGCTCGGGGCGCTTTCCGGCACGGCGGTCGCCGCGACGGTCGGCAAGGGTTTGGTGGACGCGAGCGTGGTCAACATGACCACGGTGCTTTGCGCGCTGATCGCCGGGATCGCCTGGAATCTCGCGACATGGTGGCTCGGGCTGCCGTCAAGCTCGAGCCACGCGTTGATTGGCGGGTTGTGCGGCGCGGCGGTCGCCACCGCCGGCAAATGGGAAGTGTTGATCTGGTCGTCCGGTCTTTGGCCGAAAGTCGTAAAACCGATGGTGCTGTCGCCGATGGCGGGTTTTTTCGGCGGGCTGCTGCTGATGTGGTTCCTGCTTTTCGCGCTGCAGCGGGCGCGGCCGGTGATGGTCAGCCGGTTCTTTGGCAAGGCGCAGCTCGCGAGCGCGGGTTTCATGGGTTTCAGCCACGGCTCGAACGACGCGCAAAAAACGATGGGCATCATCGCGCTCGCGCTCTTCACCGGGACGCAGTCCGGCGCGTTCAAAGGGCTGCCGCCGTGGGCGGGATTTTTGCGCACGCCGCAGTTTGCCGTGGAGAAATGGGTCGTCGTCACCTGCGCGCTCACGATGGCCGCCGGCACCGCCGCGGGCGGGTGGCGGATCATCCGCACGATGGGCCACAAAATGGTGAAGCTGCAACCGATCCACGGGTTCGCCGCCGAGACGACCGCCGCCGTCATCCTGCACACCACGGCGACGCTCGGCATTCCGGTTTCGACCACCCACGTGATCGCCACGTCGATCATGGGCGTCGGCGCGGCGAAACGCTTCAGCGCCGTCAAATGGGGCCTGGTCGGCCACATCGTGTGGGCGTGGGTGCTCACACTGCCGGTCACCGGCGCGATCGGCTACGCGCTGGTGAAATTGCTGGTGGCGCTGGGCGCTTAACCTAGCGCGGCAGCGTGAAGAAAAACGCCGCGCCCTCGCCGGGTTCGCTCTCGACACGCACATCGCCGCCGTGTGCCTGCACGACGTGTTTCACGATCGCGAGGCCGAGGCCGGTGCCGCCCTGCTCGCGCGAGCGCGCCTTGTCGACGCGGTAAAAGCGCTCGAAGACGCGCGCGCGCGCCTCGGGCGGAATGCCGGGGCCGTCGTCTTTCACGCAAACTTCGATGCGACGATCGTCCAGCGCACGGCCGCTGATCGTCACCGTCCCCGCCAGCCGCCCATATTTGATCGCATTGTCGATGAGATTGGAAAGCACCTGACGCAGGCGGTCGGGATCGGCCTGCGCGACGAGACCGGTCGGCAGCGCGTTCTTGAACTGCATCTCGCGGGAGCGCGCCCGCGGCGCGAGGTCCTCGATCACTTCCTGCACGGCGGCACGCAACGGCGACGGCTGAGGGTTCAACGCCACGCGACCGGAATCGAGTTTCGCAAGCAGCAACAGGTCGTCGATCAGGAGCGTGAGCCGGTTGGCATGGCGGTCGATGATGGTCAGCAGGCGGTCGAGCGCAATGGAGTCGGATTTCGCACCGTCGAGCAGCGTCTCGGTCGCGCCCTTGATGAGCGAGAGCGGCGTGCGCAGTTCGTGGCTGACGTTGGCGACAAACTCCTGGCGCACGCCCTCGAGTTCGCGCACGCGCGTGAGATCGTGAAACACCAGCACCGCCCCGGCGGCCGCCCCGGCCGGGTCGCGGAGCGCCACGGCGTTGACCTGGAAAAAACGCGCCGGCGTGCCCTCGAGTCGCAATTCGTGGCCGAGCACGGCGGGCTCGACCGCGAGCCGCGCGGCCAGCGCGGCGATTTCGTGGTGGCGAACGGCTTCGAGCAGGGCGCGGCCGGCGGCCGGCTGGGAAAATCCGAAAAGTTGCGCGGCGGCGCGGTTGGAGAAAGTCACGCGGCTGTGCAGGTCGAGCACGACAATGCCCTCGATCATGCTGTCGAGCACGGCCTGGAGTCGTTGCGCGTGCTCCTGCAGCGCCGTCGCGTGAACGCCGCGCAAGTCCGCCAGCTCCGCTGCGTGGCGGGCGGTCGCCCGGCGGAGATTGGCGCGGGCGAGCCACCATGCCGCGACGGCGGCGGCGAGGAGCACGAGGAGAAAAATGGCGGGAAGCATCAGGCGCGGGAGAACGGGTGGAGACGCGCGCGATCACGCGCGACGGGAGTTTGAATCGAATCGGCTGCCGGTCGGCAACTCTCCGGGCGGTGGCCGACCGCCGCACTTGACGTCATGACTCCGCTTTGAAGCGGTAGCCCACGCCGCGGATCGTCTCGAGATACTCGGCGGCGCGGCCCACTTTTTCGCGGAGACGGCGCATGTGGGTGTCGACGGTGCGGGTGTCGATCGCGGTCTCGTAGCCCCACACGTCCTGCAGCAGCCGCTCGCGCGTCTGCACGCGGCCGCGCCGCTTGGCGAGCAGCGCGAGGAGGTTGAATTCGGTGGCGGTGAGCGTCACGGCCTTGTCCTCGACGCGCGCGGTGTGGCGCGGGATGTCGATTTCGATGGGCCCGATGCGCAGGTGTTCGCCGGCGTCGTCGGCGGCCTGGGTGCGCTTGAGGAGCTTGCGGATGCGCAGGACGAGTTCGCGCGGGCTGTAGGGTTTGGTGACGTAATCGTCCGCACCGAGCTCGAGACCGAGCACGCGATCCATTTCCGCGGCCTTGGCCGTGAGCATCAGGACCGGGATCGAGACGGTGGCGGGGTCGCGGCGGAGAATTTTGCAGACCTCGAGACCGTCGATCTCGGGCAGCATAAGGTCGAGCACGATCAGGTCGGGCCGCTCCGCGCGGACGGCGGCGAGGGCCTTCGCGCCGTCGGTGGCGAAGACGGGCGCGTAGCCCGCCTCGCGCAGCTTGAAGCCGAGCACTTCGAGCGCGTCCGGCTCATCGTCAACCACCAGAATTTTCGGTTTCATTCTTCAATCCGGCGTGGCGGATGTCGCGCGCCTCGTAAAGGTAAACAACCTCCTCGGCGATGTTGGTGGCGTGGTCGGCGATGCGTTCGAGCCGCTTCGAGACGGCCATGAGCGAAAGGCAGCGGGAGATGTTGGCAGGCCGTTCGATCATGAAGCTGGAGAGTTCGCGATAGAGCTGGCGGTTGAGGTCGTCCACGACCTTGTCGCGCGGGATGACCGTGCGGGCCTTGTCGGGCAGCCGGTCGATGAACGCGGTGAGGGCGTCGCGCAGCATCTCGAGGGAGATGGAGGCCATGCGCGGCAGATCGACGTAGGGCTTGAGCTGCGGCTCGCGGCTGAGTTCGAGCGAGCGCTTGGCAATGGCGCTGGCCTCGTCGCCGACGCGCTCGAGGTTCTGGGAGATTTTCATCGCAACGGTGATGAGCCTCAACTCGGTGGCGAGCGGCGCCTTGGCGAGAAGATGGATGGCGATGTCATCCATCTCGATCTCGAATTGATCGAGGATGGTGTCGTCGTCGATGACCTGTTGGGCGAGCGCGTCGTCGCGCTCGACGAGCGCGCGCATGGAGCGGGCGACGGCCGACTCGGCGTGGCTCGCCATCGAGAGCAGGGTCTCTTTCAATTTGGTCATTTCTTCGGAAAAATGGGTCATGGCGAGGGGTTGCGTTTCAGCCGAAGCGGCCCGAGACGTAGGCCTCGGTCTGCGGGTTGGCGGGGTTCATGAAGAGATTGCGCGTCTCGCTGAACTCGATGAGGCGACCCATGTAGAAAAAGGCCGTCTGGTCGGAGCAGCGCGCCGCCTGTTGCATGTTGTGCGTGACGATGACGATCGTGAATTGCTCGCGCAAACTCTGGATGAGTTCCTCGACCTTCGCGGTCGCGATCGGGTCGAGCGCGGAACAGGGCTCATCCATCAAAATGATCTCGGGCTCGACGGCGATGGCGCGCGCGATGCAGAGGCGCTGCTGCTGGCCGCCCGAAAGGCCGAGGCCGCTGAGCTCAAGGCGGTCCTTCACTTCGTCCCAGAGCGCCGCGCCGCGGAGGGATTTTTCGACGATGGCATCGAGGCGCGACTTGTCGGTCATGCCCTGGAGGCGGAGGCCGAAGGCAATGTTGTCGTAGATCGATTTCGGGAACGGATTCGATTTCTGGAAGACCATGCCGACGCGCTTGCGGAGTTCGATGACGTCAACCTCGGAGGAGTTGATATCGACGTCGCGAATCTTGATCGAGCCGGCGGTGACGCGCGTGCCGTCGATGAGGTCGTTCATGCGATTGAGGCAGCGCAGCAGCGTCGATTTGCCGCAGCCGGACGGCCCGATGAACGCGGTGACTTTTTTCTCCTGAATTTTCAGGGTGATGCCGTGGAGCGCCTTTTGCGCGCCATAGGCAAAATCGACATTGTCCACATCGATGATCGGTTTCGACGCGGGCGCGGGGAGCGAGGCGGGCGCCGCCGGCGCGATGCCGGGCATCGTCGGCGCGGCGTTGCCGGAGGCGGCGGGCGGGGTGGCGGGTTTGGGCGGGGAAATCGGTTCCATCGTCGAGGTCATGGCGTTCACCATTTGTAGCGGCTGCGAAGTTTGTTGCGGAGAATGATCGAAGCCGCGGCGATGAGCGCGACGACGGCGAGGAAAACGAAGGCCGTGCCGTATTGCACGCGCTCAGTGTATTCATTCTGGGGAATTTTCGAGCTGACCACGTAGATGTGGTATGGCAGCGCCATCACCCCCTGGAAGAAGAAGTCGCTCCACTTCGTGACTTCCCACGGGAGCTTGTCGCGCACGACGTAGGCGGCGGTGAACATGATTGGCGCGGTCTCGCCGGCGACCCGCGCGATGCCGAGGATCGACGACGTGAGAATGCCCGGCATCGCGTAGGGCAGCACGTTTTTCCGGATCGTCTGCCACTTCGTCGCGCCGAGGGCGAGCGAGCCCTCGCGAAAACCCTTCGGCACGGCCTTGAGCGATTCCTCGCTCGCCGTGATGATGACCGGCAGCACCATGAACGCGAGGGTGAACCAGCCGGAAATCAGCGAGACGTTCCAGCCGAAGAAAATCACGAACATGCCAAAGCCGAACAGGCCGAACACGATCGACGGCACGCCGGCGAGGTTGACGATCGAGAGGCGGATGAAGCGGATGATCGGCCCGTCCTTCGCGTATTCGTTCAGATAAACGGCGGCGCACACGCCGAGGATCAACGCGATCGTCATCGAGCCGGCGACTAGCAGCAGCGTGCCGACGATGCACGGGAAAATCCCGCCCGCCGAATACACGAAGCTCTCGGCCTTGATGTCGGCGACGTGGCGCTGCTCCTTGAACGCGCGAAACTCGCGGTCGCCCATCTCGTAGTGTTTGCCGTCGAAGTCGAAAACGTAGAGCGACTCCGGCGATTCGAGGAGGAAACGCGTGTTGATGAACGGCGGCGATTTCTGGAAGACCGTGGACGAGCCCTTGGCGACGATGTTGAAAAAAACCGCCGCACCGCAGAACAGCACCGTGTAGGTCGCGAGCCGGAAGAGCCAGCGCACGATATTTTCCGAAGCGCGCGCGCGGCTGGGGCGGGTGGCGAAGGGATGGACGGCGACGTCAGACATGGGAGGTGGTGCCGGTCGTTAGCCGATCGAAATCCGGTAGCGCCGCACGATCTTTTGCGCGACGTAGTTGATGAGCAGCGAAAGGAAGAACAGCACGAGGCCAACGACGAAGAGCGCGCGGTAGTGAATGCCGCCGCGCACGACCTCGCCCATTTCCTGCGCGATGATCCCCGTCATCGTGTGCACGGGCTGGGTGAACGCCGCCAGCCCCGTCGAGAAATCCGGGATCGCGATCCGGTTGCCCGCGCAGAGGAGCACGACCATCGTCTCGCCGATCACGCGGCCGAAGCCGAGCAGCACCGCGGAGACGATGCCGGAAAGCGCGGCTGGCACGATGATCTTGATAATCGTCTGGAGCCGGGTGGCGCCCAGCGCCAGCGACGCCTCGCGAAACGAGCGCGGCACGTTGTTGAGCGCGTCCTCCGCCAGCGTGAAAATCGTCGGCACGGCGAGCAATGCGAGCAGGCAGCCGGCGGTGAGCACGTTGAGCCGCTCGGCGATCGGAAACCCCGGCACCCAGGACAGCCACGAAACCTGCGACAGCGCGCGGAGGTGTTCGCCGAGGAAGACGATGCCGAAGAACCCGAGCACGACCGACGGAATCGCCGCGATGAACTCGATGCATGGCTTGATCAGCCGCTGCTCGATCGGCGAGGCCAGTTGGTTGATATAGACGGCCGCGCCGACCCCGAACGGCACGGCCAATACGAGCGCCACCGCCGACACCATCAGCGAACCGACCAACAGCGGCACGATGCCGAACCAGTCCTGCCAGAAACTCGCCGTGAGCCATTCGCGCCCGAACACGAACGTCGTCAGGGTCAGCCAGACCGGCACCGGTTTTTTCCAGTCCCACGCTTCGAGATCGTGCTCGATGCCGGGCAATCCGCCGATGTAGCCGCGGGCGAGGTGCTGGAACTTGTCGAGCCGTTCGCGGAGCTCTGGCGTCGGGAGCGCGGGTGCGCCGTCGAGTGCCACCTGGAGACTCTGCATGAACTCGCGACTGGTGGATTTGTAAGCGGGCAGCGTGTCGAGCAGCGGCTTCAGCTCGGCTGCGAAGTCGATCTGGTCGATCTTCACCGCGGCGGCCTCGGCGGTCTTGCCCTCCGCGAGGAGTTGCTGGCGTTCCACGCGCTGGTCCTGCGAAACGGTGAACTTCGTCTTGATCGCCGTCGCCTGGTCGGTGAGATCGGAGACGAAGCCGCGCAAGGGATCCACGGCGTCCGTGAAGTTGCCAACGAACGCATCATAAGCCGCGAGCCGCTTGGTCGCGTCCGCGGGCGAGAGTTTTTCCTGCTGCGTGTAATGGGCGAACGTGCGCTGGCGCAGGTCGCCCAGATAACGCGTGAGCGCGGTGTGATCGTTTTCGGCGCGGCGGATGATATCGACATATTCGAGGCCGGCGCGGCGATAGACGCGCAGGTTGTCCAAGTTCTGCCCAAAGAAACCGTAGCCCTCTTTGAACAGGAAGATGGTGATCAGCCCGAGAACGACGACGGCGACAAACGCATTCCCGCCGAAGAAGGCGCGGATCATGTCATCGAGCGTGAGCCCGAAGAAGCGCAGCCGCTGCCGGTTGATGGCAAACACGGCGGGGGCGGCGGCGCTGGTGCTCGGAGGAGGCATGCGGTGCGAAATCCTGTTGCTATTTTCAAACCGTCAAGGCGAGAAGCACGCCGGCAAGGCAATCCATCTGAAATCCAGCTGGATCGCCCCAACGGGCGGGCGAGGACAATCGAATGAACTGATCGGAAGAACGCCCTCAGAACACGACGGCCCGCTCAACTGGCGTCAAGCGGGCCGTTGGTTCAGGTGCGAAAACTTTTTCCACCTTGCGGTTTAGCGGATCGGAACGAAGCCCACTTGGGATGCGATTTTCTGCCCGTCGTCGCCCACGGTGAATTCGATGAATTTCGCCGCTTCGCCAGTGGGCTCGCCGTTCGTGTAATAGAACGTCGGGCGGGCGTAGGGATATTTCTTCGCGAGCACGGACTCCTTGCTTGGCGTCGCGCCATCGATGGCCAGGACTTTGATACCGGGGGCGGTCGTGTAGGCGAGGCCGACATAGCCGATGCCACTCGGGTTCTTGCCGACTTCGGACGCGATCTGTTCGTTGCCCGCCATCTTCTGCGAGGAGGAGGCGTAGTCGCGCTTCTTCATCGCGAGCTCCTTGAAATCCGAATACGTGCCCGAGGAGGTGTTGCGCGTGTAGATCGAGATCGCGCCCGGCGTGCCGCCGACGGCGGACCAGTCGGTGATGTCGCCCGCGAAGATTTGCTCGACCTGGCGCTTCGTCAGCGAAGTGACCGGGCTGCTGGCGTTCGCGATGACGGCGATGCCGTCGAATGCAACGATCGTGGGCTTCATGTTGACGCCCTTGGCTTGCGCCGCGGAAATCTCGGTCGCCTTCGCGCGCCGGGACGACATGCCGATCTGCGCGGTGCCGTCGATGATCGCCGCGATGCCGGTCGTGGAACCCTCGGCGGCGATTTCAAACGAGACGCCGGGGTTCTGCGCCTTGTAAGCCTCGGCGAGTTGCGGGACGAGCTTCGCGCCGAGCGTGTCCGAGCCCTTGATCACGAGTTTCTGAGCATGGGCGAGCGAGGTGGCGGCGAGGGTCGCCGCGAGAAGAAAGGAGATTTTTTTCATGAGGGTTATGACTGAACTAGACAGTTGGAGGATGAGAAACCGTTGGCTCAAAAGTTGACCTGCATCTGGCTGCGCACGCCGTCGGCCGTGGCCTTCGGGCCGGCCACGCCGAGGACGGAGTCCTTCGATTCGGCGTGAATGTAGCCGAACTGGAACTTCACATCATTGCCGCGAATGTAATAATTGCCGCCGACATACCACTCGTCCATCTTGTCCATCGTGCCGCCGCTCGGCGCGGAGCGCGTGCCGTCGCTGATGTTGACGCCGCGGCCGTCGGAATCGACGTAGCTGTAGCGGACGACGGCCTCGATCTGGGGCGTGAGCTTGAACGAGGGCTGGATCCAGTAGCCCGTGGGCTTGGCGTCGGTCTTGTCGGCGATACCCCGGCGGTCCTTGGCACTGAAATACTCGCCTTCGAGATCGAAGTTGCCCGCAGTCACGACACCGTAAACTGAATAGACCTGAAGGTCGTGCCCCTTGCCGAGCGTGATGCCGCCTTGATCGGGCAGATAACCGTAGGAAGCTCCGAGTTTATAGCTGCCATCGGTGAACTTGCCCTTGTAGCCGCCGTTGCCCCACCACGCGAAAGCATTGTTGGCCGAGGTGCCGGCGCCCTGCACGCCGGGATCCGCCGTGTTGCCGTTGAGCGAGGAGAACTCGTCGCGCTCGGGATTCGTAACCGCGACGTTGTAAAAGAAGCCGCTGGTGTCCGTGCCGCCGACGAAGACGCCCGTGCGATAACTGCCGGCGCCGAGACGGCGGCCGTTGTTCGACTCGACCCAGTAGCGCGTCGCGGGCGAACGCTCGATGGCCTTCAGGTTGCCGCTCGATGTGTCCCATTCCTCCAAGCCGATCGGCGCCTTGCGGAAGCCGATATCCACCGCGAGCAGATCACTCTGTTTCCACGTGATCATCGCCGCGTCGAAGCTGGCGTTCGCAAAATCGTAGTTGACGAAGCTGGACCAGCCGGCCGGGAACTCGGCTTTCACGCCGAGGTAAGCGCGCCGCAGGAGGAAGTGCTGCGTAGCGGGTATTGGCGTGGTGGAGCCGTTGATCTCCGCACCGAGGTCGGCAAACTGCACCTGCAAACGGCCGCTGACGGTGAGCTGGACCAGTGAAGAGTTGAGGTTCAGCTTGCCCGCCGACGTGGCGGCGAAATCCTTGAGAAGGTCGGCGCGCAATTCCTCGGCCTCCTGGTCGGTGACGATGCCTTTCTTGACGAGTAGATCGACGAGCGGGCCACTGTCTTGAGCACAGGCGGTCCCCGCGGCGAGTATCGCGCCGGCGAGCAGCGCGAGCCATTTCGAGTTTAGTTTAAGCATGATAGGTGCGTTCGATGTGTTAGGGTGAAGGAACGCCCTCAGCTTGCCGGGCCTCTGTTACGAACGCGTGGCGGTCGTGTGACAAACGGGCAAAACGGTTGACAAATTTTTCACGTGCGCCGCATCCGCGCCGCGAAGCGATTCGTCCCCCGACTGAACCTCACGCCCCGGTTTTTTGCCGCTTCTCGACCAGGGCCAGCAGCAGATCGCTCTTCGACAGACTGCCGATGAGCCGCCCGCTCTCCGGCTCCACCACCGGCAGCCGCTCGAAACTCTGCCCGAGAAACGCCCCCAGCGCCTCACTCAACGACTGCCTCGGCCCGATCCGCGGGAAATCCTCCCGCATGATGTCGCTCGCGATCACGAGCCCGGCGAGGTCGGGGTCGCCGAGGAACGGCTTGATATCGTGCAACGACACCGCGCCGACGAAGCGGCTCTCCGCGCCAGTGACATAGATGTTGTTCACGCGCACCGAGAGAAACATCCGCGCCACCTCCGCGAACCGCGCCGTCGCGATGACGTTGGGCGGATCGCCCTTCATCAAATCCTGCACGTTGCCCATCGGCAGCGCCGGCGCCGGCGTCTCCGCGGCCTTGCGACGGAGCGCCTCGCTGTAAAGCGATTCGCCCTGCACGCCCTTCGCCGTGTAGTAGGCGATCACGTTGCACAGCATCAGCGGCAGGATGATGTCGTAGCTCAGCGTCATTTCGAACAACAGGATCACCGCCATCACCGGCGCATAAGTCGCCGCCGACAAAAACGCGCCCATGCCGACCAGCGCGAACGCCTGCGGGTCCGCCGCGCCCGCCGGCCAGAACGAGTGCACCGCCGTCCCGAACAAATATCCCGCGCTCGCCCCCATGAACAACGACGGCGTGAACACGCCGCCCGGCGCGCCCGAGCCAAACGACGCCGCCGTCGCCAGCCATTTCGCCAGCATGATGGCCACGAGCAGAAACCACACGATGCGCCCGTTCAAAATTCCCACGACCCCCGAGTAACCGTTGCCGCACACCTCCGGGTAAAACACCGCGATGGTGCCCACGATGAGCCCGCCGAGCACCAGCCGCCCGATCGGCGGCATCGTCGTCGCCACGAACCACTGCTCCGCCCGCCGCAGCGACCGCAAAAACCACGGCGCCAGCGTGCCCGCGATGAGCCCGAGCACGATGTAAGGCCCCATTTCCCACGGCGAGCCGAGTTTGAACGCCGGCACCTGGTAAAGCTGCTGCGCGTTCGTCAGCACGCGCACCGTCAGCGCCGCCACCACCGCCGAAACCGCCAGCGGTCCGAGGCTCTCCATCGCGATCGTGCCGAGGATGATTTCCGCCACGAAAAACGACCCCGCGATCGGCGCGTTGTAAGCCGAGGCGATGCCCGCCGCCGCGCCGCACGCCACGAGCAGCCGCAGTTGCGGCGGGGTGAATTTCCGCCACCGCCCGACGAGTGACGCCACCACCGCCGCGAGTTGCACCATCGGACCCTCGCGCCCGATCGAACCGCCCGAGCCGATCGAAAACAGCGCCGCCGTGCTCTTCACCAAACTCGACCGCACCGGCAGCCGCCCCGAGCCGATCACGATCGCCTCCATGTAGTCGGTCGAACTTTCCCGGCGCGTGAGGCGCTTGCCGAACAACAGCGTGAGTCCCGCCAGCAGTCCGCCCACCGCCGGCACGACGACCCGCGCCCACCACGGCAACTGCCGCATCGTCTCGACGACGCCGGAATTGCGTCCCGTCAGCAACTCGTGAATGCCTTCCGCGAATACGCTGAACAGCAGTGAAACCAGCGCGCCCAGAAATCCCGCCAGCGCCGCCCACAACAGCGTGATCTGCCAGTCCGTCGGCTGGAGTTTTTCCTGAATCCACAGCCGCCAGCGCAACAGCCGCAGCAGCCGTTGCAGCAACAGCGCCGCCGGATCGGTCACGGCTTTCATGTCGCCGCGCCGCGCGCGAGCCGCGCGCGAAACTCAGCCTCCGTGCCCGCCGCGAGCAACCCGGCGCGTGCGCCCTCCGTCCGCAACAGCCGCGAGATGCCCGCCACTAGTTGCAGATACGCCCCCACCTGCTCCTTCGGCGTGCCGATCATGAACATCAGCCGCACGCTCGGATGCTCGCCGTCGAATCCGACCCCGGGCGCCGCGAGCCGCGCGACCCCGAGCACGATCCGTTCGACCGCCGTCGTCCGCGCATGCGGCAGCGCCACGTCCGGCGCGACGCAGACCGACGCCACCATCACGCGCTCGAGCATGTCACGCAAAAACCGCTCCGCATCCGTCACCGCCGGACTGCGCGCGAGTTCCGCGTGCAACGCCCGCAGCGCCGCCTCCCGCGAATCCGCGACGAGGTCGAGCATGACCACGTCGGGCTGGGCAATGAGATCGGTCGGCACGTCCACGTGACCGCAAGTTAGCGCCGCTTCGCCGCGAAACAAGTCCGTGTGCATGGTCGTCGCATTGCCAGGAATATATTCACCCTCTGCTGCTGACGCGATGCCGGTCCGCCCGCGCCCGCTAGTCAATCGTGTAAGGCTCCAGCTCCTGCTCCGCCGCAGTCTCCTGCTCGACCTGCGTCGTCGTGAGCTGCACGAGTCCGCGCAACGAGCTGAAATGCTGGCTCAAATCAAAATCGCCGCCGAGCCCGCCGATCAGCTTGTCGAACAAATCCTTCTTTTCCGCCTTCAACGCCTCGATGCGCTCCTCGATCGTGCCCGCCGTCACCATGCGATAGACGAACACCGTGTTCGTCTGCCCGATCCGGTGAACGCGATCGACCGCCTGCGCCTCGACCGCCGGGTTCCACCACGGGTCCAGCAGAAAAACATAATCCGCCGCGTGCAACGTGATGCCCGTGCCCGCCGCCTTCAGCGACACAAGCATCGCCGCCGCGCCCACCGCGCTTTGGAACTGCTGCACGGGCTTGAGCCGGTCGAGCGTCATGCCCGTCAATTCGAACCGCGGCAAATCCGGGAACTGCTGCGTCAACGCCGTGCGCACGCGGTCGAGCAGCATCACGAACTGCGAGAAAATCACGACCTTGTGCCCGCTGCTCACGATTTCCGTGAGTTTTTCGAGGAGCAAATTGATCTTGCCCGAGTCGCGCAGCGGCGCCTTCAGCCACGGCAGCATGTCCGGGTCGCAGCAGGTCTGGCGCAGTCGCGTGAGCAGCGCGAGGAAGCCGAACGATTTTTCCCGCATCGCCGCGCCCACGTCGTCGCCGAGCCGCTCGAGCCCCTCCGAGCAGATGCGCGCATACTCGGTGCGCTGCACGTCCGTCAGCGGGCAGAGCAATTCCATCTCCACCTTCGGCGGCAGCTCCTGCGCGACTTCGTTCTTCGTGCGGCGCAAAACGAACGGCGCCAGTTGCGCCCGCAGCCGCACGAGTGTCGCCGCGCGGTCTGCCAGCAGCGCGTTTTCGAACATCGCCCGCGAGCCGAGCAGCCCCGGCAGCAGAAACCGGAAAATGCTCCACAAATCGAGCTGCCGGTTTTCCAGCGGCGTGCCCGTGAGCACGAGCCGGTGCCGCGCCTTGATCGCGAAACAGGTCCGCGTGACCTTCGCGTCCGGGTTCTTGATGAACTGTCCCTCGTCGAGCACCGCGTAGCCGAATTCGTGCGCCGGCAATATCTCGCGGTGCTTGCGCAACTGCGTGTAGCTCGCGAGCCACAGCACCGGCTCGGGGCGCGACGCAAAATCGTGCCCCGTCTTCAGCACATCGACCTTCAGTTCCGGGAAAAATTTCGCGATCTCCTCGCGCCACACCGGCACAACGCTCGCCGGACACACGATCAGGCTCGGCTTGTCGGCGATCGGTCGCGTCGCGAACAGCGCGATCACCTGGAGCGTTTTGCCCAAACCCATCTCGTCGGCCAGCAGCCCGTGGCAGCCGACATCGCACAAGTGCGCAAGCCACTCCACGCCGCGCCGCTGATAAGGCCGCAGCACTTCCGGCAAGGTCGGCGGCGCCGCCGGCGCGGCGAGCACCCGCTGCCGCCACGCCTCGATCTCCGGCGAAAGCGTGAGCTTCAGCCGCGCGTCGTTGAACAGTGAAAACACCAGATAGGGCGACAGCGCACCCGTCGCGTGCGTCTCCTCGAGATTCTCGCGCCATGCGCTGAACGATTCCCATTTCTTGCCGCTAAACTCGACGATCCCGATGTTCGGCAACAGCGCCTTTTCGCCGCCGCGCTTGAGCAGCGAACTGACCTCCGCCTCGGTCAGCATCCGTTCGCCTGCGCGGAAAATCCAGCGCAGGTTCAGCGCCGCCACCTCGCTGCCGCCGCTATTCGAACTCGCACTCGTGCCGGGTGCCGCCACTTCCGCCACGGCCTCGACTTCGACCGCCAGCGTGCCTTTCATCAAATTTGCGGCCTTGTCGTCGAGCTCGATCGCGAACATCCGCCGCCACGCCGGCAGCACCGTTTTCAGGAAATTCGGAATCTCCACCAGCGACTCCATCAAATACCCGCCCGTGTCCTGATGATACTGGAAGTGCGCCTTGCGCGCATAGGCCGCGAGCCCGATCAATTTCGCCCGCTCCGATGTCGTCACGTGGCCGTTGCCGTTCGAGTGCACCGCCGGCCCGAGCGCCGCATGCCGCGTCTTGCCGTCCTCCTCGGCCCAAAACGCCTGGAAACTCAACCCCGCCGTCTTCGTTTTGAAGACGAGCAGCAGCGTCCGCGACACCTCGTGCGCCCGCGCCGCCGCGTCGCCGTTCGAACCGTTGCCGTTTGCGCCATTCTTGCCCTGGACAGCGCCGTTGCCGTTCGTATGCGCCTCGCCGTGTCCGTTCGCTGGCGCCGGGTCCGCCACCTCGCCCGGCAGCGGCGAAATTTCGTCCGCCACCAACTCCTCGATTTCGTGCATCCCCGCCACTGCCAGCGCGTGCGCCAGGTCGCGGTCGGTCGTGGATGAACGCACCGAGATGCCGTCCGGGCCCCATTCGATCACCGCGTATTCGTCCTTTTTCTCAACCCGCCGGTGGATGATCGCGTCCTTCGCCGTCAATTCCAGCTCGCGCACCTCGCCGTCGCGGTAAATGCACCGCCCCTGCTCGAGCTGTTCGGCGGTGAAGGCCACCTCCCACTCGTGTTCGAGCCGGCTGAACCAAAATTCCAGGGATTGAGGAGTGTAAACGCGCTTTGGACCGTGCGACTGCATTTACGTAAAAGTGGCGAACGTAGAAACCGCCCGGCCCGGTGCAATCACGAAGTTCACCGATTTTCGCGCTCCCGGTCATTTAACCGGTTCGTAACCCCTCCGCCACCCAATCGCCACGCAACTCGGGCAAATGAATGGACGCACCCAAACCATTTCGCCGCCGCCCAACGACCGTCCTTCGTGAAACTTACCATCGTGACCGAAACGTTCCCGCCGGAAATCAACGGCGTGGCCATGACTTTCGGTCACGTCGCCCGCGAACTCGGCCGGCGCGGCCACGACGTCACCGTCTGCCGTCCCCGCCGCGACGACCTCGTCAACGGCTACGCCCACCCGGAATACTCCGACCTGCTCGTCCGCGGCATCCCGATCCCCGGCTATCCGCTCCTCCGCCTCGGCCTGCCCGCCGGCAACGCCCTCCGCCGTCGCTGGCGCGCGCAGCGCCCCGACCTCGTTCACGTCGTCACCGAAGGACCGCTCGGCGCCTCCGCCGTCACCGCCGCCCGCGCGCTCGGCGTGCCCGTGACCTCGAGTTTCCACACCAACTTCCACAGCTACACGCACCATTACGGCTTCGCCCCGCTGCACCGTGCCGCGCTCGGCTGGCTCCGCCGCGTCCATAATCGCACGCTTCGCACCTTCGCTCCCACTCCCGAACTCTGCGACGAGTTGCGCGCCGCCGGCTTCAACAACGTCCACATTCTCTCCCGCGGCGTGGACACGGCGCAATTCTCCCCCACTCACGCTTCCGCCACGCTCCGCGCCTCGTGGGGCGCCGGTTCGGCCGATCCCGTTGTGTTGCACGTCGGCCGCATGGCCGTGGAAAAAAATTATCCTCTGCTCTTTCGCGCCTTCACCGCGATGCACGCGGCCAATCCCCGCTGCCGCTTCGTCCTCGTCGGCGACGGCCCGCTCCGCGCCTCGCTCCAGCGCGCGCATCCCGAATACACTTTCCCCGGCTTCATTCCGCGCGACGAACTCGCCCGCCACTACGCCTCCGCCGACATCTATATTCACGCGAGCCTGACCGAAACCTTCGGCAACGTCCTCACCGAGGCGATGGCCAGCGGCCTCGCCGTCGCCGCCTTCGATTACGCCGCCGCCCGCCAGTTCATCCGCCACGAAGCCAACGGCCTCGCGATCCCGTGCGACGCCCCCGACGCCCTCGTCGCCGCCGGCGTCGTCCTCGCCACCGACCCCGCGCTACGCACCCGCCTCCGCGCCGCCGCGCACACCGCCCTCGTCGAGCAATCGTGGGAAAACGTCATCGCCATCTTCGAAGCCGATCTCCTCCGCGTCGTCGCCGACGCCCAAACTTCACCCTTCCGCCCGTGAGCATCGAATTACCCACTTCCGACGCTCCGCGTTCCGAATTTCCCGCCTCGCCCCCGCGCGTGCTCGTGCTCACCGCCGGCTTCGGCGAAGGCCACAATGCCGCCGCCCGCGCCCTCGCCGCCGCCTTCGACCGCACCGCCGTCCCCGGCACCGCAAAAATCATCGACGCCTTCGCCCTCGCCTCCCCGCGCTTCAACGCCCTCGCCCGCAAAACCTACCTCACCCTCATCAACGACGCGCCGAAACTCTGGAGCGGCGTTTACGACTGGATCGACCGCACGAATTTCGTCCAGCGGCGCCTCTGGATTTTCCGTCGCGAAATCCGCCTCCTCGCCGAGCTCATCGTCCGCGAGCGCCCCGCCGCCATCTGCTGCACGTATCCGCTCTACGCGTTCTTCCTCGAAAAAATCGCGCGCGACGCCACGGCATCCGTCCCGCCCTTTTTCAACGTCGTCACCGATTCCATCAGCATCCACTCGCTTTGGTGGCGCGCCGCCTGCGCCGGCTGGTTTCTCCCCAACGCCGATTCCGCCGCCGTCCTGCACCGCGCCGGCATCGACCCGGCCGATATTCACGTCTGCGGATTTCCCGTCCCCGCTTTTTTCGCCCAACAAGCCGCCACGCTCTCGCCCCCCGATCTCGCCAGCGGCGCCGCGCCCCGCGTTCTCCACATCATCAACTCCGGCACGCGCCACGCCGCCGAGACCGCCCGTCTCCTCCTCACCGAAACCGATTGGGAAATCACCTGCGCCGTCGGCCGCGACGACCGCCTCCGCAACCGTCTTCTCCGCCTCGCTGCAAACCGAGCCCAACCCGCTCATATCCTCGGCTGGACCGACCAGATTCCACATCTGCTGATGACCCACCATATCGTCGTCAGCAAAGCCGGCGGCGCCACCACTCAGGAAGCGATCGCCGCGCTCTGCCCAATGGTTGTCAGCCAAATCGTGCCCGGTCAGGAGGAGGGCAACTACGAGCTTCTTCGCCGCCACCGCGCCGGCGCGCTCGCCGAAACCGCCGCGGCCGTCATCGCCACCCTCAACGACGCCTTCGCCGACCGGGGCCGCGTCTGGCGCGAATGGCGTGCCGCCCTCCGCCCGCTCGCCCGCACCGACGCCGCCGACGACATTGCTCGCCACGTCCTCGCCGAAATTTCTCGAACATCATTTGGAGGCGCGGCGCCCTCGCCTCGCGCGCCCGCTCTCACCCCCGCCGTTCCCGGCCCCGGCGAATGAAAACGCGCTTCATCTTTAATCCCCGCTCCGGCCGCAACGCCCGCCGTCCCTGGCTCCCGCGTCACATCCGCGACTTCATCGCCGCGCACCGCCTCGACGCCTCCGTCGTCGCCACCAACGGTCCCGGCCATGCCACCGAGCTCGCCCGCGAAGCGCTCGCCGCCGGCTGCAATCGCGTGATCGCCGTCGGCGGCGATGGCACGATGAACGAAATCGCCCAGGCCCTTCTCCACGCGCCCGCCGCGCTCGGCCTCATTCCCTGTGGCTCCGGCAACGGCCTCGCCCGCCACCTCGGCCTCCCCACCAACACCCAGCGCGCCCTCGAACTCGCCGTCGCCCCCACCGCGCGCACCGCTACGATCGACACCGGCGTCGTCAACGGCCGCCCGTTTTTCAACGCGATGGGCAGCGGCTTCGACGCCGAGATCAGCCGCCGCTTCAACCGCCTCGAGCATCGCGGCCTTCCCGCCTACGCGCGCACCGGCTTCGCCGCGTTCTGTCGCCGCCGCAACGAGCACGTCATCATCCGCTCCGGCGGCCGCCAACACGCGCTCGAAACGCTTCTCATCGCCGTCGCGAACTCCGAGCAATACGGCAACGGCGCCTTCATCGCGCCCGGCGCCCGCGTCGATGACGGCCTGCTCGACCTCGTCGCCATCCGCCCCGTCGGTTTCGCGAGCGCCATCCCGCTCATCGCGCGTCTCTTCCTCGGCAAAATTCACCACAGCTCCCGCGTCGTCTCGCTGCGCGGCGCGCGCTTCACCATCGAGCGCCCGCAACCCGGCCTGATCCACACCGACGGCGAGACTCACACCACCGGCGCGATCCTCGAAATCGAAGTCCGCCCCCGCAGCCTTCGCCTCCTCGTTCCCGCGCGCGATCCGTTCACCACTGCGCCGAACGACCCCGCCGTCCTTCGCGCCGTCGAAGTTCCGTCGCCATGAAACACGTCCTCCGCGTCCGCACCGTCATCCTTTCCGACGTCCACCTCGGCACGACGGACTGCAAGGTTCGCGAGGTGAATCATTTTCTCCGCCACACCCGCTGCGAAAAGCTCATCCTCAACGGCGACATCATCGACGGCTGGCAGCTCACCCGCTCCGGCCAGTGGACGAAGGCCCACACGCGCTTCATCCGCATCGTCCTCAAAAAACTCGAGAAGCGCGACACCGAGATCATCTATCTTCGCGGCAACCACGACGACATCCTCTCGTCGTTCCTTCCGCTCGATTTCGAAAATCTCCGCATCGTCGAGGACTACATCCACGAAGGCCCGCGCGGTCGCTACCTCGTCCTGCATGGCGACGTGTTCGATACCGTCACGAAAAATTTCGTCTGGATCGCCCATCTCGGCGACTGGGGCTACCGCGTGCTGCTCAAGCTCAACCGCCTCTACAACCTCTGGCGCGCGTGGCGCGGCAAGGAATATTGGTCGCTCAGCAAGGCGATCAAGGCCCGCGTCAAGGAAGCTGTAAACCACGTCTCCAACTTCGAGGATCACATCGTCGCGCTCGCCCGCGCCCGCGGCTGCGTCGGTGCGATGTGCGGCCACATCCACACCGCCGCCGACAAGATGATCGGCGACATCCACTACCTGAATTCCGGCGACTGGGTCGAATCGCTCACCGCCATCGTCGAACACCTCGACGGCCGCTACGAACTCATCAACTTCGTCGAATTCGCCCGCGAATTTCCGATGGAAACCGAGGAACCGGCGCTCGAGGAAGTCCACGTCGAAGCCAGCGATCTCGACTTTCAGGCGCCGCGCCCCGCCACCTGACCCGCGTTCACCGCCGCGCCAGCTCCTCGCGAATCGCCGCGAGCGTCCGCTCCACCGCGCCGACATTTTCGCGCTGCCACGCGCTCGCCGCCGCCGCCATCGCGTCGCGTCGAGCCGCATCGCGCAACAACGCCGTTACCGCCGTCGCCAGCGCCGGCGGATCCGCGACCACGATCGCCGCGCCGCGCGCCGCCAGCTCGTCCGCGATCAATCGGAAATTGCTCATCGCCGGCCCGAACAACATCGGTTTGCGCAGCGCCGCCGCTTCGACCGGCGTCTGCCCGCCTTCGTTCGGCCAAAGGCTTTTCCCGACAAAAACCAGATCCGCCAGCTGCGTCAGCTTCCGCAGCTCGCCCGTCGTGTCGGCCACCGCCACATCGACCACCGCCGGCGCGATTCCCTCGGTCCGAAAGTGAAACGTCACCCTCGCGTTCGCCAGGACCCGCTCGATCTCCGCCCACCGCTCCGCATGCCGCGGCACGATCAGCAACCAACATTCCACACCCGCCCTCCGCGCCGCCATCCACGCCGCGATCAACGCCGCTTCCTCGCCCGGCCACGTCGACGAACCGAGCAGCACCAGCCCGTCGCGCAGCCCCAGCTCCCGCCGCAGCCGCACCCGTTCCGCCTCCGCCAGCGGCTCGATCTTCAGGTCCAGCTTGATGTTTCCCAACATCCGCATCCGCTCCGCCGGAAATCCCAGCTCGCGAAACCGCGCCTCGTCCTGCGCCGAGCACGGCAGCAACTGCGTGATCCCGCCCAGCACCGTGTCCGCCGCGAACCCAAACCGCCGCAGCCGCGCGAAACTCTTGTCCGACATCCGCGCGTTGACCGCGATCACCGGCACGCCGCGCACCTTCGCCTGGTGCATGTGCTCCGGCCACCGCTCGCCCTCGGTCAGGATCACCATGTCCGGCGCGATCTGTTTCCACGCCCGTCGCGAAAACCACCACCAGTCGATCGGAAAATAGCCCAGCCCGATCACGCGCCCGCGGTAACGCTCATCCGCCACCCGGTATCCCGTGCTCGTCGTCGTCGTGAGGTAAACTTCCACCCCGCCGTCGCGGATCAACCCCTCGAGCAGCGGCCCGATCGCGAGCATCTCGCCCACGCTCACCGCCTGCAACCACACGCGTTTCACCCTTCCGCGTTTCACCGGCAGCCCGCCATGCCTCCCGAACCGGTCTGAAAATTTCGCCGCGTAGCCGCCCCGCTTCCGCATCCGCCAAAGATACCGCGGCGCGAGAATCACGAGCACGAACAGAAAGGAAAATCGATAGAGCCAAAGCATGCAGCGCGACTGCGACGCGCGCCCCACTCCAATTCTTCACCGCCCGTTTTCCCAGCCTTTTATCTTCGCGCCGCGAACCGATTTTCGCGTGACCCCCCACCCACCGCCGCACATGAATTGAAACATGCTTCAACCCGGCCGCGCCGCCGCCTTCCTCGCGCTGCTTTTTGTCGCGTCGCTCCGCGCCGCGCCGTGGCCCGTCGTCGAGAGCGATCTGCCGCCCGATCCCGCCGTTCGCTGGGGCACGCTGCCGAACGGCCTCCGCTACGCCGTCCGCCCCAACGCCGAGCCCAAAGGCCGCGTCTCGCTCCGCCTCCTCGTCGCCGCCGGCTCGCTGCACGAGCGCGACGACGAGCGCGGTCTCGCTCACTTCATCGAGCACATGGTTTTCCGCGGCACGCGCCTTCATCCCAACGGCCAGCTCACCTCCGAATTACAGCGTCTCGGCATCGGCTTCGGCCCGGACAACGCCGCGTTCACTTTTTGGGATCACACGATCTACCACCTCGAACTTCCCGACACCGCCGAGGCCACGCTGCGCGAGGGTCTGGCAGTCTTCCGTGAATACGCCGAGGACGTCACGTTTGCGCCGGAACTCATCGACCGCGAACGCGGCGTGATTCTCAACGAACGCGACACGCGCGACACTCCCGACGCGCGCGCCAGCGACGCCAACCTCGCTTTTCTCTGGCCCAAATCGCGCCAGCTGCAGCGCAGCCCCATCGGTCTCGAGGCCACCGTGCGCCATTTCACGCGCGAGCAATTCGTCGCCTTCTACGACGCCTGGTATCGCCCCGAACGCATGGCCGTGATCGTCGTCGGCGACGCCGATCCCGAACTCGCCGTGCGCCTGATCGGCGAAGTTCTCGGACCTCTCCGCCCTCGCGGACCAGCCCGCGACGACAACGTCGCCGCGATCCCCGCGGAAGCCGCCAACCCGAACATCCATGTCTTCACCGATGCCGGTTTGGCCGGCGCGATCTGCAATTTCGAGCATCCGTTTCCCGAGCCGCGCGCCGCCGACACGCACGCGCGCCGCGTCCGGCAAATCCAGCGCGCACTCGCCTTCACGATGCTCCAGCGTCGCGCCGCGAAACTGGCCAGGGACTCCACCGGCCAGTTCGTCAGCCCGATCGCCCAGGTCACCAACTTCCTGCCGGGTTGGGCGCTCGCCTCGTTTGGCGCGTCGGGGAAAATCGACGACTGGCAGGCGTTCATGAGCGCCCTCGAGCATGAACAACGCCGCGCCTTCCTGCACGGATTCACCGCGGCGGAGCTGCGCGTCGCCCAAACCGGCTTTGCCACCGCCTATGCCGACGCCGTCCGCACTTCGGCGACCTGGCCCTCCGACTGGCTGGCCAGCCAGCTCGCGGTTTCGATTTTGGAGGGCAATGTTTTCACGACGCCCGCCGCCATCCAGCGGGACATCGCCGCCGATCTCGCCGCCACCACCCCCGCGGATTGCCTCGTCGCCTTCCGTGAGGCGTGGAGCACCCACGCGCCTCACGTCTTCGTCGCGACGAATCCAATCTTCCACGTCACCGCGTCCGAAATCGCCGGCGCGCTTAACACCAGCCGCGAATCCGCGGTCGCGGCTCCACCCGAATCGAAATCCGCCGCCTTCGCCTACACCGATTTCGGCCCGCCCGGCCGCGTGGTCCGGCAGCAACACGTCGCCGACCTCGACATCTCGCAAGCCGAGTTCGCCAACGGCGTGCGCCTGAACTTCAAGCCCACTCCCTTCGACGCCGGCACCGTGCAGGTCTGCGTGCGCATCGGCACCGGCCGGCTCTCCCAGCCCGAAACCAAACCCGGCCTCGACCTCCTCGCCAACGCCATCGTGCCGCAGGGCGGACTCGGCCGTCACTCCGTCGAGGAACTTCAGGACCTCCTCAGCAGCCATTCCGTTTCCGCCCAGTTCGGCGTCGATAGCGACGCCTTCGATTTCAACGCCCGCTGCGCGCGCCGCGATCTTCTGCTCTGCCTCCAGATCATCGCCGCTCAAATCACCGACTCCGCGTATCGGCCCGACGCCCTGCACGAAGCCCGCGCTTCGTTCGGCTCGATGTTCGCCGCGCTCGCCGCCTCGCCCGGCGGCCCGATCTCGCTGCAATCGCTCCGCGTCCTCTCCGGCGGCGACCGCCGCTTCGGCACGCCGACGCCTGACGAACTCGACGCGCGCACCATCCCCGAGGTTCGCGCTTGGCTCGAACCCGAGTTTCAACACGGCCCGATCGAACTCGGCATCGTGGGCGACACGACTTGGGACGAAGCCACCGCCGCCGTCGCCGCCACGCTCGCCGCCCTGCCGCCGCGCACCTCGCGCGCCGCGCTGCCCTCGCCGCCGCCCTTGAAAATCCCCGCCAAGCCCGAGAAACCGGTTTATGTTTCGACGACGGGGCCGCAACTGCGCCAGGTCGCGCTCGCGTGGTTTTGTCCCGTGCCCGACCTCGAGGGTGTCCATCACGAGCGCCGCTGCCGCCTCCTCGCCGATCTGCTTGGCGAACGCCTCCGCGTGCGTCTGCGCGAGGAGCTCGGTGCCGCCTACGGCTGCGAAGCGGACTTCGTGCAGTTCGACGGTTTTCCCACCCTGAGCTATTTCGCCCTCTACACCGCCGTCGCCCCCGACCACGCCCGGCGCGCCGACCGCCTCATCCAGGACGAAATCGAAGCCCTCCGAAAAAAACATTTCACCGACGACGAGTTCGACCGCGTCAAACTCCCCTTCCTCCGCCGCCGCGAGGAGGATTTGCGCAGCAACGGCTATTGGAGCTACACCGTGCTGCGCGACGCCCAGCAACGCCCCGACCGCCTGACCGCCGCCCGCGACCGCACCGCCGACGTCGCCGCCATCAAACGTGGCGACCTCGAAGCCCTCGCCAAACGCTATTTCAAACTCTCCCGCTGGTTCCAGTTCGTCTGCTACCCGCACGCCGCGCCGGCCAGCCTCCCCGCCTCCGAAACCTTCCAGCCCACCGCCCCGCTCATCCGCATCGAGCCGAAACACCTGCGGTAACCGCCGCCCTTTGCCCTCCCCGAAAAATTCCCTTGGCTCGTTCTCGCTTTATGCCTGTTTCGTGAACACTGTTGCTGGCGACTGGTTGGCCCTTCTGCCGAAGACATTCTTCCGATGCCAATCGAGGTAACTGGCGTGGGCATCCATCACCACAAGGAGCCGATCGTTCTCACTGATACCGAGCTTGCGGGCATCGTCGGCAAACTCTCGCGCAATCATAATGGCACCATCACTGCGAAACGTGATGAGCCCAATATCAAAGGCCGCATCGTAATTCGGAGAAAGGGCTAAGCCATTCATAGGGTCAAGACGCTCCGGATCGGACGCAACTCTCCAAGGCTTGATGTGCGAAGCACGAACAAGCACAGAAGAACCGCTCACCGCGCACTTCATATCGAAAATCTGCGGGACCGATCGGCGAAACCGCTGCTGTCCTATACGAAGCTGAATTTCCTCGAACTTCGATGTGCCGGAAATATTCGGGTCTCGAACGATCTCAAGGATTGGGCGTCCCGGGCTCTGATTTTTGAGATCCAGCAAGTGCTCAATGATGTCATCGTAATAATCAATTAAACTATCCAAGGACGGATCGTCCTTCCATTTATCGATCGACTGTAGCTCCTTCAATCCGTCGCGTCTTGCTTCAACGACCATGCACAACGCCTCTATTTCGCCAAACTTTCTTGTCGATGCGCGCTTGGTTCCATCGGAGCCATCCGGCTTCAACCAGGTGGTCTGCCATTCTTCAGATACGGTCCCACTCGG
>Ga0265313_10000668_pt1 | contig 35331 bp, 34 predicted proteins | sample 4123metaG_FD_203122 | JGI IMG/M metagenome (GOLD analysis project Ga0265313, IMG submission 203122) | Rhizosphere microbial communities from Carex aquatilis grown in University of Washington, Seatle, WA, United States - 4-1-23 metaG | ecosystem: Host-associated > Plants > Roots > Rhizosphere >... | reverse complement strand
GTGCGTGGGTCCAGAGCCGCATGCGCTGATAGCCGCTGTCGCGGGCGAAACGCACCGCCTGCGCAACGAGAACGCCGCCGATCCCCTGCCCGCGCGCCGCGGGCTCGACGAACAGCATCCGCAGCTGTGCCGAGCCGTCGAGTCCGGCCGAGGGCTCGACGAAGATCGAGCCGGCGATGGCGCCGTTCTGCTCGGCCACCCAGAGGTCCTTGGGGGGCGTCGCTGGCCGCGCCTGGTAGTCGCCATAGATGCGGGCGATCAGCCCCTCGAACTCGATGTTCCAGCCGAACTGCTGGTTGTAGCCCAGCCCCTGGCGGTGGATGAGCCAGCCGATCTCGCCTAGCCGGTGCGGGCGCAGCACCACCGGTCCGCGCGGCTCGGCGCCACCGAGGAGCGAGCGGATCGAGGCCATCGCGCCGGTCAGCGCCTGTCGCCCCTCGGGCGGCAGCGGGGCGAGGACGCCTTCGATCGCCGCATCATTGAGCCGATCGAGTTCGGCCACGGCCGCCTGGCCCGCTGGCGTCAGGCTGATCTCGCTCCGGCGCCGGTCGATCTCGCTTGGCGCGACGGCGACGACGCCGCGCTGGCCGAGGCTCTTCAGCAGCCGACTCAGATAGGCCGGGTCGAGCCGCAGTTCAGCCGCGAGTTCGGCGGCGCCGGTCGGGGCCCGCGCGCCGATCTCGTACAGCAGGCGCCCCTCGGCCAATGCGAAGCCGCTTTCGGCGACGGTCTCGTTCAAAAGCCCGATCTGGCGGGTATAGAAGCGGTTGAAGGCCCGGACGGCGGCGACGGAGGTATCAGTCATGGTGGATGCCATCGGCATTCATTTCATTGACTTTGTCAATCATCTCGATAGCCGGTCACGCCCGGCTTAACCCCTCGTTAGGGTTAATCAATTATTGCTGGCCACGGCGCGATGAGCGCGCTGCCCCGTGGTCGTTCAATTGGTCGCGCACGCCCTTTTTTCCTTGAAACCGCTTCGCGTGCTGCTGCTTGCGGGTGTCGCCGCAGCGGCGCTGAGCGCGTGCGCTACCAATTCGGCCGACCCCGTGACGACCGGATCGCTGCCGCCGGCGCAGATGCAAGAACAGGCGCTCCAGCAGCTCGCGACCCAATACAAATCCCGCCCCAACGACAAGGCGACGATCATCGCCTACGCCGCCGCCCTGCGGCAGGCCGGACAGGCCGAGCAGGCGGTGAGCGTCATCGAGACGGGCCTCGCGACCTTCAAGAACGACAGCGACATGAAGGTCGCCTACGCCAAGGCCCTGGCCGCCGCCGGCCGCTTCGACCAGGCGCTCACCGTAGTTCAGAACGCCATCGATCCGGCGCAACCGGACTGGATGGCACTGCTCGTCGAGGGCGCGATTCTCGACCAGAGCGGGCGCAACCCCGAGGCGCGCACGGTCTACACGCAGGCCCTGACCGTCGCGCCCAATCAGGCAGCGATCGAAGCCAATCTCGGGCTGTCCTGGGCGATGAGCAACGACCTCAAGCAGGCCGAGGCGGATCTGCGCAAGGCGCTGACCATGCAGGGCGTCACGACGCAGATGAAGCAGAACCTTGCTCTGGTGATCGGGCTGCAGGGCCGCTTCGACGAAGCGCGCGCCATCCTCGCCGCCGAGCTGCCGCCAGACCAGGTCGAGGCCAATATGGCCTATATCCGCTCGCTGCTGACCCAGCAGAACCGCTGGGACCTGATCAAGAAGGGCGCGTAGCGGCTTACTCGCTGCTCGCTCACTTCGCGAGGAACGGCAACCCGCCCTGGGCCATGATCTTGATGATCGCCGGCGAGATGATGACGATGAACAGCACCGGCAGGAAGAACACGATCAGCGGCACCGTCAGCTTCGGCGGCAGCGCGGCAGCCTTCTTTTCGGCGTCCATCATGCGGCTCTCGCGGCCTTCCTCGGCCATGACGCGCAGCGAGGTGCCGACGCTGGTGCCGTAGCGATCGGCCTGGATCAGGGAGGTCATCACCGATTTGACCACGTCGAGCCCGGTGCGCTTGCCGAGATTGTCGTAGGCGCGGGTGCGGTCCTCGAGGAAGCTCAGCTCGGCGGTGGTGAGCGTGATCTCTTCGGCGAGCTCGGCGCTCTGCAGGCCGATCTCCTTGGCGACGCGCTTGAAGGCGTGCTCGACCGACATGCCGGCCTCGACGCAAAGCAGCATCAGGTCGAGCGCGTCGGGCCAGGCCCGCTTGATCGACTGCTGCCGCTTGATGGTGCGGTTGCGCAGCATCAGGGTCGGCAGATAGGCGCCGATCAGGCCGACGAACACGGCGTACATGGCGTTGAGGTAGAGCGGCTTGTCGTGGAAGATCGTCAGCGACATGTAGCCGAAGCTCAGGATGAACAGCGCGAACGGCGTCACGAAGCGCAGGAAGACGTAAGTGTTGAGCGGTCCCTGCCCGCGATATCCGGCGCGCGCCAGGGCATCGACGGTCTTTTCGTCCGCGAACAGCTTTTGCAGCGAGAAGCGCTCGACGATGTTCTTGATCGACTCGCGGCCGGCGACGCGGCGGATGCTGCCGCGGCCGGTGTCCTGCTGGCCACCGCGCAGCCGCGCCATCTCTTCGGCGCGCATCTTCTCGCGTTCGAGCGCCACCCGCTTGATGCGCTGGCGCATCGAGATGCCGCGCCGCCCGAGCAGCGAGAAGCCGAGGGTGAAGACCGTGGCCGCCGCCGCCACCGCGGCGAGCGCGGCGATCAGGAAGTCGCGCGTAAAGAAATGGTCCATCGCGCCCTCAGAAATCGAACTGGATCATGCGGTTCATGATGAAACCGCCGATGAACATGAGTACGCCCGCGATGCCGAGCCAGATCAGGCCGATGGTCGTCGTGAACAGCGGCAGCAGGTAGGTCGGCGTCGTCAGCGAGACGAGGATCGCGACGATGAATGGCAGAGAGCCGATGATGCCCGCCGAGGCCTTGGCTTCGGACGACATCGCCTTGATCTTCTGCTTCATCTTCTTGCGGTTGCGCAGCACACGCGACAGGTTGCCCAACGCTTCCGAGAGGTTGCCGCCGGCCTGCTGCTGCACGGTGATGACGACGACGAAGAAGTTCACCTCGGGCACCGGCATGCGCTCGAACAGCAGCGTCACCGCTTCGGTCGTCGACTTGCCCAGCGACTGCTGATCGAGGACTTTCTGGAACTCCGTTTTAATCGGCTCTTTGGCTTCCTTCGCGACGAGCCGCATCGAGTCGTTGAGCGGCAGTCCCGACTTCACGCCGCGCACGATGGCTTCCACCGCGTTGGGCAGCTCGTCGAGATAGGCGTTGACGTGCTTCTTCTTGCGCCGGCCCATCCAGAACTTGGGCAGCAAATAGCCAGCGGCGGCGCCGAACACCAAGTGGAACACCGGTAGCGGCAGGCCCGCGAGGTCCATCGTCGGCAGCTGCAGCACGAAGCAGAGTACCGTGATGACGACGCCGACGATGATCTGGTTGCGCACCCAGTCGCGCGCCTTGATCTTCATGCCGGCCTGATAGATCTGGTCCTGCAGCGGCACGCGCCGCTTGGCCCTGCCGAGCGCCTCGTTCTGCACCCGCAATGTCTGCTGGATCTGCTTGCGCCGATCGTCGCGGGTGCGCGCCGCGTCGGCGGTGCGCCGATTGGCCTGGATGTCGCCCTGCAGCGCCTTGATGCGCTTGTCGGCGCGGCTCGAGCCGAACACCGCCGGCACGAGCGCAAATCCCAGCGCGCCTACGCCGACGATCGCGAGCAGTACATAGACCAGAACACTCATTACTCACTCAACTGTTCAGGATGGCCTTGTGTTCGATGTTCGACTTCTCGAGGGCCTCGACGAGATTGGCTTCTTCGTTGAAATAGCGGGCGCGCTCGGTGAACTGCGGCTTGGTGATGCCGGTAGAGCGGTGACGGCCCATCAGAGTGCCGTTCTGGTCTTCGCCCAGGATGTCATAGAGGAACACGTCCTGCATGACGATGGTGTCGCCTTCCATCCCCAGCACCTCGGAGATGTGGGTGATGCGGCGCGAGCCATCACGCAGACGCGCCGCCTGGACGACGACGTCGATCGAGGACGTGATCATTTCCTTGATGGTGCGGCTCGGAAGCGAATAGCCACCCATGGTGATCATGGATTCGAGGCGGCTCAGCGCCTCGCGCGGGCTGTTGGCGTGGAGCGTGCCCATCGAGCCGTCATGGCCGGTATTCATCGCCTGCAGGAGGTCGAATGCCTCCGGTCCGCGGACTTCGCCCACGATGATCCGCTCGGGACGCATACGCAGGCAGTTCTTGACGAGGTCGCGCATGGTGATCTCACCCTCGCCCTCGAGGTTGGGCGGACGGGTTTCGAGACGCACCACGTGCGGCTGCTGCAGCTGCAGTTCCGCCGAGTCCTCGCAGGTGATGACGCGCTCGTCCTTTTCGATGAAAGCCGTGAGACAGTTGAGCAGCGTCGTCTTGCCCGAACCGGTGCCGCCGGAGATCAGCACGTTGCAGCGCACGCGGCCCAGGATGCGCAGCACCTCGGCGCCTTCGGGCGAGATCGAGTTGTACTTGACCAGCTGCTGCAGCGTCAGCTTGTCTTTCTTGAATTTGCGGATGGTGAGCGCGGCGCCATCGATCGCGAGCGGCGGGGCGATGACGTTGACGCGGCTGCCGTCGGGCAGGCGGGCGTCGCAGATGGGCGAGCTTTCATCGACGCGGCGGCCGACCTGCGAGACGATGCGCTGGCAGACGTTCATCAGATGCGCGTCGTCGCGGAAGCGCACGTTGGTGAGCTTCACCTTGCCGCCGACTTCGATGTAGCACTTCTGGCTGCCGTTCACCATGATGTCGGCGATGTCGTCGCGTGCCAGCAGCGGCTCGAGCGGACCGTATCCCAGAACGTCGTTACAGATGTCCTCGAGCAGATCTTCCTGCTCGGAGATCGACATGACGATCGACTTGAGCGCGATGATTTCGGCGACGATGTCGCGGATTTCCTCGCGCGCCGCTTCCTGGTCCATCGTCGCGAGCTGGCTCAGATCGATCGAGTCGATCAGGGCGTTGAAGATCGCCGACTTGGTCTGGAAGTATTCCTTGTCGCGCTGGATCGCTTCGGCCGAGCGGACATCGACGATCTCCTCGTTGCGCAGCCGGTTGACGGCGGCGTCGACGACGGGCTTGGGCACCGCGATCTCGTTGCGCGTCGGAACCGCCACCGGCGCCGGAGACGGGCTTGCCTGCGGGCGGGGAGCTTCGCCCGCGCCGGGCGTATTGCCGCCAAATGTCTGCCGCTTGCCGAACATCTCAGGCCTTCTTGAGCTTCAGGAATGGCAGCTTCAGCGCGGCGCCCTTGGCTGGGGCGTCCGGCGCGGAGCGGCCGGTGACGTGGCTGCCGATCAGTCGATAGACGTCGTTGATGCGGCTGTTGGCGGCGACTTCCGCCAGCATCTGGCCGTTATTGGCGGCCGTGCCGAAGGTCGCCGCGTCGAACGGCACCTGGCCGAGCAGCTTGCATTCGACCGAGGTCGCGAACTCCGCCGCGGGGATCTCGGGGCGCTTGGGCACACCGACCTTGTTGATGACGACGAGCGGCGGCGCCTCGTTGGGGCGCAGCGCCTTGATCGTATCGGCGAGGTTCTTGGCGTTGCGCAGATTGGCGAGATCGGGCTCGGCGACGATGACGATCTCGTCGATCGTCGCGAGGGTGTGGCGCACCCACGACGTCCACACATGCGGAATGTCGAGGATCACCACCGGCGTCGATTTCTGCGCCAGCTCGACGACCTGCTCGAAATCGCGCTCCGAGAAATCGAACGTGCGGTCGAGCATGGCCGGCGCGGTCAGAAGATTGATGTGGTTGGCCGCCTTGCTCATCAGCCGGTCGAGCATGGTGGGGTCTGCCTTGCCCGAGGCGCTCACGGCGTCGGCGATGCCGTGCGGCGGGTCCTGGTTGAAGTTGAGGCCGGCGGTGCCGAACGGCAGGTCCATGTCGAGGATCAGCACGTCCTGGCGCAGGTTCTGGCTGATCGCCCAGGCGACGTTGTGCGCGGTGGTCGAAGCGCCGGCGCCGCCCTTGGCGGAAATGAAGCCGATGGTGCGCCCGATCGGGGCCGCGCCCTCGGCGGCGAACAGATCGGAGATGGCGTTGACGATCGCCTGCGGGCTCGTCGGCAGCACCAGGTACTCCGACACGCCCGAGCGCATCAGCTCGCGGTAGAGCAGCACGTCGTTGATGTGGCCGAGCACGATCAGTCGGGTCGAGGCGTCGCACACCTCGGCCAGCCGGTCGAGCGCGTGCGGGATGTCTTCGCTCGGCAGCGAGGTCTCGACGATGATCAGGTTCGGCGTCGGATTGGACTTGTAGCTTTCGATGGCGCCATCGAGGCCGCCATTGTGCGTTGTCAGCGCCACCTTGCTCATGCGCCGGTCATGCACCGCCGCCTCGACGAGCTCGGCCGTCTGGGAGTGCTCGCAGAATGCCTGGATGGTGATGCGCGGAAGCAGCCGCGCGCCCGTCGCGACGTCCGCGGCAGGTTCCTCGACAGGCTTGCTGTCCTTGGGGCTGAGGAAACTCATGGGCTAACTCTCCATCGCAACGGTTACCATCAGGTCATCAGTCGAGGGCAAATCCCACCGAACCGCTGTAGCTGCCGCGCATACCGTCATTGCTGAGGCCGTACATCTTCTCCATGTGGCCGAGAAAGATCGCCTCGGCGTCGCCGGTCGGCTGCATGGCGGCTGCCGGGTCGGCCGTATCGGGACCGTCGGTCGTCGCGAGATAGGGGGTGACGAGGATCACGAGCTCGGTCTGGTCGTGGATGTAGTCGCGCGAGCGGAACAGCGCGCCCAGGATCGGCACATTGCCGAGGCCGGGGAGCTGGTTGATCTCCTGGCGCAGTGTGTCCTGCAGCATGCCGGCGATGGCGAGCGTATGGCCGGCCGGCAGCTCGACCGTCGTCGTGGCCTGGCGGCTGTTGGTGCCGGGGATGGTGACGCCGCCGGCCGAGATGCCGTTGGCGGCCGACAGCTCGGACACCGAGGTATCGAGGGCGAGCGAGATGTTGCCGTCGGATTTCACCGTCGGGGTGAACTTCAGCTGCACGCCGAAATCCTTGAAGCTGTAGCTGACCGCGCCGTTGTTGACGTCGGTCGGCACCGGGAACTCGCCGCCCGCAAGGAACGAAGCCTGCTGGCCGGAGAGCGCGGTGAGGGTCGGCTCGGCCAGCGTGCGCAACGCACCGCGGCGCTCGAGCGCCTGCAGTTGCGCGTCGAGGGTGAAACCGGGCATATCGACCTTGGCCTCGAAGCCGTTGGTGTTGGTGACGCCCGACGCGCCGCCATTGGGTGGGGTGTTGGCGAGCGACAGCGTCACCGGATCGACGGTGATCGAGCCATCGAGATTGATGCCGAGCTGCTTGACGGTCGAACGCTCGACTTCGGCGACCACGACCTTGAGCTTGACCTGCTGGTTGCCCGCGACGCGGACGATCGAAGCGACGTTCTTGGGGTCGCCGGCAAATTCGGCGGCGATCGCCAGTGCCTTCTGCACGTCGTCGTCCGACAGCGCCGTGCCCGAGAGCACCACGCGGTTGGTCGAGCCATCGAGGATCACCGACTCGACGGTGATGTGCGAGCCCGCGATGTTGCGCGCGATGGCGGCTTCGAGTGCGTTGCCGACGTCGGAGCGCGGCTGGCTCACCTTGATGTCGAGCACGGCGATGTTGTTGCCGGCGCCGTCGAGGAAGATGATGTTGGTGTCGCCGCCGGCGATGCCCTGGACGATGGCGCGCGTCTTGGTGCGCATGACCGCGGTCGCGACCGTCGGCTGGCTGACGATGACTTCGCCGACATTGGTGGGCAGGTCGACGATCATCGACTTGTCGACGTTGAGCGCGACCGGCTGGGTGACGCCCAGGGCGTTGTTCGAGATCTTGAGATAGGCCTGGTCGACCGCCTCGGCGAGCGGGGCGGTGAGCGCGAGGGAGAGCGCGGTGATCGCCGCGGCCATGATGGTGCGGGCCATACGGAGGGCGCCGGCGGAGTGCTGGGTCATCATCTTGTCCTCGGGCATGGTCACTGCGCGGCCGGGCTGGATGGCGGAGATGGATTGGGAGGCGCGACGCCGACACCGACGGCGTTGGGCGCGACGGTCACGCTCACCGCCGGCTGCTGAAGCGCGGCGACGGACGGATCGACGCCGCCCGACTCACCGTTGCTCTGCGTTCCGGCCATGATGTTGGCCTCCTGGCCGAAGCGGATGATGCGGATCGGCGCGTTGCGCTGGATGCCGGCCTGGTCGTTCGGATTGGGCGGGAAGTCGGCGATCGAGCGCAGCGACAGCGACAGCTTGCCCAGCTGCACGGCATTGGCGACGGTCTCGGCCTGCGAGGGATCGAGCTCGAGCGTTGCGATCGCGGTATTGGCGAAGGGCGCCTGCGGTGCGTTGGGGTCGGCCGGCGCGCCATTGGTGCCGGTCTCGCCCAGCCGCGCATTGATCGCCAGAACGCGCACATTGGAGAGCAGCGTTTCGGCCTGCTGGCCTTGAGGCGTCGAGCGCGAGAGGATGACGTCGACGTGGTCGTTGGGGACGATGAAGCCGCCGGAAGCCGACGCCGCGTCGACCGAGAGCGACACGCCGCGCATGCCCTTGTCGAGGACCGCGCTCAGATAGCCCTGGTCGGTGTGGACGAGCTTGGCATTCTCGATCGGCTCGCCGGTGAAGATGGCGTAGCGCGCCACCGCATCCTTCATCTGGGTGATGGCGTCGGGGCTCGCCTTGTCGGTGATGTATTCGGGCCGGATGGCGCTATCGGGCCAATCCTGCCAGTCGAGGTTGGTGGCCGAGAGACGATCGCCCAGCCCGATGTTGGCCTTGGCGATCAGCACCTTCGAGTGGGTGTCCTGCGCCACCACGACCTGCTGCGGCGCGGGCTCGCCGCTCGGCCGTGTCGCGAGGAAGGCTGCAAGGCCACCCGCGAGCAACGCCACCGCGATCAGCAGGATACGCGAGATTTTCATCGGCCACTCCACTCACTGCAAACACGAGCGCGCCCAGAACGGGTCGGGCCATAGTGCGGGGCAAAGGGTCAAAACTTGGTTAACCGATGCTTTGCATTTACGGTTAACCGAACCTTGTTCCAGTTGCGGTCCGCAACTCAGGCGGCAAAGTGCCCGAACAAGGCCGTTTCCGGGTAGACGAGGAGGGCCGCGATGGCGAGCGTGATGCCGTACGGCACCCCCGACTTCGTGTCGTGCAGCCGATCGATCCACCGGATGCGGGCGAGCGACGCCGGCAGCGGATAGCGGCGCACCGCGAGGATCAGCAGCGTCAACGCGCCACCCAGGAGGGCCGCGTAGATGAGATAGGGCAGCATCAGCCCGAACCCCACCCACAGCGTCGTCGCTGCGACCAGCTTGGCGTCACCGCCGCCGATCCAGCCGAAGGCGAAGAAGGCAAAGGCAAAGACGAGGACGATGATCGCCGCCGCCATCGAGATGCCGATCTCGCTCCAGCTGGTGCCCGCCATCACTGCCAGCAGGAACCAGGCGACGACCACGGCTAGGACCAGCCAGTTGGCGATGCGCATGGTCAAAAGGTCCGAGGACGCCGCATAGGCCATCAGGACCGGGAAGATGAACAGCGCCAGAAGCGAGAGCATGGGGAGTGATCCGGCTGCCGCCGGAAAGCCGGCGCCCTACGTAGATTGTCACGGGCACACGGTTAACAAACCGCAAAAGACGAAGGGGGCCGCTGGGGCCCCCTTTGCCTTTGAACTGGTGTTCGGATCAGGTAGCGGCGTTCAGCTTGGTGCTGATGCGGCCGAACAGCGACGAGAGGCTACCACCGAGGGTGGTCGCGGCGGCGATGATGCCAACGGCGATGAGCGCGGCAATCAGGCCATACTCAATCGCAGTCGCGCCGGACTCGTCGTTTGCGAAACGAGCGACAATATTCATTCCAGGCTCCTTGCACACGTCATCATGCTTTGCAGCATCGTCCGACACGACACGCGTCGAACTGAGCGTTGAAGCTACGGGCGACGGATTGAAATACAGTTAATTGCGTAGCCCGGAATGTCGGGTTCCATGCCACTCGCGAACACGCTTAACCGAGCACCAACAGCATGTTGGCAATTTGCGAGGAGCGCATTCCGCAGCTCCTGATGCGGCATTTGTCATTTATTCACCATTCGCGCCGAAACTGGTTTTCACGTCAGCGTATCAGAGTCCCGGTCGCACCATGCCGCATCTGCGTTTCGTTCTCGTCCTGGTCCTGGGCGCCCTCGCCGCGGTCCCCGTCCAAGCAGCGACGACCGCTGCCGCTCCCGCGGCCAGTAACGAGCCGATCAATGTCACCGTGAACATGGCGCGCATCCTCCGGATCAGCGCGCCGGCGGCGACCGTGATCATCGGCAACCCCATCGTCGCCGACGTCACCATCCAGGACCCGCAGACGCTGGTGCTGACGGGCAAGAGCTACGGCGAGACCAACCTCATCGTGCTCGACTCCTCCGGCAACCCGATTGCCGATACCACCATCTCGGTGGTCCAGGGAGAAGCGGACCTCGTCACCGTCTATATGGGCGTCGCGCGCACGACGCTGAGCTGCAAGCCCGTCTGCCAGCCGACCATTTCGCTCGGCGACGATGCGGATTTTGCCAACAAGCAGTTCGGCACGGCGACGACGATCGAGGCCAATTCGAGCAAGTAACCGCCGGTTAACCATGCCGCGATCCGCGGCAATTACCGCGCCGGTTCTAACCTCCGCTTAGCACTAAGCCCGATAGCATTGCGCCGGAAACTCTTGTTCTGGCGGTGGGCGTTCGTGCGCGGTTTCATGCGATGGCTGTTGGCTCCGGCGGTCCGGCGCGGGCGTGTCTTCGCGCGCGACGAACGGGGCGTGACCGCCGTCGAGTTCGGCCTCCTCGCCCTGCCCTTCTTCACCGTCATCTTCGCCATCATCGAGACGGCGATGATGTTCTTTGCGCAGCAGATCCTCGACAGCGCGGTCGAGGACGCGAGCCGCATGATCAAGACCGGGCAGGCGCAGGACTCCGCCTACACCATCACCGACTTCAAGAACTATATGTGCGGCTACACGTTCGGGCTGTTCAACTGTAACAATATTCTGGTGCAGGTGAACACGATCAGCACGTTCAGCAGCGTGACCACCAACCCGACGATCGAGAACTGCACCGGGACCACGTGCACGTGGTCTTCCACCGACTCCTATACGCCCGGCGTCGGCCGCAGCGTGGTGCAGGTCTCCGCCTGGTACCGTTGGCCGCTACTGGTGGTACTCCCGTACTTCAACCTCAAGAACCAGCCGGACAATTACCGGCTGATGAGTTCCATCCGCGTGTTCCGCAACGAGCCCTACTCATGATGCCGCCGACGTTTCTCGCCAAGTTGACGCGACGCTACGCGCGCGATGAGAAGGCGGTCGCCGCGGTCGAATTCGCGCTGATCATGCCGTTCCTGCTGGCGCTCTATTTCGGCTCGATGGAAGGCGCGGCGCTTTATACCGCCGACAAGAAGGTCAACTCGATCTCGGCCACGGTGGGCGACCTCGTCGCGCAATGGGATCCCGGCGACGGCACGCTGGCGACCTCGACCCTCAACGACTACGCCTCGGCGTCGACCGGCCTCATCAATCCCTATTCGGTCACGGGCGTGAAGACGGTGGTTACGCTGATCGAGGTCAAGTCGGACGGCAGCACCAAGGTGCTGTGGAGCAAGGCGTATGGCGGGGGCACGGCGCTCACCGTCGGCAACGCCTTCACGCCGCTCATCACGTCGTCGATGATGGACCAGGTGTCGCGCGGCGGCTGTCTCATCGCCTCGCAAACCAGCTATTCCTACAAGCCGCTGCTGGCGCAGGTGTTCACCAGCGCGCTCAACCTCAGCCACATCAATTACTTCCTGCCGCGCTATGGCAGCACGCAGCCGATCAATCTCGACACGACCTCGCTCGCCGGCACCGCTTGCACCGCCTGAGCACGCGTGGCATAGGCCGCGCGCACGAGGGGCACAGAGATGATCGATCCGCCGGTTCCCGTCTTCGATATCGGCGGGGTCTTCATCGAATGGGACCCGATGCTGCTGTTTCGCAAGCTCTTCCCCAGCGAAGAGGATGCGCGCTGGTTCCACGACACCATCTGCACGCCCAGCTGGAACCTCGAATTCGATGCCGGCGACATCTTCGCGGAAGGCGTCGCGCGGCTGACCTCGCGCTTTCCGAAATACTGGCGCGAAATCCAGGCCTTCGACACGCGCTGGGAAGAGACCTGCGGCGCCTTCATCGACGGCACCATCGCCATCCATGACGAACTCGTCGCGCAGGAGGTCCCCACCTTCGCGATCACCAATTTCTCCTGGGAGAAATGGGTCAGCCGGCTCGGCAAATGGCCGTTCCTCGAGAAATTCGACGGCGTCGTGGTCAGCGGCCTCGAACATCTGGTCAAGCCCGACCTGCGCATCTTCAGGGTCTTCTGCGAACGCTACGGCCTCGCGCCAGAGGGCTGCGTGTTCATCGACGACAACGAACCCAACGTCGCCGCGGCCCGCCGGTTCGGCATGAAGGCCATCCACTTCACCGGTGCCGATGCCCTGCGTCGCGAGCTCATTGGCATGGGCCTGCCGCTCGGGGCGAAGTAGTTGGCGATCTGACCCCGGCATTCTATATTGCGTGCATGCCGAACCTGCCGATCAACATCATTGCTGAGTGGGACCCGGAAGCCTCCGTATGGGTTGCGACCAGCGACGACATCAAAGGCCTTGCCATCGACGCGCCGACACTTGAGCGGTTGGTTGAGCGCCTGCCTGGCGCCATCGAGGACTTGATCGAGCTCAACCACCCTGAGCTGGCGGGTCTGCGCGATATTCCGTTCGAGGTGCATGCGTCCCGGCTGGAACACCTCGCGCGCGCCGTCTGATGGGCGGTTACGGGAAGCTCCTGAAGAAGGCGCTCCTCGAAGCGGGCTGCTCTCTCGTGCGGCGAGGAAAGGGCGATCACGAGATCTGGTACAGTCCGATCTCCAAGCGACATGTGACGGTGGACGACACGATGTCACGCCACACAGCGAATGAGACGCTCAAGCAGGCCGGCCTGCCCAAGCGGTTCTAGCTACTTCGTTCCGTACATGCGGTCGCCGGCGTCGCCGAGGCCGGGCACGATATAGCCCTTCTCGTTGAGATGGCTGTCGATCGCGGCGGTGAAGACCGGCACGTCCGGATGCGCTTCGGTGAAATGCTTGATGCCTTCGGGCGCGGCGAGCAGGCAGAGGAATCGCAGATTGTTGGCGCCGCGCTCCTTGAGCTTGGTGACCGCAGCGACCGACGAATTGGCCGTCGCCAGCATCGGGTCGACGACGATGATCAGCCGGTTCTCGAGTTCGCTCGGGGCCTTGAAATAGTATTCTACCGGTTGCAGCGTCTCGTGGTCGCGGTAGATGCCGATATGGGCGACGCGCGCCGCCGGCACGAGGTCGAGCATGCCGTCGAGCAGCCCATTGCCGGCGCGCAGGATCGAGGCGAACACCAGCTTCTTGCCCTTGATCGCCGGCGCCTCGATATGGGCGAGCGGGGTCTCGATCGGGATCATCTCGAGCTCGAGATCGCGCGTCACCTCGTAGCACATCAGGTGCGCGATCTCGCGCAGCAGCCGTCGGAACCCCGCGATCGAGGTTTCCTTGTCTCGCATGATCGTCAGCTTGTGCTGGATCATGGGGTGATCGATGACGGTGACTTTGGCCAAATGAACCCCCGGGCGCGAGGTTAGAGGAAACTCCGCCCGTGGCGGCCTGGCGCGAGGCCGAGCCAATGGGCGACGCTTTCTCCAATATCCGCGAACGTGGTCCTGAGTCCAACCGTCCCGGGCGTCAGCCTGGGGGAAAAGCAGAGAATCGGCACCTGCTCGCGCGTGTGATCGGTGCCGATCCAGCTCGGATCGTTGCCGTGGTCGGCGGTCAGCACCAGCAGGTCGTCGTCGCGCAGCCGGCTGATCAGCTCCGGCAGCCGCGCGTCGAATGCCTCGAGCGCCCGCGCATAGCCCGGCACGTCACGTCGATGGCCGTATTCCTGGTCGAAATCGACGAAATTGGTCATCACGTAGTCGCCGTCGCGCGCCATCTCCAGCGCCTCGAGCGTGCGGTCGAACAACGCCATATTGCCCGAGGCCTTGAGCTTGTGAGTGACGCCCGAGCCCGCATAGATGTCGGAAATCTTGCCGATCGCGAACACTTGCCGGCCCGCCGCCTTGGCGCGATCGAGCAGTGTGGGCTCCGGCGGCGAGATCGCAAAATCGCGGCGGTTGCCGGTGCGCTTGAAATTGCCCCGCGTCTCGCCCGTGAAGGGCCGCGCGATGACCCGGCCGATCATCAGCTTCGAGGTCAGCGCGAACGCTGCCTCACACACCTCATAGAGTCGTTGCAGCCCGAAATGCTCCTCGCTCGCGGCGATCTGGAACACCGAGTCGATCGAGGTGTAGCAGATCGGCTTGCCGCTCCGGATCGACTCCTCGCCGAACTCCTCGATGACCGGCACGCCCGACGCATGCTTGTTGCCCAGGATGCCCGGCAGCTTCGCATTGCGGATCAGCGCGTCGGTCAATTCGGCCGGAAAGCTCGGCACTGTCTGCGGAAAATAGCCCCAGTCGAACGGCACCGGCACGCCCGCGATCTCCCAATGGCCGGACGGCGTGTCCTTGCCCTTGCTGACCTCGCGCCCGACGCCCCAGCGTCCGCCCCTCGGCGTCGCCGACAGCCCGCGCGGCACATGGCCGGTCGAGAGCTGAGCCGCGGCGCCCAAGCCCATCGCGTCCATGTTCGGCAGGTGGAGATCGTAGCGCTCGGCGATATGGCCGAGCGTGTCGGTACCGATGTCGGCGTGCCCGTGGCCGTCACTGTAGTCGCCCGCGTCCGGCGCGCCGCCGATGCCGAAGCTGTCGAGGATGCAGACGATCGCACGGGGCATCAGGCGTCGATCCGCTCAACAATCAACGGGTTGGCGGGCGCTGCGGTGCCGATGCGGTAGGCGGCGACGAGACGCTGCTCGGCGTCGCGCATACTCGCCTCATCACGGGCGTGGATGCGGGCGAGCGGCGTTCCACTCGTGACGGCCGCACCCAGACCGAGCAGCCGGTCGAACCCCACCGCATGATCTATGGTATCTGTCGCCTGCCGGCGGCCACCACCGAGTGCCACCACCGCCATGCCGACACCGCGGGTATCGATCGATGCGACCACGCCGTCCGTCTCGGCCAGGACGTCGCGCACGATCGGCGCGGGCGTCAGGTGCGTATCCATCTTCTCGACGAAGTCCGCCGGTCCGCCGAGCAGCTGCACCATCTTCGCGAAGTGCTCGGTCGCCTTGCCGCTGGCCAGAGCGGAGCGCACCGCGTGACGCGCGTTGCCGTCGAACCCCGTGAGCTCCAGCGCCGCCGCGCTCAACGCCAGCGTCACCTCCAGCAGGCGCGGGTCGCGATGCGCGCCGGTCAGGAACTCCACGGCGTTGCGGATCTCGAGCGCGTTGCCGGCAGCGCTCGCGAGCGGCTCGTTCATGTCGGTAATGAGCGCCGCGGTCTTGGTGCCGGCCCCGTTGGCGACCGCGACGAGGCTCTTGGCCAGCTCGCGCGACTTCTCGCGCGTCGGCATGAAGGCGCCGGAGCCGGTCTTCACGTCAAGGATCAGCGCACCGAGTCCCGCCGCGAGCTTTTTGCTCAGGATGGAGGCGGTGATCAGCGACACGTTCTCGACCGTTCCGGTCACGTCGCGGATGCCGTAGAGGATCTTGTCGGCCGGCGCGAGGTCGGCGGTCTGGCCGATGATGGCGCAGCCCGCTTCCTTGGTCACCTTGCGGAACAAGGCGTTGTCCGGCTGCGTCTGGTAACCGGGGATCGAGTCGAACTTGTCGAGCGTGCCGCCAGTGTGACCCAGCCCGCGCCCGGAGATCATCGGCACATAGACGCCGCACGCCGCGAGGATCGGCGCAAGCATCAGGCTCACATTGTCGCCCACCCCGCCGGTCGAGTGCTTGTCGACCACCGGCCCATCGAGCTCCGACCAGTCGAGCACCGTTCCAGAGTCGCGCATGGCCTCGGTCAGCGCCACCCGCTCGCCCAGCGTCATGTCGCGAAAGAACACCGCCATCGCAAACGCCGCCGTCTGCGCCTCGGTCACGCTGCCGTCGGTCAGGCCGGCGATGAACGCCGCGATCTCGGCCTTGCCGAGCTCACCGCCGTCGCGTTTCCTGACGATGATTTCCTGAGGGAGGAAGACCATCAGCGGTCACCCGCGCGGGCGGCCAGTTCATCGAGACCCACTCGAACCTTTCGTTTCCTGGGCACCCCTCCCCCTCGCGGGGAGGGGCTGGGGGTGGGGGCCAGAGGCTCGATGCCCGCAAGTATAGAGGTCACTGCGTCGAAGACGCCCGATGGGTTGGAAACAATCGCGGCATTCGAAATCCGCATGACGTTGAAGCCCCGTTCACGCATGTACACATCGCGACGCTCGTCGTAGGCGAGATCGGTGTGTGAGCCGCCATCTGCCTCAATAACCAACTTGGCATGATGGCAGGCAACATCGGCAAAATACGGCCCGATCTGCACTTGCCGACGGAAGTGGTACCCCTGCTCGCGAAGCGGACGAAGGAGAGCCCAAAGGCGACGCTCGATCGGCGTCGATCCCTGGCGCAACTCTCGTGCGCGCTGATTTGTCATGAATTGAAAACCGTGCGCTCGCGACCCCCGCCCCCGGCCCCTCCCCGCAAGGGGGAGGGGTGCGCATGAGCCGCACACGCTATCGCCCTCCAGATCAGATTGAAGCTACGCCCCATAGGGCACCCACACATTCTTCACCTGCGTCGCACGCCTCAGGAAATAGTCCCCCTCGAATTTCTGTTTGTCGCTCAGGTCGTAATAGAGCCCGCGCGAAGTCCAGGTCTGCTTGAGGTTGCCGACGCTGGCCTTCTCGACCATGGCGCAGGTCGTGGCATCGGCGGCGCACCACAGCGCGTCGACGCCGTCGTGCTCGGCGAGGGTCTTGACGAGCGTCGCCGTGACGCCGGTGACGATGTTGACGACGCCGGCGGGAACGTCCGAGGTTTCGATCACCTGGTAGAGGTCGGTGACCGAGAGCGCCGAGCGCTCCGAGGGCACCAGCACCACCGGATTGCCCATCGCCACCGCCGGTGCCAACAGCGCGATCGAGCCGAGCAGCGGGCGCGAGGGCGGCGCGAGGATGCCGATGACGCCGATCGCTTCGACCATCGCGAGCGCGATGGTGCGGCTCGGCGGATTGTGCACCGCGCCATCATACTTGTCGGCCCAGCCGGCGAAGGCGAACAGCCGCTCGACCGAGGCCGCGACTTCCTTCTGCGCCGAGGTTAGCGACTCGCCGGTCTGCTCGCGAATGCGCTTCGCAAACTCGTCGGAACGATATTCCAGGTTTTCGCCTAGGAAGTACAGAACCTGCGCCCGCGTATGCGCCGCGGTCGTTGCCCAGCCGAGCGCGCCGCGCGCCGCCTCCACGGCATTGCGGATGTCCTTGCGGTTGCCTTCGCCGACCTCGCCGAGCATCGCTCCACCGGGGCCGTGGATGGCGCGCGAGTAGCCGGAATCCGGGCGGGCCTGCTTACCGCCGATATACATTTTGGCGGTCTGGTCGATGCCATCATGCTCGGCGGCGGAGGGGAGTTGGGTCCCCGCTCTCGCGGGGATGACATTTGTGGGGGAGGCAGGCCTAAGGGTCTTTTCCCAGGCCGGCTTCAAATAGGCCCCCATGCCCTCCTTGCCGCCTTCGCGGCCAAACCCGGATTCCTTGTAGCCGCCGAAGCCCACAGCCGCGTCGAAATTGTTGGTGCCGTTGATCCACACCACGCCGGCCTTGATCCTGGGGGCGATGTCGAGCGCGAGGTTGATGTTCTCGCTCCAGATCGTCGCGGCGAGCCCGTATTTGGTGTTGTTGGCGAGTGCCACCGCCTCCTCGGGGGTGCGGAAGCTCATCTCGACCAGCACCGGCCCGAAGATCTCCTCGGTCGCGACGGTGTTGGCGGTCGAGACGTGCGAGATCAGCGCGGGCTTCAAAAAGCAGCCGCCCTTGGGCAGGTCGACATCTGGTTCATAGAGCTGACCGCCCTCGGCCACGCCCTTCTTGACGAGGTCGCGCACGCGCGCCACCTGCACCGGCGCCACCAGCGCGCCGATATCGACCGCCTTGTCGAGCGGGTCGCCGACGCGCAGCGTCGACATGCGCAGCTTGAGCTTTGCGAGGAAGCGCTCCTCGATCGATTCCTGCACCAGCAGCCGCGAGCCGGCGCAGCACACCTGGCCCTGGTTGAACCAGATGGCATCGACAAGGCCCTCGATCGCCGAGTCGAGGTCGGCGTCGTCGAAGACGATGTAGGGCGACTTGCCGCCGAGCTCGAGGCTCAGCCCCTTGCCGGTCCCCGCCGTCGCGGCACGAATGATCTTCCCCACTTCGGTCGAGCCGGTGAAGGCGATCTTGTCGACGTCCGGATGGTTGACCAGCGCGGCGCCGGTGTCGCCCATGCCGGTGATGATGTTGACGACGCCCGGCGGGAGTTTGGCCTTCTCGCAAATCTCGGCGAACAGCAGCGCGGTGAGCGAGGTGAACTCGGCGGGCTTCAGCACCACCGTGTTGCCCGCGGCGAGCGCCGGCGCGATCTTCCAGGCGAGCATCAGTAGAGGGAAGTTCCACGGGATGATTTGGCCGCAGACGCCATAGGGCACCATGCCGGGGAACTCGCGCTCGAGGTGCTGGGCCCAGCCGGCGTGATGATAGAAATGCCGGGCCACGAGCGGGATATCGATGTCGCGGCTTTCGCGGATCGGCTTGCCGTTGTCGAGGCTTTCGAGCACCGAGAAGAGCCGCGAGTGCTTCTGCACCAGCCGCGCGAGTGCATAGAGATATTTGCCACGCTCATAGCCCGAAAGTGCCGACCAGGCCGGGAACGCCGCCCGCGCTGCCTTCACCGCCTTGTCGACATCAGCCTTGCTGCCATCGGTGATGTCGGCGAGCTTCTTGTTGGTCGCGGGGTTGTCGGAGGCGAAAACCTTGCCCGGCTTGGTCCACTTGCCGGCGATGAAGTGGCCGAACTTGCCGCCGTACGAGGCGAGCCACGCCAGCGCCGGCTCCGGGCTCTCGGGCGCCGGGCCGTAGTCGAGGGACTGGAAAATTTCGGCGATCTTGTTCATTCCGCAACGGGCTCCTCACCCACCACCGTCATCACCGGGCTCGTCCCGGTGACCCAGTGGCCCGGCGTCTGCCGGGCCAGAAGAGGTCATTTCGCTCGCCGGACGGCTCGCGTCTGGATGGCCGGAACACGTCCGGCCATGACGGGCGGTTGGTTCGGCGCCCGTCGGCCGAAAACTCACACCATCGGCATCCGATAGTCCGCCGCGTAGTGCCCGCTGAGGTTGTGCTCCAGCTGCCGCTCGATGTCGGTCAGCAGCGAGCTCGCGCCGAACCGGAACAGATGCGGCTGCAGCCAGTGCACGCCCAGCTCCTCCTTCATCAGCGCCATGTAGTCGAGCGCCGTTTTAGCCGAGCTGATCCCGCCGGCTGGCTTGTAGCCGATCTCGACGCCGGTCTCGTCGGCGAACCAGCGGATCATGCGGATCATGGCGAGCGACACCGGCAGCGTCGCGTTGACCTTTTCCTTGCCGGTCGAGGTCTTGATGAAGTCGGCGCCGGCCAGCATGCAGACCAGCGACGCGCGGCCGACCTGGTTCAGCGTCGCGAGGTCGCCGGTGCCCAAAATGGTCTTCAGATGCGCGTCGCCACAGGCGCGCCGCATCGCGACAACCTCGTCATAAAGCCCCTGCCAGTCGCCGGTCAGCACCTGATGGCGGTTGATGACGATGTCGATTTCCTTCGCCCCCGCCGCGACCGATGCCTCGATCTCCATCAGCCGCGTTTCAAGCGGCGCGAGGCCATGCGGGAACGCCGTCGACACCGCCGCGACGGGAATGCCGCTGCCCTCGAGCGCCTTCACCGCCGTCGGCACGAACGCGTGATAGACGCACACCGCCGCCGGCACGATCTTGAGCTCGGCGATATCGTAGCCGTCGATGATCTCGTTGGTCAGCGGGTGCCGCGCCTTGGCGCAGAGCCGCTCGACGCGGCCCGGCGTGTCGTCGGAATTGAGCGTCGTCAAATCCATCAGTGTAATGGCGCGCAACAGCCAGGCGGCCTGCCACTCTTTCTTGACGGTGCGGCGCGCCCCAATCGTTGCGGCGCGGCGCTCGAGCGCCGAGCGGTTCATGCGGATGCGGCCGACCCAGTCGAGATCGAGCGGATAGCCTGGATTGCGCGCCGGGGGATGAGCGGTCTTTACCGGCTTGGGCGCCAACGTCGTGTTGTCGACAACGCGCAGACTCATGTCGCCTCCAATAGCGCCGGCAGCAATCGCTTCAGCTTTGCGGCGCCCTGCACGGCCATGGTTTTTGTGTGCTCGTGCGAAATCTTTTCGTCCGACAGGCCGGCGCCCATGTTGGTGATCGACGAGCAGGCCCAGACGCGAAGGCCAAGCATGCGCGCGAGGATCACCTCCGGGGCGGTCGACATGCCCACCGCGTTGGCGCCGAGGCGGATGGCCATCTGGATTTCGGCAACCGTCTCGAAGGACGGACCAGAATACCAAAGATAGACGCCCTCCTTCAACGAAATGTCGAGGCGGGCGGCTATCGAGCGGGCCTGCGACCGGAGGGCGTCGTCGTAGGCGTTGACCATGTTAACGAAGCGCCTGTCCGACGGTTCCCCGATCAGCGGGTTCATGCCGGCGTAGTTGATGTGGTCCGAAATCAGCATGAGGTCGCCGGGCCCGATGCCCGGATCGACCGAGCCGGCGGAATTGGTGAGGAGCAGCGTAGTCGCCCCTAGCTCCGCCATCGCTTCGAGTGCGGGGCGCATCGCCGCGGCATTGCCGTGCTCGTAATAATGCTCGCGTCCGGTCAGCACCGCGATGCGCTTGCCGCCGAGCCGGCCGACCAGCAGGTCGCGGCCATGCCCCGAAACCCCGCCGCCTGGAAAGCCCTTGAGTTCGGCGAACGGGATCGCGACTTTGTCGGCGAGCATCTCGCCGATCTGGCCCAGCCCGGAGCCGAGGATCAGCGCCGCCTCGATCGGCGCGCTGCCGGCGAGCTTGCGGACGGTCTTGACCGCCTTGCTCATTGCGGCAGGAATTCGGGGCCGAAGGAGTGCGGCAGCAGCTCGGCGACGGTCTGGTGGAGCGGCGTGCCTGCGACGCCGTGCGAGATCACCGTCACGTCGAGATCGGCGAATTCGCGCAGGCGTTGGCGGCAGCCGCCGCACGGGGTCACCGGCGCGCTGCCGGGACCGGTGACATAGACGCGGCGGATGCGGTGCGCGCCGCCCGCGATCATCGCGGCGATCGCCGAGGCCTCGGCGCAATTGCCGATCGGATAGGCGGCATTCTCGATGTTGCAGCCCGAATAGATCCTGCCGTCGTCGGCCAGGATCGCCACGCCGACCTTGAATTTCGAGTAGGGCGCATAGGCGCGCGCACGCACGGCTTCGGCCGCGGCGAACAGGTCCGGATCGCGGTCGGAGGGAGCGCTCATGCTGTGGCCTTCAGCGTCGCCATGTCGATGACGAAGCGATACTTCACATCGCTGCGCAGCATCCGCTCATAGGCCCGCTCGATCTGGTCGATGCCGATCAGCTCGATGTCCGAGACGATGTTGTGGTGCGCGCAGAAGTCCAGCATCTCCTGCGTCTCGGCGATGCCGCCGATCGTCGACGCCGCGATCGACAGCCGGTTGCCGATCATCCGTCCGAGCTTGAATGGCATGGCGCCCGAGGGCGGCAGGCCGAGCAGAACGTTGACGCCGTCGACGCGCAGCAGCCGGTTATAGGGCGCGAGGTCGTGCTCGGCCGAGACGGTGTCCATCAGCAGGTCGAGCGACTTTTCGGCGGCCTGCATCTGCGCGGCGTCGGTCGAGAGGATCACATGATGCGCGCCGAGCCGCTTGGCGTCCTGCGCCTTGGCGGCCGTCGTCGTGATCATCGTCACCTCGGCGCCGAGCGCGCGGGCGATCTTGACCCCCATATGCCCTAGGCCGCCAAGGCCGATGATGCCGACCTTCCTGCCCGGGCCGGCGCCCCAGTGGCGGAGCGGTGAGTAGAGCGTGATTCCGGCGCAGAGCAGCGGCGCCGTGGCATCGAGCGGCAGGCCGGCCGGGACGGACAGCACGAATGCCTCGTCGACGGTGATCGAGGCCGAATAGCCACCCAGGGTGTGGCCGCCCGAATGCCGGTCGGGGCTGTTATAGGTGCCGGTGTTGCCGTTGTAGCAATATTGCTGGAGCCCCGCTCTGCAGCTCTCGCATTCGCGGCAGGAATCGACCATGCAGCCGACGGCGACGCGATCGCCGACCTTGTGGCGACCGACGTGCGCGCCCACCGCCGTCACCGTGCCGACGATTTCGTGGCCGGGCACGCACGGGTACCGGGTTCCTTCCCACTCGCCGCGCGCGGTGTGCAGGTCAGAGTGGCAGACGCCGCAATAGGCGATGTCGATCCTCACATCGTGGGGACCAGGCTCGCGCCGGTCGATGACGACGGGCGCGAACGGCGCGGTCGGCGACTGCACGGCATAGGCTTGGGTCGCGGTCATGGGACGATGGGCGCCGGGGCCATGCGGCTCAGCGCTCCTTGCTGTAGGGAATGCCGCCGGCCTTTGGCCCCACCGCTTTGCCGATGAAGCCGGCGAGCAGCACGCAGGTGAGGATATACGGCAGCGCCTGGATGAACTGCACGGGCACAGCCACATTGATGATCGGCAACGGCACGCCCTGGAGGCGGATCTGCAGCGCGTCGAGGAAGCCGAAGAGGAGCGTTGCGAACATTGCCGGCACCGGTCGCCATTTCGCAAAGATCAGCGCGGCGAGCGCGATATAGCCCTTGCCGGCCGTCATGTTGTTGACGAAGGCGTTGTTCTGGGCGATCGAAAAATAAGCGCCGGCGATGCCGCAGAGGAAGCCGGTGATGAGCAGCGCGCGATAGCGCAGCAGCGTCACCGAGATGCCGGCGGTATCGACCGCCTTGGGATTTTCGCCGACGGCGCGCAGCCGCAGCCCGAACCGCGTTCTATAGAGCACCCAATAGGTCACCGGCACGGCGAGGAAGGCGATATAGACGAGGATGTTCTGGCCCGAGAGCAGCACCGAATAGATCGGCCCGATGATCGGCACCGTCGCGATCTGATCGGCGTAGGGCCAGATGATTGGGGTAAAGCGGCCGCTGTCGGGCACGGTCGGCGTGTGCCCGCCGAGATGGAACCAGGCGAGGCCGAGCACCGCCGTCAGCCCCTGTGCTAGGAAATTGATGGCAACGCCCGAGATCACCTGATTGCCGCGCAGCGTGATCGAGGCAATGGCGTGGATCACCGACATGATCATCGAGATGCCGATCCCGCCCAAAAGCCCCAGCCAGGCATTGCCGGTGACCACCGAGATCGCGGCAGCGCCGAACGCCGCGAACAGCATCTTGCCCTCGAGGCCGATGTCGAACACGCCCGAACGCTCGGAGTAGAGCCCGGCGAGGCAGGCGAGCAGCAGCGGCGTCGTCAGCCGCACGGTCGCCGCGAGGGTCGAGATGATGAGCTCGTACATCTCAGCCCTCCGTGCTCACCGTTTCGCGCGCCGCAGCTTCGGCTTTCTGCTTCGGCCCGAAGACCATGAAGGCGTTCTCGAGCCCCGGCCGCAGCAGGCCCTCCATGGCGCCGGTGAACATGATCACCAACGCCTGGATCACCACGATCATGTCGCGGGTGATGGCCGGCATCTCGAACTGCAGCTCGATGCCGCCCTGGTAGAGCGCGCCGAACAGCACCGCCGCGAGCGCCACGCCGAACGGATGGTTGCGGCCCATCAGCGCCACGGCGACGCCGACGAAGCCGAAGCCCGAGGTGAAGTCGATGACGACGCGCGCCTGTTCGCCGAGCACCTCGTTGACCGCCATCATGCCGGCGAGCGCGCCCGAGATGAACATCACCGTCATGATCGTGCGGCTGTTGGAGATGCCCGCGTAGAGCGAAGCCGCCGGATTGTGCCCCATGGTGCGCAGCGCGAAGCCGAACTTGGTGCGCCACACCAGCACGTAGACAAAGATCACCGCCAACACCGCGAAGATGATCGTCATGTTGAGCGGCGCGCCGCCGAACTGGTGGAACCAGGTGCGCAGCTGCGGGATCTTGCCGGCATCGACGACGTTGGCGCTCGATGGCTCCTGCACGCCCTTGGGCTTCAGCACGTAGTTGAGCAGGTAGACCATGATCGCCGAGGCGATGAAGTTGAACATGATCGTGGTGATGACCACGTGGCTGCCGCGCTTGGCCTGCAGATAGCCGGGGATCAGGGCCCAGAGTCCGCCGATGATGCCCGAGGCAATGATGGCGAGAGGCAGCACCAGCAGCCAGCTGGTGTGATCGAGCGCGAGCCCCACGGCGATGGCGCCGAGGCCGGCGAGATAGGCCTGCCCTTCGGCGCCGATGTTGAACAGGCCACCCTGTGCCGCCACGGCGACCGCCAGTCCCGCAAAGATGAAGTCGGTGGCGAAATAGAGCGTGAAGCCGATGCCCTCGAGATTGCCGAAGGCGCCGACGGTCATGATGCGGATCGCGTCGAACGGGTTCTGGCCGATGAGCGCGATGACGATGCCGGAAACGATCAGCGCCAGGACCAGGTTCAGCACCGGCAACAGCGCCACGTCGGCCCAGCGCGGCAATGGACGACGGGCGCTCACTGGGCGGCCTCCTTGTGGACCCCGGCCATCATCAGGCCGAGCTCGCCTTCGGTGGCGACGGCCGGGTCGGCTTCGCCGACGATGTTGCCGTCGAACATCACGAGGATGCGGTCGGAAAGCGAGCGGATCTCGTCGAGCTCGACCGAGACCAGGAGGATCGCCTTGCCGGCATCGCGCATCTTGATGATCTGGTTGTGAATGAACTCGATGGCGCCGATATCGACGCCGCGGGTCGGCTGGCCGACGATCAGGACTTTTGGGTTCTGCTCCATCTCGCGAGCGACGACGATCTTCTGCTGGTTGCCGCCCGAGAAATTGGCGGTCTTCAGCCGCGCATTGGCCGGCCGGACGTCGAACTTGTGCATGCGCTCGATCGCCTGGGCGCGCGCCGCGGCGATATCGAGCAGCATGCCGCGCCCATAGGCGTGGTCGTACTGGTAGCCCAGAACGTTGTTCTCCCACTCCTCGAACTGGGTGACGAGGCCCTCGCGCTGACGATCCTCGGGTACGTGGCCAAGGCCCTCGCGCCGGGCGCGATGCGCGCCGTCATCACCCTTCAGCGACAGCACCTTGCCGGCAAGCACGACGTCACCCGCCCGCTGGTCGCGCATGCCGGCGATCGATTCGAGCAGCTCGGTCTGGCCGTTGCCGGCAACGCCGGCGATGCCGACGATCTCGCCGGCCCGCACGGCAAAGTTCACGCCCTTGACGCGAACCACGCCGAGGTCGTCGGCGACCACCAGGTTCTTGACCTCGAGCAGCGTCTGGCCCGGGTGCGCCGGGCCCTTTTCGACGCGCAGCAGCACGCGACGACCGACCATCAGCTCGGCGAGCTGGTCGGGCGAGGTCTCGGAGGTCGGCACGGTCGCCACCATCTGGCCCTGCCGCATCACCGACACGGTATCGGTAATGGCCATGATCTCGCGCAGCTTATGGGTGATGAGAATGACGGTCTTGCCCTGTTCGCGCAGCACGCGCAGCACGCGGAACAGATCGTCCGCTTCTTCCGGCGTCAGCACGCCGGTCGGCTCGTCGAGGATCAGCGTATCGGCGCCGCGATACAGCGCCTTGAGAATTTCGACGCGCTGCTGCTGGCCCACCGAGACGTCCTCGACGATGGCGTCGGGGTCGACGTTGAGCCGGTATTCGTCGGCCAGCCGCTTCAGCTCCTGGCGCGCCTTGCTCAGCGAAGAAGCGAGCAGCGCGTTGTCCTCGACGCCTAGAATGACGTTCTCGAGAATGGAGAAATTGTCGACCAGCATGAAGTGCTGGTGCACCATGCCGACGCCCAGCTGCAGCGCGTGGCGGGAATCGGTGATGTGGGCGAGCTGGCCGTTGACGAAGATTTCGCCGCTGTCGGCATTGTAGAAGCCGTAGAGGATCGACATCAGCGTCGACTTGCCGGCGCCGTTCTCGCCGACAATGCCGTGGATGGTGCCGCGCCTCACCTTCAGGTCGATGTCGCGATTGGCCCAGACCGGGCCGAAGCGCTTGTTGATCTTCTTGAGCTCGATCGCAAATTCCGACGCAGCGCCCCCGGAAGAGCGCTGCGTCATGTTCGTCGTTGCACCTGGTGCCGTCACGGCCTCAGCCGGCCGTTACGGGCACTGGTTGTCCGCGGTGTAGTCGTGCACCTTGATCGAGCCGCTCGCGATACCCTTGGTCGCGGCATCCACGGCGGCGCTGGCGTCAGCGCTGACCATCGACTTGTTGTTGTCGTCCATGGCGAGACCGACGCCGCCTTCGGCCACACCGAGCGCCACCACGCCGCCCTTGAAGCCCGCATCGCCCGCCTTGAACGCGTCATAGACGGTGTTGTCGACGCGCTTGAGCACCGAGGTCAGCACCGAGCCCGGCGCCATGTAGTTCTGGTCGGAGTCGACGCCGATCGACATCTTGCCGGCGTCCTTGGCCGCCTGGATCACGCCGGTGCCGGAAGCGCCCGCCGCTGCGTAGACGATGTCGGCGCCCTTATCGAAGTCGGCCTTGGCGAGCTCGCCCGCGGTGGTCGGATCGTTCCAGGCCGCAGCGGTCGTGCCGGTGTAGTTTTCGAACACCTGGCCCGACGAGTTGGTGGCCATGAAGCCTTCCTTGTAGCCGCAGAAGAAGGCGTGGATCAGCGGGATGTCCATGCCGCCGACGAAGCCGACCTTGCCGGTCTTGCTGGTCTTGGCGGCGAGCACGCCGGCCAGGTACGAGGCGTCGTTGGACTTGTAGACCACCGATTCAACGTTGGGCTGGTTCACGACGTCGTCGATCTGGACGAAGTTGATCTTGGGGAAGTCCGGCGCCACCTTGTTGAGCGTGTCGGCGAACGAGAAGCCGGTCACCACGATCGGCGAATAGCCGGCCTCGGCGAACTTGCGCACGGCCTGCTCGCGCTGGGCTTCGGCCTGGATTTCGATGTCGTGGTAGGTGCCGCCGGTCTCTTTCTTCCAGCGCTCGGCGCCATCATAGGCGGATTCGTTGAACGATTTGTCGAACTTGCCGCCCAGATCGTAGATCACGGCCGGGTCGGCCATGGCGGCGCTGGCGAGCAGCGCCACAACGGCGGCGCCCCCCGAGAGAGCACCGAGGTGCCGTCTGAAGTTGGTCATGAATGTCTCCCTGTTCGCGCGAGAAGCGGCGGTGCCGCGTGACACAGGCTCGCGCGTTGAATCCGGATACAATCGCGACTTGTTGCGCCCGGCAAGAGGGCGCAGCGGCATTTTTTGAACATCTGGTCAAATCTGGCGCGGCAGCGCCGTCACAATCGTTCCCATCTCGGCGCCAATCGCCTCGAAGAAGCCGTCGATGATGTGCTGGGCAGAGCTGCCCACCAGCGCGCGGCCCAAACGCATGATGCCGCCATCGGCATGGCCATCGGCGCTGAAGCCGAGCACGGTGCCGCCGTCGCCGGCGTCGCTGAGGCCGATATCGGCCATTGCGTGGGCGAAGCCGACCATCCCCTTGCCGCGGCCGGTGAGCGTGTAGCGCTCGGCCGGATAAACGTCGGAAAGGCTGAGCTCGCCCGAAAAGGCGGGGTGCACCGGGCCGAAGGCGACGCGCACCTTGAGGGCGAGTGTTGTCGGCGAGGTCCACTCGAGCCGCTCGCAGCCGGGGATCACCGCCTTGAGCACGGCGGCGTCATTGAGCGCCGCCCACACCGCCCTGCGGTCGGCCGCGAAATGGTAGCGCCCGCCGAACTCCATGAATTTCAGGCCCTTTCCTGCGTCTTTTTCGCACCAGCCCGGGCAAAATAGTGAGCAGGCGCCGGCCGATCAATTGTCGGTAGCCCCCCGCGTCATAAATTGGCCCGCTGGCGGCAATGGGCTTTGCCGCGGCAGAGATGAAAGGCAGCGGGCAGCAGGTCGTGAGCGCTACCGAAGAGCTGGGCGACATCGGCGAAAGCGCCCCTCTCAGCGATGCGATGTTGACCATGGATGTGGTGGACACGCTCAAGGCATCGCCGGCGCTGGCAGAAGCAGCGGACGCGGCGCCTCAGTTGCGGGCCCTCTACGCGCGCCTCGGCATCCGGCTCGAGGGCGACATGGCCGAGGACGGGCTCGCGGCCTATCGCGCCGACGCCTTCCTCCATGTCCCCCGGCGCGGCGCGGCCGCCGCCCTCGCCCGGCTCTACGTCGCGCGACGCCGCTGGGCACCCGGGGTGATCGCGGCGATCGTTCTGCTCGTCCTCGGGTTCGGCGGCTATTTCCTGCTCTACCAGCCCTACCAGCAGAGCCGCGCCGCAGAGGCGCTCGCTGAGTTGCGCACCGCCGTTCCGGCGCAGCTCGACGAGCTCTACCAGTCGATCTTCGATGAAACCAAGGTGCAGCAGGCAGCGACCGCCGCTGCAGCGGTGCGCGACCAGGGCAAGGCCGCAGCGCTCAAGGGCGATCGCGACGGCGCCGACGCCGCGCTTGCCGCACTCGTCCAGATCCGAGACACCCTCAGCGTCGGCTATTCGCTTCACATCGTCGATCGCCCCGACGTCAAATGGGGCTTCTGGAGCTTCCCCGAGGACTACGCCGCGGCGACGGACTACTACCTCGTCGTCGAGGCGCGCGACGCCGCCGGCAATCCCGTCGCGGTTCCGGTCACCGATAGCGCCAGCGGCCGCACCGATCGCGTGCTGATCTGGGCGTTGCGCGTGCCCGAGGACGTCTATCGGGCGGTCGAGGCCGACAAAGCCGACGATGGCCGCATCCAGCACGACCTCGTCGGCATCAAGGATACCGGCTTCCTCGAGCCCGATTACACCGTCGACGTGCTCGGCGGCAGCCTGACCCGGTGGTGAGATGATCACCGGACCCGACGCGCTCAGATCGATCGAGGAGGCGCTGCGCGACATCCGCCGCGAGGAGGACGAAATCCTTCGCCGCCTCGGCCGCACCGGCGAGCTTGTCGTCCGGCTCCGGACGCAGGAAGGCGAGCTCTGCCGCCAGCTGATTTCGATCCGGCTCGATGCGGCGGGACGCGAGGCGCTGTCGGCCGAGATTTCAGCGGCGGAGGCCGCGGCCTTCACCATGCTGCGCGAGCATGATGGGGCTCTGTCCGAGGCCGCCGCCGACCTCGTCGGGCTCGATGCGTCGATCGCCGCCGAGAGCGCAGCGCGCGCCGCACTGCAGAAGGAGGCCGCGGTTCGCGATACCGAGCTCAGGGCGCTCGCCGCCAAGGCCCGCCCGGCGCTCGGCAGCGATCCGGGCTATGGCCGCCTCGCCGCCAATGCGCGCCGGCTCGCCGAAACCGCGGAGCTCGCGCTCGCCAAGGCCGCTGCGGCGGAGCGGGCGGGCGTCGCGAACGCCCATCCTTTTGGCGACGATCCGCTGTTCATGTATCTCTGGCGGCGGCAGTACGCGCAGCCCGCCTACCAGGCGGGCCCGGTCGCAAAGGCGCTCGACGGCTGGGTCGCGCGGCTGATCGACTACCCCACGGCGCGTGCCCGCTTCGAGGCCATCGCCGCGCTTCCCGCCAGGCTCGCCGAGCATGCCGAGCGGCTGGCTGAAAAGGCGCGATCGGCGGCGCGCGAGATCGCCGCGATCGAAAGCCGCGCCGTCGATTCAGCCGGCGGCGCCGAGGCGCGCCGCGCCCTTTCGGCGATCGTCACCCGGATCGAGGCTTCCGACGAGAGCGCGCGAGCCCTCGCCGATCGCCGTGACGAAGCGATGCGCGCCGATCGCGGGCTGGCCGAGGGCCGCGACCCCGCGTTCGCCGGCACGCTCGAGGCGCTGACCGGGCTGCTGTCGCGACGCGACCTGATGCGGCTCGTCGACGAAGCGCGCACCACGCCGCGCGGACAGGACCCCACCATCACGGCGCAGCTCGACGACTTGCGCCGCCGTGCGCTCGAGGCCGACGACGATCTGCGCGAGCAGCGCGGCCGGCTGGGCACGCTCGAGGCGCGGCGGCGCGACCTCGAGGCGCTCGTCGACGCGCTCAAGGCCAATGGCTTCGACAATCCGCATTCGAGCTTTGCCGACGAGGATCTCATCGGCGACGCACTCGATGTGTTCCTCCATGGCGAGATCAGCCTCTCGGGCTATTGGGAGCGCTGGCGGCTGTCGCATCACTGGGACGCGCCCGGTTATGGCGGGCCCGGCGGCGGCTGGGGATTGCGGGTCCCCCCGGCGACAGATGCGAGGCTCGGTGAGCCCGGTCCGGTGCTTCGTTCCGCGGTTGGGGCTGCCTAGCTGCAGGCCGGCAGGGTCACGCCTTGCCCGAGCACCGCGTCGAGGTCGCGATGGTCGATCATCGGCAGCAGCGGCGCGCCGCCCGGCAGCGCCACCAGCACCGAGATCACTGCCTTGCCGGTGTCGATGCCGCCCGAAGTGCACAGCTTTGGCACGATGGTCGCGGCTACCTGCGGCGGCACGGCTGCTTTCGCTGCCGCGCTCTCGGCCGCGCGGAGCAGCTCGCCGTCGGCCGGTGCGAATGCAAAGGCATAGTAGGCATGGCCGTTGCCGGGCGGCGGGAAATGCGCCGCAATCTCATCTGCGTCGGCGGGTGTCATCCGCACGATGACGGGCTTGCCGCCCGTCGCCAGGAAACTCAGGCTCTGCCCCGTCTCGACCGGGCCGAGACCGCGCGGCAGATCGAACGCGACGAGCAGCCCGCCCAGATCGTCATGCAACGGGTCGAGCGCGCGAGGCGTCAGTGTCGCCGACGGCCCAAAGCTCGAGCACGCCGCGAGCAGCAGCAATCCGGCACTGGCAAGGATGCGCGACGCCATGTCCCCTCCCCGCGCCGTCCTAGGAGATTCGGCGCCGAAGCGAAACGTCACGCGCCGACAGAGGCGGCCCAGTCGCGCGCCGCACCCGCGACTTCCTCCCAGCCCGCCTCGTTGCAGAGAAAATGCGAACGGTCGGCGAACTGGCGGAAATCGGTGCGCGCCGGCGACTTGCGCTGGATGCCATAGGCGGCCTTCGCCAGGTACGGGGTGACGGTGCGGTCGCGATCGGCGGCGGTGATCAGCAGCGGCTGCGTCCGCCTCGCCGGCTCGACGCGGGTGCCCTGCATCAGCGCGGCCTCGTAAAAGATGCGGGCCGGCGTCGGCACGACATAGGCGTCGTAGAGCGCCGGCAGGTCGGCCGCCGGCACGGTGTTGGCAAAGCTCGAGCCAAACCCGGCGCGGGTCAGCGTGTAGGTTCCTTTCGGCCCCTTGAACAGCGGCGGCGTTGCCGCCAGCAGCGACACCGGGCCCGGCACGATCCCGGCGATCGGGCCGGGGTCGATGGCGATGCCGGCCGTGCCCAGCCCGCGGTCGAGCAGCAATTGCGTGATCAGGCCGCCGAACGAATGCCCGATGAGCAGCGGCGCAGTGTCGAGCAGGCCGATGATCGTCGCGTAATGGTCGGTGATGGCCTTGAGCCCGAGGCCGTAGATGGTCGCCGGCGGGATGTCGCGCAGCGCCGCGGGTTTGCCGTCGAGCCCCGGCCAGGCCGGCGCCATCGTCTCGTAGCCGGCCGCCGCGAACACGCTGCGGAACTTGTCCCACGACGAGGTATGCATCCAGGCGCCGGTGATGAAGAGCGCGAGCTTGGCCATGACTGGACTCCGGTTCTAGGCAAACACGCTGGCGCCGCGATCGGCGGCCCCGACCATGGCGCGGAAGCCGGCGAAGAGTTCGCGGCCCATGCCGAAATGCTCGTTGCGTAAATCCTCGGTCGCCGGCGTCCGCGACAGGAATTCGCGCTCGTCGCCGAGGAAGGTCAGCGTGCCGGCGTCGGCGTCGAGCCGCAGCATGTCGCCATCGCGCAGCTTGCTGATCGGGCCGCCGTCGATCGCTTCCGGCGTCACGTGGATCGCAGCGGGCACCTTGCCCGAGGCGCCCGACATGCGGCCGTCAGTCACGAGGGCAACCTTGAAGCCGCGGCCCTGCAGCACGCCGAGCGCCGGGGTGAGATTGTGGAGCTCGGGCATGCCCAGAGCCTTCGGCCCAGCGAAACGGACGACCGCAATCATGTCGTGGTTGAGCTCACCGGCCTTGAACGCCGCCTGCAGCCCCTGCTGGCTGTGGAACACCCGCGCCGGCGCCTCGATCACGCGATGCTCGGGCTTCACGGCGCTGACCTTGATCACCGACTTGCCGAGGTTTCCGGTCAAGAGCTTCAGTCCGCCCGACGGCGAGAACGCATCCTTGACCGGGGCGAGCACCTTCGGGTTGCCGGATTCTTCGGCGACCGGCGCAAAACTCAGTTGCCCGTCGAGCAACCTCGCCTCGACCGTATAGCCCGAGAGCCCGCCGCCCCACACGGTCTTGACGTCGTCGTGGAGATGCCCGCTGGCGAGCAGCTCGCGGATCAGGAATCCCATTCCACCCGCGGCGTGGAAATGGTTCACGTCGGCAACGCCGTTGGGATAGACGCGCGCGAGCAGCGGCACGACCTCGCTCAGATCGGCCATGTCCTGCCACGTCACCTGCAGCCCCGCCGCGGCGGCGATGGCGATCAGGTGCATGGTGTGGTTGGTCGAGCCGCCCGTCGCGTGCAGGCCGACAAGGCCGTTGACGATGGTCTTTTCCGAAATGACATGGCCGACCGGGGTATAGTCGTTGCCGTTGGCGATCAGCGACAGCGCCCGCCGCGTCGCTTCGCGCGTCAGCGCCTCGCGCAGCGGCGTGCCGGGGTTGACGAAGCTCGCCCCCGGCAGATGGAGGCCCATGATCTCCATCAGCATCTGGTTGGAATTGGCGGTGCCATAGAAGGTGCAGGTGCCGGCCGAATGGTACGATTTCGCCTCGGCTTCGAGCAGCTCGGCGCGGCCGACCTTGCCCTCCGAATAGAGCTGGCGCACGCGGGTCTTTTCGTCGTTCGGCATGCCTGAGGGCATCGGCCCGGCCGGCACGAACACCGCCGGCAGGTGGCCGAACGCCAGCGCGCCGATCAAGAGGCCCGGCACGATCTTGTCGCAGATGCCGAGAAACACCGCGGCATCGAACATGTTGTGGCTGAGCGCGATGGCGGTCGCCATGGCGATCACGTCGCGCGAGAACAGCGACAGATCCATGCCCGGCTGGCCTTGCGTCACGCCATCGCACATCGCCGGCACGCCGCCCGCGACCTGCGCGGTGGCGCCGATCTCGCGCGCCGCGGCTTTGATGATGTCGGGATAGAACTGATACGGCTGATGCGCGCTCAGCATGTCGTTGTAGGAGGTGACGATGCCGAGGTTCGGGGCGCGGTTGCCGGCGAGCTTGGCCTTATCGGCCGGGGAGCAGGCGGCAAAGCCGTGCGCGAGGTTGCCGCAACTGAGCACGGCGCGCGATACGCCGGCGGCGCGGGCCGCATCGATGCGGCGGAGGTAGTCGGCGCGCGTCACAGCGCTCCGTGCCGCGATCCGATCGGTCACGTCCTGAACAGCCTTGAGGACAGACATGGGGGCTCCTTAGGGGCACCAGAAAATGGTCAGCTGCGTGCGGGTCTCTTTGAGGATAGCACGCACGGGCATGGCCTCTATTGGACCTTCTGCCTCAGCCTTCCGCAGGGTTTCGAGCTTCTCCTCCCCCTGGATATGCAGATAGAGCGCCCGTGCGGCGGTGAGCACGTTGAGCGTCAGCGTCACCCGCGGCTCCCCGGCGTCGGGCGCCCTCATCGACACCACGGGCCCCTCTCCCGTCAGCGCCGCATGCAGATTGTCGCCCCCCGGAAAGAACGAGGCGGTATGGCCGTCATTGCCCATGCCGAGGACCGCAACATCGAGCGGCATCGGCACCGCGGCGAGCGCGGCCGCCGATTTCGCCGGTTCCGGCGTCGTGCCGCCCTGGAACAGCGGCACGAAGCGCGCGGCGCCCGCCGGGCCGCGCAGCAGGTTGAGCTGCACCAGCCGGGCATTGGAGCGGTCCGAGTGCTCGGGCACCCAGCGCTCATCGACCAGCGTCACGACGACCTTGCTCCAGTCGAGGTCGATGCGTTGCGCGAGCGTTTTGAAAAACAGCGTCGGCGTCGTGCCGCCGGAGACCGCCAGCGATGCCACCCCGCGCGCCGCCATTGCCGCCCTGAGGTCGCCGACCACGGCCTCGGCGAGGCCATCCGCCAGCGCTTCGGCGTCGGCGAAGTCCCGGCGCGCCGGCCTCAATTATCGTCCTCGTGCCACGTTCGGCCGTCGCGCTCGATCAGCGCCACGGCACCGGAGGGACCCCAGGTACCCGCCGCATAGGCCTGCGGCGAGTCGGTTGCCCCGTCCCACGCATTGCGAATCGGGTCGATCCAGCGCCAGGCCGCCTCGAGCTCGTCGCGGCGCATGAACAGCGTCTGGCTGCCGCGGATGACGTCGAGCAGCAGCCGCTCATAGGCTTCGGGGGTGCGCTCGTGGAACGTCGCGGCAAAGCTCAGATCGAGCGGCGCCTCGCGCAGGCGCATGCCGCCCGGACCCGGATCCTTGATCATCAGGAACAGCTTGACGCCCTCGTCGGGCTGGATGCGGATCACCAGCCGGTTCGGCCGCGGCGCGCCCTCGGCGTGGTCGAAGATCGAGTGCGGGATGTTGCGGAACTGGATGACGATCTCCGACGCACGGCTCGCGAGGCGCTTGCCGGTACGGAAGTAGAACGGCACATTAGACCAGCGCCAGTTCTCGATCTCGGCCTTGAGCGCAACGAAGGTCTCGGTCTTGCTGCCCTTCTTGTCGGCCGGCAGCTCGTCCTGGTAGCTCTGCACGCCTTCGCCGTCGATCGAGCCGGCGCGGTACTGGCCGCGCACCGTGCACTTGGCGACGTCGGTGCCGCGGATCGGCTTCAGCGAGCGCAGCACTTTTAGCTTTTCGTCGCGCAGCGCATTGGCGTCGTCGGACGCCGGCGGCTCCATGGCGACGAGGCACAGCAGCTGCGCCATGTGGTTCTGCACCATGTCGCGCAGCGCGCCGCTCTCGTCGTAATAGCCGCGCGTACCGGCGCCGACCGTCTCGGCGACGGTGATCTGCACGTGGTCGATATGCGCCGAATTCCAGATCGGCTCGAACAGCACGTTGGCAAAGCGCAGCGCCAAGAGGTTTTGCACCGTCTCTTTGCCGAGGTAATGGTCAATGCGATAGACCTGATCTTCCTCGAAGATGCGGCTGACCTCGTTGTTGATGTCCATCGAGGACTGCAGATCGTGCCCGAGCGGCTTTTCGA
>Ga0265313_10000667_pt1 | contig 35343 bp, 42 predicted proteins | sample 4123metaG_FD_203122 | JGI IMG/M metagenome (GOLD analysis project Ga0265313, IMG submission 203122) | Rhizosphere microbial communities from Carex aquatilis grown in University of Washington, Seatle, WA, United States - 4-1-23 metaG | ecosystem: Host-associated > Plants > Roots > Rhizosphere >... | reverse complement strand
TGCGTCGGTGGCAGCGCGGCCCGCAGGGCTCGCACCTGCGGCTACAATTAACTCGCTCGAATTCCGCTCGCATCGCCCAACGCAGCGGCTGGAATCGCATTTTCCGCCCATGTCGCGACTCTTCACCGCCGTTCGCAGCATCGCTCGCCAGCCCGGCTTTTCCGGATTGCTGGCGGCGAATTTCGTGCTGGGGCTGGCCTACTCGTTCGTCGTGCCGTTCATGTCGATGTGGGGAACGCTCGCAGTGGGCATGAGCCCGCTCGTGTTTGGGCTGTTCATGACGACCACTTCGCTGACCGCGACGGTGTTAAGCCTCACCCTCGCGCGCTGGTCGGACACGCACGTGGCGCGGCGGTCGATGCTGATCCTCGGCGCCGTCGGCGGCATGCTCGGGTATCTCGGCTACGCGTTTGTGCGCGATGTCGTGGCGTTGACGTTCATCGGCTCGCTCGCGCTCGGCGTGGCGGCGGTGAATTTCTCGCAACTTTACGCCTACGTGCGCGAGGAACTCAGCCGGCCGGAATACAGCGGCGCGCACGCCCCGCTGCAGATGAGCCTGCTCCGGGCATTCTTCTCGCTCGCATGGACGGTCGGCCCGGCGCTCGGCGCGGTGGTGATGATCCACTTCAGTTATCGCGGTATCTTTCTCGCGGCGAGCGGGCTCTTTGTGCTCTTCCTCGCGGGCATCCTGGTTTTTGTGCGGCATCGCCCGCGCTCGGCAGCGATGCGGGCAGCCGCCCGCGAACCGCTCTGGCAGGTGATCACGCGGCCGGTGATCCTGGCGCACTTCACGGGCTTCGTGCTCGTCTTTGCCGCCTTCACGATGAACATGATGAACCTGCCGCTGATGGTCACGCAGCAGCTCGGTGGCACCGAACGAAACGTGGGCACGATCTTCGGCATCGCACCGATCTTCGAGGTGCCGCTCATGATCTGGTTCGGCCGCCTCGCCGCCCACGGGCATCAGGTCGCGCTGATCCGTTTCGGGGTTTTCATTGGCATGTGTTATTTTCTGGCGCTCACGTTCGCCACCGCGCCGTGGCACATTTATCCGATGCAGATCCTGAGCGCCGCTTCGATCGCGGTGACAACGAACGTCTCGATCACCTTTTTCCAGGACCTGCTGCCGGGCCACGCGGGGGTGGCGACGAGCATTTATTCGAACTCGTTCAGCACGGGCAGCCTCATCGGCTATTTCTTTTTTGGCGCGCTCGTGGGCGCAGTGGGCCACCGCGGCGTGTTTTTCGTCTGCGCGGCGCTCTGCGCCACGACGTTCACAATTTTCCTGTTTTACCGGCACCGGAAGGCTCCGCTCGCCGCTCGTGCAAGCGCCCGGGCGTGAACGCGGTTTCGCGCGCCACTCAGAATTTCAGCCGCGAGTTTTCGTGGCCGCAGCGGGGGCACTTCGCGAGTTCGGTGCCGACCAGCGCGGTGTAGAGCCGGTCGCAGCGGATGCAGTGAAACGTAGCCTGACGGCGCTCGCGCTCGAAGGTGCGGTGATCGCGTCGGTCATACCAGAGCCACAGGCCGAGGAACACGATCGCGACGAGCGTGCAGTAAACGACGGTGGCGGTGGGAAGGTCGAACATGACAGACCGTCACGCTATGCCATGTTTGCCATTCCGAGCGAAGCGCAGAATCGCGAAAAATAAAAAGCGCGCCGACTCGAGGCCGGCGCGCTTTTTGGGAAAGCAAAGAAGGGAACGGCCCGCGGAAGGCGGGCCCGGCCTCACTTGTTTTCGGGAGTGGTTTCGGTTTTGGCCGGCGTTTCGGCGGGCGCGGCGGCTTCCGGCGATGGCGTGGCTTCGGTCGCGGGCGCGGCCTTCGGCTTTTTGCCCCTGGCGGATTTTTTGCCCTTGGACTTTTTGTAGCCCTGGTCGTCGGCCTTCACGAATTCGATCAGCGCGAGCTCGGCGGCGTCGCTGATGCGCTGCGGGCCGAGTTTGTAGATGCGGGTGTAGCCGCCGCTGCGATTCTCGAATTCCTTGTATTTCTCGTTGAAGAGAAGGGTGACGGCGGTTTCGTCGCGCACGTCGCTCAAGGCGAGGCGGCGGAGATGAATCGCGTCCTTCTTCTCGGTCTTCGCCGCGGCTTGCTTCGCCTTGGTGATGACTTTCTCGATGAAGGGCCGGAGCGCCTTGGCTTTCGTCAAGGTGGTCTGGATGCGGCCGTGCGTGATGAGCGCGGCGGCGAGATTGGACAGCATCGCGCGGCGATGCTCGACGGTGACGCCGAGGGACGCGTGGTGTTTATTGTGACGCATTGGAGGATGAGTTTACGCGACACCCGATCGGCAATCCGGTCGCAGCGTGGAGCGACGGCGGACGGCGCGAGTGTCGAAAGATTTTAGGCTTCCTTCTTCGTGTCGAGGAGGCGCTCGTCGAACTTCATGCCGAGCGAAAGGCCGAGGGCTTCGAGCTTTTCCTTGATTTCGTTGAGGGATTTTTTGCCGAAGTTGCGATACTTGAGCATCTCCTGCTCGGTCTTCATCGCGAGTTCGCCGACGGTGGTGATGTTGGCGTTGTTAAGGCAGTTCGCGGCGCGGACGGAGAGCTCGATTTCGTTGACCGACATGTTGAGGAGCTTGCGGAGCTTGTTCTGCTCCTCGCTGACCTCGGACTGCTGGTTCTCGAATTCGTAGGTCTCCTCGCTGACGCGGTCGAAGACGTCGAGGTGGTGCTTGAGAATCGAGGCGGACTGCTTGAGCGCGTCGTCGGGCGTGATGCGGCCGTCGGTCCAGATTTCGAGGACGAGTTTGTCGTAGTCGGTGATCTGGCCAACGCGGGTCGCCTCGACGGCATACTTCACAAGGCGCACGGGCGAGAAGAGCGAGTCGATCGGGATGACACCGATGGCCTGCTCTTCCTTCTTGTTGTCCACGCCGGGATAATAGCCGCGGCCGGTCTTGATCTCGATCTCGGCGTCGAAGGTTTTCTTCGAGTCGAGCGTCGCGATGACCTGATCGGGGTTGACGATGGTGATGTTCGCGTCGGGCTGGATGTCGGCGGCGGTGACGACGCCGGACTTGTTGGCGCGGATCGCGAGGGTGATCGGCTCGCGCTTGGTCGAGACGATGAGGACTTTCTTCAGGTTGAGAACGATGTCGGTGACGTCCTCGACGACGCCGTCGATCGACTGGAACTCGTGGTTCACGCCCTCGATCTTGATCGAGGAAATCGCGGCGCCCTCGATCGAGCTGAGGAGGACGCGGCGGAGCGAGTTGCCGACAGTGTGGCCATAGCCGGCCTCGAAGGGCTCGGCGATGAATTTGGCGTAGGTCGGCGTGGCGCCTTCCTCGATCTTGGTGAGCTTGGACGGGAGTTCGAACTTTCCGAGACGTTTGGGCATGGGCAGAGCGGAAGTTGAGAGTTAGATGTTAAATGTCGAATGGCGGGGCGGCTTAGAAGCGCGAGTAGAACTCGACGATAAGCTGTTCGTTGATGCCCTGCTCCATTTCGTCGCGGGTCGGGAGGCGGTTGACGATGGCCTTGAAGACCTCGGCGTTCATGGTGAGCCAGCCGGGGACGTTGCGGATGCGGTTTTCCTCGAGGCAGCGCGTGGCGAGCTGGCGGGACGCAGGCGAGTTCTTCACTTCGATTTCGTCGCCGGCGAGGACGTTGTAGCTGGCGATATCGACCTTGTGGCCGTTGACGCGGATGTGGCCGTGGTTGACGAACTGGCGGGCGGCGGCGCGGCTTTTCGCGAGGCCGAGGAGATAAACGACGCTGTCGAGGCGCGTCTCGAGGAGCTGCAGAAAGCGTTCGCCGGTGACGCCGCGCTCCTTCTTCGCGATTTCGAACACGCGGCGGAACTGGCGCTCGAGCAGGCCGTAGATGTAGCGGAGCTTCTGCTTTTCGTTGAGGCCGACAGCGTATTCGGAGACTTTGCGGCGGAGCTTCGGGCCGTGCTGGCCGGGCGGATAGCTGCGGCGCTCGAAGGCCTTGGCCGAGCCGAGAAGCTGCTGGCCGAAGCGACGGCTGATGCGGGTGGTGGGTCCGGTGTAACGAGCCATGGAAAAATTTGTGACGGGTGACTTGTGACGAGTGGTGAGTTTTAAACGCGGCGGCGCTTGCGGGGGCGGCAGCCGTTGTGCGGGATCGGCGTGACATCGACGATCGAGGTGATTTCGAGGCCGATCGCCTGAAGCGCGCGGATGGCGGAGTCGCGGCCGAGGCCGGGACCGGAGACGCGGATGACGATGTCCTTCAGGCCGTGCGCCATCGCGTTGCGGGCGGCGTCCTGCGCGACGATCTGCGCGGCGTAGGCGGTGGACTTGCGCGAGCCGCGGAAATTGCACTTGCCGGCACTGGACCACGCGATGACCTGGCCCTTCGCGTCGGTGATCGAGACGATCGTGTTGTTGAACGACGCGAGGACGTTCGCGAAACCGGAGGTGACGTTCTTCGAGCCCTTGGCCTTGCGGACCTTGATCGTGCCGAGTTCTTCCTTGAGGAGATCTTCGGCGGTGGGCTGCTTGGCGACACCACCGATGAGCTCGACGGGCTTTTCGGGAGCAGCGGGTGCGGCCGCGGGAGCCGCGCCTTCGGCGGCGGGCGCGCCGGCTTTCGGAGCCTTGGCCTTCTTTTCGTGCGCGGGCGCGGCGGCTCCTTCAACAGGAGCGGCGGCAGCGGCGGCCTTGGCGGGCTTTTCTTTTTTCGGAGCGGGTTTTTCTTCGGCCATGGGCGAGGGAGATTAGGCGGAGGCGGCGGTTTCCTTGACTTTGGTGACACCCACGGTCTTGCGCGGGCCTTTGCGCGTGCGGGCGTTGGTGCTGGTGCGCTGGCCGCGGACGGGCAGGCCGCGGCGGTGGCGGACGCCGCGATAGCAGTTGATCGCCTGGAGGCGCTTCAGGTTGGCCGCAATCTCGCGGCGAAGGTCGCCCTCGAGCACCCACTTGTGCTCGGTGATCAGGTGGAGGATTTTGTTGAGCTGCTCCTCGGTGAGGTCCTGCGCGCGCATGTTGGCGTCGAGGCCCGCTTCTTTCACGAGGAGGTCGGCCCGCGTGGGACCGATGCCGTTGATGTAACGGAGGGAATACGCGACTTTCTTTTTCGCGGGGATTTCTACGCCGAGGAGACGAGGCATTGTTTAGGTGGTTGGAAGTTGATGTTTGAAAAACGAGGGAAAGGAAAATTCAGGGGGAAGCTTGAGCGGGGACAAGGCGCGGGAGGGTGAGGACTTCCGGGCCGTGATCGGTCGTGAGGACGGTGTGCTCGAAATGCGCGGAGGGCGATCCGTCGGCGGTGACGACCGTCCAGCCGTCGGAGAGCGTCTTGGTTTTGTAGCCGCCGACGTTGACCATGGGCTCGATGGCGAGGGTCATGCCGGGCTTGATTTTTTCGCCGGTGCCGCGTTTGCCGAAGTTCGGAACTTCGGGCGGCTCGTGCATTTTCACGCCGACGCCGTGGCCGACCATGTCGCGGACGACGCTGAAGCCGTGGGCTTCGACGAAGGTCTGGACGGCGGACGAGATGTCGCCGATGCGCTGGCCGACTTGCGCCTCGCGGATGCCGATGTCGAGCGCCTCGCGCGTGACGCGGAGGAGTTTTTCGAGCTGCGGGGTGATCGCCCCGACGGGAACGGTCAGGGCGGTGTCGCCGATGTAGCCGTTATAGACGACGGTGATGTCGAGCGAAACGATGTCGCCGTCGCGGAGAACGCGGCGGAACGACGGGATGCCGTGGACGACTTCGTCGTTGACCGAGATACAAGTGTGCGCCGGGTAGCGGCGACCGTTGTGCTCGTAGCCGTAATCGGCGCTGCGGGCTCCGAGGCGGGCGATCCAGTCGCGTCCAGCCTCTTCCAAGTCCTGCGTCGTGATGCCGGGCCGCACGAGGGGCTTGAGGTTTTCAAGCACCGTGGCGGCGATGGCGCACGACTCGCGCATGCGGGCGATCGCGACCTTGTCTTTGATCGGGACGGCGCTCATGCGACGAGCTCGCCCGCCTCCCGGAGGAGGCCGAGCGTGCGATAGTGTTGGACGACGGACTCGTGGGAGCCGGGGCCGGCGAGAACGCCATCGAGGCTTTCGTCGCGGGCGTCGAGCCATTCGTCGAACACTTTGGCTTGGAGCAGCGTAGCCGGGAAGTCCGTGAGGACAAATCCCGCATCAGGTTTGCGCGCGAAGAACCACCGGCGCAGCAGCGCGAGGGTGGCGGCTTCCTCCGCCGCGGCCGAAGCCGGGCGGCGCGAAATCTCCGACCGCAGGTTGGCGGGAGAGACGTGCTCAAGATTCAAAGAACGGACCCAGTTCATCAGGTTTTCGGAGGGAAAATCGGGCGAACCGAGGAGAAGGAGCTTCGTTTTGGCGCGAGGGCCGCAACGGGCGAAGGGGTCGGTGATGGCCGGCATCGCGCCCGGAGTAAAGAACTAAAGTGCGAAGCGCCGGATCGCCCACGCGAGGATGCCGACGAGGAAAAGTGCCCCGATCGGGATGCTGAGTTTGACGAGCGCGTCGGAGCTGAGAGCCTCGCCGGTCATGCCGGTCGGGCTGGCGCTGCGGGCGCGGATGCGGCCTTTTTTCAGGAAGCCGTCGTAGTGGCGCTGGAGCAGGAAAGTTTCGATCTGGCGCATCGTGTCGAGCACGACGCCCACCGTGATCAACATGCCGGTGCCGCCGAAGAAGATCGCGATGCGCTGCGGGACGTTGAGCTCGAAGAGCAGGACGTCGGGCATGACCGCGATGACGGTGAGGAAGATCGCGCCGGCCAGCGTGAGGCGCGTCATGATGAAATCGAGGAACTGCGCGGTGGGCTCGCCGGGGCGGACGCCGGGAACGTAGCCGCCGTATTTCTTGAGATCGTCGGCGATCTGGATCGGCTTGAACATGACAGACACCCAGAAATAGCTGAAAAACAAAATCAGCACGGTGTAGATCAGGTAATAGCTCCAGTGGCCGCGGAGGAGATTCTGCGAGAACTCGACGAGGAACTTGATGTTAAACGCCGCGCCGATCTGCGAAAAAATCTGCTGCGGGAAGAGCAGGATCGCCTGGGCGAAAATCACGGGCATGACGCCGGAGTAGTTGACCTTGAGCGGGAGAAACGAGCTCTGGCCGCCCATGACCTTGTTGCCGACGACACGCTTGGCGTATTGGACGGGAATTTTCCGCTGGCCCTGCACCACCATGATGATGCCCATCACGACCGCCAGGAAGAGCGCGATCATGATCGCCGCCTGCGGCAGACCGAGGTTAGGGCCGGTGCCGATCGGGCGGAAGAAAAGCTGGTAGGTCTGCGCCGCGGCGCCGGGGATGTCCTGCAAAATGCCGATCGTGATGAGCAACGACACGCCGTTGCCGATGCCGCGCTGCGTGATCTGTTCGCCAAGCCACATGAGCAGGAGCGTGCCCGCCGTCATGAAAATCACCGAGGTGACGAGGAAGCTCATCTTGCTCACGATCACGATGCTGCCGTAAGTGCCGATGTCGTAGCCGGGGAAGAGCCGGCCGGGATTTTCCAGCGCGAGGATGAGCAGCGTGCCCTGCACGAGACAGATGCCGACCGTCGCGTAACGCGTGTATTGCGTGAGCTTCTGGCGGCCGACGTCGCCTTCCTGTTGCAGACGGCTCAGCATCGGGACGACCGCCGTCATCAACTGAAAAATGATCGACGCGCTGATGTAGGGCATGATGCCCAGCGCGCAAACGGCGCCTTTCAAAAACGCGCCGCCCGTGAACATATTGTAGAGACCGACCAGCGCGTTGCTGCCGCCGCCCGTCGCCGTCTGGTCGGCAAAGAAATGCTGGAGCGGGTGCGGATCGACGCCCGGCAACGGAATGTGCGCGCCGACGCGCGCGATGAAGAGCAGCGCCAGCGTGTAGAAAATGCGCGAGCGCAGCTCGGGTATCTTCAGGGAATTCGTGAAGGCGGAAAACATGAGAGGGTGAAAGCCTTGGTGCGATGTGCGGCGGGTTCAGCGGCCCCGCCTTACCCGGCCGGTCAGCCGATGGTCGCAGTGCCTCCGGCCTTTTCGATCTTGGCCTTGGCGGACTCGGAGAATTTCGCGGCGGTGACTTTCAAGGCGCGGGTGAGTTCGCCGTCGCCGAGGATTTTGACGGACTTCTCGCCGGAGCGGATCAGGCCGCTGGCGGCGAGCACCTCGGCGGTGACTTCGGTGACCGCGGCGTCGAGCGACGCGAGGTCGCCGACATTTACCACCGCGATCTCGATGCGATGATTGTAGTTGTTGAAGCCGCGATGCGGGAGCTTGCGGTAGAGCGGCATCTGGCCGCCTTCGAAGCCGGGGCGGATGCTGCTGCCGGAGCGGGCCGTCTGGCCCTTGCCGCCGCGGCCGGAGGTCTTGCCGTGGCCGCCGCCTTCGCCGCAGCCGACGCGCTTCTTGCGGTGCACGGCGCCGGCGACGTTCTTGAGTTCGTGGAGTTTCATGGATGGTTCCTCGGGAGGGTCGCCCTGCCCCGCGAATCGCGCGGGGAGGACTCGGATATGCTAAAATGATGGATTCAGGCGTTGTTCGCCTTGGCGCGAAGCGACGTGACTTCGTCCTGCAGGCGGAGCTGGAGCAGGCCGTTGAGCGTCGCGTGGACGACGGCGATGTGGTTGTTGGAACCCATCGATTTCGTGAGCACGTTCTTGACGCCCGCTGCTTCGAGGACGGCGCGCACGCCGCCGCCGGCGATCAGGCCGGTGCCGGGCGAAGCGGGCTTGAGGAGAACTTTGCCGCCGTCGTAGATGCCAAAAACGTCGTGGGGGATCGTGTCGCCCTTGAGCTTCACGGTGACCATGTGCTTGTGGGCGTTGGCGGTGCCTTTCTTGATGGCGTCGGGCACTTCGTTGGCCTTGCCGTAGCCGATGCCGATCTTGCCCTTGCCGTCGCCGACGACGGCGAGCGCGGCGAAGCTGAAGCGGCGTCCGCCCTTCACGACCTTGGCGCAGCGGTTGATGAAGACGACCTTCTCGATCATCTGCGGGCCGTCGCCCTGGTCCTTGTTGTCGCGATTGTCGCGGCGCTGGCCGTCGCGGCGCGGGCCGCCACCGTCGCGGCGCGGGCCGCGGTTGAACTGGCGGGGCTGGCGCGTGGGCGTCGCGGCCGGAGCGGGCGCAGCGGTTTCAGGGGCGGCGGCTTCCGCCGGCGCCGAAGCTTTGGCGGACAAGTCGGGTGCGGGCGTGGCGGGGACGGAAGTGGGTTCGGTGCTCATGCGTTTTAGAACTGGAGGCCGCCTTCGCGGGCGGCGTCGGCGAATGTTTTGACTTTGCCGTGATAACGGGCGCCGCTGCGGTCGAAGACGACCGAGGCGATGCCGGCGGCCTTGGCCTTGGCGGCGAAGGCGACGCCGAGGGCCTTGGCCCCGGCGAGATTGGCGGCGAGTTTCTTCTGGCGCAGCTCGGGGTCGAGCGTGCCGAGAAACACGAGGGTGGCGCCGGCGTCGTCGTTGATCGCCTGCGCGTAGATGTGCTTCGTGGTGAAGCGCACGGCGAGGCGCGGGCGGGCGGCGGTGCCCTGGACTTTCTTGCGGATTCTCCAGCGGCGTTTCTGGAGCAGGTCGGCTTTGCGAATGGTGTTGCTCATGGGAGCGAAATTTTTTCGGAGGGTGGGCGTTAGGCGACGGTCTTGCCTTCCTTGCGGCGGACGCGTTCGCCGACGAGGCGGACGCCCTTGCCCTTGTAGGGCTCGGGCGGATAGTAGCCGCGGATCTCGGCGGTGATGGCGCCGACGAGCTGCTTGTCCGCGCCCTCGACCTTCAGCTTGGTCTGGTCGGTGACGGTGACTTTGATGCCGTCGGGAATTTCCATCAGGATCGGGTGCGAGTAGCCGAGCGCGAGATCGAGGGTTTTGCCCTTGAGGTTGGCCTTGAAGCCGACGCCCTGGATTTCGAGATCCTTCGAGTAACCTTCGGTCACGCCCTTGACCATGCCGGCGACGACGGAGCGCGCGGTGCCGAACATGGCGGCGGCAAAGCGGGACTCCTCGGTCGGCGCGAACGTGACCTTTTTGTCGGCGACGGTGACTTTGACGGCGGAGGCAAAAGTTTTTTGGACTTTGCCCTTGGGACCCTCGACGAGGACGGTGCCGCCGGTGACGGAGACCTTGACCTTGTCGGGGATGAGAACGGGTTGTTTGCCGATGCGGCTCATGGTGCGAGGCGGTTACCAGACGTTGCAGATCAGTTCGCCACCGGCCTTGTTGCGGCGGCAGTCGGCGTCCTTCATCAGGCCCTTCGAGGTCGAGATGATGCCGATGCCGAGACCGTTGAGGACGCGCGGGATTTCGGTGTAGCCGAAGTAAAGGCGGCGGCCGGGCGTGGAGACGCGGGTGAGGCCGGTGATGGCAGGGGCGCCATCGACGTATTTGAGGGTGACGACGAGGGTCTTGTGGCCTTCGGTGTCGGTGCCGTCCTTGTAGTCGGCGATGTAGCCTTCGGCCTTGAGAATCGCGGCGATGGATTCGCGCAGATTCGAATGCGGCGAGGAGGTTTCGGCGAGCCGGGCCTTCGACGCGTTGCGGAGGCGGGTCAGGAAATCACTGATCGGATCGGTCATGGTGGATGTTGGTTGGTCGGAGCCGGCGGGTCATATCCGGTGCGCTGGCCGCGCACGAACCCCCGCGGGCCATAAAATTTACCAGGAAGACTTGGTGACGCCGGGGATTTTGCCGGAGAGCGCGAGTTCGCGGAACGTGATGCGGGAGACGCCGAACTTGCCGATGTAGGCGCGCGGGCGGCCGCTGAGGGAGCAGCGGTTGCGGATGCGGACCTTCGAGGAATTGTTCGGGAGCTTCGCGAGCTTCTTCTGCGCGGCGAAGAACTCGGTGTCGGTCGTGGCGGGATTGGCGAGGATCGCCTTCAGCTCGGCGCGCTGCTTGGCATATTTGGCGACGAGGCGGATGCGCTTTTTGTTGCGCTCGATGGCGGAGGTCTTGGGCATGTTGAAAAAATTACGCGGCGGCGGCGGGCGCGGCGGGTTTGTGCGGGTCGGTCGGTTTCGCGGGCGCGGCCTCGATGCGGCGGAACGGCAGGCCGAGGAGCTTGAGCAGCTCGCGGCCTTCGTCGTCGGTCTCGGCGGTGGTGACAATCGTGATGTCGAGGCCGATGTGCTTCTTGACGTTCTCGACGGTGATCTCGGGGAAAATCGTGTGGTCGGTGATGCCGAGGTTGTAGTTGCCCTGGCCGTCGAGCTTCGAACCGACGCCGCGAAAGTCGCGGATGGTCGGGAGGGCGACGGCGAGGAGGCGTTGCAGGAACTCCCACATCGCGGGGCCGCGGAGCGTGACGCTGCAGCCGACGATCTGGTTGGGCTTCAGCTTGAAATTCGCGATGGCCTTGCGCGCCTTGTTGAGGATCGGCTTTTGGCCGGCGATCAGGGCGATGTCGCGCGCGACGTCAGCGATCTGGTTCTTGTCGGCCTCGGCATCGATGCCCGAGTTCAGGTTGATCTTAACCAGCTTCGGCACTTCGTGCTTGTTCTTGTAGCCGCGGGTTTTCACGAGCTCGGGCACGACGTGCTCGAGATAAAGTTTTTTGAGGGATGGAACGTAACTCATTTTCGTGGCGACCGGATTACCGACCCGGAGGCGTTTGGAGAGTGATGTTTCGAGTGGAAAAGGGACGAGTAACGCAGGCAGGCCGCCGGTTTGGCAAGCGCGCAGTGGGTGTGCTGGCGTTCAGGTGCTCGCGGCGGTTTCGGGCTTCTTGCGCTTGCTGGCGTCGAAGACCGACTGCAGCATGAGGTTCGAGATGTGGATCGAGCCTTCGCGCTCGGCGATCGTGCCTTGCGGGTGTTCCTGGGATTTTTTCAGGTGGCGCTTGATCATCGCGAGGCCTTCGACGCGGGCGCGCTGTTTCGGCGGGAGGACCTCGAGGACTTTGCCGGATTTTCCTTTTTGGGAACCGGCGATGACGACGACGGAATCGCCGCGTTTGATGTGAAATTTCTGGGCCATGTTAGAGGACCTCCGGGGCGAGCGAGATGATCTTCATGAAGTTTTTCGCGCGGAGCTCGCGGGCGACGGGGCCGAAGATGCGGGTGCCGCGGGGATTGTTGGTGGCGTCGATGATGACAATCGCGTTGCTGTCGAAGCGCAGGTAGCTGCCGTCGGAACGGCGGATCGGGGCCTTCGTGCGGACGACGACGGCCTTGACGACCTCGCCCTTCTTCACGGTGGCCTCGGTGGAGCTCTGCTTGATGTGGACAGTGACGATGTCGCCCACGCCGGCAGTGTCCGTGTTCTGGCCTTTGCGGGAAATGAACGCGGCTTTGCGAGCGCCGGTGTTGTCGGCGACATCGAGGATGGAGCGCAGTTGGATCATGGCGGGCCTCCGAGGAGTTGGTGGTTGTTAAAAAAGGATCAGGCTTGCGGCGCGGGCGCGGGCGTGGCGGGTGCGACGATCTTCGTCGGGACTTGCGCGGCGACGTCCACCTCGCTGATCGCCACTGCATCGGTCGTGACGGCTTTCTGGACAATCGCGACGACGCGCCAGCGTTTCAGGCGGCTGAGCGGCCGGGTCTCCATGACCTCGACCTTGTCGCCGACCTTGGTCTCGTTCTTCTCGTCGTGGACGTGAAGGACGGTCTGGCGGTTGACGACCTTGTGGTAAAGCGGGTGCGGCGTCTTGTAGGCGACGGTGACTTTGACGGACTTGTCGCCCGAGCGGCTCGTGACGAAGCCGATCTGGGTTTTGCGCGTGTTGCGCTGGCCGGTGACGGTGGAAGACATGATGAGTGGTGCGGTTTAGACCGGGCGCGCTCAGGCGGCCGCGGGGGCTTTCCTGGCTTTTTCGCGGGTGATGGTTTCGAGGCGCGCGATGTCCTTGCGGAGCGTGCGCAGCTTGTCGGTTTTCTCGACCTGGCCGGTCTGCTTGCGCAGGCGGAGCTGGAGGAGTTCTTCGCGAATCTCGCGGAGCTTGGTGGTGATCTCGGCCGGCGCGAGTTCGCGGATTTCTTTCGGAGTCATGGCGGAACGTTTTTGAAAATTAGGCGACGGTGCCTTCGCGCACGATGAAGCGGCAGTGGAACGGAAGCTTCGCGTCGGCGAGCCGGAAGGCTTCCTTCGCGGTGGTGAGCGGAATACCCGCGAGTTCGAAGAGCACGGCGCCGGGCTTGATGACGGCGACGTAGTATTCGACCGGGCCCTTGCCCTGGCCCATGCGGACCTCGGCGGGTTTTTTCGTGACGGGCTTGTGCGGGAAAATGCGGATCCAGAGTTTGCCCTTGCGCTTGAGGTGGCGCGAGATGGTGACGCGGGCAGCCTCGATCTGCTGGCCGGTCATCGGGCCGCGGGTGAGGGACTGCAGACCGAAATCGCCGAAGGCGAGCGTGTTGCCGCGCTTGGCGTTGCCGGCGCGGGAGCCTTTCTGGGATTTGCGGTATTTGGTGCGGGCGGGAGAGATGGCTGCCATGGGAGTGAGCTCCTGAAATTTTTATCCGAGAAAACGGATCAGTTGTTGTCGGACTCTTTTTTGCAGATCCAGCACTTGACGCCGATCTTGCCGTAAACGGTGAGGGCTTCGGAGAAACCGTAGTCGATGTTTTCGCGGAGGGTGTGGAGCGGCACGCGGCCCTTGCGCTGCCATTCGCGGCGGGCGATATCCGCGCCGCCGAGGCGACCGGAACACTGGATACGGATGCCCTCAGCGCCGAGGGTCATCGCCATCTCGACGGCTTTCTTCATGGCGCGGCGGAAGGCGATGCGGCGCTCGAGCTGGAGGGCGACGTTTTCGGCGACGAGCTGGGCCTCGATCTCGGGCTTCTTGACCTCCTGGATGTCGAGGAGGATTTCCTTGCCGGTGAGCTTCGCGAGCTCGTCCTTGATTTTTTCGATCTCCTGGCCCTTGCGGCCGATGACGATGCCGGGGCGGGCGGTGTAGATTTTAACGCGGACGCGGTTCGACGCGCGCTCGATGAAGATGCGCGGCACGGACGCCTGCTTCAGTTTCTCCATCAGCTTCGTGCGGATGAGCTGGTCCTCGGCGAGGAGCTTCGGAAAATCTTTCTTCGTCGCATACCAGCGGGACTGCCAGTTGCGGCGGACGGCGAGACGGAAACCGATCGGGTTGGTTTTTTGGCCCATGGGAGGTGATCAGGAGTTGTTTTCGCCGTCGGTGAGGACGATGCGGATGTGGGACATTTTCTTGCGGCGCGGGGCGGCGGTGCCGCGGGCGGCGGCCTTGAAGCGCTTCAGCACCGGGCCGTTCTCGATCAGGGCGAACTTGATCGTGAGACTGTCGGCTGAGAGGTTGTTGTTGTTCTCGGCGTTCGCGATCGCGCTCTTGAGCGTCTTGGCGATGAGGCGCGCGGACTTGCGCGGGATGAGCGCGAGGTAATCGACGGCTTCCGCGGCCTTGCGGCCTTGGATGATGCGCGAGACGTCGCGCATCTTTTTCGGCGACATGCGCGCGTAGCGGGTGAGGGCTTGAACTTCCATGGTGGTGGGGAGGATTCCGAAGCGGAGGTTGGTTCTGTTTCGGCGATAGCGGCGCGCCCGGAGGCCGCGCCCTACCCTTTTGGTTTCGATTCGGGTTGGTTGGTTAAATTTCTTTGCGCGTCATGCCGCCGTGCGCCTTGAAGATGCGCGTGAGGGCGAATTCGCCGAGCTTGTGGCCGACCATGTTCTCGGTGACGTAAACGGCGATGAACACCTTGCCGTTGTGAACGTTGAACGTGTGGCCGACGAAATCGGGCGTGATCGTCGAGCGGCGGGACCAGGTCTGGATGGGTTTCTTCGCGCCGGACTTCGTGGCCTTCTCGATTTTCTCGAGGAGGTGGTAATCGACGAAAAAGCCTTTCTTGATGGAACGTGACATGGGGCGGGTGGATTATTTCTGACCGCGCGGCTTGCGGCCGTTGTGGTGGACGATGATCTGGCTGTTCGAGAGCTTCGAACGGCGGCGCGTCGGGAAACCTTTCGCGAGCTGGCCCCACGGGGAGACGAGCTGCTGGCGGCCGCCGCCGCCCTTCGACTTGCCCTGGCCACCACCGTTGGGGTGATCGACGGGGTTCATGGCCATGCCGCGGACGGTCGGGCGGACGCCGAGCCAGCGCTTGCGGCCGGCCTTGCCGAGCGACTGCTTGTTGTGGTCGCCGTTGCCGACGATGCCGATCGTCGCGCGACAGTTCGCGTGAACGCGGCGGAGTTCGCCGGACGGCATCTTCAATTGCGCCTGGCCGTTTTCGACGCCGATCAACTCGAGCGCGGCGCCGGCGGAGCGGGCGATCTGCGCCCCGCGACCGGGCACGAGTTCGACGGCGTGAACTTTCGTCGAGGGCGGGATGAGGTGCAGCGGGAAATTGTTGCCGACGAGAAAATCGTTCGTCGTGGCCTTGTTCGAGGCGACGATCGTGGCGCCGACCTGCAGGCCCTCGGGGGCGAGGATGTATTTCTTCACGCCGTTCGCGTAGCAAACGAGCGCGAGGTTCGCCGTGCGGTTCGGATCATACTCGAGCGCCTCGACGCGCGCGGTCTGGTCGAGGATGTCGCGCTTGAAGTCGATGATGCGATAGAGCTGCTTGTGGCCGCCGCCGAGGTGGCGCGAGGTGATGCGGCCATAGACGTTGCGGCCGCCGGTCTTCGGCTTCGGCTCGGTGAGCGCCTTCTGCGGGCGCTTCTTGGACAGGCCCACGCGCTTGTTCAGCGAGGTGAAGCGGCCGGAAGGCGTGAGCGGACGAAATGAGTGGATTGCCATGGTGGGATGTCTCCGGGTGAGTCGGGCGCGTTAGACGAGCTCGATTTTGTCGCCGGCTTTCAGGGTAACGATCGCCTTCTTGTAGTCGGAGCCGACGCTGGGGCGGCCCTGGCGGCTTTTCTTGTTTTTGCCGCGGTAGGTCGCGGTGTTCACGCGGCGGACGGTGACCTTGAAGGTCTGCTCAACGGCCTGCGCGATCTGGTGTTTATTCGCGTGCCCGAACACTTCGAAGGTGTATTGGCCAAGCTCGGAGCTGAGCTTGTTCGATTTTTCCGAGAGGCGGACGAGTTTGAGGATCTTGTCGGCTTGCATCAGTTCTTTCCTCCGTTGACGCGGGCGATGATCGCCTCGAGCGCCTTGGTGCTGACGATGATTTTCTTGTATTGCGCGAGATCGAGGGTGTTGAGCTTCGCGGCTTCCTGGAGCGAGACGCGCTCGATGTTGCGCGAGGCGCGCGCGGTCTCGACGGCGAACGGCGCATCGACGAGGAGAATTTTCCCCTTCGGCGCGATGCGGCCGACGACGAGGTTCATCGCCTTCGTCTTCGCGGACGGCGCGACGAACGACTCGATGACGGCGATCTCGCCGGCGCTAACGCGGTCGAAGAGCGCGCGGCTGAATGCGAGGTGCTTCACCTTGGCGTTGATTTTTTTCGAGTAGTCGCGCGGCTTCGGGCCGAAGACGACACCGCCACCGCCCCAGAGCGGCGAGCGGATCGAGCCGGCGCGGGCGCGACCGGTGCCCTTCTGGCGCCACGGCTTCTTGCCGCCGCCGCGGACTTCGCCGCGGGTTTTGGTCGAGTGCGTGCCCTGGCGGTTGTTGGCGTTGATCGCGACGATGACTTCCTTGACGGCCTGAAGGCCCTTGTCGCCTTCGAACGTGGGCAGGCCGTCGAAATCTTTTTCGCTGCTGGTCGTCGCGTCGGAACTAAAAACGGTGAGTTTCATGCTGCGGGGTTCTCCGGATTATTTGGCGGCGGCAGCCTTGGGCTGGCCTTTGATGGCGGCGCGGACGATCACGTCGTCGCCGTTCGCGCCGGGGATCGCACCCTTCACGAGGATGAGGTTTTTGTCGGCGATGATTTTGACGACGCGGAGATTTTGGACCGTGCGTTTCTCGCTGCCCATGTGACCGGGCATCGACTGGTTTTTCCAGGAGCGGCCGGGCGTCTGGCGCATGCCGATCGAGCCGATGCGGCGGTGAAACATCGAGCCGTGCGCGGCGGGACCGCCGGCGACGCGGAAGCGGCGGACGACGCCCTGAAAGCCCTTGCCCTTGCTGACGCCGATGACGTCCACGAGTTGGCCCTCGGCGAAGGCGGTGACGTTGACGATGTCGCCGACCTTGAGCGTGGGCGCGTCGGCGAGGCGGACTTCGCTGAGGACGCGCGGGGTGTCGGCGAGGCCGGCCTTGGCGGCGTGCTGGCGCTCGCCGTTGGAGGTGTTCTTGGCTTTCTTTTTCGAGAAGCCGATCTGGACGGCGTTGTAGCCGTCGGTGGCGGTGGTCTTGACTTGAACGACGGCGCAGGGGCCGGCTTCGACCACGGTGACGGGGATCAGGACGTTTTGGGCGTCGTAGACCTGCGTCATGCCGATCTTTTTTCCGAGAAGGGAGGAGATCATGGGCTAAGCGGTAGGTGGATGGTTCCGTTTAAGGACCTACTTTAGCGAGGGGCCTGGCGGTGCCGGGGGCACACAGGCAACTGCTACTGTAGAGAGGGAGACCGGGTGCGGATTAGACGTTGATGGTGATGTCCACGCCCGAGGGCAGGTTGAGTTTCTTGAGCTCGTCCACGGTTTGCGCGGTGGGCTCGATGATATCGATGAGGCGCTTGTGCGTGCGCGTCTCGAACTGCTCCATCGACTTCTTATCGACGTGCGGGGAGCGGTTGACGGAGAGTTTCTCGATGCGGGTGGGCAGCGGGATCGGGCCGGAGACGCGCGCGCCGGAGCGCTTGGCGGTCTCGACGATCTCGAGGGCGGACTGATCGATGACGCGATAGTCGAAGCCCTGAAGCTTGATGCGGATGCGTTGACCTTTCATGGTGGCAAAGAACGAGGGTTACGTGCGGGCGGGCCCCTTGGCGTTGGTTTCGACGATCTTGGCGAGCAGCGAATTCGGCACCTGCTCGAAATGCGACGGCGTGATGCCCGCGCTGGCGCGGCCTTTCGAGAGCGAACGGATGTCGGTGACGTATCCGAAAAGCAACTCAAGCGGGACGTAGGCGGTGATGATGCACGCGCCGGCCTTGTTCTCCATGCTGTGGATGTGGCCGCGGCGGCGGTTGATGTCGCCCATGAGATCGCCCTGGTATTCCTCGGGCGTGGTGACTTCGACGGCCATGATCGGCTCGAGGAGAATCGGGGTGGCCTTCTTCATCGCGTCCTTGAACGCGAAAATGCCGGCCATCTTGAACGCGAGTTCGGACGAATCCACCTCGTGGAAAGAGCCATCGACGATGCGCACGATGACATCGACGACCGGGAAGCCGGCGACGACGCCATTGTTGCAGCCCTCGAGGATGCCTTCGGTGCTGGGCTTGATGAATTCCTTCGGGATCGCGCCGCCAACGATCTCGTTGATGACCTCGACGCCCTTGCCCTTTTCATTCGGCTCGAGCTTGATGCAGACGTGGCCGTATTGGCCCTTGCCGCCGGACTGGCGGATGAACTTGCCCTCGCCGTCGGCGTGGCTCTTCACGGTTTCGCGATAGGCGATCTGCGGCTTGCCGGCGGTGGCCTCGACCTTGAACTCGCGCTTCATCCGGTCGCGGATGATGTCGAGGTGCAGCTCGCCCATGCCGGCGAGAATGGTCTGGCCGGTGTCCTGGTCGGTCTTGACGCGGAGCGTCGGATCCTCGGCGACGAGGCGCTGGAGGGCGTTGCCCATCTTTTCCTGGTCGGCCTTCGAGTTCGGCTCGATCGACATCGAGATGACGGGCTCGGGGAAAGACGGCGGTTCGAGGCGGATGTCGTAGTCCTCGTCGCAAAGCGTGTCGCCGGTGATGACGTCCTTCACGCCGACGAGCGCGCAGATGTCGCCCGAGTAGGCTTTGTCGATTTCCTCGCGGTCCATCGCGCGCATGAGCACGAGGCGCGAGACGCGCTCGCTGCGGCGCGTGCGCGGATTGTAGAGCGAGGTGCCTTTGTGAAGCGTGCCGGTATAAACGCGGTAGAAAACGATTTTGCCGACGAACGGATCGGTCCAGAGCTTGAACGCGAGGCCGGCGACCTTCGACTTGTCGTCGACGACCGCCTCGACCTCCTTGCCGTCGCTGTCCTGGCCTTGCATCGGCGGCACGTCGATCGGGCTCGGGAGGTAATTCACGACGCAGTCGAGCAGGCGCTGCACGCCTTTTTTCTTGAAGGCGGAGCCGGGAACGACGCCGGTGAACTGGAGCGAGATCGTCGCCTTGCGGACGCCGAGCATCAGCTCGGTCACGGAGATTTCTTCGCCGTTGAGATATTTTTCAGCGATCGTGTCGTCGAAATCGGAGACGGCCTCGATGAGCTTGTCGCGGTATTCCTTCGCCTGCTCGGCCATGTTCGCCGGGATCGCGGAGGTCACGGGACTGAGGCCGAGCGGGTCGGTCGTCTCGTCGAAGATGTAGGCGAGGTTCTGGACGAGATCGATCAGGCCGCTGAAATTTTCCTCCTTGCCGATCGGCAGGAACAGCGGGTGCGCGTTGGCCTTGAGCTTGTCGCGCATCTCGGAGACGGCGCGGAAAAAATCGGCGCCGATGCGATCCATCTTGTTGATGAAGGCGATGCGCGGAACCTTGTATTTGTTGGCCTGGCGCCAGACGGTCTCGGACTGCGGCTGCACGCCGGCGACGGCGCAGAAGACGGCGACGGCGCCGTCGAGCACGCGGAGCGAGCGCTCGACCTCGGCTGTGAAGTCCACGTGGCCGGGAGTGTCGATGATGTTGATGCGCTGCTTGATTCCCTTCCACGGGCCGCACGAGGCGTTCCACGCGCAGGAAATGGCGGCGGCGGTGATCGTGATGCCGCGCTCGCGCTCCTGCTCCATCCAGTCGGTCACGGTCGTGCCCTCGTGGACTTCGCCCATCTTGTGGACGGCGCCGGAGTAGAAAAGAATGCGCTCGGTCGTGGTGGTCTTGCCCGCATCGATGTGCGCGGCGATGCCGATGTTGCGCGTCCATTCGAGCGGGAACGGGCGGTCCTTGGCGTTGACCGGGGAAATCTTCGCCTTGTCGGTAACGACAGTAATGGCGGGTGCGGCAATGGCAGACATGAGCAGCGGAGGCTGGACTGGTTACCAGCGGAGGTGGGCGAAGGCGCGATTGGCCTGGGCCATCTTGTGGGTGTCTTCCTTCTTTTTGACGACGTTCCCCGTGTTGTTGTAGGCGTCGATAATCTCGGCGGCGAGGGCGTCCTTCATGGCGATGCCTTTGCGGCTGCCGGCGGCATCGACGATCCAACGCAGCGCGAGGCTTTCCTGACGCTCAAAAGAAATCTCGATCGGCACCTGATAGGTGGCGCCGCCGACGCGGCGGCTCTTCACCTCGAGGCGCGGGCGGGCGTTTTCAAGCGCGCCCAGGAGCAGGTCCACAGGGTCGCCCTTCTCGAGCTTTTCGGAAACTTTTTCGAACGCACCATAGACGATGCGCTGGGCAATGCTCTTCTTGCCGCTCTTCATGATGACGTTGACGAGATGCGCGACGAGCGGGCTCTTGTAACGGATGTCCGGATCGACCTGGCGTTTTTCGGCTCTGTGGCGGCGTGACATGGGAAGAAATTTATGGAGAGAAAGAACGACGGCTTACTTGGCGGCCTTCGGGCGTTTGACGCCGTATTTGGAGCGGGAGCGGCGGCGCTTCTCGACGCCGGTGGCGTCGAGCGTGCCGCGGACGATGTGGTAGCGCACACCGGGCAGATCCTTCACGCGGCCGCCGCGGACGAGCACGATCGAGTGCTCCTGGAGATTGTGGCCCTCGTCGGGGATGTAGGAGATGACCTCGTTGCCGTTCGTGAGGCGGACCTTCGCGACCTTGCGGATGGCGGAGTTCGGCTTCTTCGGGGTGCGGGTCATGACCTGCACGCATACGCCGCGCCGAAACGGGTTACCGGCCAAGGCGGGAGACTTCGACTTGGTCCGGACTTTGCGGCGGCCTTTGCGCACGAGTTGGTTGATGGTCGGCATACGAGAGGTGAAGAGCGAGAATTGGAGAAAAGAGGTAAACGCTACCGCCGAAAAAATGGTCGGCAAGAACTTTTTGGCGAAAATCAGCTAGGTTCGCGAAATCGCGGGATTCGGGCCCCGTTCGCGAGAGAGAAAGCGTCCTTCAGCCTGAAGCTGAAAACGCGCGGAAGAAAATGGGAGAGGTGAAAATCGCGTGTGCTCCCGGGAACTCAAGGAAAATTCCGCCCTGTGCCGGATTTTTGCCCAAAAAAAACGCCCGGCGGTGAAGCCGGGCGTTAAACTCCACGGAGCTAGGCTCGACATGGAGTTTTGGCGGGAGGGATTAAGAACATCGGCACCGGATGGGCGGGTGACAAGAACTTTTTTCTCGTCGCCGAGGGGCAATAAAAAAGCCGCGGGCTTTCGGCCCGCGACTTTGAAGTGTCAGGGGAACGCCGTCGATGCGATCAGCTCGCTTCGGAAGCGGCTGCGGTCTCGGGTTCGACTGGGAGCTCGGCGCCGAAGGGCAGCGTGATCTTGAGCTGCTTGTAGCGGGGCAGGCCCGTGCCCGCCGGGATCAAGTGGCCCATGATGACGTTTTCCTTGAAGCCTTTCAGCATGTCGACCTTGCCGAGCGTCGAAGCGTCGGTGAGGACGCGCGTCGTCTCCTGGAAGCTCGCCGCCGAGATGAAGCTTTCGGTTTCGAGCGAGGCCTTGGTGATGCCAAGGAGGATCGGCTCGGCCTCGGCGGGTTTGCCGCCGGCTTCCTCAATGCGCTTGTTTTCCACGAGGAATTGCGCGCGATCGACCTGCTCGCCCCAGAAGTTTTCCGTGTCGCCCGGATCGGTGATGCGGACTTTGCGGAGCATCTGGCGGATGATGATCTCGATGTGCTTGTCGTTGATCGTCACGCCTTGCAGCCGGTAAACTTCCTGGACTTGGGAAATGAGGAAGTCGTAGAGCGCGCTCGGCCCGAGGATTTCGAGGATTTCGTGCGGATCGGCCGCGCCCTCGGTGAGGTGCTGGCCTTTGTGCACGACGTCGCCGGGCTGCACGATGATGTGCTTGCCGGTCGGAATCAGATGCTCCTCCTCCTGCGAGGTCTCCTCGTTTTTCACGACGAGCTTGCGCTTGCCGCGGACGGTGCCCTCGAACGAAACAATTCCGTCGATACGGGACATCTCGGCGGCGTCCTTCGGGCGGCGGGCCTCGAACAGCTCGGCCACGCGCGGGAGACCGCCGGTGATGTCCTTCGTCTTCGACGCCTGGCGCGGCGTCTTCGCGAGCAGGGCGCCGGGGGCGATCGTGTCGCCCTCGTTGACGGCGATCTGTGCGCCGACGGGGATCGAGTAGGCGGCGAGCGGCTTGTTCTTCGCGTCGCGGATTTCGATCTGCGGGTTGAGATCCTCCTTGTGCTCGATGACGACCGTGGCGATGCGGCCCGACGCTTCGTCGAGTTCGCGCTTCACGGTGACACCGGGGATCATGTCCTTGAACGCGAGCGTGCCGCCCTTTTCGGAGAGCACGGGCACGTTGTAGGGATCCCATTGCGCGAGGATCGCGCCCTTCTCGATCTTCTCGCCGTCGCCGACGTGAAGGAAGGAGCCGACGACGATGTTGTAGGTCTCGAGCTCGTGATCCTCGGCATCGACGATCTGGATGGTGCCGGTTTTATTGAGCACGATCGCCGCGCCCTCGGCGGTTTCGACGAGGCGGAGTCCCTTGTATTTCACGGTGCCGCTGGCGCGAACGCGAATCTCGGGCGTCTTGAAGCCGCCGGAGGCGACGCCGCCGATGTGGAACGTGCGCATCGTGAGCTGCGTGCCGGGCTCGCCGATCGACTGCGCGGCGATGATGCCGACGGAGTCGCCGATTTTCGCGACCCGGGAAGTCGCGGGGTTGATGCCGTAGGACTTCGCATCGATGCCGTGCTGGCTGATCGAGGTGAGTGGGGACATGACCTTCACCCGCTCGATGCCGACCTCGTCGATCTTCGTGGCCATTTCCTCGGTGATGAGTTCGCCGGAGCCGACGAGGAGTTCGGTCGGATTGATGGGATTGTAAACGTCGTCGCTCGAAAAGCGACCGACGATGCGTTCGCGGAGGCCGACGATTTCGTCGTCACCCTCGAAGATCGCCTTTTTCCACACGCCGTCGCGGGCGCCGCAATCGTCCTCGGCGATGATGACGTCCATCGCCACGTCGCAGAGTTTGCGGGTGAGGTAACCGGCGTCCGCGGTCTTCAGCGCGGTGTCGGCGAGACCCTTGCGGGCGCCGTGGGTCGAGATGAAGTATTCGAGCACCGTCAGACCCTCGCGGAACGAAGACAGGATCGGGCGCTCGATGATTTCGCCGGACGGCTTGGCCATGAGGCCGCGGGTGCCGCAGAGCTGGCGGACCTGCTGCTTGTTGCCGCGCGCGCCGGAGTCCATCATGATGTAAACCGGATTCACCTCGGTGCGGCCTTCGTTGCTCTCGAGTTTCGCGAAGACTTCCTTGGCGATCTTGTCGGTGGTGCCGGTCCAGAGATCGATGACCTTGTTCTTCCGCTCGCCCTCGGTGATGATGCCCTTGTTGAACTGGGCCTCGACCTCGGCGATTTTCTTGCGGGTTTCGGCGACGATTTCCTTCTTGGTTTCCGGAATGATCATGTCGTCGATGCCGATCGAGATGCCGGCCTGCATGGCGGTCTGGAAGCCAAGCTCCTTCAGTTTGTCGAGCGTCTCGACCGTGATCAGGTTGCCGGTGAGCTTGTAGGTGTTGAGGATGAGGTCACCGAGCTTGGACTTCGGCACGGGGAAGTTCACGAAGCCGAGACCGGCGGGCCAGACCTGGTTGAAGATCACGCGACCGACCGTGGTGCGCAGGGTCTTTTTCTCCTTGTTGCCGTAAACGGTGTCGCGCCCGTGGTCGGGATTCGGCACCTCGACCCAGTCGTGCTTCTTCATCGCGCCGTCGGCGACGGCATAGAGGACTTCTTGCAAACCCGCGAGGATCGGCACGCGCACGCCCTTTTCCGGCTTCTTGCGCGGCTCGATCGTGAGGTAGTAGGCGCCGAGGACGATGTCCTGCGACGGCGTGAGGATCGGCTTGCCGGAGGACGGCGAGAAGATGTTCGACGTCGCCATCATGAGGAGCTTGCACTCCATGATCGCCTCGAGCGAGAGCGGCACGTGCACGGCCATCTGGTCGCCGTCGAAGTCCGCGTTGTAGGCGGTGCAGACGAGCGGGTGAACGCGGATGGCCTCGCCCTCGATGAGGACGGGCTCGAACGCCTGGATCGACAGCCGGTGGAGCGTCGGCGCGCGATTGAGCAGCACCGGGTGGCCCTTCGTGACTTCCTCGAGGATGTCCCAGACTTCCGGCGACTTTTTCTCGATCATCTTGCGCGCGCCGCGAACGGTGTGCACGAAGCCGAGTTCCTTGAGGCGGCGGATGATGAACGGCTCAAACAAAACGAGCGCCATCTTCTTCGGCAGGCCGCACTGGTTGAGCTTGAGCTCGGGACCGATGACAATGACCGAACGGCCGGAGTAATCGACGCGCTTGCCGAGCAAGTTCTGGCGGAAACGCCCCTGCTTGCCCTTGAGCATGTCCGAGAGGGACTTCAAGGGACGGTTGCCGGCGCCCGTAACCGGGCGACCGTGACGGCCGTTGTCGAAGAGCGCGTCAACCGCTTCCTGGAGCATGCGCTTTTCGTTGTGAATGATCACATCGGGCGTCTTCAACTGCATCAAATTCCGCAGGCGGTTGTTGCGGTTGATGACGCGGCGGTAGAGATCGTTGAGATCGGACGTCGCGAAGCGGCCGCCCTCGAGCGGGACGAGCGGACGCAGGTCCGGCGGGATGACGGGCAGCACTTCGAGGACCATCCACTCCGGGCGGCTCTTCGAATGGATAAAGCCCTGGATGACCTTGAGGCGCTTCGAGAGCTTCTTTTTAATCTGCTTCGATTTCGTCGCGCGCATCTGCTCCTGGAGTTCGACGACGGTCGTCTCCATGTCGGTCTTCACGAGCGCGTCGCGCACGGCCTCGGCGCCCATCTTGGCGACGAAGGAATCGTCACCGTATTCGTCGAGCGCTTGGCGATACTCGGTGTCGGTGAGAAGCTGATGCGGCTCGAGCGGGGTCTTGCCCGGATCGATGACCATGAAGTTCTCGTAGTAGATCACGCGCTCGAGCGAGCGCGCGGTCATGTCGAGCAGGAGGCCGAGGCGGCTCGGCATCGACTTCAAGAACCAGATATGCGCGACCGGCACGGCGAGTTCGATGTGGCCCATGCGCTCGCGGCGGACGCGCGCGATCGTGACCTCGACGCCGCAGCGATCGCAGATGACGTCCTTGTATTTGATGCGCTTGTATTTTCCGCAGGCGCACTCGTAGTCGCGCACCGGACCGAAAATCTTCTGGCAGAACAGGCCGCCCGGCTCGGGCTTGAAGGTGCGGTAGTTGATCGTCTCCGGATTCTTCACCTCGCCCTTCGACCATTTGCGGATGGTCTCGGGCGAAGCGACGGTGATGGAGACGCAGTCGAACGGGCTTTCCTCGAGGCCGAGGGCGTTGCGGGTATCGTCGCGGGAAGTGGAGGCCGCGACTTCGGAAGGTTGGATGCTCATTTAATTTCTCCCTGAGTTATTTGGAAAGGATGGGACGCGCCGCGGCCGGCACTCACGTGCCGAAGCCGAGCGCGTCGCTCTTGTTGAGCTTGATGTCGAGACCGAGGGACTGGATTTCCTTGATCAACACGTTGAAGGATTCCGGCGTGCCGGCCTGCAGCGTGTTGTCGCCCTTGACGAGCGACTCGTAGATCTTGGTGCGTCCCTGCACGTCGTCGGACTTGACGGTGAGGAGTTCCTGGAGCGTGTGCGCCGCGCCGTAGGCCTCGAGCGCCCACACTTCCATTTCGCCGAAACGCTGGCCGCCGTATTGGGCTTTGCCGCCCAAAGGCTGCTGCGTGACCAGCGAGTAGGGACCGACCGCGCGCGCGTGAATCTTGTGCGACACGAGATGGTTCAGCTTCATCATGTAGATGTAGCCGACGACGACCTCCTGATCGAGTTTCTCGCCGGTGCGACCGTCGCAGAGCGGGCTCTTGCCGGAGGACGGCAGCTTCGCGTCGCGGAGGTATTCGCGGACTTTCTTTTCCGGAATGCCGTCGAACACGGGCGTCGCGACCTTGATGCCGAGCTTTTTGCAGGCCCAGCCGAGATGCGTCTCGAGCACCTGGCCGACGTTCATGCGCGAGGGCACGCCCAGCGGGTTCAGGCAGATTTCGATCGGCGTGCCGTCGGGGAGGAACGGCATGTCTTCCTCGGGCACGATCTTCGCAACCACGCCCTTGTTGCCGTGGCGGCCAGCCATCTTGTCGCCGACCTCGAGCTTCTGCTTCGTGGCAATGTAAACCTTGACCTGCTTGATCGCGCCGTCGCCGGCGTCGGCCCCGGACTCGATGCCGCCGATCTTGCGCTCGCGGTCGGCCTCAAGCTCGTCGAACTTCGTCTGATACGAGCCGATGATCTCCATGATCTTGATCCGCACGGGCGACGGGTCGATCTGGACGTGCTTCGAGACGGCGGCGAGTTTGCGCAGGAGCGTCTTTGTGATCTTGCGGTTGGCCGGGATGATGATTTCGCCGGACTCGCCGTTGACAACGTCGAGCGGAATTTTTTCGCCGAGGAGGATGTTGGAAAGCGCCTCGGTGAGGCCCTCGCGCAACTTGTCCATCTGCGTTTTGTATTCCTCCTGAATCTGCTTCACCTGGCGGCGGCGATCGGAGGGCGAGAGTTTTTCCTTCTCGAAGTCGATGCGGGAGGAAACCTTCACGTCCATGATGATGCCGGCGGCGCCGGACGGGACGACGAGCGAAGTGTCCTTCACGTCGGCGGCCTTTTCGCCGAAGATCGCACGGAGGAGTTTTTCCTCGGGCGCGAGCTCGGTCTCGGACTTCGGGGTGATTTTGCCGACGAGGATGTCGCCGGGTTTCACTTCCGCGCCGATGCGAATGACGCCGTTGTGGTCGAGGTTCTTGAGCGCTTCCTCGCCGACGTTCGGGATGTCGCGCGTGATTTCCTCGGGCCCGAGCTTGGTGTCGCGGGCGGTGACCTCGAATTCCTGGATGTGGATCGAGGTGAAGATGTCTTCGCGGAGAACTTTTTCGGAGATCAGGATCGCGTCCTCGAAGTTGTAGCCGTTCCACGGCATGAACGCGACGAGCACGTTGCGGCCGAGCGCCATCTCGCCCTGGTCGGTCGAGGGGCCGTCGGCGATGATCTGGCCGGCCTTGATTTTCTGGCCGATCTTGACGATGGGCTTTTGATTGAAGCAAGTGCCCGCGTTCGAGCGCATGAATTTGCGCAGCTCGTAAACGCGCACGCCGGTCTTCGGGTCGTTTTTGACCGCGCGCGGCAGCTCGCCGTCCTTCGTGATGACGATGCGCTTCGCGTCAACGGACGCGACGATGCCCGCCTCCTCGGCGACGGCGACGATCTTCGAGTCGCGCGCGACGCGCTCCTCGATGCCAGTGCCGACGAACGGCGCCTCGGCCTGAAGGAGCGGCACGCCCTGGCGCTGCATGTTCGCGCCCATGAGCGCACGATTCGCGTCGTCGTGCTCAAGGAAAGGAATCATGCCGGCGGCGATCGAGATGACCTGCTTCGGGGAAACGTCCATCCAGTGGACTTCGCCCGGCGAAACTTCGAGGAAGTTGCCGTCCTGGCGGACGGTGACCTTGCCGACGAAGTTGCCCTTGTCATCGATCTCGGCGTTGGCCTGCGCGATGATTTTGCCCTCTTCCTGGTCGGCGGTGAGGTATTCGATTTTGTCGCTGACACGACCGTCCTTGACGATGCGATAGGGCGTTTCGATGAAGCCGAATTCGTTCACTCGCGCATAGGTCGAAAGCGAATTGATGAGGCCGATGTTCGGGCCTTCGGGCGTTTCGATCGGACAAATGCGGCCGTAGTGCGACGCGTGGACGTCGCGGACTTCGAAACCGGCGCGCTCGCGGTTGAGACCGCCCGGCCCGAGCGCGGAAAGGCGGCGCTTGTGCGTGACCTCGGCGAGCGGGTTGATCTGGTCCATGAACTGCGAGAGCTGGCTGCGCGCGAAGAAATCGCGGATCACGGTCGTGAGCGCCTTCGGGTTGATCAGCTTTTGTGGCGTGATCGAATCGACGCTCTGGTCATACATCGTCATGCGCTCGCGGACGAGGCGCTCGGTGCGACTGAGGCCGACGCGGCACTGGTTGGCGAGCAATTCGCCGACGGTGCGGACACGGCGGGAGCCGAGATGATCGATGTCATCGACGACGCCTTCGCCCTTCTTGAGGCGGACGAGGTATTTCGTCGCGGCGACGATGTCGCCGGACTCGAGGATGCGCTGGTCGAGATCGACCTTGAGGCCGAGCTTCTGGTTGACCTTGTAACGGCCGACGCGGCCGAGGTCGTAGCGCTTCGGGTCGAAGAACAGGCGCTTGAGGAGGGCTTTCGCGTTCGCGGTGGTCGGCGGCTCGCCGGGGCGGAGGCGCTTGTAGATTTCCTTGAGCGCTTCCTCTTCGTTGCGGGTCGGGTCTTTTTTCAGCGCGCGGATGAGCGCGCCTTCGTCGGCGGCGGTGTCGATCACGCGCAGCGTGGTGATCTCGTGTTTCTCGAACGTGCGGACGATCGCCTTCGTGAGCGGCTCGAACGCGCGCGCGAGCACGACGCCTTTTTGGGCGTCGATCGCGTCCTCGACGAGCACGAGCGTGGAGACGTTCTCCATGTCGAGCGCCTTGGAAACCTTCAGATCCTTGATCTCGTAAAAGAGATTCAGGAGATCGATGTCTGAACTGTAGCCGATCGCGCGGAGCAGGGTCGTGATGAGGAATTTCCGGCGGCGGCGGCGGCGGTCGAGATAGACGTAGAGCAGGTCGTTGTTGTCGAACTGCACCTCGAGCCAGGTGCCGCGGTCGGGGATGATGCGGAAGGAGTGGAGCGGCTTGCCGTTCGGGTGCGGCGTGACTTCGAACGCGATGCCGGGCGAACGGTGGAGCTGCGAGACAACGACGCGCTCGGCGCCGTTGATTATAAACGAACCACGCTCGGTCACCATCGGGATTTCGCCCATGTAGATTTCCTCGTCCTTGATGAAGTCTTCCTCGCGGAGGCGGAGCTTCACGTAGAGCGGCACCGAGTAGGTGATGCCTTCGCGCAGGCACTCGATCTCGGTGTTCTTCGGCTCGCCGAGCGTGTAGGAGACGTATTCGAGCGTCAGCCGCTCGTCGTAGGAGAGGATCGGGAACACCTCGCGGAAAACCGCCTCGAGGCCCTGGGGCTTGCGCTGCTTTTCGGGCACGCCCTTTTGCAGGAAGTCGAGATACGACGTGATCTGAATCTCGATGAGATTCGGCGGCTGGAGGACTTCGCGAAGTTTGCCGAAGTTAACGCGTTCAGAGTTGTTGCGATCAGGCATGGTGGCTCCCGGTGGGTTCAGAAAAGAGACAAAGCGCCGCCGTCAGCTTGCGGGGCGCAAAACAAACGAAAGAACAATTGCGGAAAAGGCAAAGGACAGGCCGCAACAAAGCGTGCGGCCTGTCCCGAAGAAATCGGAAGTGGTGCGGGGAAAAACGCCCAACGGTCTTACTTGAGTTCGACCTTCGCGCCGGCGGCCTCGAGCTTCTTCTTGAGGTCCTCGGCTTCGGCCTTGGCGACGTTTTCCTTGACGGGCTTCGGCGCGGCCTCGACGAGATCCTTGGCCTCCTTGAGGCCGAGGCCCGTGATGGCGCGGACTTCCTTGATGACGCCGATTTTGTTCGCGCCGGCTTCCTTGAGGAAGACGGTGAACTCGGTCTGCTCGACGGCAGCGGCGGCGGGCGCGGCGGCGGCGGGCGCAGCAGCGGCGGCCGCGACGGGCGCGGCGGCGGACACGCCCCACTTCGCCTCGAGGTCTTTGACGAGGCCGGCGATTTCGAGAACGGACTGGCTGGAAAGCCACTCGATGACTTGGTCTTTGGTGATGTTGCTCATGATGAACTCCTGCCCCGGACTAGCGACGGCGAACGGCCGTGCGTTTAAGGGACGTATCCCCTAGCGCGAAGCGATGGATGGTTGGGTTTTTCTCTGACGCGGAAGCGTCGTTGAAATGGGTTGGTGGTGGGTGGGAAATCAGCTGGCCCCGGCGGCGCGGACTTTGGCCTGGAGGACGTTGACGAGGCTGCTCGGCGCGGCGTTGAGGACGCGGACGAATGCGCTGGCGGGCTGGTTGAGCAGGCCGAGCAGTTGCGCGCGGAGCGTCTCGAGCGGCGGCATGTCGGCGAGCTGCTCGACTTCCTTCGACGTGATCAGCTTCTTGCTGAGGACGCCGGCCTTCACTTCGACCTTCTGCTTTTCCTTGAAGAAACTGCGGAGGATCTTCGCAACTCCCGGCGAGTTTTTCCCACCGACGACGATCGCCGTCGGGCCGACCAGCGCATTCTCGAACTCGGGCAGGCCGAGCGCTTTCGCGGCGACGCGCAGCGAGCTGTTCTTGACGACGTGGAACTCGGCCTTTTCGGCGGCGAGTTTGCCGCGGAGGTCGGCGACGTCGGCGACGGTGACCTTCGTGAAATTGGCGAGGATGACGTAGTCGGACTTCTTGAGGTGGGTCGCGACCTCGTCGATCAGGTATTGTTTTTCGGCTCTCATGGTCGTGACGGTTTAGTATTTGCTGAACTCGGTGGAGGCGACGCGCACGCCGGGGCTCATGCTCGACGAGAGGGCGATGCCGCGGATGAAGTTGTAGCCCTTGAACGAGGCCGGCTTCGCCTTGCCGACGGCATCAAGGACGGCCTGCGCGTTTTCCAAAATCTGCGCGGGCGTGAACGAGCGCTTGCCGACGCTGACGCCGATGTTGGCGGTCTTGTCCATCTTGAACTCAACGCGGCCGGCCTTCACGGCCTTGATGCCGGCGACGATGTCGTCGGTCACGGTGCCGGATTTCGGGTTCGGCATGAGGCCTTTCGGGCCGAGGACGCGGGCGAGCGTGCGGACCTGCTTCATCGCCTCGGTGGTCGCGATCGCGACGTCGAAGTCGAGCCAGCCGCCGTTGATCTTGGCCATCATGTCCTGCAGGCCGGCGAAATCGGCGCCGGCGGCGAGGGCGGCGTCCACGTTGTCGGTGAAGACGAGGACACGGACTTTTTTCCCGGAGCCGTTGGGCAGGGGCGTGGTGCCGCGGACGTTCTGGTCGCCCGAAGTGGCGTCCACGCCGAGGCGGAAGGAGAGCTCGACGGTCTCGTCGAACTTCGCCTTGGGGAATTTGGCGAGGACTTCCACGGCTTCGGCCAGTGGGTAATCCTTCGCGAGGTCAGCGACCTTGAGGGCGCTGCGGTAGCGTTTGCTGTGGGCTTTTGGCATGTTGACTCCTTGCGGTGCGAACGTCCGTGTGAGCGGACTCCCGCGGTGAGTTGGGTTGGTTTTGAATCGCGGGCGGAAAATTTCCCGGCCCGCAAAAATGGTTAGTCGATGACGTCGATGCCCATGTTGCGGGCGGTGCCGGCGATGATCTTGATGCCGGCGGCTTCGTCCTTCGCGTTCATGTCGGCTTTCTTGATGTGCCAGATTTCGGCGAGCTGTTTTTTCGTGACCTTGCCGACCTTGTCCTGGTTGGGCTTGCCGGAGCCGGTCGCGATGTTGGCGGCCTTTTTCAGGAGCACGGACGCGGGCGGCGATTTGAGGATGAACGTGAAACTCTTGTCGGTATAGACGGTGATCACGACCGGCAGGATCATGCCGTTCTGGTCCTTGGTGCGGGCGTTGAAATCTTTGCAGAACGCCATGATGTTGACGCCCTGCGCACCGAGCGCGGGACCGACCGGGGGCGCGGGATTCGCGGCACCGGCGGGAAGTTGGAGGCGGATGTAGCCTTGGATTTTCTTGGCCATGAGAAATTATGGGTGGAGGGAAAAAATTACTCGGTGTTGCGTTGCACCTGCCAGTATTCGAGCTCGACCGGCGTGAACCGGCCGAAAATGGATACGGAGACCTTGAGCTTGCCGCGCGCGGGATCGATTTCGTCGATCCGGCCGGTGAGCGACGCGAAGGCGCCGTCGGTGATCTTCACTTCCTCGCCGACGCCGTATTGGACCTTCGGCACCTCCTTGCCGCTGGCGGCCTCGATGCGGGCGTAGATTTCGTCCACCTCGCTCTGGCGCAGCGCCGCGGGGCGGTCGCCGCCGACGAAGCCGATCACGCCGGTCGTCTCCTTCACAAAATACCACGGTTTGTTGATCAGCTTTTTCTCCTCGTCGTAGAGCTTCGCGTTGATGAAGACGTAGCCGGGGTAGAGCTTGCGGACCTTGGTCGATTTTTTTCCGCCTTTGACTTCCGATACGGTCTCGGTCGGCAGCAGGATTTCGAAAATATACTCGTCGAGCTCCTCGGCCTTTTTGAACCGGTCGATGTAGGTCTTCACCTTGTTCTCCTGGCCGGAGAGCGTGTGAAGGGCGAACCATTGGGCGCCGGCGGGCGCGGTCGTTTGGGCGGACATGAGGCGGCGGAAAAAACGGGTTAGCTGACCATCCGCGTGAACAGATCCACGAACTGGATCATGGAGAAATCGCTGATGCTCGTGAACAGGCCGAGGATGAGCGAGGCGGCGACGACCACGACGGTGGAGTCGCGCAGCTCGGGCATCGTGGGCCAGGCGGCCTTCTTGAGCTCGTCCACGATTTCGATCGTGAAGATGCGGACGGAACTGAACGGGTTTTTCATGGAGTCAAAGAGGAGAAATTTGGCAGGCGCGGAGGGACTCGAACCCCCAACCGACGGTTTTGGAGACCGCTACTCTACCAATTGAGCTACACGCCTGTAAGGTGGTCCTTTAGACGACGCAGCCGAGGCCCCGTTGCGAGGCCTCGGCGAAGTCGGCGGTTGAAAAGTTGAACAACGACTTACTTGACGATCTCGGTGATGCGGCCGGCACCGATCGTGCGCCCGCCCTCGCGGATGGCGAAGCGTTGCAGCTTCTCCATCGCGATCGGCGCGATGAGCTCGATATCGACCGAGATGTTGTCGCCGGGCATGATCATCTCGACGCCGGTCGGGAGGTTGACGACACCGGTCACGTCCGTCGTGCGGAAATAGAATTGCGGCCGGTAGCCGTTGAAGAAGGGCGTGTGGCGGCCGCCCTCGTCCTTCGAGAGGACGTAGATTTCCGCCTTCGCGTTGGTGTGGGGCGTGATCGACTTCGGCGCCGCGACGACCTGGCCGCGCTCGATGCCGTCCTTTTCGACGCCGCGGAGGAGCAGGCCGACGTTGTCGCCCGCCTGGCCGCGATCGAGGAGCTTGCGGAACATTTCGATGCCGGTGACGACCGTGGTGGTCGTGTCCTTCAGGCCGACGATTTCAACGGTATCGTTGAGCTTGCAAACGCCGCGCTCGATACGACCCGTCGCGACGGTGCCGCGGCCGGTGATCGAGAACACGTCTTCGACGGACATCAGGAAGGGCTTGTCCATTTCACGGATGGGCTCCGGGATGTCGTTGTCGATCGCGTTCATCAGGTCCGCGATCGCTTTCTCGCCCTCGGGCTTGCCCTCGAGCGCCGCCGTGGCGGAACCGCGGATGATCGTGATCGTGTCGCCCGGGAATTGATATTTCGTGAGCAGTTCGCGGATCTCCATCTCGACGAGGTCGAGCAGTTCCGGGTCGTCCAACAGATCGACCTTGTTGAGGAACACGACAATCTTCGGCACGCCAACCTGGCGGGCGAGGAGGATGTGCTCGCGGGTCTGCGGCATCGGGCCGTCCGCGGCGGAAACGACGAGGATCGCGCCGTCCATCTGGGCGGCACCGGTGATCATGTTTTTGACGAAATCCGCGTGGCCGGGGCAATCGACGTGCGCGTAGTGGCGCTTGTCCGACTGATACTCCACGTGGGCGACAGCGATCGTGACCGTCTTGGTGGCGTCACGCACGGTGCCGCCCTTCGCGATCTCCGAGTAGGCCTTGACCTCGGCGAGCCCTTTGCGCGCCTGACAGGCGAGGATCGCCGCGGTCAGGGTCGTCTTGCCGTGATCGATGTGGCCGATCGTGCCGACGTTCACGTGCGGTTTTGTGCGTTCGAATGCTGCTTTAGCCATGGGAGTTGGGTGACGTTAGTTAGGATTGAGATATGAAGTGCGACCTCGGATATTTCCGTCGCGGAAGTCGCGCGACGTCTGACCTGGAGCCCAGAAACGGATTTGAACCGTCGACCTCCCCCTTACCAAGGGGGTGCTCTGCCAACTGAGCTATCTGGGCAGACCAAGGGAGTGGATCAAAAAACGAAAAGAGGAGAGAAAGTGCAGGGCGCGAAATTCCCCGTCAACAGCAAACTTCGCCGTTTATTGCGAAAACCTACGGCCCGATCGAAACCCGGTAGAAGCCCGGTGCCAGCCGCTCGCCAATGTGCAGCGTTTGCGTGAGGAAGTCCTGAAAATACTGATCGACCGCCGCCACGCGAGAACTCTCAGTCAAAACCGGCGGCCGCACCACCCCGCTCGGGTCGATCGCCACAAGAAATTCCAGCGGCTGCCACGTCGCCTCGCCCGGCGGCTTCGCCTCGGACAAAGCCTGCGCGATCGCCACCTGTCCGTCGCCTTCCGCCACGACTTCGACGAACGCATTCCGCGCCGGCAGCGGCGCCACCGCGCGATCCATCTCCCCGAATCCGGCCAACGGCCGGCCGGGCCTGTCCGCCGCGAACGCATCCGCGGGGCGCTGCGGCACGTCCACCGCCGGCGGAAAGTCCAGCTTCAGCTCCGCCTCCGCGTATTTCAAAATCGGCGCGTAGCCCGCAAATGCGCTTCCCAGCTCCCGTCGCGCGTCCGCCGGCAGCGCGTTTTCGCTCGCGCTCCAGCGCGACGGCAGAAACAGCGGCGTCGGGTCGCGCAACGTCGCCTCCTCTTTCAGCAGCGCGTTGCCCGACTCGTCGATTCGCGCCAGCCCCACCGACGTCGCCGATTTCGGCAGCACCGCCTCTGGCGCCCGCACCTTCGGCGCGCGAAAAAGCGCCAGCACCACCGCGATCGCCGCCGCGCCGCCCGCGCCTGCGAGCAGCCAGCCCCGCCGTTCCGCGACGGTTTTTTTCATCGCTCAACGCCCCCCGCCCGCCGGTTCCTCCGCGCCGATCACCACGCGAAACCTCGCCGCGTGCGCCGCGCTCACGATATCCGCCAATTCCTCGACCGGCACGCCCACGCTCGCCCGCACCAGCAGCGACGGCTGCTTCGATTTCTTCGCCTCGACTTTCAGCCACTCGCGCAACTGCGCCATGTTGAGCAGTCCGTCCGCGAAAATCTGCCCCGACGGCAGCACGCTGATCACACGCTCCGTCGGCGCGGCGCCCGCGAGCGCGCCCGTCATCTCCGGCATCTTGAAATCCACGCCGAGCCCCGGCGCCAGCACGAAGCGCGAGCCGAACACCGCGAAAAAAAACAGCAGCAGGCCGCCGTTCACGAAAAACAGAAAATCGAAATTCCGCGGCTCCCGCCGCAGCTTCGCCGCGAGATCGAGCGGGCGCGTGATCACGGCTTGGCCTCCACCACGCTAGCGGCCGGCTGCACTTCG
>Ga0265313_10000665_pt1 | contig 35397 bp, 42 predicted proteins | sample 4123metaG_FD_203122 | JGI IMG/M metagenome (GOLD analysis project Ga0265313, IMG submission 203122) | Rhizosphere microbial communities from Carex aquatilis grown in University of Washington, Seatle, WA, United States - 4-1-23 metaG | ecosystem: Host-associated > Plants > Roots > Rhizosphere >... | reverse complement strand
GGCGGGATGGTCGATGGCGCCGCTGATGGTGGCCGAACCGGAGGACAGATCAATCGTGCCGCTGGCAATCTCGGTCTGATTGTTCTCGCGGACGGTATAGTCGTAGCTGAGCGGGTCCTGGGTGCTCATTCCCATTGGCGCGCGTACCGTCCAGCCATAACGCTCGCCCGCCTTGTAGAGGCCATTGGCATGGAAAGGCGTGAAGGTGATGAAGGGATTGAGCGGCTGCGCCAGCGCCGGCAGCGCCGCAAGCATCAGCGCCCCTGCCGCGAATTTCGCAAATGTCTTCATCGCACCCCCCCCGCTCTTCTTTTGCTTCGGCGAAGATTAGTGGCTTGGCGAAGCGCGTTCCAGCGTGTTCAATGGCGCCATGCCGCCGACCCGCAGCAAAGGGCGATCAGACGGCGTTGCTGGCGTTGCGGATGCCGGGGCCTTTTTCGTCCCGGCAGAAGCCGCGCATTCCGGCCACCGCGAACGTTTGCGGGCGCGGTTCCTCAAGGGCGGCGCCGAGGCGATGCCGGACTATGAGCTGCTGGAACTGACGCTGTTCGCCGCCCTGCCGCGGCGGGACACCAAGCCCATCGCCAAGGCGCTGCTGGCCCGCTTCGGCAGCTTCGCCGAAGTGATCGCCGCACCGCGCGAGCGCCTGCTGGAAGTGGCGGGCGTGGGCGAAAGCGTGGCGGCGCAGCTGAAGATCGTGGAAGCGGCGGCCCATCGCCTGGCGCGCAGTGCGGTGATCGGCAAGCCCGCCTTGTCTTCCTGGGCGGCGCTGCTGGATTATTGCACGGCGACGATGGCGCGCGGGCAGAAAGAAGAATTCCGCGTCCTTTTCCTCGACCGCAAGAATGTGCTGATCGCCGACGAAGTGCAGTCGCGCGGCAGCATCGACCATACCCCGGTCTATCCGCGCGAAATCGTCAAGCGGGCGCTGGAGCTGGCGGCCAGCGCCATCATCCTGGTGCACAACCATCCTAGCGGCGATCCGACGCCGTCCAAGGCCGATATCGAACTGACCCGCGACATCGCCAAGGCGGCGCAGGCGCTGGGCATTGCCGTGCATGATCATCTTGTGATCGGGCGCAAGGGCCATGCCTCGTTCAAATCATTGAACCTGTTGTAAAATTACTCCCCTTCCGCCGCGCCCCGTCCCGCGCTATGAGCCTTGGTCAAATGAGCGAGGCCCGATGATTCCGCGCTATTCCCGCGAAGAGATGGTGGCGATCTGGTCGCCAGAGACCAAGTTCCGCATCTGGTTCGAAATCGAGGCCCATGCCACCGACGCCCTGGCCGAACTCGGCGTGGTGCCGAAAGAAGCCGCCGCCAAACTTTGGGAGAAGGGCAAGGACGCCAAGTTCGATGTGGCGCGGATCGACGCCATCGAGCGCGAGGTCAAGCATGACGTCATCGCCTTCCTGACGCATCTGGCGGAGATCGTCGGGCCGGATGCGCGTTTCGTCCACCAGGGTATGACCTCGAGCGACGTTCTGGATACCTGCCTGAACGTGCAATTGATGCGCGCCGCCGAACTTCTGATCGCCGATGTCGATGCCCTGCTGGCGGCGCTGAAGAAACGCGCCTTCGAATACAGGATGACGCCTACCATCGGGCGCAGCCATGGCATCCATGCCGAGCCCACCACCTTCGGAGTCAAGCTGGCAACCTATTATGCCGAATTCACCCGGGCGCGGGCGCGGCTGGTCACGGCGCGCGCCGAAATCGCCACCTGCGCCATTTCCGGCGCCGTCGGCACCTTCGCCAATATCGACCCGCGGGTCGAAGAGCATGTCGCCTCCAAGATGGGCCTCAGCGTCGAGCCCGTTTCCACCCAGGTGATCCCGCGCGACCGCCATGCCGCCTATTTCGCCGCGCTGGGCGTGGTGGCGTCGTCGCTGGAACGGCTGGCGGTGGAGATCCGCCATCTGCAGCGCACGGAGGTGCTGGAGGCGGAGGAATATTTCTCGCCGGGCCAGAAAGGCTCCAGCGCCATGCCGCACAAGCGCAATCCGGTGCTGACCGAAAACGTCACCGGCCTGGCCCGCATGGTGCGCAGCGCCGTGATCCCGGCGCTGGAAAATGTGGCGCTATGGCATGAGCGCGACATCTCGCACTCATCCGTCGAACGCTACATCGGACCCGACGCCACCATCACCCTCGACTTCGCGCTGGCCCGCATGACCGGCGTGGTGGAGAAGCTGGTGGTCTATCCGGAGCGGATGCAGAAGAACCTGGATGCCACCCATGGCCTGGTGCACAGCCAGCGGGTGATGCTGGCGCTGACGCAGGCAGGGCTGTCGCGCGAGGACAGCTATCGTCTGGTGCAGAAGAACGCCATGCGCGCCTGGAACGGCGAAGGCAATCTGCTCGATCTGCTCAAGGCCGATCCCGATGTCATCAAGGCGCTGCCTGCCAGGCAGCTCGAAGCCATGTTCGACCTTGGCTACCACCTCAAGCAGGTGGACACGATCTTCCGCCGCGTGTTCGACTAGCCCTTGGTGACGGCGGCCACGGCGGCGTCCAGCGCCTCACGCATCTTCGCCCGGATCACGGCGTCGGGATATTTCACCGCATCCAGTTCGCTGCGCAGCTTGCGGAAGACATCCTCATCGCCCGCTTCCTCGAAGTCGGCGGCGATGACGGCGGCGGCGAAATCCTCGGCGGCGTCGCCCGCCAGGCCCTTCTCGCCCGCCGCCCAGAGGCCGACGGTCCGGTTCCGCTTTGCCTCCACCTTGAAGCGGGTCTCGGCGTCATGCGCCCATTTGTTCTCAAAGGCCTTGCCGCGGTCATCCAGCCCGGTCATCGTCAACTCCCTGTAAGCAAACAAGATTTGCCAATACTGGCACATCACCATGTCATGTTTGCGCCATGACAGCATAGGAATGTGGGTATGCGCCAAGGCAAGATTGCCGCGGGGCGCACCCTTCCGGTAAGTTGACTGCTCCCGGGCCGCAGGCGGAGCCGCCCCTTTGCGAGGAATCACCCATGAAACGCCGCCGCGTCATCTATGAAGGCAAAGCCAAGATCCTCTATGAGGGGACCGAGCCTGGCACTGTCATCCAGTATTTCAAGGACGACGCCACGGCCGGCAACGGCGCCAAGAAGGACACCATCGAAGGCAAGGGTGTCCTCAACAACCGCATCAGCGAATATCTGATGACCCAGCTGGCCGGCATCGGCGTGCCGACCCATTTCGTGCGCCGCCTCAACATGCGCGAGCAGCTGATCAAGGAAGTCGAGATCATCCCGCTGGAAGTGGTGGTGCGCAATGTCGCCGCCGGTTCGATGTCGCGGCGCCTGGGCATCGAGGAAGGTACGCCCCTGCCCCGCTCGATCATCGAATATTACTACAAGAACGATTCGCTCAACGATCCCTGGGTCAGCGAGGAGCACATCACCGCCTTCGGCTGGGCCTCGCCGCAGGACCTGGACGACATGGTCAACCTCACCATCCGGGTGAACGACTTTCTTTCGGGCCTGTTTCTCGGCGCCGGCATCAAGCTGATCGACTTCAAGCTGGAATTCGGCCGGCTATGGGAAAATGACTTCATGCGCATCGTCCTGGCCGACGAGATCAGCCCCGACAATTGCCGGTTATGGGACACCACCACCAACGAGAAGCTGGACAAGGACCGTTTCCGCCGCGATCTGGGCGGGGTGGTCGAAGCCTATTCGGAAGTGGCGCGGCGCTTGGGAATCATGCCCGAATCGGTGCAAGGCGAGAACAAAGGCCCCGTCCTCGTCAAATGAGCTTCCTGCCGTGAAAGCCCGCGTCTTCGTCACCCTGAAAAATGGCGTTCTCGACCCCCAGGGCAAGGCCATCGGCCATGCCCTCAATGGTCTGGGCTTCGGCCAAGTCGGCGAAGTGCGCCAAGGCAAGCTGATCGAGCTGGAGCTGGCCGAGAAGGACGCCGACAAGGCCAGGGCCGACATCAAGGCGATGTGCGAGAAGCTGCTCGCCAACACCGTGATCGAAAAATACGAAATCGAACTGAAGCAATGAAGTCTGCGGTAATCGTCTTCCCCGCTTCCAATTGCGATCGCGACGCCAAGGTCGCGCTGGAGGAGATGACCGGCCAGACCCCGCATATGGTCTGGCACCAGGACAGCGAATTGCCCGACGTCGATCTGGTGATCATTCCCGGCGGCTTTTCCTATGGCGATTATCTGCGCTGCGGCGCCATGGCTTCCCAATCTCCGGTGATACGCGAGGTCAAGGCCCATGCGGACAAAGGCGGCGCGGTGCTGGGCATCTGCAACGGCTTCCAGGTCCTGACCGAAAGCCACCTCTTGCCCGGCGCGCTGATGCGCAATGCCGGGCTGAAATTCGTCTGCAAGCCGGTGGCGCTGAAGGTGGAAGAAACCCAGAGCGCCTTCACCCACCATTATGACAATGGCCAGACCGTCACCTTCCCCATCGCCCATGGCGAAGGCAATTACGTCGCCGATGAGGCGACGCTGGACCGGCTGGAAGGCGAAGGCCGTGTCGTCTTCCGCTACCAGGCCAATCCCAACGGATCGGCCCGCGACATTGCCGGCATTCTTTCCGAGAAGCGCAATGTTCTGGGGCTGATGCCGCATCCCGAACGGGTGGTCGATCCGGCCACCGGCGGCAGCGACGGCCGCGCTCTGTTCAAGAGCCTGATCGAAGCGCTGTCATGACGGATATCACGCCCAAAATCGTCGCTGAGCATGGCCTCAGCCCCGAGGAATATGAGCGCATCAGGGGCCTGCTCGGCCGCGCGCCCAATCTGGTGGAGCTGGGCGTTTTTTCGGTGATGTGGTCGGAGCATTGTTCCTACAAATCCACCCGCGCCCATCTGCGCAAACTGCCGACCAAGGCGCCCTGGGTGATCCAGGGGCCGGGCGAGAATGCCGGCGTCATCGACATCGGCGATGGCGATGCCTGCATCTTCAAGATGGAAAGCCACAACCATCCTTCCTTCATCGAGCCCTATCAGGGCGCGGCCACCGGCGTGGGCGGCATCATGCGCGACGTCTTCACCATGGGCGCGCGCCCCATCGCCATGATGAACGCCCTGCGCTTCGGCGAGCCGGAGCATCCCAAGACCAGGCATCTGGTGGCGGGCGTGGTGTCCGGCATTGGCGGCTATGGCAACTGCATGGGCGTGCCGACGGTGGGCGGCGAAGTCAATTTCCACAAAAGCTACAACGGCAACATCCTGGTCAACGCCATGTGCGTCGGCCTGGCCAAGGCCGACAACATCTTTTATTCGGCCGCCAGGGGCGCCGGCAATCCGGTGGTCTATTTCGGCTCCAAGACCGGGCGCGACGGCATCCATGGCGCCACCATGGCCTCGGCCGAATTCGACGACGCCAGCGAGGAAAAACGCCCGACCGTGCAGGTGGGCGATCCTTTCGCCGAAAAGCTGCTGCTGGAAGCGACGCTGGAGCTGATGGCCACCGACGCCATTGTGGCGATCCAGGACATGGGGGCTGCGGGTCTCACCTCCTCCTCCGCCGAGATGGGCGACAAGGGCGGCAGCGGCATCGAACTCAATCTCGACCATGTGCCCCAGCGCGAAGCGAACATGACCGCCTATGAGATGCTGCTGTCGGAAAGCCAGGAGCGCATGCTGGCCGTGCTGAAGCCCGGCCGCGAAGCCGAGGCCGAGCGCATCTTCAGGAAATGGGAACTGGATTTCGCCGTCATCGGCATCACCACCGACACCAAGCGCCTGGTGGTCAAGCACAAGGGCAGGATCGAGGCCGACCTGCCGATCACCGCCTTGTCCGATGCCGCCCCGGTCTACGAGCGGCCCTTCACGCATCGCGCGCCGGCGAAGGGCGAGCCGCCCTATGACAAGTCGCGGCCTGTGCTGGCGTCGCTGGAGAAGATTCTGGCCGCGCCCGACATGGCTTCGCGCCGCTGGATCTGGGAGCAGTATGACAACAGCGTGATGAACGATACGCGCCAGCATCCCGGCGGCGACGCCGCCGTGGTGCGGGTGCACGGCACCAAGAAGGCGCTGGCCATCACCACCGATGTGACGCCCCGCTATTGCAAGGCCGATCCCTTCGAAGGCGGCAAGCAGGCGGTGGCCGAAGCCTGCCGCAACCTCAACGCCGTGGGCGCCCTGCCGCTGGCCGCCACCGACAATCTCAATTTCGGCAATCCGCAGAAGCCGGAGATCATGGGCCAGATCGTCGCCGCCATTGACGGCATCGGCGAAGCCTGCCGGGCGCTGGATTTCCCCATCGTCTCGGGCAACTGCTCGCTCTACAACGAGACCAATGGCGAAGGGATTTTCCCCACCCCGGCCATCGGCGGCGTCGGCCTGCTGAAAGACGCTTCAAGGATGGCGACCATCGCCTTCAAGCGCGAAGGCGATGTGGTGATCCTGATCGGCGAGACGCGCGGGCACCTCGGCCAGTCCATCTATCTGCGCGAAATCGAGGGCCGGGAAGAAGGCGCCGCGCCGCCGGTCGATCTCGCCGCCGAGAAGAAGCATGGCGACTTCGTGCGCGGGCTGATCGCCGCGGGCCGTGTCGATACCTGCCATGACCTGTCCGATGGCGGGCTTCTGGCGGCATTGGCCGAGATGACGCTGCCCAAGGCGATCGGCGCACAGATCGGCCAGGCGTCGCTTCCCGAGGCGGTCCCCTTCTGGTTCGGCGAGGACCAGGGGCGCTATCTGCTGGCCGCGCCTTTTGCCGAAGCCGAGAAGATCGTGGCGGAAGCCCGCGCCGCCTACATCCCGGTGGCAGAGCTAGGCAAGACCGGCGGCAGCGAGATCGTGCTTGACGGCAAGGAGCGCATCGCGGTGACCAGGCTCCGCGCCGCCCATGAAAACTGGTTCCCCGATTTCATGAAGGCCGAACTCTGATGGGCATGAAGGGTTCTGAAATCGAGACCATGATCCGCGCCGCCTTTCCGGACGCGCAGATCGAGATGAAGGACCTGGCCGGGGACGACAATCACTGGGCCGCCACGGTGCGTTCGGCGGCCTTCAAGGGCAAGAGCCGGGTGCAGCAGCACCAGATGGTCTATGCCGCCCTCAAGGGGAACATGGGTGGGGTGCTGCATGCCCTGCAACTCACCACGGCCGCCAAGGACTGACTGACGCTCTTGGAAGAATGCCGCCTTCGGCGGCGGGCTTGACCCCTTCTTGACCCTTTGGGGGGGCATGCTTAGATCAGGGTAGAGTTTTGCGAGGTTCCGCCATGTCCGACGTCCAGGCCCGCATCGCCGAAGATGTGAAGAACAATCCCGTCCTGCTCTACATGAAGGGCACGCCCACCTTCCCGCAATGCGGGTTCTCCTCGGTGGCGGTGCAGATCCTTAACCACCTTGGCGTGAAGTTCGAAGCCCGCGACGTGCTGGCCGATCCGGAAGTGCGCAACGGCATCAAGACCTTCTCCAACTGGCCGACCATTCCCCAGCTCTACGTCAAGGGCGAGTTTGTCGGCGGCAGCGACATCCTGCGCGAGATGTATGAGACCGGCGAGCTGAAGAGCTTCCTCGCCGAAAAGGGCATTGCGCTCGAAAACGCCTGAAGCCTTCGGCAGACATGAAAAAAGCCCGGCATCGCTGCCGGGCTTTTTCTTTTGCCTCCCGCACGGGATCAGCGCGAGTAGAATTCGACGATCAGATGCGGCTCCATCTGGACGGCGTAAGGCACGTCGGCCAGCTTGGGGGTGCGCAGCAGCTTGGCGCTGCGCGCCTCGCTGACTTCCAGATAGTCGGGCGTGTCGCGCTCGGCGCTCTTGCCGGCTTCCAGCACCAGCGCCATTTCCTTGGCCTTGGGCGACAGTTCCAGCAGCTCGCCTTCCTTGACGTGATAGGAGGCGATGGTGACGCGCCGGCCATTGACCCGGACATGGCCATGGCTGACCAGCTGGCGGGCGGCGAAGGGCGTGGGCACGAACTTGGCGCGATAGACCACGGTGTCGAGACGGGTCTCGAGCAGGCCAATCATGTTTTCGCCGGTGTCGCCGGGGCGGCGGGCGGCGTCCTGGTAGTATTTGCGGAATTGCCGCTCGGTGATGTTGCCGTAATAGCCCTTGAGCTTCTGCTTGGCCTGAAGCTGGGTGCCATAGTCGGAGAGTTTCTTGGCGCGGCGCTGGCCATGCTGGCCCGGACCGTAGGAGCGCTTGTTGACCGGGCTCTTGGGACGGCCCCAGAGATTTTCGCCGACGCGGCGGTCGAGCTTGTATTTGGAATTTTGGCGCTTGCTCATCTGTCTCTTTCGCTGAATTTCGCTCCCAGCAATGCCGGAAAGGCGCGCACTTATACGGATGGCTTTTGGCGTGTCAAACGGATGCAACCAGGGGTTTAACACCCCTTTCCAAGCCGTTTGAAATCAAAGGCTTGCAACTGCATGTGCCGCCTTGTGGGCACTCGTACAGTTTGAACTTTGGGGGGATTGAGCGCGGCTAGCCAGGGAATTAGGTTGGGGCCGGGCTGTGCTTTGAAGGGTCCCGGCCCACACTCTCCAGTCCGCCCTAGGTTAAATCGCGGCCAGAAAGCTCACCACCCTCCCCTAAATAGGTAATGCCTATGTTAACAGTGGTAATTACCGAAAAGTGGAATCAGTCCGGGGTCTTTGTGGCGTATCAGATCGAGTACTACAGCAAGGGCATGATGGTTGGCCGAGTCCCGTGTCCAAAGTCGCTGGCAGACGCCAAGGCGAACGCCGCGCGCGGGCTTAAGCTGCATGGTGCGGACGAAGCTAGGATCACGGAACAAGGCAAGCTAGTGGGGGTCGTGAAAGCAGATGCCTAAAGGACCATCCGGCCAGAAGCGCCCCGCTGACGTGACACAGAACGCCGTCATGGTGATGCGGATCGCCACCGGGCAGGCCGCTGACACGGCCAAGACCAAAACCGTCGCTGAGGAATCAGGCAGCAAGGGGGTAAAACCCGCGCGGCGAAACTCAGTCCGAAGAAGCGTCAGGCGATTGCTCGAAAAGCGGCAAAGGCGCGGTGGGGGGCGGAATAAGATTTGATTCAGGCGGTAGGGCCATGAAATCAAGTTCTCGCTGATCGCCAAATCGCTGATTGATCCTAAATTCGTATTCGGGGGCAGATATAGTCCTGTCATCTCCCCTGAATAGGCTATACGGATGTTGGCAGCGGCAATTCCGGGGGGAACCGCGTGGCGTTGCGTATCGTGTATCTCAGCAATGAAGAGACGGTGATGATCATCTCATGTCCCAAATTGCTGAAGGACGCCAAGCCTGACGCCCTGGAAGGACTGGCCGTTTACAACGCCGACACCGCCCGCGTTCTGGATATGGACAATGGCGGCAAAGTGATCTGGGAATTGAAGCGCAATGCTTAGTGCGCGCTCCCGCCGACAAGGAGAGCGCAGATGCGTACAACAGCCTCATTGTTGTTGCTTGCCGTCCTGCTGGGCGGGTGCGCCCAGATAGCCCGTTTTCGCGCGCCGCCAAGCCCCGCCCTCTCAGCCCCAGGACCTTGCGGCATACAGGCCCGTCAACGCCTGGACGACGCAATCATGAGCGGAAATACCGAGGGGTCCGAGAAAGCCGTCTTTGACAATGCCTATCAGGCCTGCCTTGCGGCGGTCGAAAAGTACGGACAACCCTGAACTGCAACAGCGCCGCCCTATGGTGTTGTTGCGGCCTGGCCCCGGAGCCGGGATGGACCCCGGCCGGGAGGGGGGATAGGGTCCGGCCAAACTCGGAGATCCCATGCCCAACATTCCCGACGATATGTCTGCCGCCGCCATTGAGCGCCGGGCCAAGCTTGCCGCGAAGATGCGGGCCGAAGAGAAAAATGCGGCCGCTGCGGCGCCGCCACCGGCGCCGAAGCCTCGCATCGCCAAGGGGCGTTAGCACAGCCTGAAGGACCGTCCGGGCAGGAGCGCAAGCGACGTCGTCAAGCCGATCGAAAATACGGGGGGATGCGATGAAAAAGCCCGCAGCGGTTTTCATCATGGCGATGGTCCTGGCGGGCTTAAGCCCTGCCAGCGGCCAGGAACCGGAATACGCCACCAGGCCGGCGGCGCCGCAGACCGGCCTGGCGCCCGGCCTCAAGGCCACCGAACTTTCGCCCAAGACCCGCAGCTTCCAGCTTGTCTTCGCCAAGGGCGACGAGGTGCAGGCGGGCCTGGCCGAGTTCGCCGCCAAGAACCACCTGACCAACGCCCATTTCACCGCCATCGGCGCCTTCGATCATGCGGTGATCGGCTGGTTCGATTCCGACAAGCGCGCCTACAAGATCGTGAGGCTGGACGAGGAGATGGAAGTCACCTCCTTCACCGGCAACATCACGCGCGGGCGTGACGGCACCCCGACGGTGCACACCCATTGCGTGGTGGCGTTCCTGCGCAATGGCGAGGTTCATGCCGGGCATCTGCTGGAAGGCCATATCAGCCTGACCATGCAGCTTTATCTGGACGATGCGCAGCCGCTGACAGCGGCGGCGGCCAACGGACAATAACGGGGATGACAATGACCTCTCTGAAATGCGTGGCTCTCGGCGTCACCCTGGCGGCGCTACCTCTGCTGGCAATGGCGCAGGACCAGACCGCGCCGGAGGCAGGGCGCGGCGCGGGCCGCGGCGGACGCGGCGGCCCTGCGATCACGGTATGGGCGCCCAAGCCGGACAAGGCGCCCTATGTCGCCCCCAACAAGCCGCATGTAATCCTGGCCGATCTGGTGAAGAAGCACGCCAGGCAGCAGGCCTGGGCCGAGACGGTGGTGCGCGACGCAAGCGGGCTCACCGGCCGCTATATCCAGATGGCGCCGGGCGAGAAGACCAAGACCCAGTTCTATGTCGACTCCTCGATGTTCTTCATCGTCGAAGCCGGCCAGCTCAAGGTGACGCTGTCGGGCCAGGAGCCTTTCACCGCCGGCAAGGGCTTCATCGTCCAGGTTCCGGCGCGGGTGCAGCTTGCGATGGAGACGGTGGGCGACGCGCCCGCCTTGCGCTTTGAGGTGACGCATACCCGCGCCGTGCCTTTCTATCCGGAAAGCGAGACGCCGACGCCGGTGAAGGGCTACACCTATCAGAAGGAGACGCTGCAGGGCGCGCCCGCGTCCTATGGCGCCACCAAACCGTATCTGGATTTCCAGAAGGAGATCGTTGACGGCGGCGGCCGCTCGCCCGGCGGCTTTGTCCGCGACGGTGAGACCGCGGCCAACATCACCCGCGCGCCGGGCGCGCCGACGCCGCCGCCCAGCCAGCTTGGCCATTTCCATGACGGCACCAGCGAGTTCTGGTTCATCATGGAAGGCAATGTCGAATTCCAGATCGAGGGCGTGCCTTTCATCCGCGCCACCCAGGGCGACATCGTCTATGCCCCGGCGGGACGCTGGCACCGCTCCGGCCATGCCGGCGAGCAGATGGATACCCGCATCTCCATCCACCCCATCGGGACGGCGGCCAATGTGCTGCAGCCGGGCGGCGGCGGCGAGTAGCTTAGCGGTAGTTCTGGTCCTGCACCCGGCCCAGCGGCACATCCAGCACCCCGACCGTGACGATGGCATAGGTCAGGACTTCGCAGCCCGGCTCGAGATGGCCGGAGATGGTGTCCTTGCCGCCATTCACTGCCATGGTGACATGGGCATGGATGGCGCCGTCCACGATATAGCCGTTCATGCCGCTGAGGTTGGCGGGCGCCTTGGCGTTCGTCACATAGGTGTCGGTGGGCGGCAGGTCGCGGCTGGAAACGCTGTGGACACGATAGCCGCGCAGCGAGCCGATGCCCGACAGGATCACGCCGTTGCGGATATTCTGCTCCTTCACCAGCTTCTCCATGCCGTGAAGCAGGTCGCTCTGGTATTTCATCCGCATCACCACGACGCGGGTGATATGCCCGCTGATGGCATAGGCGTCCGCCACCCTGGGATCATTGGGCCGCAGGTCTTCCGGCGTCGGTTTGGGGTGGGTGGTCTGCGCCGCAAGCGGCGACGCCGCCAGCAAAAGCGGCAGCGGCGCAAGCAGAAGCACAGCGAGGGCAAAATGCAGCTTCATCGAACGCTCCCCATGCCGGTTGTTATGGGTGGATCTTCGCCAGCGTCTCTTTGCCCACCTTGGCGATGACATTGTATTCCGAATCCACCACCTCGGCGATTTCATACTGCATCGCCGTGCCCAGGATCGGGGCGACATCGTGCGGGGTCAGGCCATAGGTGTCCTGCAGCCAGCGGCTCATCTGGGTGGTGGCGCTGCGCATGGCGGCGTCAAGGCTGGGGCCGGTGCCCATGATCATCATGGCGTCGGCGCTTTCCACCCGCGGCTGGCCCAGGGCGTGGGCGGCAATGACGTCAACGCGGAAGGTGACGTCGAGCGAGGTTTCCAGCCCCTGGCCCGGCAGTTCGCCGTCGCCCTGCAGCGCATGGCCATCGCCCAGCAGCAAGAGCGCGCCCGGCTGGAACACCGGCAGATAGAGCGTGACGCCTTCCTTCACCTCCGGCGAATCCATATTGCCGCCGAAGGCGCCGATATGGCCGCTGCCCAGCGTTTCGTCGCGCGGCGGCGCTACGCCGATGCAGCCCAGCATGGGCGAGAGCTTCACCGTGTAGCCGCTGAGCTTGCCGCTGGCGTCCACCAGGCTGGCGGTGCCGGCGGCGGCGTCGATCCGCCAGCGGTTGAAGCCGCTGTTCAGGCTGGCTAGCCCACGAAGATAGCCGGTCTCCAGCGCGTTGGTGGCGACAAGGTCGGCCTGGTAGGCGCTGTCGCGGTTGGTGCGCACCCGGTCGAGATGGATCGCCAGGGTGTCGCCGGGCATGGCGCCGTCGATATAGAAGGCCCCGATCAGCGGATTGCCGCGCGGCGCGCGGGGCGTGCCGTCGCGATCGTAGCCGCGGCTGTCCAGGGTGCGGGTGCGCACCGTGTCGCCGGGCGCAAGGTGCAGCACCGGCTTGAGGTCGGGGCCATAGAAATTGTGGAATTCCGTCGGCTCGTAATCGATCACCCGCGGGGCGCGGGACGGTGCGGGATGCGCCCCCGCCAGCGTCACCGGACGCATCAGCCCATCGCCATCCGCCAGCATGCCGGTGCCGGTCAGGCGCTCGCCTGCCAGATGCAGCACCAGCGCGCCGCAGGCGCGCGTGCCGTTCATGCAGGCCAGGTGCAGCCCGTCGGCCTGTTCGCTGGTGGTGAAGTTCAGCCGGTCGTAATGGGCGGCGCGGTTGCCGGCCTCGACCACCAGCCGCCCATCGGTCATGGGCAAATAGAAATTCTTGGCGCCGGCCTCGCGCACACCCACTTCCCAGGTGCCGGAATAGTCGGCGGCCAGGGCCGCGCCGGGTAAAGCGATGCTCAGCCCCAGGGCAAGCAATAAAGCCTTCATGCGGACCCCCATCCGGCGCGGAAAATGCGCGCCTTGTCGTTGGGAGAAAGCCTAGCACCGGCCCCGAACGCCACCAAGCCGGGCCGGACCATTGAGCTTGCCGCCGCGCCCCGGTATCTCAGGCCGCAGGGCCCCGTGGCGGAACTGGTAGACGCACCGGACTTAAAAGCCACTAAATATACTAATATACTTGCAAAAACATCAGTTTAGAGTATTATGTCCCTAGCGCACAGGTAGCGCACAAACGCACTTTTAGCGCACTGGGGATACCGCCTCGAATTCCGCGATGTGGAAATCGATGACGACTACGAGACTAGGCAGACTATTCTCGTCATCAAGGTCCGCGGTAAACGCGGCGTCGGCTACTGCAAGAGCTTGCCGGGTGCAGTAGAGCCCTTTAGACGCTTGCAGAAGCGTCAGCGTCCGACGTTCCTCTCTGAAGGACCGGAGGGGCCGGAAGAGCTTGGCAGTCTGAGAAAGGCGAAGGCCGAGACTGCCCTTACAACACCCAAGCCAACCGACCTCCTGTTTCCAAAGGCCCACCGTGAGCTATTCAACGAAATCCTGGACGAGCTCAACATGAAGCGGGACCGCGAAGGAAACGAGCGCACCGCATACAGCTTACGGCATACCTACATCAGCATGCGCCTTTCTGAGGGAGCGAACATCTACGACGTGGCAAAGAACTGCCGCACCAGCGTCGAGATGATCGAGAAGTATTACGCCTCCCATCTAAAAGACCGGGTCAATACGGCCGCGATCAACGTGCGCCGCAAACGCCGTCGGCCTCCCGCCAAGAAAGGCTAGGCTTATGAACATCAGCCAAGTTTGACCTTGGCTCGCTTTCATGCCCCAGCTATATGTAAGGGAATGCGGGCGTGGCGGAATTGGTAGACGCACCGGACTTAATTCGATTTTTGAGTGCTCAGCAGGAAACTGCCGATGCAGAACTGCTCAAATTCGGGGAAGCCTTTTAAATGGTAATCCCGAGCCAAGCCCCATCCTGGGGAAGGTGTAGAGACTAGACGGGCAGCACCTACCCTCCGGCGTACCGGGGCACGGTGAAGGGATAGTCCAGACCACGAACGCCTAGTCAGGCGGCGGCTAAAGCCGAAGTGGTACGAAAATCCGTAGGGCCGCAAGGCCTGTGCCGGTTCGAGTCCGGCCGCCCGCACCAGATTGGAAGCTTTGACAGGAAAAACGTATGAAACGTCCTGACAATCCTCTTCTTACCGCGCTGGATGCAACTATCTCCGAGCTTCACGCAGCCGAGCAGAATTTGGCTGCTGCAAAGCGGCGGCTGAGCGACCAAGCGCGATCTATTTCGACGTTCGCCGATAAGCAAGAGCGCATCGACGTAGCCATTTATGCCTATTGGTACATGCCAGAAGTTTCCGCCAACGATCTTGCCTGGGCTGTTACCCGGAAAGAATCAGCCGCAGCCCTTTTGAAACATGCAGGCCCCATGACGATGGGGATTGCATGTGATGGCTGTGGCAAACAAGTGCCGATCACAAGTCGAACGCAAATGAAGGAAGGCCATCCAACTAGGTCCGGTGACTCTTTTGCCTTTGGCGGACGTACCGCCATCATCGCAGCGCGGCATGGCGCTGGCTCAGGACAATTTCGGCATCGGCCCAAAGTTCGCGTTGCCCTCTGCGTTCATTATCGAATATACGCGCGATGATTGATAGGAAGTGCAGGGTAGATTGGTCCCTACTAGTAATGGGCAGCGAGGTCGAGCCCGATGCAACAGCTCTCATCGTATAATGAACTGATGGCAGTTGCCCGCATTGGCGATTTCGCCGATGAGGAAGCTGTGTCTTTAGTCGGCCGTTTGATCGACGCTTCGGATGATGCGGGCAAAGAGGATGGTTTAGTTCGGGCGCTCCAATGGAGCGGCGAGCTCGAAAAGCGTCCGCTCAGTGAACACCACAAATTGACCCTCTCTTATTACAGGGCAAATGTCGCCGCGACGCGCTACCGGCGCGACGTGGACAATACTCCGGCGGCTTGGGCGTGGGACCAACCCTATTACGCATTTCAGATATTCGATTTGCGCCAGGCGTTGAACAATTCTGCATTCGACCAAGAACACCCGATGCGGCGCTGTCAAATCCTAACGAACCTCGCAAATTGCCTGAGCACAGTTGGCCGATTCGTCGAAGCGTTAGAGCTTTACTCGCGAGCCCTCGAAATCGAGCCGCGTTTTTGGGAAGCACTGGGAAATCGAGGCGCCGTCTATCTCAACTATGGAAAACTCGACCCTGACAAAGGTCACTCAGTAGCGCTCTTCGTGAAAGCTCACGATGACCTCGAGATGGCCATAAAAATCGGCGAGAAGAACGTCGCCATGAACCCCGGCGCCTTGCAGTTCTTCAAGGAGCGCATTGGTCACCTACTTCAGGGTGTGAATGTTGAAGCCGCTAGGGCAGCGTTTGCACTCGATGGCTAGGCGACCGCGCGGAAAGTACAATGCTCCTTCAAAATTAAATCCGACGTCAAAGGTGCAGTCCTGCCATTTATATGGGCCGACGAAAAGCTCTGGGTCTAATGGTGTGCCCACAGGTGCTTTTTGAACTCTTGGTGCTAGGGACAAAATTAGCGGCTCGGCTTCTGACAGGGTCATGCCGAAATGTATTTTTTCCAAACCGAATGGCGGCGGCGCTGGCTGAGCAGTCGCAGGCAGGGCAACTGCAAGGCTCGCTACCAAGATCAACGCGGGAATAATTCTTTTCACCCCATTCCCCCTGACCGCCGCCCAGTATCCCACGAAGACGATACCATAAAACTGGTTGTTTCTGAATTGGCTATTGGCTGGGCAACGTGCGCGTTCGCTACGGGCCATTATTGCGACCGGTGGCTAATCGCGTTCACGCGACCGAGCGTGACAATGTCCACTTTGAGTCTTGCAAGCGGCGGCCGGCGTGTCCACCATCGGGCAGATCACGCCATAGGCGCCGGCATCCAGCGCGCGGCCGATATCGCCCGCGTCATTGGCCTTGACCCGCACCAGCGGCGCGGCATCGGTGGTGGAGATGGCGGTGAAGATCGCCACCATGGCGGCATGGTCGGCCGCCCCATGCTGCCGGTCGACGGTCAGGCTGTCCCAGCCCTGATGCGCCAGCTGCTCGGCGGAAATGGAACTGGGCGGCATCAGCCAGCAATTGGTGGCAGCCTTGCCGGAGGCCCGGATTTGCTTCAGCCTGTTGGGACGCATCGGGCGAAACTAGCGGTCAGGAACCCTGTTGGAAAGCCTTTCGACCACTTGTGTCATAGCCGGGGGCGGCCCGGCGGGCATGATGCTGGGCTATCTGCTGGCGCGCGCCGGGGTGGATGTGACGGTGCTGGAAAAGCATGCCGACTTCCTGCGCGACTTCCGCGGCGACACGGTGCATCCCTCGACGCTGCAGGTGATGCACGAACTGGGCCTGCTGGAGGAATTCCTGCGCCTGCCGCACACGAAAATCCGCACCGTCAATCTGGAGATCGGGGAGGCGCATTACACCGTTGGCGATTTCACCAGGCTGCCCACAGTCTGCAAATTCATCGCCCTGATGCCGCAATGGGATTTTCTGGACTTCCTCGCCGGCAAGGCGAAGCAGTTGCCGAATTTCCATCTTCTGATGGAGACCGAAGCCAAGGACCTGCTGGCACAGGGCGATCGCATCTGCGGCGTGCTGGCGAAAGGTCCCGGCGGCAACGTCCAGATTCGCGCCGGCCTGACGGTGGCCGCCGACGGGCGGCACTCGATCCTGCGCGAGAAGTCCGGCCTTCCGCTGCGCGACCTGGGCGCGCCCTTCGATGTGCTGTGGCTGCGCCTGCCGGTGAAGCCGGGCGATCCCGCCGACCTGGTCGGCAAGGTCAAGGGCGGGCAGTTGTTCGTGATGATCTATCGCGGCGATTACTGGCAATGCGCCTATCTCATCGCCAAGGGCGGCTTCGACACCATCCGCGCCGAGGGGCTGAGCAAATTCCGCGGCCGGCTGAAGGACGTGGCGGGCTTCGCCGCGGACAGGGTTGACGAAAGCATCACCGACTTCGACCAGGTCAAGCTGCTGACGGTGACGGTGGACCGGCTGGGCAAATGGGCCCGCCCCGGCCTGGTCTGCATCGGCGATGCCGCCCACGCCATGTCGCCCATCGGCGGCGTGGGCATCAACCTCGCCATCCAGGATGCGGTGGCGGCGGCGAACATCCTGGGGCCGGTGCTGCAGCGGGGCACGCCCAGGCTGTCGGACCTCAAGCGGGTGCAGGCGCGGCGCGAGTTTCCCACCCGCGTCATCCAGGCCTTCCAGGTGGCGGCGCAGAACATTTTTCTCACCTCGCTGATGCGCACCACCGTCACGCCGAAGCCGGCCTGGATCATCCGCCTGCTCAATGCCTGGCCGTGGCTCAGGCAATTCCCGGCCCGCTTCATCGGCATGGGCGTGCGGCCGGAGCATGTGGCGTTGAAGGCAAAGTAGGCTCGCCTGCCGCTCGCTTTAGGCTCGCGGCGTTCGCCGCTTTCGCATGTCCACTGGACATGCTCTCGCCCTTCGGGCGCCGCGGCTCACGGGATGACATCGCGCTTTGGCGCGATGTCACATCTGCATCGTCCAGCCCTCGACACCCATCGCGGCCTGGCGCACCGCTTCGGTCAGCGTCGGATGGGAATGGCAGGTGCGGGCGATGTCTTCCGAGGCCGCGCCGAACTCGATCGCCAGCACCACTTCGGCGATGATGTTGCCCGCTTCCGGCCCGACGATATGGCAGCCCAGCACCTTGTCGCTGGCGGCGTCGGCGATGATCTTCACCAGGCCTTCGGTGGCGGCGATGGTCTTGGCGCGGGCGTTGGCGGTGAAGGGAAACTTGCCGATCTTGACGGCGATGCCGGCGGCCTTCAATTCCTCTTCGGTCTTTCCGACGCTCGCCACTTCCGGGAAGGTGTAAACCACCGAGGGAATGGCGTCGTAATTCACATGCCCGGCCCGGCCGGCGATGATCTCGGCCACCGCCACCGCCTCATCCTCGGCCTTGTGCGCCAGCATCGGGCCTTCGCGGACATCGCCGATGGCCCAGATGCCCGGCACATTGGTGCGGTAGTGCGTGTCGGTGACGACGCGGCCGCGCTTGTCCAGCGCCACGCCCGCCTCTTCCAGGCCCAGGCCCGCCGTGTAGGGAACGCGGCCGATGGCGACCAGCAGGATGTCGGTCTCGATCACGCTTTTCTCGCCGCCGGCCGCCGGCTCGACCGTCACCTTCAGGCCGGTCTTGGCTTTCTCCACGCCCACCACCTTGGTGGAAAGCTGGAAGACGAAACCCTGCTTGGTCAGGATGCGCTGGAAGGCCTTGCCGATCTCCCCGTCCATGCCGGGCGTGATGCGGTCGAGGAATTCCACCACCGTCACCTCGCTGCCCAGCCGCCGCCACACCGAGCCCAGCTCCAGCCCGATGACGCCGGCGCCCACCACCAGCAGCCGTTTGGGCACTTCCTTCAGCGCGATGGCGCCGGTGGAGGAGACAATCTGCTTCTCGTCAATGGTGACGCCGGGAAGCTTGGCCACGTCGGAGCCGGTGGCGATGACGATGTTCTTGGCCGTCAGGGTGCGGACGCCGTCCTTGCCCTTCACTTCCACCTTGCCGGGGCCGGCGATCCGCGCCTCGCCGACAATGCCTTCGACCTTGTTCTTCTTGAACAGATACTCGACGCCCTTGGTGAGCTCGCCCACCACCTTGTCCTTCCTGGCCATCATGGCGGGAAGATCGAGTTCGACGGTCGCCTTGATCCCCAGGGCGGCGAATTCGCTCTGTGCTTCATGGAAGCGCTCGGAGGCATGCAGCAGCGCCTTGGAGGGAATGCAGCCGATGTTCAGGCAGGTGCCGCCGAAGCTGCCGCGCTTGTCCACGCAGGCGGCGGAAAGACCCAGCTGGCCGGCCCGGATGGCGGTGTTGTAGCCGCCGGGGCCGCCGCCGATCACGATGACGTCAAAGGTATCGGCCATGCCCGTTCCTCAGCCCTGATTCCAGCCGAGATATAATGACTGATAGTGAAGGAAAAAACCGCTTTTCCCGAAAAGCCGGCCTGCCGGACTAGATGCCTGTCCCGGCCGCGCCGGGCGGCCTGTGGTCCGGATCGGGGAAAACCAGCTCGACCACCGTGCCCTCGCCCTCGGTCGAGCGCACCTGGGAGACGCCGCCCAGTTGCTGGCCGAACGTCTTGATCAGGCGCGAGCCGACGCTGCCGGCCGTCGGGCCGCTGGCAAAGCCAACGCCATTGTCGGCGATGGCCAGGCGCAGCCGCCCGCCCTCCAGCGCCGTCATCGTCACCCGGATGACGCCCTGCCCGCCTTGCGGGAAGGCATGCTTGAAGATGTTGGTCAGGGCCTCGACGGTGAACAGCGCCAGCGCCACCGCGACGCTGCCCGTCACCGTCCTGGAGGGGACGTCAACCTCGACCCGGACATTCTCCGCCCCCATGCCTTCGCCGATCTGGCGGCACAATTCCTCCAGCAGATGCCGAAGGTCGAGGGTGCTCTGGTCCTCCAGCTCGTTGAGGATGCGGTGCACCAGCGCCAGGGCGTTGATGCGGGTCTGGGCCTGCATCAGGGCGTCGCGGGCGGTGAGGTCCTTCACCTGGCCCGCCTGGATCGAGAGCAGGCTCATCACGATCTGCAGATTGTTCTTCACCCGGTGATGGATTTCCTTGATCAGGGTGGTCTTCATCTCCACCGCCTCATGCAGGCGCCGGTCGCGGCTTTCGATGCCTTCCGCCATTTCGCTGAAGGCGCTGCCCAGCAGCCGGAACTCGGACGGCGCCTCGGCCAGGTCGGGGCGCAGGGCGTAATGGCCGCTGCGATAGGCGGCGGCGAAGCGGCGCAGATAGAAGATCCACTGCGTCACCTGGCGGTCGGTGAACCACCAGATCGCCGCCCAGGCCAGGGCGATGGAGACGACAGGCATGAAGAAATCCAGCCCGACATGCAGATAGGTATCGCCGAAGAGGCGGCTGGCTTCCATGGCATAGGCCAGGAAGATGGAGTCGCCGCTGAGCGCGGCGGTGGCGTAGTGCCAGCTGTTCTGCTGGCCATCGTCCATGTCGCGCGAGACCCCGTTGGAAAAGCCGTTCGCCTTCTCGGCGGCGGCGATCAGGCGGGCGACGTTCATGTCGTTGGCGGCCAGCACCTTGCCGTCGCGGTCATAGACCGCCACCACCGCGCCCTTGGGCAGGGCGCTGGCGCGCAGCATGTACTCGATCCAGGGGATATCCAGGGCGATGGCGACGGCGCCGTTGAAGCTGCCATCGGCCCGGTGCAGCGGCAGCAGCGCCCCGATCACATTGCGGCCCGTGGCCCGGCTTTTCACTTCGTTGGTGACCACCATGCCGGAAGCGCTGCGGACACGCCCGAAATATTCGTCTTCGGCCACATTGAGGCCCTTGGCCAGCGGCATGGCCGAGCACACCACCTGCCCCTTGGCGTCAATGCGGCTGAGATTGGAGAAATAGCGCACCCCGACCAGCGTGTCGGCCAGGATGGCGTCGCAACTCTCGTCCATCTCGCGGACAGCAGGCAGGCTGGAGACGGCGCGCAGGATCTGCTCCGCCGAGGCGATCATATTCTCGTCGCTGGTGGCCGTGGCCCGCGCCGACTCGATCAGGCGCTCGCGCACCGTGGCGACATCCAGCCGCGCCCGGGCGACGCCCTGGAAGATGCTGACCATGGCGATGGGCAGAAGCGCGATGGTGATGATCAACTGGAAGCGCCGCCGGAGCGACCAGCCCGGTTCGGGGTTAGTCGCCGCGCTTCTTGGGGGGCTGGCCTGGGCTGAGCCTGTCAAGCTGCGCCATGATTTCACGAGCGGCATCTCCCTCGGCGGGTCGCGCCGTGTCGTCCAGCCTTTCGCCGCCGTCCAGAATGTCTATCAAAGTCTTGCGGGCGCGCGCCACCCGGCTCTTGACCGTGCCGATGGCGCATTTGCAGATGGCGGCGGCATCCTCGTAGGAGAAGCCGCCCGCCCCCACCAGGATCAGCGCCTCGCGCTGCTCGTCGGAAAGCCGGCCCAAGGCCCGCACCGTGTCGGAAAGGTCCGCGGCATGGAACTGGCCGCCCGAAGCGCCGGGAATGGCCTCGGCCGCTTCCTGGTCCCAGGGCGCCTGGCGCCAGGCGCGGCGGCGGTCGGAATAGAACTGGTTGCGCAGGATGGTGAAAAGCCAGGCCTTGAGATTGGTGCCGGGAATGAAGGAGGTCCTGTTCTGCCAGGCCTTCACCAGCGTCTCCTGGGCCAGGTCGTCGGCCGCCTCGGGATTGCCGGTGAGCGAGCGCGCGAAGGCGCGCAGGAAAGGCACCAGCGACAGCAGCTCGGCCTTGAAATCCGGCGCGTCGGGTTTGCCGGTCTGGGGCACGGGGCCTGGAGCGGGCATCACGATTTTTTTCCCGCGGCATTGGCCTGATCGATCTGGCGCAGCAGGTCCAGGAAATCATCCGGCACCGGCTCCTGCGCCACATCGTCATACATGCGCCTCAGCTCGCGGCCGATGGCGCGCTGGCGCGCCCTGATGGCGCGCGCCTTCTCGTTAGGCTTGTCCTCGTCCGGCACCGTCGCTTCCCATTGTTGTGTCATATGCGGCAAGCCGATCCTGGCGCGGTCCTAAAGCCCGCTACGGGTTGATCCTTTTCGCCCCGATTGCCTGCCCGCAGGTTCCAACGCCCTGCCCCTCCCGAAGGTTCCTACCCCTGTGGAACTTTTTTGGCTGGCGCAAGTTCCCATGCTGAGCTTTTCTTTGGGATGAAGGAGCATTTCCGCATGAGCCTGTCGCAGAATCTGGCGCCCCACCTTCCGTATTTGCGCAGGTATGCCAGGGCCTTAACCGGCTCCCAGGCCAGCGGAGACGCCCATGTGCGGGCCGCCCTGACCGCGCTTCTGGCGGGGGATCAAGGCCTGCTGGAAGGGGTCCCCCCCCGGGTCGGGCTGTACCACCTGTTCCATGCCATCTGGCAGTCCGGAGCCGAGCATTATGACGGCGGCGATGAAGCCGAAGGGGTCGGCGCCGGCAGAACGCCCGAAACCCGCCTGCGCAGCCTTTCGGCTTCCAAGCGCGCCGCCCTGCTGCTGACGGCCGTCGAGGCCTTCAGCCTAGAGGAAGCCGCCTTCATCCTGGACGAGACGCCGGAAGAGGTGGAGACCGCCATTCTGGGCGCCCAGAAGACCATCGACAGCCAGCTCGCCAGCAAGGTGCTGATCATCGAGGACGAGCCGATCATCGCCCTCGACCTGGAAAATCTTGTCACGGAACTGGGCCACCGGGTGGTGGCGATCGCCTCCAGCCGCGCCGAGGCGGTGGCCAAGGCCCATTCCGAGCGTCCCGGCCTGGTCCTGGCGGACATCAATCTGGGCGAAGGCGGCTCCGGCATCGACGCGGTCAGCGAAATCCTGGCCAGCTTCGACATTCCGGTGATTTTCATCACCGCCTATCCGGAAAAGCTGTTGACCGGCGAGCGGCCCGAACCCACCTATCTGATCGCCAAGCCCTTCCTGCCCGAAACGGTGCAGGCGACGGTGGGCCAGGCTTTGTTTTTCCACCCCGCTGCCAAACAGGCGGCATAATCCGCTAGTATCCTGCCCTGGCAGCATCCGGACATTTCAGGAGCATTCGACATGGCGGCAAAGACCAAGGCCACCCCCAGCAGCAGCATCGACACGCGGCTCGCCGCCTTGCGCGAGGATTTCGAGACCCTGCAGGGCGACCTCAAGGGGCTTTACAGCGATGTCAGCACCGTCGCCTCGGACCGGGCCTCGCTGGCCATGCGCCAGGCCGAGGAACTGGCCGACCGCGCCATGCGGCTGGCCGAGGAAGCCGCCCGCCAGGCCAAGGTCAAGGCCGCCGAATATACCGTGGAGGCCCAGGAATGGGCCGAGGACAATGCCGAGGAGCTGCGCGTCCAGGTGCGGGAGCGGCCCCTGACGGCGCTGCTTATCGCCGGCGGCGTCGGCGCCTTTCTGGGCGCGATCTTCCTGCGCCGGTCCTGAGGAGCGGCGGCCAGGAAAAGTGCCCCGGCGCGCTTCGCGCGCCAATCAAACACCCCGGCGCGCTTCGCGCGCCAAGCAAATAAATGCGCGCTTCGCGCGCGGGCGGTTTTCCGTCCGGCCGCGCGACCATTGAAAAACCCTTTTTGCGGCCGGGCTAAAGGTCTGATAAGGCTAGGCTCCTGAACTCTCATGGTTGAACGGAGTCTTTCCGGCATGTTTGCGCGCCTCAGCGCCAAGGCCCTGCTTCTCGCCGCTGCCGCGGCGCTGGTCTTTTTCGGCATTGGCCTGCTGGGCATCGCCCTGGCCTGCGCCCTTGTTGTCCATTTCGGCACTGCCGGCGCCTATGCCGTGACCGGCGCGGTGATGCTGGTGCTGGCGTTGCTGGTGGTGGGGCTGATGGCGCTGCTCAAGCCGCGCCGGCCGCCCCCGCCGCCGCCGGGCGCCTTCCTGGGCATGCTGCTGGGAGGGCTGGCCAGGGACGTGCCCTGGGCGGCGGTGCTGAGCGCCGGCCTGGCCGGGGTCGCCGAAATGCTGCTCAAGCGCAAGAAAGCCCGGGCCAGGGACTGAGTCCCCGACCGGAAAACCGGCGCCGCGAAAAATCGAAAAACTTTTGCCCGCCCGGAACGAAAGCATTGGCCGGTGGTTTTCTAGGACGAGCGGACGTCCGATCCGGAACGCCCCCAGCCCCTTCGACAGCCCGTTTCGGGTGTCCGCTCAATCCCAAAAGCCGCCGCGAGGCGGCTTTTTTGCATTCAGGGAACTTTTCCGGGCGCGGGCTGCGCCGGGTCTTCGACCATGGCGCTCTGATAGCCGCCGGGATGGGCGATGGCGCCGGTCATTTCGGCAAACAGCGTCTTCACCAGGTCTGCCCGGTCGCGCCGCGTCTCCACGAAATAGACCGTCTGTCCCTTGAACCAGGCGGCCGGCGGCGCGGCGGCCCAGTCATAGCGCCAGGGCTCATTGAGCTGGACCACGCGCATCTGCGGCCGCCAGTAGCGCAGCAGGGCGGTGGTTTCGTAATCGGTGGTGACGATGGTGCCGCCCGGCGCCGACTGCGCCAGCGCCGCCGCCGCCGCCGGGAAGCCGCGCGCCAGCAGCCGCGCCACCGGATCATTCTTCAGCGGGAAGATGCCCAGCGCCGCCTGCAGGTAAAGCGCCAGCAGCATCGCGCCGGCCAGCGGCGCGGCGGCCAGCGCCAGCCAGCGCGGCGCGCGCCCATAGGCGTCGGCGGCGAAGACCGCCAGCGCCGGCGTGAGAAAACACGGCCAGTTGCCCTGGACGCGGTCATGCAGCGCATGCTGCAGGAAATAGAGCAGCGCCGTGCCCACGATCACGAACAGCGGGAAAATGTCGCCGCCGGGACGGCGCGCCTTCCAGAAGCCGATTGCCGCCAGCACCAGGACCAGCGGCGTCACCAGCCCCAGTTGCGCGCCGGCGAACTCCGCGAGATAGCGCCAGGTCAGCGCCCCCTGCGCCATGCGCCCGAACTGGAAGCCGAATGTTTCCCAGCCATGCTCCGCCTGCCAGGTCAGGTTGGAGGAGAAGAGCGCCAGCGCCATCAGGCCCCCGGCCCAGGGCCATGGCGTCTTCAACCAGGCACGGCCTCTTGTGTCGGCCAGCAGCCATACCGCCGTGCCCAGGCCGACAAACAGCATGGAATATTTCGACAGCAGCGACAGGCCGGCAAAGGCGCCGGCGGCCAGCCACCAATGACCTTCACGCGCCGTCTGAACCTTTGCGATGGCCCAAATGAAACCGGCGACGGTGGCGACGGACGGCATGTCCGGCGTCGCCACCAGCAGTTCGACATTGGCCATCAAAGTGAGATTGAACAGGATGGCGGCGAGCGCCGCCTTGCCGTCGTCTTTCAGGAGCATCGCCGCCGTCTGCCAGACGAACCAGGTCGTCAGCAGCGACAGCGGCAGGCCCGTCGCGCGGGCGCCCAGCGGCGTGTCGCCGAACAGAAGCGTTCCGGCGCGGATCAGGAAGGCGATGGCGGGGGGATGATCGAAATAGCCCGCCTGCAGATGATGCGACCAGAGCAGGTAATAGGCCTCGTCCGCCGACAGCGGCAGGATCGCCGCCATGACGATGCGCCATGCCAGAAGCACCCCGATGACGATGAGCGCGTTTTGCCGGCTCACCGTGCCCGCCACACGAACAAGGTGGACATGGCGTAGTTCCACAGCGCGCTCATCACCGCGCCCGCCGCGCCGGCCGCCCACCACACCGAGGCGCCGCTGTAGATCCATTCCGCCAGGTCGATGTTGGCGAAGGCGCCCACCGAGGCGAAAAGGCAGAACAGCACAAAGCCCTTGAGCGCGGCCATGCCTTTCAGGCGCCGGTCGCGATAGGTGATCTCGTTGTTGAGCAGGAAGTTGCTGGTCATGGCGACCAGGGTGGCGATGATCTGGGCGGAGGGGAAATCAAGCGGCGCCGACAGCGCCGCTCCCAGCACCAGCAGATGCACCACCAGGCCGATGGCGCCGACCATGGCGAAGAAGGCGAAGCGCGGATCGATCACATCGCCGGTGGCCTTGCCCACCAGCAGGCCGAGAAACTCCAGCCCGACCTGGGCGCTGAATTTGGATTCGCCGGCGAAGCGCTCGCCAAAGACATAGGGCTGCTCGGCGATCCGCAAGCGGCCATTGCCGGCGATGTCGAGCAGGATCTTGAAGCCCTGGGGCGAAAGGCGCGGCGCGATTTCGTCAAAGCGGTCGCGGCGCATCATGAAGAAGCCGGACATGGGATCGGAAAGCTCGGTGCCGACCAGCATTCTTGTCATCGCCGTGGCCAGGCGGGAGATGAAACCCCGTCCCTGGGAAAGGCCGGCGGCGCTGCCGCCGCCGTCATAGCGGGTGCCGGCGATCAGGTCGGCTTCACCCGCCTTGAGCCGCGCCAGCATCAGGGGCAGCACTTTTTCATCATGCTGCAGGTCGGCGTCGATCACCGCCACGAATGGCGCGGAGGAGGAGAGCATGCCTTCAACGCAGGCCCCCGCCAGGCCGCGCCGCCCCACCCGTCTCAGGCAGCGGATGCGCGGATCGCGGGCGGCGATCTGCTTGACCGCCTCGGCGGTGCCGTCGGGCGAATTGTCGTCGACATAGATCGCTTCCCAGGCCACCCCGCCCAGGGCGGCGTCGAGGCGGCGCACCAGTTCGGCGACATTGCCGCGCTCCTTGTAGGTGGGAACGATGATGGAAAGCTCTGGCCCGGCCATGCCGGTTCCATGGCCGGGGCCGCCGCCTCAAGTCAAGGCGTCATGCCAGGCCGGGGGCCGGCCCGGCGGCTTTCCCGCCGGGAACGAGCGCCAAGACCGGCTTCACCCCTTGAAGAACGAAAAATAGATGATCGCGCCGGCCAGCACCGCCAGCGCCAGGCTGATGTACAGCACATAGCGCATCACCCCCAGTTCCTTGCCGCCGCGGGCCTGTTCGGCCGTCAGCGTGGTTTTGGGTTCGTCAATCACCATGACACATCCTCCAATCCGTCAGATCCGCCCCATCAGGGCAAGGACTAGGACAATCACCAGCACCAGGCCCAATGTGCCGGACGGGTAATAGCCCCAGCCGCGGCTGTGGGGCCATGACGGCCAGGCGCCCAAAAGCAGCAGCAGCAACACGATGATCAGTATCGTTCCCATCGAAGATCCTTTCGCTCCAGACCAGCAAACCCGCGTTCGCCCTCAAGGTTCCCCTTTGCGCCAGAGGACCATGACCCGGAACACCGCGGCGCGCCATGCGTTTTGCTTTCGTCACCTCGCGAGGGAGGACGACAATGCGCGGTCTGTCCGCCGGTCTTGTGATTGTGCTGTTGAGCGCCGCCGCGAACAGCGCCCGGGCCGATGCCGCGCCAACCGCCTCGCTCGTCACGCCCGTGCCGCTCAGCCAGGTGAACGATCCGTCCGATCGCGTCGCGGCGCCCGCGTCACCGATCCCGACGGCAAGGCTGTCGGCGCGGTGCAGAAAGTGGAATTGCGCGACGGCAAGCCCGCCCGTCTCGACATTGCGCTGCTGGGCAGCGAGAGAATTGTCACCCTCGATGCCGCCATCGTCCGCTACGACGCCGGCACCAATGTGGTGACGGCCAGCCTGGGCGCCGGTCAGTTGCTGGCCCGCCCCCAGCCCTGAGGCATCGCGGTCACGGCTGATGCAATGCAGCATCGCTGCCCCGCCTAGTCTTGCCCGCGCCCCCGCGCTAGAGTTTTGCCGTCTTTCAGGGATGGAGCCGTGTCCTTGATCCCCGCTTCACTTGTCGAAAAAGCCTGGCGCAAGGCGCTGAGCAGGCTGGATGCCGGCACGCTGGAATTCGTCGCGCCCAATGGCGAGGTGACGCTGGCGCAAGGCGCCAACCCCGGCCCCCGGGCGCGTTTCGCCATCACCGACTGGGACGTGCTGCGCCGGATCATGGCGCGCGGCGATATCGGACTGGGCGAGGAATATATCGCCGGCAGCTGGACCACCGACAGCGTCGAAAACCTGGTCAGCCTGTTCCTGCTCAACCTCGATCACTTCGCGAACTTCGCCGACGGCAACTTCATCAATCGCATCGGCTTTGTGCTGCATAACGCCCTGGTGCGGCGCAATTCCGTCGCCGGCTCGGCCCGCAACATCAAGGCCCATTACGACGTCGGCAACGATTTCTATTCGCTGTGGCTGGACCCCAGCATGACCTACTCCTCGGCGCTGTATAAGGACACCTCCGACCTCTATCGCGCCCAGCAGAACAAGTATGAGCGCATCCTTTCCAAGTTCACGGAAAAGAAAGCCGATGTGCTGGAGATCGGCTGCGGCTGGGGCGGCTTTGCCGAACGCGCCGGCGCAGACGGCCACAAGGTCACGGGACTGACCATCTCACCCGCCCAGCACAGCTTCGCCACCGCGCGGCTGAAGAACAGCCCGGCCGAGATCCGGCTGCAGGACTATCGCCATGCCAAAGGCAGTTTCGACAATATCGTCTCCATCGAGATGTTCGAGGCGGTGGGCGAGCATTACTGGCCGGCCTATTTCCAGACCATCGCGCAGCGGCTGAAGCGCGGCGGCCGCGCCATCATCCAGACCATCACCATCAAGGACGAGTATTTCCCCAGCTACCGCACCCGCAGCGACTTCGTCCGCCATTACGTTTTCCCCGGCGGCATGCTGCCCAGCCTGCGGCGTTTCCGCGAGGAGGCGGAAGCGGCCGGGCTGAAATTCGCCGGCGCCTTCGGCTTCGGCAAGGATTATGCCCGCACCCTGCGCGAATGGCTGGGGCAGATGCAGGGACAGGAAAGCGCCATCCGGGCGCTGGGCCATGACGAGCATTTCCTGCGCAACTGGGAATTCTATCTCGGCATCTGCGCCGCGACGTTCGCGGTGGCGCGGACCGATGTGGTGCAGGTCGAACTCGTGAACGCATAGCCCTCTCGTCCGACATGCAGTGCCGGTTGGCCTGGGTGGGAAAGCGTCGATTGCGGCAGCGCTAGTCCTTATATAACATATTGATTATGAACATGTATTCTGCTGTTAAGGGCACCACAGGTAATCCTGTAATACACGTATTACATGTAATACAGTGGAGTTACTCCCCGGATGGGCATCAGGCCCGCCGCGCGTTGGGCAAATGGCCTGCTAGGAACAATGATGAAAGTCTTCGACGTAATCGCTGAGTGGGATACCGAGGCCAGTGTATGGGTCGCTCACAGCGATGATTTTCCCGGCTTGGTTGCCGAAGACTCCGATTGGGACAGCTTGAAAAACAAGCTCTCTTCTCTCGCTGCCGAGTTGGTCGCTCTCAACAGTATTGAACTTGACGCAGACGGCGGACAACTTCGCCTTACTGTCGCGAATAATGCCATCATCGTCCCCGTCGCCGCATAATGGCATCTTACACTCGGGACCTTATCAAGGTTTTGAGCAAGCACGGCTGCGTTTTTGATCGGCATGGAAAGGGTGATCACGATATTTGGTATAGCCCAATAACCGGTCACTATTTCCCCGTGGACGGCAACATAAAATCCCGCCACACGGCCAACGCCGTTTTAAAGCAGGCAGGACTTCCGAAAGCTTTTTAAACAGCGCAGACGGGACAGGGTTTTTACTTCCCGCCCAGAATATCCGAGAAGCTCAGCCGCGCTTCGGCCAGCCCGCGCACCACAAGCTGAATCCGCGTCGAGACTCCGAAGCGGCGCTTGGCGTCCTCGATATGCTTGTGCACGGTGGATTCGCTGATGCCCAGCAGCCGGCCGATCTCCCAGTCGCTCTTGCCCTGCGCCGCCAGCACCATGCAGTCGCGCTGGCGCGGCGTCAGGCGGGGCCGCGCGGGCTGCGCCCGCTCCACCCGGGCCGCCGCCTCAAGCGCCAGGGCGGCGAGATAATGGGCGGCGGCGAAGCTTTCGGCCGGCAGGCTGGCGCCCCGGCGCATCAGGAAGGAGCAGCAGCCGGCAAAGCCGCGCGCCTCCGCCAGGCCCGGCGGCGAGGCCAGTCCCGAAGAGAAGGGCGAGCCATGCAGCGGCACGGCGAAGCCGGGCGGCGCCCCTTCGACCGCCCGCGCATCGGCGGGCGAGAGCGGCGTCAGGCGGGGAATGTCCGACCAGAGAAAAGGCGAAAGCGAATGGGCGGCGGCGGCGAAGACGATGTCGCGCTCGGGGTCGGGGCGGAAAATCCAGTTGGCCGGCAGGTCCGCGAGCAGCAGCCGCGCGCCCTGGCCCTGCAGGGCGAAATGGTCGAAGCCCAGCACCCGCACCGCGGCGGCGAAAGCCTGGCGCAACTGGTCGCGGTCTTCCACCACCCGTGCGACGCGGGAGAACTCCTCCACCACTTCGGCCCGCGCTTCCGGGCCCGTGCGATGGTGATAGGTCTTGTCCGCTTCGGTCATGTTCTTCTTCTTGTTCCGGCGCACCGGGCGTCGCGGCGACAATATGGTGCGCCGGGCGCCGGAAACAAGCTTTCCCCGCTCACTGCACGAGCTGGGAGGAGACCAGCGCCAGCGCCACGGCCTGGGCCCGGGTGCGCGCGCCCAGCTTGACCAGCGCATTCTGGACATAGCTGTGCGCGGTCTGTTCGGAGATGTTGAGAATCTGGGCAATCTCCCAGTCGGTCTTGCCCGCGGCCACCCATTTGAGGCATTCGCGCTCGCGCGGGGTCAGGCTGGGCTTTCGCGGCCGCGGGCCGCGGGCGCGCAAGGCCGCGACCCGCCCATGCAGGTAATAGGCGGCGAGCTGCAGGCTCGCCTGCTGGCGCCGCGACAATTCAAAATGCCGCGCGGCGATGGAGACCGCGCCCAGCGCGCTGTCGCCCTGGACCGCCAGCGCCAGCCCGTCCGTCAGGCCGAACTCTGCCGCTTCTTCCAGCACGAGCCGGCCCTTGCGGCCGGCGCCGGCATAGGTGTCGGACCAGCGGAAGGGTTCAGGCGAGCCGTTGAGCCGGGCGATGACGGGATCATGGGCGAGGTGGTCCTGCTCGATGTAGCGGCGATACCAGGGCACCGGCCAGGTCGCGCCCCAGCGGCGGTCGTCGCGCCGTACTTCGGGATGGGAGGGATCGCCGATGCAGAAACAGTCCATGCCATGGGCCAGGACCAGACGCTGGAAGGACGCCAGCAGGGACGGAATCTCCGCCTGCCGCGCCAGATGTTCCACCAGCTCGAAGCCGCTCTCAGAAAGCAACATCACCCAACCCCGGCTTATTGTTAACACGACCTGCGGCTGCATCAACGTCGACCTTCGCCCCGCGCTTGCGGCCGGTTTTCCGGGTTTTCGCCCTTGGAAGCGGCCTTTTGACGCAGAGGATGGCGGCATCCGGCGATCAGCCGGCTTCGTTGACGGGAAGGTGACCAAAGCCTAGTTTTTGCGCCGCACAAAAATCGGCCCAAACCGGCCAAGCCGGGCCGCGGGGAATTGGCAGCGTCATGAAGGTCTTGGTGCCCGTCAAACGGGTGGTCGACTTCAATGTGAAGGTCCGGGTCAAGGCCGACCAGAGCGGCGTGGACCTCGCCAATGTCAAAATGTCCATGAACCCCTTTGACGAGATCGCCGTGGAAGCGGCGGTGAAGCTGAAGGAAGCGGGCAAGGCGAACGAAATTGTCATCGTCTCCATCGGCCCCCAGCAGGCGCAGGACACCATCCGCACCGCCCTGGCCATGGGCGGCGACCGCGGCATCCTGGTGAAGACCGACGCCCAGGTTGAACCGCTGGCGGTGGCCAAGCTGCTGGCGGCGATCTGCGGCGAGGAGAAGCCCGGCCTGGTGCTCTGCGGCAAGCAGGCGATCGACAGCGACGCCAACCAGACCGGCCAGATGCTGGCGGCGCTGCTGGGCTGGGGCCAGGCCACCTTCGCCCATAGTCTGGAGCTGGCTGACGGCACCGCCAGGGTCGCGCGCGAGATCGATGGCGGCCTGCAGACCGTTGAAGTGAAATTGCCGGCCGTGGTCACCACCGACCTGCGTCTCAACCAGCCGCGCTACGCCTCGCTGCCCAACATCATGAAGGCGAAGAAGAAGCCCATCGCCGAGAAGACTCCGGCCGAGCTGGGCGTCGATGTCGCGCCCCGCTTCAAGGTGCTGAAGGTCGCCGAGCCCAAGAGCCGCGCCGCCGGCGTGAAAGTGAAGACCGTGAGCGAACTGGTGGACAAGTTGGTGGAAGCGGGCGTGCTGAAATGAGCGCTCTGGTCATTGCCGAGCATGACAACCGGACGCTGAACGAGGCCACCGCCCGCGCGGTGACGGCGGCGGCCGCCATCTCCACCCCCGTGCATGTATTGGTGGCGGGCGCCAATTGCGCCGCCGTGGCCGAGGCCGCCGCGAAGATCGCCGGCGTCGAGAAAGTGCTGCTGGCCGACGACCCGCTTTATGCCAGGCAGCTGGCCGAGACGATGGAGACGCTGATCCTCTCCATCGCGGCGCCCTATGACGCCATCCTCGCCCCCGCCACCACCAGCGGCAAGAATTGTCTGCCGCGCGTGGCGGCCAGGCTGGATGTGCCGCAGATTTCGGAAATCATCGCCGTGATTTCGCCCGACACCTTCGAACGGCCGATCTATGCCGGCAACGCCGTCGAGACCTTGCAGGCGCCGGCCGGAAAAAAGATCATCACCGTGCGCACCACCGCCTTCAAGCCGGCGGCGGCGGGCGGCAGCGCCGCGGTGGAAAAGATCGCCGCCGCCGCCGATCCGGGCCTTTCGCGCTTTGCCGGGGAAAGTCTCTCCAAATCCGAACGGCCCGAACTGACCTCGGCCAAGATCGTGATTTCTGGCGGCCGGGGCCTGGGCAGCGCCGAGAATTTCCATCTCCTGGACAGGATCGCCGACCGGCTGGGCGCGGCGGTGGGCGCCAGCCGCGCCGCCGTGGACGCCGGCTATGTCCCCAATGACTTCCAGGTCGGCCAGACCGGCAAGGCCGTGGCGCCGGAGCTTTACCTCGCCATCGGCATTTCCGGCGCCATCCAGCATCTGGCGGGAATGAAGGATTCGCGGGTGATCGCCGCCATCAACAAGGATCCGGAGGCGCCGATCTTCAGCATCGCCGATTTCGGCCTGGTCGAGGATCTTTTCAAGGCGATCCCCGAATTGAACGACGAACTCGAGAAGCGTGGGCTAGGACAGAAAGCGTAGAACAATGGCAGTGGAAAAAATCGGCGTCATCGGCGCCGGACAAATGGGCACCGGCATTTCGCATGTGCTGGCGTTGGCGGGCTTTTCGGTCACGCTGGACGATGTGAACAAGGAGGCGCTGGGCAAGGCACTGGACCGCATCGAGAAGAACATGCAGCGCCAGGCCGCCAAGGGCACGATCACGGAAGACCAGATCAAGCCGGCGCTGGCCCGCATCAGGACGACGCAGTCGCTGGAAGACCTCAAGGACCAGGATCTGGTGATTGAGGCGGCGACCGAGGACGAGGTGATCAAGAAGAAGATATTCCAGGATCTCTGCACCCGCATCTCGGACCGCACCATCCTGGCCACCAACACCTCGTCCATTTCGGTGACGCGTCTGGCCTCGGTGACCGACCGGCCGGAGAAATTCATCGGCCTGCATTTCATGAATCCGGTGCCGCTGATGCAGCTGGTCGAGGTGATCCGCGGCATCGCCACCAACGACGCCACCTTCCAGGCGGCGCTGGAGATCGTGCGCAAGGTCGGCAAGACCGCCGCCTATGCCGAGGATTTCCCCGCCTTCATCGTCAACCGCATCCTGCTGCCGATGATCAACGAGGCGGTCTATACGCTCTACGAGGGCGTCGGCAATGTCGACGCCATCGACACCGCCATGCGGCTGGGCGCCAACCATCCGATGGGGCCGCTGCAACTGGCGGATTTCATCGGGCTGGATACCTGCCTGTCGGTGATGCAGGTGCTTTATGAAGGCCTGGCGGATTCCAAATACCGCCCCTGCCCGCTGCTGGTGAAATATGTGGAAGCAGGTTGGCTGGGCAGAAAAACCGGCCGCGGCTTTTACGATTATCGCGGCGAGCACCCGGTTCCGACGCGCTGAACTACTGCAAGCTCTGGAAATAGGCGACCGACGACGGCGAGGCCCACTCCGCCGGGCCTTCGGCGCGCGCCACGACGTTGCCGGCCGGATCGATCAGCAGCGTGGTCGGCATCACCGCCACGATAAAGCTGCGCATGAACACCGTATCGGTATCGACATTGGCGCCGAGGACGGCGACATGATGGTCCCTGAGATAGGCCGCGGCCCGGGCCGGGGTTTCCTTCCGCCCGGTCAGGTCCACCGCCAGCACGGTGACATTGGGCGCCATGGCCTTCAGCCGCGCCAGGGCCGGCAGTTCGGCGACGCAAGGCGCGCACCAGGTCGCCCACATGTTGAGCAGCAGATAGCGGCCCCGATATTGCGCCAGGCTGTGGCGCACGCCCCTGTCGTCGGTGAAGACCAGCGCGGGCGCGGCTTTGGCGGGTTTTTCCGCCTTCAGCGGCCGGGGCATGGCCCCCCCTCCGGCCGAGGAGGCTGCGTGGACAGCAGAGGCCCCGATCCCATATAGAACGGCCAGAAGAATGGCCGGACCGAGCAACAGGTTTTTCAGCCTGGTCATGATGGATGTCCTGAGATGAGCAGCAACAAGATGTGGGGTGGCCGGTTCGCCACCGGCCCGGCCGAAATCATGGCCGAGATTACCCCCTCCATCGATTTCGACAAGCGCCTGGCCAAGGAAGACCTGGCCGGATCGCGGGCCCATGTCCGCATGCTGGGCGCCGAAGGCATCATTTCCAAGGATGACGCCAAGGCGATCCTGGTCGGCCTGGACCAGATCGAGAAGGAAATCGGCGGCGGCGAATTCGTCTTCAAGCGCGAGCTGGAAGACATCCATCTCAACATCGAATCCCGGCTGGCCGAGATCATCGGCCCCTGCGCGGGGCGCCTGCACACCGCGCGCTCGCGCAACGACCAGGTGGTGACCGATCTGCGCCTGTGGGTGCGCGCCGCCTGCGAGAGGGCCGACGTCGCGCTGTTCCAGCTTCAACGGGCGCTGTTCGCGCAGGCCGAGAAGCACGCCGGCGCCATCATGCCCGGCTTCACCCATATGCAGCCGGCGCAGCCGGTGACCTTCGGCCATCACATGATGGCCTATGTCGAGATGTTCGGCCGCGACCGGGGCCGCTTCGAGGATGCGCGCAAGCGGCTGAATGAATCGCCGCTGGGCGCCGCCGCCCTGGCCGGGACCTCCTTTCCCATCGACCGCGACGCCACCGCCCAGGCGCTGGGCTTCCAGCGGCCGATGCGCAATTCGATGGACGCGATCAGCGCCCGCGACTTCGCCCTGGAATATCTGGCGGCGTGCAGCATCTGTGCGCTGCATCTGTCGCGGCTGGCGGGCGAACTGGTGCAATGGTCGACGCCCGCCTTCGGCTTTGTGAAGCTGTCGGACGCCTTCACCACCGGCTCCTCCATCATGCCGCAGAAGCGCAATCCCGACGCCGCCGAACTGATCCGCGGCAAGAGCGGGCGGGTGCTGGGCGATTTTGTCGCCCTGGCCACCGTGGTGAAGGGCCTGGTGCTGACCTATGGCACCGACCTGCAGGAAGACAAGGAGCGGGTCTTCGACGCCGCCGACACGCTGGAACTGTGCCTGGCGGCGATGGCGGCGATGATCGCCGACCTGACGGCGCAGCCGGAAA
>Ga0265313_10000664_pt1 | contig 35435 bp, 20 predicted proteins | sample 4123metaG_FD_203122 | JGI IMG/M metagenome (GOLD analysis project Ga0265313, IMG submission 203122) | Rhizosphere microbial communities from Carex aquatilis grown in University of Washington, Seatle, WA, United States - 4-1-23 metaG | ecosystem: Host-associated > Plants > Roots > Rhizosphere >... | reverse complement strand
CTCACGCCGAGCGCGCCCGCGTCGGAAAGGGAGCCGCGGTTGAAGGCCTGAGCGTTCCGGATGGGGTAGAGGAGATTCGCGTATTCGGCGGCCAACGCCGGCGAGAGCATCCGCCGCCACGACCGGACGAAGTCGTCGGCCGTGAGCGGCTCGCCGTTCGACCAGCGCAGCCCGTCCCGCAGGTGAAATGTCCAGGCCAGGCCGTCGGCCGAGACGTCCCACGCCAGCGCCGCGGCCGGGACGGCCTGGGAGGTCCTCTCGTCGACCGCGGTCAGGCCCTCGAAGAGGGCGAGCAGGATGTTCTGGTCCGTGTACGCCGTGACCACCTGCGGATCCAGGTCCCCGGGCTCCGCGCCGTTGCCTAGGAGGAGCGTCTGGGCCCGCGTGGCCGACTCGACCGGCGTCTGCCTCCGGGCGCAGCTCCCGGCAACGAGGATCACCAGCGCAGCCGCCGCAACCGCGCTCAACTTGGGACGGACCATGCCGCCCTTTCTGCCCAAAGGCCCTGCGACGGCAAGGTCGAACGCCCGTCGCACCTGCACGGTGGGGCTCAAGGGCTTCCCAGATGCCCAGCGTCCCGCGGGCTAGCGCTTGCGCCGGCGGATAGCCGCCCCGATCGCCCAAAGCCCGCCCGCCATGAGGGCCCACGTCGAGGGCTCCGGCACCGGCGTGAAGTCGAGCATCAGGTTGTTCCCGCTCTCGGACACGTAGAATTGCCCGGTCCCGGTCGAGTTCCGGAAGTACGACGACGCGTCCACGTTGAAGAACGTGGGATCGAAGGTGCCGGTGATCGAGGCCGCGGAGACGAGCGTCCACGAGTAGGCCTGGGTCGGGTTGAAGCTCGGCACGGGCGCCGGCTGGTTCGTGGCCGGGTCAAAGGAGTAGAGCTGGATCGTGAACGGCGTCTCGGCGGTCGAGGTGAGGTTGAGCGAGCCTCCCCCCGTGGCCAGGTCGATCGTGCTGTACCCCGTTCCCGGCGCTCCGTTGGCGTCCGATATCGAGAAGTAGCAGATTCCGCCCGGCCCGAAGGTGATCGAGGTCCCCCCTCCGAACGAGAGCTTCCCCGGTGCGGGGGGAACGGGCTCGTTGTTGCCCATTCCCGCGCTGCCCGGGTCGATCACGGAGGTGTTCTGGAAGGTCAGCATCCCCCCGGGCGAGAACGTGCCGTAGCCCCCGAGGCCGCCGCCGTCGTTGAGCGTGAGCGCGTTCGTGAGCGTGACGCCGGTGTTCGTGATGAGCCCGGATCCCCCGTTGATGGTCACCGGGCCGGAGCCCACGGCCTGGTTGCTGCTCGCGATGATGAGGGCCTCGCCATTGAGCGTGGTCCCGCCGCCGTAGGTGTTGCGGCCTCTCAGGTCGAGCATGCCTGTGCCGATGACGGTAAGGCTCCCGTTGCCCCCGGAAATCCTGCCGTAGTACGTTGGATTGTTGTAGCCCTCGCTCAGGTCGATCGTCAGCGCGGTCCCGTCGCCCAGGGAGATCTGGTTGCCCGACTTGGGCGCGTCGCTGGAGATGCCATCGATCATCGCCTCTGCACCGTTGAAATTGAGGGTAGTCTCCGTCATCCGCAGCGAGTCGATCACGGGGCTGCCGTCGAACGTCGCGGTCGAGTTGGATATCGTGAGTCCGTACACCTCGGGATCGGGGCTCGTGAACGACAGCAGGGCGTTCTTCACGCCAACCTCCCCGAAGCCGAGGCCGCGGTCCTTGCCTACCGTGACGGTCGCCCCTCCCGTGTCGATGGTCGTTCCGCCGCTGTAGGTGTTGTCCGACTCGCCCTCGATGTCGACCGGTCCGAATATCCCGAGCGACCCGTAGGTGTCGAAGTGGTTGCTGATCGTGCCGGCCAGCGTGAGCGTGTTCGTGCCGCCCGTGTTGAGCGCGAGGCCGTTGCCGCCGATCTGGATGTTGTTCTGGAGCGTCACCGGCCCGCCGGCGGCACTGGACACGGCCAGCGTCCCCGACCACCCGTTGCCGCCTCCGACGGGCACGATCAGGTCGCCGTAGCCCAGCGAATTGCCGTTGGTGACGTACAGGTAGCCGCTCTGCAGGATCGTGCCTCCGGTGTACGTGTTGTCGCCGGCGAGCGTCACCGAGGAGGCGCTCCTAAGGCCGGTCGTCGGGTCGACGCTCTCAAGTGCGGAGGGGAGGCCGATGACCACCGAATTGGGGATATCGACGCTCTGGTCGGTCAGCTGCGACGAGACCGTGACCTGCCCGCCCTTCACGCCCGCGAACTGGAAACTGTTGTTGAAGTTGGGCGTGATGGCGCCGGTGAAGTTCACCGCGGTTGCCGTGCCGAGGTAGAGGCCCGACCCGCCGAGGGGCATGACGATGTCGCTCGCGATCGTCAGGGGGCCCGTGAACGAATCGAACCCTATGACGCCCGACGACTCCGAGCTGAACCTGTTGACGAAGGACTGGATGTTCTCGTTCACATCCGTGTAGCCGGCGTTGGGCGTGACGCCGATGTAGCCGTCGGCCATGTTGAAGGTGCTGCTCGGAAGGGGCGTGTCAAAGATGAGCGCCGCGCCCGAGACGGAGGTCGCCCCCGTGTAGGAGAGGGCCCCCGACAAGACCAGCGTCAGCGGGGCGTTCCCGGGATTGAGGTACAGGTTGGAATAGGACGCCTCGGCGAGGTCGGGAAGGTCGCTCTGCACGGTCAGCGTCCCGCCCCCCCCGCCAAAGAAGTAGGTGTTCCCGCCGTTCGGCGGGGTGATCACGGCGCCGGGGCCGAGGATGGCCGCCGTCGAGGAGCCGAGGCCGACGAAGGAGCCGTCATGCCGAAAGTTGGAAAGGTCGATCGGGTCGTTGAAGGCCGCGGGGGACCCCGAGGTCGTGTCGAAGCCCAGGGTTCCCTGGAACCACGTGTCGCTGTCGGTCGTTCGAAGATAGCTGAGGAAGGCGGTCACGCCCCCCGTGGTCGCGTACCCGCTGCCGAGGCCCAGGTAGGTTGAGGGTCCCGTCTCGATCCCGTCGACGACGCCGGCGACCTGGGACGGGCCCGGGCCGTCAAGGATCACGGAGATGCCGTTGTTGAGAGCGGCCCCGGTGACGTTGGTGAGGTTGCCCTGGAGGATCGCCAGGGAGTTCCCGTTCATCCCGCCCGAGAGACGGAGCCAGAGGTAATGGGAGCTGGCCGTGAGGTCTCCGGCGAAGGTGACCGTGGAGTTCGAGCCAATGTCGATCGTCAGATCGGGATCCGAGTACCCGACCAGCGTCACGGGGCCGGTGAGCGTGAGATTCGCCGGCGGGCCGCCCATCATCGCGAAGCCGGGGCCGCCGCCAAGGGTGACCGGGTTCCCGGTCGTCGCGTCCCCGATCGTGACGGGATTTGCGAGCGTGATCGGGCTATCGCCCGATGTCGTGAGCGTCGTGCCGTTGCCGAGGACGAGGGGTCCCGTGCCGAGCGGTCCATGGTCCGGCGCGCCGGCGGGCCCCGAGCTGCTCGCACCGACGACAAGGGTTGAGTTGGCCGATGACAGCGTGACGCCTCCCGTGAACGTGCTGTGCCTGGAGTTGAGCGTGAACGTCTCGTAGTTCCCGTTCCCGTCGAGCGTGAGGGCGTAGTCGCCCGAGATCGACCGGTTTGCCGTGATGGAGCCGAACGTCATGCCCATGGCGTTCCAGGTCTGGTTCGCGGAGAGGACCAGGGGCACGTCAAAGGTGATCGAGAAGTAGGAGCCCCAGCCGCCCGACGTCGAGACGCCACCCTCGCCGAGCGTGAGCAAATGGCGCCCCCGAATGACGGCGTGCACGCTGTTGTAGTCCCCGGTGGAAAGAAGGCTGATCCCGTCAAAGTTCGCGGGCGCGTTCAGGTCCAGGTATGAGCCCGAATTGTCCGTGAACTGGAGCGTTTCCGTGCCGTCGTTGAGCGGCAGACTGCCGCCGGCCCAATTGGATCCGACGGTGAGCTTGTCGTTGGGGAATCCGCCTCCCCATTCCACCACCGTCTGCGCGCTCGCCGTTCCGGCGACCAATGTCAGCGCAAGTGCCAACCCCGAAAATCCCTTACTGGACATTCAGGGTGGTCTTGTTCAAATGACTTGCAACGGCAAGTCATACAAAGTGCTGGAACGCATCCATTCCGCCAGTTAATGGCGTTCATAAATTCCCAACGCGGCACGACGCCGCGGGCCACCGTTCTCACCGTCGTCGGCGGCGGATGGCGGCTCCCAAGGCGCAGATCCCGGAGGCCATGAGCATCCACGTGGAAGGCTCAGGCACGGGCGTGAAGTTGAGCATCAGGTCGTTCCCCGACTGCGAGACAAAAAAGCCGCCGGAACCCGTGGAATTCTCGAAACCCGCGGTGTTGAACGTGAAGTCGTTCGCATTGAAACCGGTTATGGATCCGGCGGCCACCAGGGTCCACGAATAGGACAGGGTCGGGTTGAAATTCGCTGCTAGCCCGGGCATGTTCGTTCCCGGGTCATACGAGAACACGCCGATCGTGAAGGGATTGCCCGAAGTCGCCGTGATGTTGAGGGTCTCGCCCGGCATATTGACCGAGCTGTATCCGGCGCCCGCGGCCCCATTCGCGTCGGATATCGCGAAGACGAACCTGCCCGCCTGGCCGAATGTGATCGAGGTCCCGCCTCCGAACGCGAGCAAGCCCGGAACAGGGATGTGATTGCCGCCGCCCCCATTGTCCAGCAGGGCGCTCCCCGGATCCAGGATCGACGTGTTCTGGAAGGTGATGTTCGTGCCCGGCGAGTAGGTGCCGTACCCCGCGAGCGCGCCGCCGTCGATGAGGTTGATCGGGTTCGTCACCGTGACCCCCGTGTTTGTGGCCACCCCGCCGTTGGGGCTGATCGTCACGGGCCCCGTCCCCAGCGCGGAATTGTTGCTGGCGATGACGACGGTGTTCGGGCCGACCGTCGTGCCCCCGGAGTAGGTGTTCGCCCCCCTCAGGTCCAGGCTGCCCGTGCCGTCCGTCCCGGTGTTGATGAGCACCAGTGAGCCCAGCCCGGTTATCGTTCCATGATAGTTGGTCCCATAGTTCCCGTCCTCGGGGTTGTAGGTGTCGATGGTCAGCTGCGTCGTGCTGCCGAGGTTCATCACGTTGCCGGAGCCCGGCGAGTCGTCGAACATGCCGCTGATCAGCGCCGCAGGCCCGTTGAAGTTCAGCGTCGTCTGGTCCATCTGCAGCTCGTTCAGCACCGCGGTGCCCGCGAACGTGGCCGTCGTGCCGTTGAGGTACACTTCGTTGTACCGGAGCGGGTCGAGGACCGGGGTCGCGCTCGTGAAATTGAGCGTGCTGCTTTGGACATTCACCGCGCCCCACCCGAGGCCGGTGTCGCTGCCGATGGTGACGGCCGCCCCCTGGATGAATGTGCCCCCGGTGTAGTTGTTGTCTCCCGTAAGGGTGACCGGCCCGAATATCCCGAGCTGGCCCGCACCCTCGATGTCGGTGATGTCGCCCGTCAGGGTAAGGAGCTGGGAGCCGCCCGTGTTGAGCGCAAGGCCGTTCTCCTGGATGGAGATCGCGTTGGAGAGGGTCACAGGCCCGACGGCAGACGGCGAGACGGCAAGCGTGGCCGCCCATCCGTTGACGTTCAGGTTGCCGGGGACGGCCAGCGGCCCCGTCCCGAGAGAGTTGTCATTGGTGACATAGAGGTACCCGCTGTTGAGGACCGTTCCGCCGCTGTACGAGTTGTTGCCCGATAGCGTCACGGACGAGACAGTCTGAAAGCCGAAGGTCTGGCTGAAGCTCTCCACCGGCGTCTGAAGGCCGACGACCACGCTGTACGGGTTGGTGTTGTCCGACAGAGTCGATGACACCTCGACCTGGCCGCCCTTGACGCCGGAGAACCTCCACTCCCGGTTGTAGGGCGTGATGTTTCCGGAATAGAGCACCGACGTCGCGGTTCCCAGGAAGAGCGCCGATCCGGTCTCCGAGAGATCGATATCGCTCGTCACCATCTGCTGCGACGAGAGCGAGTCGAATCCAACCACGCCGGACGCCCCCGAGGTGAGCTTGTCGATGAAGTTCTGGACGTTCCCGTTAACGTCAGAATAGCCCGACGCCGTCGTCGCCCCGAGATAGCCCGAGTTCAGGTTCCACGGTCCCGACGCGGGTGGCGGCGTGTCGAACACCAGGACGCCTCCGTTGACGCTGGTGCCGCCCGTGTACGACAGCGAGCCGGAGAGGATCAGCGTGAGGGGGCCGTTTCCAGAACCGAGCGAGAGCCCGCGGGCCCCCGAGCCGTCGGAAAGCGGGCTCTGGACGGTCAGGGTCCCGCCGCCCCCGCCGAAGGGATAGAGCGCGCCTGCCGCGCCGCCAGGCGGCGTGATGACCGCGGTCGAGCTCAGGACCGCCTGTGTGGCGGAGCCGAGTCCGGAGAACCCGCCGGACGCGAAGTTCGTTAGGTCGATCGGGTCGTTGAACGTAACCGTGGCGCCCGAGGTCGTGTCAAAGCCCAGCGTCCCCCCGAAGTTTGCGGCGCTTCCGCTCGAATTCATGTAGGCCAGGAACGACGTGACGTCACCCGACGCCGAGTAGCCCCTGCCGACGCCCAGATAGTTGGACGAGGTCGAGCCTATGTCCGAGATCCCTGAGATCTGGGACGGGCTCGCGCCGTCGAGGATCACCGAGACGTTGTCCTCGAGGTCGAGCCGGTCCACATTGGTGATGTTCCCCTGGACGATGACGACGGAGTTGCTGGTCCCCGGGCTCCCGAAGTCCAGGCATACTCCCGAGGTGAAACCGTTCAGGTTGCCGGCGAAGGTGACCGTGGAGTTCGCGCCGGCGTCCAGCTCGATGTCAAGGTCCTCAAGGGTCACGGGCCCGGTGAGCAGCAGGCTGTTCGACAGGGAGCCGAACCGGTTCGTCGACCCGCCGAAGACTATCGAGTTTCCGCTCGTTGAGTCCCCGGCGCTGATCGGGTTGGCAAGCGTGATCTGGCTGGTGGTCGTGGTCGTCAGCGTCGAGCCGTCGCCGAGCGTCAGGGTGCCCGTTCCGACCGGGCCGGAGGTCGGCGCTCCCGCCGGCCCGGTGCTGCTCGCCCCGATGACGAGGGTGGTGTTTGCCGAGCCCGCGCCAGACACGTTGACGCCCCCCGTGAAGGTGCTCGCTCCCGACATGAGCGCGAATGTCTCGGAATACGGGTCCCCCGCGAGCGTGAGACCGAAGGACCCTGAAATGGCGCCCATCGTCGTGATCGCGCCCTGCGTGTTGAAAGTCGAGCTCCAGGTCTGGTTCGCGGCGAGGATGATGGGGCCCTGGATCGTGACGTCGGCGGATCCCGCCGTGTCGCCAGTCGTGGCCGTTATGCCACCGGAACCGATCGTCAGGGCTGAAGCGCCGCCGATGAAGATGGACGCGTCGCTGCCCGAGGACGTCACCAAGGCGCTGATGCCCGCGATGCTGACCGGGGCGACCAGGACCAGTGTGGATTCCGAGTCGGAGGTGAACTGGAGGGTTGCGGTTCCGTCGCTCGGCGGCGTCGCGTCCCCGTACCAGTTCGACGCGATGTTGAACTTGTCGTTGGGGAAGCCTCCGCCCCAGGTGAATACCGTCTGCGCGTGTGCCGCCGTCGACACGGAAAGCACGGCAACGGCAAGGCCCGATGATCTCAGCCAACGCATATGTCCTTCTTGATTCAAATCAGTTGCATCGGCAAGGTCGAATAAGATCCGGCATACAAGCCATTAGAAGCCCTTAAGTTCCAGATCTCTTAAGATAGAGAGGGTTCAGACTCCGCGCGGCCCGCGCACCAGGGCCTCTAGCGGCGCCGGCGGCGGAACGCGGCCCCAAGCGCGAAGACGCCGCTCACCATGAGCGCCCACGTGGACGGCTCTGGCACAGGCGTGAAATTGAGCATGAGATCGTTGCCGGATTGGGACACGAAGAAGGTCCCCGAGGAGGTGGGGTTCGAGAAGAAGTTGGAGCTGTCGAAGGCAAACGCGCCCGCGTTGAAGTTCGTGATCGAGCCGGCTGACAGGAGCGTCCACGAATAGGTCTGGCTGGCGCTGAACGTGTTGGCTGTGCCCACGAGCTGCCCGGTGGAATCCACGCCCACGAGCTGGATCGTGAACTGGTTCAGGGGGGTCGCGGAGACGTTCAGGGCCCCTGCGACATTGATGGTGCTATAGTCGACCCCCGCAGTCCCCGCCGCATTCATGATCGAGAATTGCAGCCCGCCCCCGCCGCCGAAATTTAGCGTGGCATTGGGCCCGAACGAGAGAGTACCGACCACCGGATGGGATGAGTCCCCGGCCCCGAGCGCGCCGCGCCCGCCGGTAAGCCCCGAGCCGTTCTCGAACGTGATCGTCTCGGGCGAGCCCGGCGCGATCGTGCCGTACCCGCCGATGTTGCCGCCGTCTCCAAGGGTTATCTGGTTCGAGACTGTTATCCCGGTGTCCAACCCGAGCACACCGCCGGTGTTCACCGTAACCGGACCGGTGCCGAACGCCGCATTGTTCCCTGCGACGACGAGGGTGTGCGAGCCGATCGTCGTCTGGCCGACGTAGGTGTTGGCGCCCCTGAGGTCCAGCTCGCCCGACGAGGCGGAGGTGACCGACACGTTGCCGTAACCCGTGATCGAGCCGTAGTAGGCCGGGTCGGCGTCCACCTGGATCGTCAGGGTGGTCGTGCTGTCGGCCGGGCCTAGGTTGATGACATTGGTGGAGCCCGGGCTGTCGCTGCTCATGCCGATGATCGTCGGCGTCGAGTTCGCCGCGAAGTTCACCGTCGTCGAACTGAACGTGGGGTCGTTGATGACGGGGCTGCTGGAGTTGAAGTTGAGCGTGCTCCCGTAGGCGGTCACGGCGCCCGTGCCGAGGCCCGTGTTCGTCCCCACGGTGACCGTCGTGTAGTTGATCGTCGTCCCGCCCGAGTAGGTGTTGCATCCCTCGAGGTCCACCGGCCCGTTGATCACCAGCGATGCGGGGCCGGAGTAGTCGCTGATTACACCCAAGAGGCTGAGCATTCCGCTCATGCCGCTCTCATAGGTGCTCCCGAACGCCACCCCGTCGCCGATGGAGATATTGTTGAGGACGGTCTCCGGCGTGCACATCAGTGTCGTGAGCGTCGATCCGCCGCCGAGCGTGAGGCTACCCGTCCCCAGGGGACCCGAGGAGACGTCGCCCGGGCTCCCGGAGCCGCTCGCCCCGACGACGAGTGTCGTGTTGCCGGAGTCGACCGTCACGCCGCCCGAGAAGGTGCTGCATCCCGAAGTCAGGGTCACTGTGTTCGAGCCGGAGCACCCGGGCGGCGCGATCTCAAGGTTTGCGGATCCGTAGATCATTCCCGTCAGCGTCAGCATCTTCCCCATCCCATTCCCAAGCAACGTGACCGTGCCCTCGCCGCAGAGCGTGATGTCGTTGCCGATCGTGTAGCAGCTGCTGTCGATGGTGGTGAAGTTGTTCCCATCGCTGAGCATGAGGGTCCCCGTGCCGAGCGGGCCCTGGGTGACACTGGAGCCCGTTCCACTGCTGCTTGCGCCGACCGCGAGGGTCGTGCTCCCGCCCTCGACACGTACACCTCCGCTGAACGTGCTGCACCCCGAAGTCAGGGCCAAGTAGTTGTTCGAAGTAGCGTAGCCCACCTCAAGCGCGGGCGAGCCGCTGATCATTCCGCTCAGCGTGAGCATGTTGCCGCCGTTGGCGGCGAACACATAGACGGTGCCGGTGCCGCAGAGCGTGAGGTTGTTGCCGATCGTGAAGCAGCCGTTCGCCGTAGTGTCAAAATCGGTGCCGTCTCCTAGCATGAGCGTCCCGGTGCCGAGAGGGCCCTGCGTGACGCTCGAGCCCGTTCCCGTACTGCTGGCCCCGACCTTGATGCTTGTGAATCCCGAATCCACGCGAACGCCCCCACTGAAGGTGCTGTTGGGGGAGGTCAGGACGACGCTGTTGGGTCCCTCCTCACTGCCTGGAGCCACGACTTCTATTGCCGAGCTTCCGGATATTGCCCCGTCCAGCTCGAGCGAGGTGCCGTTGTTCCCGCCGTATCCGCCGAGGAGCGTGACCGTGCCGCCGCCGCAAAAGGTGATGTCGTTGCCGATGGTATACGAGTGCCCGTCTAGGGTGGTGAGGTCGTTGCCGTTGCTCAGCATGAGCATTCCGGTGCCGAGGGGCCCGGAAGTGACAGCGCCGGCAGTCCCCGTGCTGCTTGCCCCGACGACCAGTTCTGTGTTTCCCGAGTCAACCGTCACGCCTCCGCCAAACGTGCTGCCGTCCGAGGTGAGGGTTACGATATTCTGGCCGTCGGTGGCGGCCGCGATGTCGAGCCCGCCTGCCCCGGAAATCGTCCCGTTGAGCTCGAGCATGGAGCCCAAGCTTCCTCCGAGAAGGGTGACATTGCCGCCGCCGCAGAGCGTGATGTCGTTGCCGATCGTGAAGCAGCCGCTTCCGGTCGTCGTGAGATTGGTGCCGCTTGACAACATGAGCGTGCCCGAGCCGAGCGCGCTGTTCGATCCGACGGCGAGCGTCCCGGAGTCAATCGTAGTGCCTCCGGTGTAGGTATTGTTCCCCGACAGGGTCAGGATGCCGTTGCCGTTGCTGAGGACATACCCGGTGCCCGAGAGCGAAACGGTCACGGAGACTGCGTTGGCGGAGCTGTCGATGAACGAGTTCGAAAACGTCAGGACACTCCCCTCGTTGCTCTCCAGAAGGAGCGGGCCCGACCCGCTTGCCACCGTCAGGCTTGTAATGGAGTAGTCGTGGTTGACGTCCGACGTCATCGACACCTCCGAATTGAACGCGAGCTGGTCCGTTCCGTCGAAGAGCGGCGTCCCGACCCAATTCAGCGGATCCGACCAGGTGTTGTCCTCGGAACCGCTCCAAACAATCTGTGCCGATAGCCTTCCGCACGGCAAAATTGCGAAGACGGCAGCGGCGACCGCGCACGCTTTGAACCGGACCATTTGCCTAGCTTGATACAAGCCATTTGCATCCGCAAGGCCATTATTACAGAAACTGCTTCGTTGAATAAGAGATACTAAATATATGCACTATAATATCTTAATCTAATCTGAGCAGAATCGGTCGGATCGACTTCCACACGGTGCCTGCAACGACGGAGGCGCCATATGCGGTGGGGTGGATCCTGTCGGGTTGGTTCAACTCGGGCCGCCCGGCCACCCCTTCCAAGAGGAAAGGGATCAACGTCAGGCCGTCCTTTTCGGCAAGGGCCGGGTAGACCGCGGCAAACGCCTGCTCGTAATCCGGGCCCATGCTTGAGGGCATCCGCATGCCGGCCATCACGATCGGGGTCCCCGGGTATCTCGAGCGGACGCGGTCAACGATGGCCTGGAGGTTTCCCCGAGTGACCTCCGGGGGGATCCCGCGCAACCCGTCGTTCGCTCCGAGTTCCAGGACGAACACGTCCGGCTTGCGCGTGAGGACCCAGTCGACACGCCGCAGCCCCCCCGCGCTCGTCTCCCCGCTGAGGCCCGCGTTGACCACTCGCCACGGCAGGTGCTCCGCATCGATCAGGCGCTGGAGCTGCGCCGGATAGGCCTGGGTGGAGGGGTCCGAAAGCCCGTAGCCCGCGGTCAGGCTGTCGCCAAAGAAGACGATCGTTCGCGCTGCGGGAGCCTGCGCAAGGCACGCGGGCGCGAGGACAAGACACACGACGAGCGCAAGGGCTGCGCGCCCCGTTCGGGGGCCCGTCACGGGTGCTCTGATGCCGTCGTCCATCCTCATCTAGACCCCCATGATTTGATGGTGTCGCGCGGCCTTCGAGAGTTTTCGGTCGGACGGGGGATCCCCGCGAGCGGCGCCTGATCCCGTTTGCGCTCCGCGGGCCGGGCGTGTTTCGTGTCGCCGATGCCTTCAAACGCCATGCTCAGGGTGGATCGGCTGACCAAGACCTACGCGACCGCCGCGGGCCCGCTCACGGTGCTTCACGAGGCGAGCTTCACCCTCGGCGAAGGCGCAAGCCTCGCGATCGTCGGGCCGAGCGGCAGCGGAAAGACGACCCTCCTCGGGCTGTGCGCCGGGCTGGACCGCGCGACGGGCGGCTCGGTCGAACTCGCCGGGGAGTGCCTGGACGCGCTTGACGAGGATTCTCGCGCGAGGGTGCGGAATGCCTCCGTCGGGTTCGTCTTCCAGAACTTCCAGCTCATTCCCACCCTCACGGCTCTCGAGAACGTGCTGGTGCCGCTTGAGCTGCGCGGCGAGGGCGGATGCGAGGGGAAGGGAAGGGCGCTCCTCGAGCGCGTCGGGCTCACGGCCCGCGCCGACCACTACCCGGTCCAGCTCTCCGGAGGCGAGCAACAGCGCGTCGCGCTCGCGCGGGCGTTCATCAACAGCCCGAAGATCCTGTTCTGCGACGAGCCCACGGGGAACCTGGATGGCGACACGGCGGAGTCGATGGTCGAGCTCATCTTCGGCCTCAACCGCGAGCGCGGCACGACCCTCGTGCTGGTGACGCACAACGTTGAGCTTGCCGGCCGCTGCCAGCGGATCCTGCGCCTGAAGAACGGCTCGGTGGCGTCGGACGAACCGACGCGGCCCGCGGCCTGACGCGCCCCATGGGCTTCATCCTCAACATGGCGTGGCGCGATTCCCGCGCCTCCCGGCGCCGTCTCGCCCTGTGCTCGCTCTCGGTTGTCCTCGGGATCGCGGCCCTCGTGTCCATTGGCTCGTTCAGCGCGAACGTGCGGCAGGCGATCGACGCGGAGGCGAAGGGGCTCCTCGGCGCGGACCTCTTTGTGACCTCACCGGCGCCGCTCACCGCGCCCGTCATGGCCTACCTCGGGGCTCTGGGGGGCGAAATCGCGCGCGAGCAGACGTTCTCGTCGATGATGACCTTCCCCGCTTCGGGCCGGCTCCGGCTCGTCCAGGTCCACGCGGTGGAGGGCGCCTTCCCCTTCTACGGGGCCTTCGAGACCGACCCCGCGGGGGTCGCGGGCCTTCTGCGCGACGGCAAGCCGGAGGTGATCCTCGAGCCGACGCTCCTGGCGCAGTTCGGCCTCGCGCCCGGCGACAGCGTGAGGCTTGGCAGGACGACATTTCGGGTGGCGGGCTCGCTCCGGAAGGTGGCGGGGGAGTCCCCGGGCGTCGCGATGATGGCCCCGCGCGCCTACCTCCCGATGAGCGCGCTCGCCGCCACCGGGCTCTCCGGTCCCGAGGCGCTCGCCCGCTTCCGGGCGATGGTCAAGCTGCCCCCGGGCCGCGACGCCGACGCGATCGTGCGCGACATGAAGGACCGGTTCTCGCAGCTGCGCCTCTCGTTCGAGACCGTGGCCGAGCGCAAGCGCAACCTGGGCCAGGCGATCGAGCACCTGGACGGCTTCCTCAGCCTGGTCGGGTTCGTGGCGCTCGTCCTCGGCGGGATCGGCGTGGCGAGCGCGCTCCACGCCTACATCCGAGAAAAGATCACGACGGTGGCCGTCCTGCGCTGCCTCGGCGCGAGCGCGGGCCAGAGCTTCGCCGTCTACCTGGTGCAGGGGTTCGCGCTGGGTGTTGCCGGTGCCTGCGTCGGGGCGGCGCTCGGCGTTGCGGTCCAGACGGCCCTGCCGGCTCTGGTAAAGGGGGTCCTTCCGGTTGACATCGACTTCTTCGTCTCGTGGCCCGCGCTCGCCCGGGGGATGGGCGCGGGGATCGTCATCTGCCTGCTGTTCTCGCTCCTGCCCCTCATTTCCGTGCGCCGGGTCCCGCCGCTCGCCGCCCTGCGCTCCGCGGTCGCCGAGCGAGCGGCCGTGGCGCCCGATCCGTGGCGCGTGGCGATCGCGGTCGCGATCGCGGCCGCGGTGGCGGGTTTCGCCGTGTGGCAGACGGGGGCGCTTACGGTCGGCCTGGGGTTTGCGAGCATGCTCGGCCTCGGGTTCCTCGTCCTCGCCGGGCTTGGCCACGCCGTGTCCTGGACGGCCCGCCGCTTCGTGCCGAAACGGCTGCCCTATGTCCTGCGCCAGGGCGTCGCCAACCTCCACAGGCCCAACAACCGGACGGTCCTCCTGCTGGTCTCGCTCGGACTCGGCACGTTTCTCGTCCTCACGCTCTTCCTTGCCCGCACCACGCTGCTGCGCGAGGTCCAGGGTGCGGACGCGATGGGCCGGCCAAACCTCATCTTCTTTGACATCCAGGACGACCAGATCGGGCCGCTCGAGGCGGCAGCCGCTGCCGCGGGATCCCCGATCGCCGAGCGGGCCCCGATCGTGACCATGAGGATCGCCTCGCTGCGTGGGAAAAGCGTCGAGGAGGCCCTTCGCGAGAAGGGGGCCCACGTGGCCGCTTGGGGGCTCAGACGCGAGTACCGGTCGACCTTCCGGGGGCGGCTCTCGGCGACCGAGAAGGTCGTGCAGGGGGCCTTCACCGGCCGCTTCGATGCTGGCGGGGGCCTCGTCCCGATCTCCGTCGAGGAGGGCCTTGCGCGCGACATGCAGCTTCACCTCGGGGACGAGGTCGACTGGGACGTGCAGGGGCTTCCCGTCCGCACGCGCGTCGGCAGCATCCGCGCCGTGGAGTGGCGCCGGCTCGAGCCCAACTTCTTTGTCGTCTTCCCGGAGGGAGTCCTCGAGGGGGCCCCGAAGACCTACCTCGCGGCGGCGCACGCGGGCTCGCCTGCGGATTCGGCGCGGGTGCAGCGGGCGGTGGTCGACCTGTTCCCGAACGTGACGGCGATCGACCTCTCGCTGGTCGTGCAGACGCTGGACGGGATATTCTCAAAGGTTGCGTTTGCGATTGAGTTCATGGCGCTCTTCACCGTCGCCACGGGGCTCATCGTCCTTGCCGGGGCGATCCTGACGGGCCGCCACCAGAGGATCCGCGAGACGGTGCTCCTTCGCACCCTTGGGGCCACGCGGCGGCAGCTGGCCCTCATCGAGCTGTTTGAATATGCGGTGCTTGGGATTCAGGCGGCCGTTGTCGGCGGGCTGCTCGCGATGGCGGGCAACGGGCTCCTGGCCCGGTACGTGTTCCACGTGCCGGCCGCGATGCCAGCCGGGCAGATTGCCGCCGCGGTCGTCGTGGTCTCCTTGCTCGCGGTCGCAACCGGTTTCATGGCGGGGCGCGGAGTGGCCGATCACCCTCCGCTTGAAGCCCTTAGGCAGGAGACGTGAGCCCGCCGCGGCTTCCCCCGCGCGAATCTGGGATTGCGGGACAACCTGCCCTGAAACTATGGCACCTGGCCGCCCGTCAGGTGTCGTGATTGAGCCGCCCGTGAAGTTCCCCTCCAGGAATTCGAAGCGTGGATTCGCCCGCAATGCGGGAGCGCTGCGCCGCGCCCTTGTGCTTGCCGCCGCCTTTGCGTGCGCGGGCGCCGGGGCGGAGCCCGTCCGCCGAGGGGATGGCCCGAGCGCCCGGGAACTCGCCCAAGGGTACCGCGACGGGCGCGTGCTCGCAAGGCCGAGAGACGTGGCGCTCCCCGCGATCGATCAGGCTGAGCGCGCCGAGGGCCTGAGCCTGCGCGCCCGGTTCTCCCGCTTCGGCAATGTCGCCGTCCTGGGCCTGGCCGCGGGAGACACGGTGCCCGCCGCCGTGGCGAGACTGAGGGCGACGGGCAGGTACGAGTACGTCGAGCCCGACTACATCCGCAGGGCCACGGCCGTCGTTCCCAACGACCCGCAGTTCGCGAAGCAGTGGGCGCTCAACAACACGGGCGCAAGCGGGGGTCTCGCGGGCGCAGACATCAACGCCGAGGCGGCCTGGGGGACGGCGACGGGCGCCCCGGGCATTGTCGTGGGGATCCTTGATTCCGGGGCCCTCACCACGCACCAGGACCTCGCCGCCAACCTGTGGGTCAACCCGTCTCCCGGGACGACCAAGGCCTACAGCGACGGCACCGCCGGATCCGGGTCGATACAGGAGGCCGACGCGCTCAACGGACTCAACGGCGTGGCGCACGCGGGGACGCCCACCGACGACAGCAGCTCGGGCCACGGGACGCACGTCTCGGGCATCGTGGGGGCCGTCGGCAACAACGGCATCGGAGTCTGCGGGGTCGCCTGGAAGGTGCAGCTGATGGAGCTCAGGTTCCTCGGCAGCTCGGGCGAGGGCACGCTCTCCGACGAACTCCCCTGCATCGAGTATGCGATCGCGCACAAGGTCAGCGTCGTCAACGCGAGCTTCGGGCAGACGACCTTCTCGCAGGCCGAGATGGACGCGATCCAGGCCGCCGGAAAGGCCGGCATCATCTTCGTCTGCGGGGCCGGCAACAACGCGGAGAACACCGACCTCACCGGGTTCTTCCCCGCGGCCTACCCGCTTGACAACATCATCAGCGTCGGGGCGACCGACAACCGCGACGGTCCGGCCACCTTCACGAACTACGGTTCGGGCTCGGTCGAGATCTTCGCCCCGGGCGAGAGCATTCTCTCCACCGTCAATTCGGGCACCTCGGCCTACGGGGAGCTGAGCGGCACGTCGATGGCGACGCCCTTCGTCACGGGCGCGGTGGCGCTCCTGCGGGCGCGCTACCCCGCGGACACCTACCGGCAGACGATCAACCGGATCCTGAACGGCGCCGACAGGATCGCCGCGCTTGCGGGCAGGGCCCAGACCGGGGGGCGCCTCGACCTCGCCAACGCGCTCACGACGGCGGCCAACACGCCGCCGAACGCGACCTTTGCGGGCCGCACGGTCCTTGCGGGCCTCGATCCCCAAACCCGCTCCAACAACGCGGACTCGCCCGCGGCCCTCGAGCCGGGCACCCCGCAGATCGCGGGCGCGTCCGGCTCGCACTCGCTCTGGTGGCAGTGGACCGCCCCCGAGGACGCCACGGTGGAGATCGACACGAGCGGGACTTCCGGGGGCGCGTTTCCCGGGGGAAGCACCTACCCGACGCTGCTGGCGGTGTACACGGGCGGCTCCCTGGGCTCGCTCTCGCTGGTGCAAAGCAGCGCCAGCTACGCAATGGAGCCGCTGGAGGGGGGCGGGACGATGCCGTACAGCGAGGTGAGCTTTCACGCCGCCGCCGGGACGACCTACCAGATCAACGTGCAGGGCCAGGGCGGGGCGAGCGGCCAGACGATCCTGGCCATCAACACGACCCCGGACAACGTCTCGCCGGAGGCGCCGCTGGTGCTGAGGGGGCCGAGCGCGTCCCTGCTGGATGCGAACGTGAACGCGACGGGCGGCAATCCCAGGATCCTCGGCAACTCCGGCGGACACTCGCTCTGGTACTCCTGGACGGCGCCCAAGTCCGGCAGGGAGCAGGTGTCGGCCTACAGCTACGACTTCGCGGTCGAGGCCGCCGTCTACGCGGGGACCTCGCCCGGCAGCTCGTCCCTCATCGGCTCCGCGCAGGGCTCGGCTCCTGCGGGCGCGACGACCAAGGTCAGCGAATGTCTCTGCACGTTCACCGCGGCCGCGGGCACCACCTACCTGATCCAGGTCGACGGGGTGAGCTCGGGCGACGTCGGGCAGTTCACGCTCTCGCTCGACGACTCGATGTGGCAGGCGGCGACCGCCGACGCGGTGACCTGCTCGCCGGCGGTCGGGCCCGACGGGACCGTCTACGTCGGCAGCAATGACAACTCCCTGTACGCGTTCGATACGGGCGGGAACCTGAAGTGGAGCCATGCCGCCGGGGGAGCATTCGACACGAGCTCGGCCGCCATCGCTCCGGACGGGACGATCTACGCCGGCAACGCGGACGGCAACGTATACGCGTTCAACCCGGACGGCACGCTGAAGTGGACGTACGCCGTGCCGGCACCGTCCGTCGCCTCGGGACTGAACAACGGGCTCTCCTCATCGCCGGCGCTTGCCTTGGACGGGACCCTCTACCTGCACGACAACGACGCGCTGGTGTACGCGCTCAATCCCGACGGGTCGCTCAAGTGGACCGCCCCGGTCTCCGGCGTCTCTTACGCCGCCCCGACCGTCGCCCCAGACGGGACCCTCTACATCGGCACCGACGGCGGGCTGCTCGTGGCGCTCAACCCGGACGGGACCCCCAAGTGGACATTCTCGACGCCCGTCGAGGGCGAGCAGATCTTCACCGCGGCGGCGATCGACGCCTCGGGAAACCTCTATTTCGGGACGCTGAGCGGGAATTTCTACTCGGTCGACCCGGCGGGCGGCCTGCGGTGGAGCTACGCGGTCGGAAACGGCGTCACCTCGGCGCCGGCGCTCGCGAACGGCGCCGTCTACTTCGGCGGCTACGATGGGAACCTCTACGCGCTCTCGGCGGCGAGCGGCGCGCTCCTCTGGAGGTATCCCTTGGGGACCCAGGTGAGGGCGAGCGCCCCGGCGGTTGATTCTAACGGCGTCGTCTATGTCGGATGCTACGACCACAACCTGTACGCGGTCAGCTCCGGCGGGTCGCTGGTGCGCAGCTACGCGTCGGCCGACTGGATCAGGTCGTCACCCGTCATCTCGGGGACGGCGCTCTATTTTGGCAGCAATGACCACAAGGTTTACGCGTTTGACATCGGGGCGGGGCCGGCGGCGTCCGACTGGCCGATGTACCAGGCCGGCGAACGAAGGCTCGGCCGGGCTGCGTCCACGGCGCTTGCCATCACCGCACAGCCGCTGCCGCAGACGGTCGCGCCCGGTGGGGCGTTCACGCTCTCGGTGGGCGCCACCGGGCCGGGCGCCCTCACCTACCAGTGGATCCTGAACGGGTCGCCGATCCCGGGGGCCACGGGCTCGACGTACGCGGTCGCCTCCGCGGCGGCCTCGGATGCCGGCAGCTACACGGTTACCGTCACCGGCGCCACGGGCAGCGTCACCAGCACCCCGGCCGTGATCGACGTCGCCGCGGCGAGCCCGGCGGCCGCACGGCTGGTCAATATCTCGACGCGAGCCCTGGTGGGGACCGGCGGGAACATCGTGATCCCCGGCTTCGTGATCGGCGGCGGCGGCACCGAGACGCTCCTGATCCGCGCCGACGGGCCCGCGCTGGCCGCGTTTGGCGTCTCGGGCGTCCTTGCCGAGCCGAGCCTCACGGTGACCGCCCAGTCGACGGGCGCCACGCTGGCCACGAACACCGGCTGGGGCGCGAACTCAAACGCGGCCCAGATTGCGAGCCTCGCGTCCCAGGTGGGCGCCTTCGCCCTTGCGAGCGGCAGCGCGGACAGCGCCGTGCTGGTCAGCCTGCCGCCGGGCGCCTACACGGTGCAGGTCTCGGGGGTCGGCAACACGACCGGCGTGGCGCTGGCCGAGATCTACGAGGTTTCCCACACCGGGACGGCGCGGCTCGTGAACATCGCGACGCGGGCCCAGGTGGGGACAGGCGGGAACATCCTTATCCCCGGCATCGTGATCGGGGGCACGGGTGGCGAGACGCTGCTCATCCGGGCCGACGGCCCGAGCCTCGCGGCCTTCGGGGTTTCCGGGGCGCTTGCCCAGCCGAGCCTCTCGCTGACGGCCCAGTCGAACGGACGCATGTTTGACGCCAACACGGGCTGGGGCACGAACACGACCCCGACCCCGGAGCAGATTGCGAGCGTCGCGGCGTCGGTCGGGGCGTTCGCTTTTGTCCCGGGCAGCGCCGACTGCGCCCTCGTCGTCAATTTACAGCCGGGCGCCTACACGATGCAGATCACCGGGGTGGACGGCACCACGGGCGTCGCCCTGGCTGAGGTCTACGAGCTTCCGTGACCTAAAGGCGCGGGGCCGCATCCCCTACTGGTTTGCGGGCGCGTAGGAGGTCTCGAGGTCCACCATGAGGCGCTCCTGCTCGGGCAGGGTCATCGCCGCGGGATCGAGGCCAGGCTGCCCGCCCGCGAGCACCCTCGAGGTGATCGAGGCGCGCGCCGCGGCGTTCCGGCACCTGCCGAACTGGGCATAGTAGTCCCGCGGGTCGACCGTGAAGCGGGCTTCCCGTCCCGCGCCCAGCCGGACCACGGCCCCCGTAGGAAGGCGGATGGCCAGCATCCTCGAGGCGTCCGGCGCGTCGGTTGACGCGACCCTGGCCTCGACCCGCCCGTCCCTGCGGGCGAGCTCGATGCCGAGGTGCCAGTCGCGGAAGCGGAACCGGTCGATCCGGGCGTGGTTCATCCCCGGGGGCAGGCTGGGTGCCAATCCGAGGTCGGCGCCCTCGGGCTCCAGGTCAACGCCGAGGAACAGGAGGATCACCGAGGTCACAAAGTCGCCGTGGGACCACACGATCAGCGGCTTGTCGGGCACGCCCTTCCGGTCCCAGAACTCCGGGAGGTAGAAGTTGCGGGCCTCCATGTCGACGCTGCGCTTGTTCACGATCCCGGAGAGCAGGTACCGCCACGCGAGGTCGGTCCTGCCGAGAAGCCACTCGTCCTGCGCGGCCCACGCCGTGTTGATGGGCCACGTGTCGAGCTCACCCGCCGGGGCGTGCGGGCTCGAGGGGTTCGGCCCGAAGCGGAAGATGGAGTGGTCGGGGTTCTCCAGGTCCCTCATGATCTGGGCGTGGGTCGAGGCGAACCGGGGGTCGTCCACGGAGAGGACGGCCTGGTTCCTCCCGAAGACCTCAAGCCGGGGGATGATGAGCATCCCCGAGTCCACCCGGTCGTCGCGAAGGGGCCCGTTGCGGCTCTCGGCCTTCGGGTACTCGGGGTCGGCGAACGACTGGCCCGCGGGCCCGGCCATCGGGATCAAGCGGCCTTTCCCGGCGTCGTAGGCAAGCTCGGAGAACCGGGCCCTAAGGCGGTCCGCCGCCTCGTTCCACCTGCGGGCCTCGGCCTCGTGACCGAGTTTCGCGGCGATCTTTGCCGCGGCCCTGAGCCCGCTGTGGACCTCGGCGTTGGGCCACGTCGAGGGGGCTGGGATGAAGCAGATCCATTCCTCGGCGAGGTTGAGCATCCCCTCCCGTTCAACCCTCCCACGGTAGTAGTCCGCGTAGTAGCTCACGTACGGCCAGACGGTCTCGAGGAAGGCCCGGCCGTCGGGCCTGAGCAGCGAATAGAACCACATCCCGGTGATGCCGATCGCCGGCTGCTGGGCCTCCCGCTCGCCGCCGACCGAGAAGTCGCGCTGGGCGTTCCAGAAGGCGAAGTAGCGCCCGACCGCGTCGTAATCCCCCGCGAGCGAGAGGCCGATCATCGTGTAGGTGCCGTCCCGCAGCCAGGAGTCCCGGTAGAAGAACAGGTCGGCCATGACGTCCCCCGACGCGAACTGATGGGACTCGATGGCGTCGACCGAGCATTCGAACAGGCGGTCGAGCTTCGGGTCGTCGGACTCGAGAGATATCCGGCCCGCGGCGGCCGCAGCATCGTCCTGAGCGTAGCCGCCGAGGTGGTTCGACCAGTCCCTCACAAACGACCCGGGCACCGGGTGGGCGAGCGCCGACTCCGTGGCGTCGACGCAGAGCACCACCTCCCGCGCGGAGTCGATCTCCTTGGTAAATCCGCCCGCGTCCACCGCGACCGTCCGGCCCAACGGGAGGGTCGCCAGGTCCAGCACGGGCCCCGCAGTCGTCGTCAGCACGGGGTTCTCGCCCCTCCAGAGGGTCGTGAACTCCTCGAGGCCGCTGGCGTCCTCGCTGCGGAAGCGCCGGGTGAACTGCGGGTACTTGAACCGGGCGGTGAGCCGCAGGTCGACCGGTGCCGCGAAGGCGTACCGCACGAAGATGGGCGCCAGGCCCTGGTCGCTTCTCGAGGTGATCTCGATCGAGACGAGGCCGTTGTCGGACCTGAGGCGGATGAAGCCGGGGCGGGTGCCGGCGTGGTGGTAGCTGAGCGAGCGAAGGTCCTGCCAGCCGCTCTCGCCGCGCACCTGGCCGAAGATCGACGCCTCCAGGAAGAGCGGCACATGGCGCATGCGCGCCGCATCCATCCCCGACCAGATCTCCTTGAGCTCGCCGTCGGCCCCCGCGCGCAGGAGCATGGTCGGCCCGGTGACATATCGGTCCGTGATCTCGAAGTCCGGGACCTTGTCGACCGCGCGAAGCGGGCTTGCCAGGAGGGCGATTCCCGAGGCGACGAGCAGGCTCCGTGTGGTCATGGGTGGGGGGTGGGCCGGGCCGGCCGCGCTAGCGGGCCCCGTAGAAGGCGGGGCCATGGCCCTCGCCCCAGTCGAGCCCGCGGCCGCGAACCAGCGCCCGCTGCAGGAAGGCATGGGCGAGCCTGACCGAATCCGCAAGGCCGGCGCCCCGCCCGAGCCAGCACGCGATCGCGGCGGAGAGCACGCAGCCGGTGCCGTGGGTGTTGACGGTGGCGATGCGCGCGCACTCATACCACACGGCGCTCCCGCCGGGCAGCGCGAGGCAGTCGCGGCAGAACCTGCCGAATCCGTGGCCCCCCTTCACGAGGAAGGGCCGCCCGCAGTCCGCGGCGAGGCGCACGGCCGCGGCCTTGGCCTGCGCGTGCGTGCGGATCTGCAGGCCGGTGAGGGCGGAGGCCTCGTCCCAGTTCGGGGTGACGAGCGAGGCGAGGGGCACGAGAGCCGTCCGGAGCGCCCGGACCCCCGCGTCCGACAGGAAGCGGGTGCCGCTTGAGGACGAGAGGACCGGGTCGATGACGAGCGGCACGGGCGGGAAGCGCCGGAGCGCCGCCGCGACCGCGCGGACCGCGCCCGGCCCGGGCAGGAGCCCCGTCTTCACCGCGGCGACGGCGAAGCCGCCCATCGCGGACTCGACCTGGGCGCGAATCAGCGTGTCGGGCACCGGCTTCCAGGCGAGGATGCGCCGCGTGTCCTGCGCCGTGACGGCGGTGACCGCGGTGAGCGCGTGGCCGCCCATCGCGCGGATCGTGCGCTGGTCCGACTGGATTCCCGCGCCCCCGCCGCTGTCGGAGCCGGCAATCGTCAGGACACAGAAGGGGGCGTTCATCGCATCCAGGCCGCGATCCCGCCGCGCAGGCTCAGGGCCGACCGGAAGCCGTGGCGCTCGCGCAGGATCCGGATGCCGCGAAGGCTCCTGACCCCGCCGGCGCAGTACACGACCGTCGGGACCGAGGGATCAAGCGGGGCCAGGTCCGACGCGGAGCTCGTCTCCAGGCGCCCGAGGGGCAGGTGAGCCGAGGGCTCGATCGACGCCAGCGCGCGCTCCCACGCCTCGCGCACGTCGAGAAGCTGGAGCGGCGCGCCCCCGCTCATCAGGCGCCTGAGCTCGTCGCTCCCGATCTCGTCGGGGCCGGCGGGCGCCTCGCAGACCTCGCCGTAGCCCTCCGGGGGGAGCTCCGTGACCGCGCGGGCCTTCGGGTCGGCCTTGAGGCCCACGATCGTCGAGGCCATGGTGAGCGCGTTGAGGACGAGGAGCCTGCCCGCGAGGGGCTCGCCGACCCCCGAGAGGACCTTGATCGCCTCGCACGCCTGCGCGGCCCCGATGAGCCCGGTCACCGCCCCGAGGACGCCGGCCTCGGCGCAGTTGGGCACGGCTCGCGGCTCGGGCGGCTCGGGGAAGAGGCAGCGGTACGTCGGGCCGCCCCTCCAGTTGAACACGCTCACGTGCCCCTCGAACCCCTGGATCGCCCCGTAGACAAAGGGCCGGCCGGCGATCACGCAGGCGTCGTTGACCAGGTAGCGGGTGGGGAAGTTGTCCGAGCCGTCGACGACCAGGTCGCACGAGCGCACGAGGTCGAGCGCGTTCGAGCGCTCGAAGCGCACCGGGTGCGCGTCGATCCGGACGAGCGGGTTGAGCGCCCGCAGCCTGCGGGCGGCGGTCTCCGCCTTGTTCGCGCCCCGGTCGCCGCTCACGTAGAGAACCTGGCGCTGGAGGTTCGAGGTGTCGACCGAGTCCGGGTCGACGATCACGATCCGCCCGACGCCCGCGGCGGCCAGGTAGAGGAGGGCGGGGCAGCCGAGGCCGCCCGCGCCGATCATGAGCACGGTGCCCGCCTTGAGGCGTTCCTGGGCGGCGAGGCCGAAGCCCTGGAGCGACAGGTGCCGCTGGTAGCGGGCGACCTCCTCTTGGGTGAGCGTCATGACGCCAGCGCCTGCGCGGCCGCCCGGCGGGCGCCGCCGCGCCCGGCGAACCCGTCGTAGGTCGAGTCCCAGTCCTTCCACACGGGCTCATAGCCCTGCGTGCGCAGGAACGCCGCCACCTCGGCGGGGCTCCGGTTGTCGTCGATTGCGAACTGCTCGAGCGAGTCGGGCGCGCTCGCGTAGCCGCCCGGGTTCGTGCGCGATCCCGCGCTCATCGAAGTGAACCCAAGGCGCAGCGCCTGGTTGCGGAACGCCTCGCTTTCCCGCGTCGAGAGCGAGAGCTCGGTCTCCGGGGAGAGCAGCCGGAACGCGCACGCGGCCTGGACCAGGTCGCGCTCGCCAAAGGGGGTCACGGGGATCTCCTCGCCCTCGTGGGGCCTCAGGCGCGGGAACGAGATCGACGTGCGGGTGCGCCAGTGGACCGTCTCGACGTGGCGCAGGTGGAGCCCGGTGAACCAGGCGTCCGCCCGCCAGTCGGAGAGGCCGAAGAGGGCCCCGAGCCCGATCTTCTTCATCCCCGCCCGGCCCACGCGGTCCGGGGTCTCGAGGCGCCAGGCCATGTCCGCCTTGGGGCCGCTCAGGTGGTGCCTCGCGTACGCGCCGGCGTCGTAGGTCTCCTGGTAGACCAGGACGGCGCTCAGGCCCTCGAGGGCGAGGGCGCCGTAGTCCTCCTCGGGGAGCGGCTGGACCTCGATCCAGAGCCCCGAGAAGTGGGGGCGGAGCAGCCGGAGCGAGCCGGCCAGGTAGTCGCGCCCGACTCGGCCCGTCTCGCCCGTCACGAGGAGCACGCTGTCGAAGCCGTGCCCGCGGAGCACGCGGGCCTCCGCGAGGATCTCGGCGTCCGTGAGCACCTTCCTGCGGATCTTGTTGTGCGCGCTGAAGCCGCAGTACGTGCAGACGTTGGCGCACACGTTGGACAGGTAGAGCGGCGCGTACAGGCGCATCGTCGGGCCGAACCGCTCAAGGGTGTACTGGTGGCTGGCCTGGGCCATGTCCTCCAGGTAGGGGGACGCGGCGGGGGAGAGGAGCGCCTGCAGGTCCTCGAGATCGACCGAACCCCGCGGCCTGCCGAGCGCCCGGCGCACGTCCGCGGGCGTCTTTGACGCGATCCTGCGGGAGACCGCCCTAAAGTCGTGCCGGCGCCAGACGTCGGCGAAGGTCACGGCGCACCCCCCCCCAGGAAGGACGTGAGGGGCGAGGTCGCGCTGGCGCGGGACCCCTCCCGGGCGGCCTCGCGGCCGGAGAGGCCGGCCTCGCGCGCGGCGCGTCCGGCCTCGACGCCGAGGCGGAACGCCTCGGCCATCGCCACCGGGTCGCCCGCCGCGGCGATCGCCGTGTTCACGAGCACCGCGTCGGCCCCCATCTCAAGCGCGGCGGCCGCGTGGGAGGGCGCGCCCAGGCCCGCGTCGACGACCACCGGCACGCGGCTCTGGGCGATGATGATCTCAAGGAAGGCCCGCGACTCGAGGCCGAGCGCGCTGCCGATCGGGGAGCCGAGCGGCATCACCGCGGCCGCGCCCGCCTCCTCGAGGCGCTTGCAGAGGACCGGGTCCGCGTGGACATACGGCAGCACGATGAAGCCGCGCTTCACAAGGAGCCCCGTCGCCTCGAGCGTCTCGATCGGGTCGGGCATCAGGTACTTCGGGTCGGGGTGGATCTCGAGCTTGAGCCAGTTGGTTTCGAGCGCCTCGCGGGCGAGCTCGGCCGCCAGGACCGCCTCGCGCGCGGAGCGCGTGCCCGAGGTGTTGGGGAGGAGGCGGTAGCGCGAGGGGTCGAGGTGGCCGAGGATGTCGTCGGGCTCGCCGCCGGTGCGGACGCGGCCGAGGGCCACCGTGACCAGCTGGGTGCCGGAGGCCTCGAGGCTCCTGCGCATGATCTCTCCGGAGCTGAACTTCCCGGTTCCGACGAAGAGCCGGGAGGCGAACTCGACTCCGGCGATGACTAGGGGGCTTGGGCTCATGAAAGGGGCGCCGGGTCGGGCTGCGGCCTGCGCTGCGCGGGCCACGCGGCGAGAAGCGCGCGGAGGTGCTCCTCGGGCCGCCCGGGGCGGTGGAGGGCGGACGAGACGGCGACGCCCGCGGCGCCAGCCCGGAAAAGGGCGGGAAGGTCCCCCGGGCCGACCCCGCCGATCACCCAGGCCGGGATCGGCCCCAAGTCCCCGATGAGGGCGCGGACGCCCGCTAGCCCGAGGACGGGCGCCAGGTTCCCCTTCGTCGGCGTGAAGCGCAGCGGGCCGACCCCCGCATAGTCCAGGCATCCGGACGCGACGGCGCGGCGGGCGTCCTCGGCCGAGTTCACCGTGCCGCCGAGGATCCGGTCCGGTCCGAGGAGCCTGCGCGCCTCGGCCCAGTCCCCGTCCTGCCGGCCCAGGTGGACGCCGTCGGCCCCGCACGCGATCGCGACGGCGACGCTGTCGTTCACGATGAGGACGGCCCCGTGCCGGCGGCAGACGGCGGCCGCCGCGCGGGCTTGGGCAAGCCAGTCGGCCTGCGGGGCGCCCTTCACCCGCAGCTGGATCCAGCGCGCCCCGGCCGCGCACAGGCGCGCGGCCTGCTCGGCGTGCGGGACGCCCAGGCCGTCCTGGGTCAGGCACATGACCGGAAAGCGCCTCTCGGGGTCAAGCGGCATGCCGCGCGGCCTCCAGTTTCGCCGCCGCGTCCCGGATCCCGGCGTAGGCGGCCACCGGGTCCCGCTCCCGCCAGACGGCGCCCAGCACCGCGGCGCCGTCGAACCCGAGGTCCTTGCAGCGTGCGAGCCGGGCCGCCGAGACCCCTCCGATCGCGAGGACGCGGGCCCCGGACTCGAGCTTCTTCCTGGCGAGGAGGGCCTTGAGCCCCTCCCAGGGGAAATCGGGCGCAGGGCGGTAGCCCGGCTTCGAGATGGACGGGAACACCGGCCCGAAGAGGATGGCCCGGTAGGCCGGCAAATGCCTGCGCAGCGAGGCCAGGTCGTGGCAGGAGCGGCTGAACCCCGCCCGGGAGGGGTGGTCCGTCCGGTCCCTGTCATGGTGGCCGCCGAGGCCGAGGCCCGCGGCGATCTCGGGGTGACCGTGGAGGATGAGCCTCTTGCGCCACCCCTGCGGAAGGCGCCGGAGCCACGACTCGATCTCGGCGCCCGTCCAGCTGGGCTTGCGGACGTGATAGAGCTCAAGGCCCGAAGCCAACAGGCCGTCGATCGCCGCCGCCTCGCGGGGGTCCTCCGATTCCGGGGAGATGACGACGATGCGCATGGGGACCGGGCGTGCCGCGTTCAGCCGCCCTGCGTGGCCCGGATCACCAGGACCCGGTCCCCCTGCGCGAGCGCCCGCGAAGCCCACGCGGCCCGCGGAACCACCTCGCCGTTGACGGCGGCGGCGATGCCCTTTCGCTCCGCCAGCCCGTCCAGGGAGAGGAGCCCCTGGAGCGTCGCGGGCGCCGCCACCAGGTGCGGCCGCTCGTTGAGCGTGATCCCGATCGTCTCGGCGGTCGCGTTCATTTGGGCGCGGGCACGTAGAGCTCCCCGCCCGTCTCGAGGAACTCCTCGGACTTGGCCCTCATCCCCGCCTCGAGCGCGGCCTCGGTCGTCAGGCCCTGCTCCTCGGCGTAGCGGCGCACGTCGTCCGTGATCTTCATCGAGCAGAACTGCGGCCCGCACATCGAGCAGAAGTGAGCCGTCTTCGCGCTCTCCTGGGGCAGGGTGGCGTCGTGGTACTCCCGGGCCTTCTCGGGGTCGAGCGAGAGGTTGAACTGGTCCTCCCAGCGGAACTCGAAGCGGGCCTTCGAGAGCGCGTTGTCGCGGTACTGCGCCGCCGGGTGCCCCTTCGCGAGGTCCGCGGCGTGGGCGGCGATCTTGTAGGCGATGACGCCGGCCCTGACGTCGTCCCGGTCGGGGAGGCCGAGGTGCTCCTTGGGCGTCACGTAGCAGAGCATCGCCGTCCCGTGCCAGCCGATCATCGCCGCGCCGATCGCGCTCGTGATGTGGTCGTAGCCCGGGGCGATGTCGGTCGTGAGGGGCCCGAGCGTGTAGAACGGCGCCTCCTTGCACCAGTCGAGCTGCTTCTCCATGTTCTCGGCGATCAGGTGCATCGGGACGTGTCCGGGACCCTCGCACATCACCTGGACGCCGAGCTCCCAGGCCCGGACCGTGAGTTCGCCCTGGGTCTTGAGCTCCGCGAACTGGGCCTCGTCGTTCGCGTCGGCGATCGAGCCCGGCCGCAGGCCGTCGCCGATCGAGAAGGAGACGTCGTAGGCGGCCATGATCTCGCAGATGTCGTCCCAGCGCGTGTACAGGAAGTTCTCCTGGTGGTGGGACAGGCACCACTTGGCCATGATCGAGCCCCCGCGGCTCACGATGCCCGTCATGCGCCGCGCGGTGGACGGGATCGCCCGCAGCCGCACGCCCGCGTGGATCGTGAAGTAGTCGACGCCCTGCTCGGCCTGCTCGACCAGCGTGTCGCGGAAGATCTCCCAGGTCAGGTCCTCGGGCCGGCCTCCTGCCTTCTCGAGCGCCTGGTAGATCGGCACGGTCCCCACGGGCACCGGGCAGTTGCGCAGGATCCACTCCCGGGTCTGGTGGATGTTCCTGCCGGTGGACAGGTCCATCAGCGTGTCGCCGCCCCACTTCACTGACCAGCGCATCTTCTCGACCTCCTCGTCGATGGACGAGGCGACCGCGGAATTGCCGATGTTCGTGTTGATCTTCACCAGGAAGTTCCGGCCGATCACCATCGGCTCGAGCTCGGGATGGTTGATGTTCGCCGGGATGATCGCGCGCCCGCGGGCGACCTCGTCCCTGACGAACTCGGGCGTGATCGCCCTCGGGATCGAGGCGCCGAGGCTCTGGCCGGGGTGCTGGCGCCAGAGGGAGTTGCGCGGGCCGGCGGCCGTGAGCTCCATCAGGTCGGCCGCGCGCTGCAGCTTCGAATTCTCGCGGATCGCGACAAACTCCATCTCCGGGGTCACGATCCCCCTGCGGGCGTAGGCGAGCTGGGACACCCGCGACCCCTGCCTCGCCCGCAGGATCCGGCGCGAGCTCCTGTCGAAGAACTTGATCGGGTTGCGCCGGCCCTCGGCCTCGGCCAGCTGCCGGTGGGCCTCCGAGAGGTAGCCGTCGTCGATGGGGCGCACCGTGCGGCCCTCGACCTCCTCCACGTCGCCGCGCTCCCGGATCCATCCGGCGCGCAGCGCCGGCAGCCCGAGGCCCGGGTCCCCCGGGAACGCGGGATCCCCCCAGGGGCCCGAGGTGTCGTAGACGCGCACGGGCTCGTTCGGCACCTCGGTGCCGTTCGGCAGGCGGGTGGGGGAGAGCACGATCTCGCGCATGGGGACCCGCAGGTCGACGCGCGAGCCGGCGAGGTAGACGCGGCGGGATGCGGGGAAGAGCCGGTGCCCGGCGAGGGGGACGTCGTTCGATTGGGACATGGGAGGGATGGATGTTGGCTGCGGCCCGCCGCGCGGGTCGGGTCACAGATCCCTCCGCTTGCCGCGGACGGCCCTGTTTTCCCTACGGCGCGGTGAGACGCATCAGGTTCGAAGGATTTGGCAGCGGAGGTTGCCGCCATCTCAGCCCGGGACCCCGGGCTCTCCTAAACGAGGATGCGCAGAACGTAAGCGGGTGCCCGGGCTTATCAACTGGAATTGTCAGATTCGGCGCGGGGCCTGAAACCTCGCCCACGGGCTCCTCCAGACAAACGAGGCGATGTTCGTGGACTCGGGCGGCGGTTTCCCGCCCCGGGGCCCGGAGCCTCCCGGGTCGGACGGGCGGGAATGTGCTCCGGGTCGAAGCGATGTTCTTGATCTGCGGGGCCCTCGGGGTTGTTTCTCGGGTATGACAACCCGTACCCTGGGCCCCGTTCTCGTTGCAACGCTCGCGCTTCTTGTGCCGCAGCTCCGGTCCGCCCCGGAGCTCTCCGGGGTCGTGGAGGCCCGGATCGCCGCGGACTACCCCTCGCTTGAAAGCCTGTACCGGGACCTGCACGCCCATCCCGAGCTCTCGCTCATGGAGGAGAAGACCTCGGCCAAGGTGGCCGCGGAGCTGCGCGCAGCCGGCTTCGAGGTCACCGAGAAGTTCGGCGGGACGGGTGTTGTCGGCGTGCTCCGCAACGGTCCGGGCCCCACGCTCCTCATCCGCACCGACATGGACGCCCTGCCCGTGAAGGAGGAGACGGGGCTTGCCTACGCGAGCACGGTGCGCGCCCTGAACCTGTCCGGGACCGAGGTGCCCGTGATGCACGCCTGCGGCCACGACGTCCACATGACGGTTCTCGTGGGCACGGCCCGCATGCTCTCCGGGTTCAAGGACACGTGGAGCGGCACCGTGGTCCTCGTCGGCCAGCCCGCCGAGGAAATGATCGTCGGAGCCCGCAACCTGCTGGCGGCTGGCCTCTACCGCAAGTTCCCAAGACCGGACTTCGCCATCGGGCTCCACGACGAGCCGCTGCTAGCGGCCGGGTCGGTCGGCTTCTCCGAGGGGAACTTCAGCTCCAACGCGGACTCGGTCGACATCACGGTGCGCGGCATCGGGGGCCACGGGGCGATGCCCGAGAACACGAAGGACCCGATCGTCCTCGCCTCGCAGATCGTGCTCGCCCTCCAGACGATCGTCAGCCGCGAGATCCACCCTGGCGAGCGCGCGGTGGTCACGGTTGGGACCATCCACGGCGGGACCAAGAACAACATCATTCCGGACAGCGTGAAGCTCCAGCTTACGCTGCGCTCCTACTCGGACGACGTCCGCGCGCACCTGGTCGCCTCGATCCGGCGCATCTGCCGCGGCGAGGCGATGGCGGCGGGAATCCCCGAGGACCTCATGCCGGTCGTCACGGTCGTCGGCTCCTCGGCCGATTCCATCTACAACGACCCGGCGCTCACGCGGCGCGTGCGTGCCGCCGTGACCGGCTGGCTTGGGGCGGACCACGTGGCGACGGTCGAGCCGCTCATGGCGAGCGAGGATTTCAGCCAGTACGGCCGCACGGTGGAGAAGGTGCCGATCTGCTTCTTCGAACTCGGGGCGACGGCCCCCGACAGGCTCGCGGAGAGCCGGCGCACGGGCGTGCCGCTTCCCTCCCTGCACTCGAGCAAGTTCGCGCCGGTGCCGGAACCCACGATAAAGACGGGGGTTGAGGCGATGACCGCGGCGGCCCTCGACCTGCTGGCGAGGAAGTGAGCGGCCTCGCGGCGCGCCTCACGATCCGGAGAGCAGATCCTCGCGGAGCTTCTCGAGTTCGTCCAGCCGGGGCTCGATTCGCTTGCGCAGGGCACGGCGGTTGATGAGCCATACGAGCCAGAAGACGAGGGCGAAGAAGGCGACGAAACCCAGGAGGACGGCGGGTCTGTGGAGGGGGTTCCACGACGGCACCCGATGAAGGATCGCGGCGACCTGAATCGCAATCGCCCCCGCGCAGGGGGCGAGATACCAGGCCCACACGGTTCGCACCAGGCGCCCCTGGTGGCGCAGCTCGGCGATGTCGGCCTCGACCTTGGCGAGTAGGGGAGCGTCGGCGCCAAGCCGCAGCCGGCGGGCGCGAAAACGCTCGCGGGCAAAGAACCCGCAAAGGCCGAGGATCAGCGCGATCGCGAACGCCATCGGCCAGCCGGCCGCCTTCAGCTGCCACCAGAAGAAGACGTACGCGCCGACAACGGCGAGGCCGGCGCCGGCCTCGGTAAGGTCGCGCACAAGGCTGGCGCCATGCATTTTTCGGCTCTTGGCTTCAAAGGTTGCCCTGAGCGTTGGCAGGTCGGCATCGATGCCGACCGGCAGTTCCTGCCGCTTCCAGGCGGCCTCATAGTCACTCCAGTTCATCGGCGGCTCCTTTCATCATTTCGGCGAGGCGCTTTCGCGCACGGGTCAGCGCAACGCCCACGTGGTTCTCGGTGAGTCCGGTGACCTCGGCGATCTCGCGGTAGGCGAGCCCGTCGAGCATTAGCAGCACCAGCACGCGGTCGAACCGGGGCATGCCCTGGATCGCCTGGTAGAGCTGGTCCAGCAGGTCCCTCTGGCCGGCCGCCTCCGCGGGCGAGGCTCCACGGGCCGGCAGCCGGCCCAGGTCCGCCCCCGGCTCCACCAGGCGCTCGCGGCGGGCCGTGCCCCTTCGCCAGGTCAGCGCCGTGTTGAGGCAGACCCGGTAGATCCAGGTCGAGGGCTTTGCCTGGCCCCGGTAGGAGGGAAGCGACATCCAGATCTGGAGCATGAGATCCTGCTGCAGGTCCGCGGCGTCGGCCGGCGAGCCGGTGAACGAGCGCGCCACCTTGACCAGGATCCCGCGGTGCTCCTCCACCCATGAGGTGAAGACCGATTCCGATGGGGGTGGGGGGCTCATCCTCTGGATTAGTCGCCGGGGCGGGGAGAATCCTTACACTATTCCCGGGAAATGCCGCACGAATCGCGCGCGGCAGGCGACCCGGCATCCAATTTTCGCTTGTCACGCGGTTCGCGGGCGGAACTCTCAGGCGGGATGGCATCCGGCTATACCGAGGCCAGTATAAAGACCCTCTCATCGACCGAGCACATACGGCTTCGCCCGGGCATGTACATCGGCCGGCTGGGGAGCGGCGCCCACGCCGAGGACGGGATCTACGTGCTGCTCAAGGAGACGATAGACAATTCCGTCGACGAGTTCACGATGGGCGCCGGCAGGAGGATCGACATCGAGCTCGAGGAGCGCCGCGCGAGGGTGCGCGACTACGGCCGCGGGATCCCGCTCGGGAAGCTCCTGGAGTGCGTCTCGGTCATCAACACGGGCGCCAAGTACGACAGCGAGACCTTCAAGAAGGCGGTGGGCCTGAACGGCGTGGGCCAGAAGGCCGTGAACGCCCTTTCGGTTGAGTACCGGGCGCAGGCGTTCCGGGACGGTGAGGTGAAGGTGGTCGAGTTCGCCAAGGGCAAGCTGAAGAAGGACCACCGGGTGGCGAAGACCGCCGAGCGCAACGGGACCTCGATCGAGTTCGCGCCGGACGCCGAGCTCTTCGGCGCCAACCTGCGGTTCAGGGCCGAGTTCGTGGAGGACATGCTCTGGAACTACGCGTTCCTGAACCGCGGCTTGACGCTCAACCTGAACGGCAAGCCCTTCAAGTCGGAGAACGGCCTGAGGGACCTGCTGGAGAAGAACCTGATCGGCGAGCCGCTGTACCCGATCATCCACCTGGAGGGCGACGACATCGAGATCGCGGTCACGCACGGCTCCCACTACGGCGAGGAGTACTTCTCGTTTGTGAACGGGCAGCACACGACGATGGGGGGCACGCACCTGCAGGCCTTCCGCGAGGCCTTCGTCGACACGATCCGCAACTTCTACAAGCGCGACCTCGACGCGGCCGACATCCGCCAGTCGGTCGTGGCGGCGATCTCGGTGCGGGTCATGGAGCCCATCTTCGAGTCGCAGACCAAGACGAAGCTGGGCTCCAGCGTCATCGGGCCGGACGGGCCCACGCTCAAGGAGTTCGTCGGCAAGTTCGTCCAGCAGACGCTCGACGTCTACCTCCACAAGAACCCGGAGACCGCCGACGCGCTCCTGAAGCGGATCCAGGAGAGCGAGCACGAGCGCAAGGAGCTGGCCGGGATACGCAACCTGGCGCGCGAACGGGCCAAGAAGGCCTCGCTCCACAACCGGAAGCTGCGCGACTGCCGGCTGCACCTGGGTGACAAGGACGCCCGCTCCGAGGACAGCGCGATCTTCGTCGTCGAGGGCGACTCGGCCGCGGGTTCCCTCACGGCGTGCCGCGACGTCCAGACCCAGGCCGTCTTTGCGCTGAAGGGCAAGCCCCTCAACACGTACGGCCTGTCGAAGAAGGTCATCTACGAGAACGAGGAGTTCCACCTCCTGCAGTCCGCCCTCAACATCGAGGACGGGCTCGACGGGCTCCGGTACGGGAAGGTCGTCATCGCGACCGACGCCGACGTGGACGGCATGCACATCCGGCTGCTCCTCATCTCCTTCTTCCTGCAGTTCTTCCCCGAGCTGATCGCCCACGGCCACCTCTTCATCCTGGAGACGCCGCTCTTCCGCGTGCGCAACAAGAGGGAGACCCACTACTGCTACACCGAGGCCGAGAAGCAGGCCGCGGTGGGGAAGCTCGGCGCCGCCGCGGAGATCACCCGCTTCAAGGGTCTGGGCGAGATCTCGGCCGGCGAGTTCAAGGCGTTCATCGGGGACGACATCCGCCTGGAGCCGCTGTCGCTCGCCCACGTCCACAACAGCGACCTGCTGCTCTCGTTCTTCATGGGCAAGAACTCGCCGGAGCGGCAGGACTTCATCATCGAGAACCTTCGGGTCGAGAAGGACGTCGTCCAGGCCTAGGGCACCCACCAGCATGGCAAAGGAGACCAAGATCCCCGGATCGAAGAGGGGCGCCGAGGCGCCGCTTGAGCGCAGCTACCGGGACTGGTTCCTGGACTATGCGAGCTATGTCATCCTGGACCGCGCCGTCCCCCACATCGAGGACGGGCTCAAGCCCGTGCTGCGCCGCGTCCTGCACACCCTGTGGGAGATGGACGACGGCCGTTTCCACAAGGTGGCGAACGTCGTCGGGGCCACCATGCGGTTCCATCCCCACGGCGACGCGTCGATCGGCGCGGCGCTGGTCGGCATGGGCCAGCGGGGCTGGCTCGTCGAGCCGCAGGGCAACTACGGCAACGTGCTCACGGGCGACGAGGCGGCCGCGCCGCGCTACATCGAGGCCCGCCTGACCCCCTTCGCGCGCGAGGTCCTCTTCAACCCGAAGACGACGCAGTGGCAGCTGAGCTACGACGGGCGCAACCGGGAGCCGGTGACGCTGCCGGCGAAGTTCCCGATCGTGCTCCTCGAGGGGGCCGAGGGGATCGCCGTCGGCCTGTCGACCAAGATCCTTCCGCACAACTTCAACGATCTCTGCCGCGCGGCCATCAACCACCTGCAGGGAAAGACGTTCAGGATCTACCCCGACTTCCCCACGGGGGGCATCGCCGACTTCTCCGAGTACAACGATGGCGAGCGCGGCGGGAAGGTGAAGATCCGGGCGAGGATCGAGCAGCGCAGCAAGGTGCTCCTCGCGATCACGGAGCTCCCGTATGCGACGACGACCGAGTCGGTCATCGAGTCGATCCTGGCCGCGAACGCCAAGGGCAAGATCAAGGTGAAGCGGGTGGACGACAACACCGCCGACCAGGTCGAGATCCTCGTGCACCTGCCGCAGGGCGCGGAGCCGGAGAAGGTGATCCAGCAGCTGTACGTCTTCACGGGCTGCCAGGTGGCGATCTCCCCGTCGGCCTGCGTGATCGAGGACGACAAGCCGGTCTTCCTCGGCGTGCGGGAGATCCTCAGGCGCAGCGTCAACCGGACGGTCGAGCTCCTCAGGCGGGAACTCCAGATCCGCCAGGGCGAGCTCGAGCAGCAGTGGCACTGGGACTCGCTCGAGCGCATCTTCATCGAGGAGCGCATCTACCGCAGGATCGAGAAGTCGAAGACCTGGGAGAGCGTGCTCGGCGAGATCCGGGAGGGCCTTAAACCCTTTGTGAGGCGCCTGCGCCGGGAGATCGTCGACGACGACATCGCCCGGCTGACCGAGATCCGGATCAAGCGGATCTCGGCCTACAACCGGTTCGAGGCCGACGAGAAGCTGAAGAAGATCGAGGAGGACATGAAGGGCGTGAAGCACGACCTGAAGCACCTGACGGCGCACGCGACGCGGTGGTTCGAGATGCTCCAGGAGAAGTACGGCAAGGGCGTCAAGAGGCGCACGGAGTACGACGAGATC
>Ga0265313_10000662_pt1 | contig 35458 bp, 22 predicted proteins | sample 4123metaG_FD_203122 | JGI IMG/M metagenome (GOLD analysis project Ga0265313, IMG submission 203122) | Rhizosphere microbial communities from Carex aquatilis grown in University of Washington, Seatle, WA, United States - 4-1-23 metaG | ecosystem: Host-associated > Plants > Roots > Rhizosphere >... | reverse complement strand
AAATAAGTCGGGATGCCCCATCGCAGTTGGATTCGCGGAACTATTGACGATCGTTCTCCTCGCAGCTCCGATCGGGTGCCAGAAGCACTCTGCCAGCCCGGGCGCCCCCGCTGCTAGCACCGCGCAGGCCCCTAACCCCACTCAGGCCGGGAGCGCCGCGCAGTCCACTAACTCCACTCAGGCCACTAGCTCCACTCAGGCCACGAGCACCGCTTCCGTGACGGATGGGGCCCCCCTTGCCGGTGAACTGGTCCCCGTGATCGCGAGCCCCGCCAACGCTCGCGCCGACAGCGCGCCATCGAATTCGGCGAGTCGCTTCCAGGGCGCCAGTTTTCGTTCGCAGGCCCGCGGCACCCAGAGCCTGCCGAACCTGGTGGGCGCGCTCAGCGAAGCGAAGTCGTTGTGCGAAGCTCAAGCGACAGCGGCAAAGCAGGTTACAAAGCCACGCATTGGGCGACTCATACGGCTCGAAGAAGGGGAGAAACTTTATGAGCATGCCAGGACCACGGCCGATCGTTGCATCGACTTTCTTGAGACGGCCCTGCTGCGCGACGTCAATGCCGCCGACACGCAGCAGATTAACGACCTGTTGACGGAAACGCGCGCCAAGACCGCGAAATTCGTCGAGTGGGCGAGCGATATCCAGGATCCGCGCGCCAGGCCAGGCGTGCCAAGCCCGTTCGATGAAGCAGGGCAACTCGTCGACGACTGGCTGCGAGCCATCGGCGAACAGGGTACGCAATCGAAAGCAACGTTGCGCCAAGGTCTTGAACAGTGCCGGCTGCAGAGATGGAAGGATCTATAAGCCGCCAGCGATCCCTGCCTAAGGCCTGTGGCATGAACGAACCGTGAGCCCGATCTTACAGCCGCTCGCGAATTCGCCCGTACAAGCCGTCGGCGAACTGAATCATGTAACCGAAATCGCAGCCGCACTGCACCCATTGCACGCCCTGCCGCGCGGCCTGCAAAGCGTGTTCCTCATCCGGTGCCATGCCGATCCCCACATAGCGGCCGGCGGCGCGCGCTTTGGTGGCAATCGTGCCGACCGCTCCAACCACGGTTGGGTGATGGACCTGGCCGAGCATGCCCATCGATCCGGAAAGGTCGTAGGGGCCGATCACGATCGAGTCAAAGCCCGGCACAGCCAGGATCGCGTCGAGTTCGCGAAACGCTTCCGCTGTCTCGATCTGGATTGCGACGAACACGCGAGCGTTAGCTTCGGCGACATACTCGGCGGCATTGCGGCGACCGTAATCCGCCGCCCGGCGCGGGCCGAAACCTCGCGTTCCTTGCGGTGGATAGCGGCAGGCCGATACGACTTTCCTTACCTCCTCGGCCGAATGGATTTGCGGTACGATCACCGCCTCGGCCCCCGTGTCGAGCACCCGTTTGATCCAGGCCACGTCGGACGAGGGAACCCGCACGAGCGCCGGCGTTCCACCCGCGCGGGCCGCGATCAGGTGCGCCGAGAGCGATTCCAGGCTGGTCGGATTGTGCTCAAGATCGATCCAGACGAAATCGACACTGGGCGCGAGCGCCTCGGTAACAGCCGGATCGCTCAAAGTAATCGCTGGGCCAAGACACAGCCGGCCGGAATCGAGCCGCTCGCGGAATCGGTCGATGTGGTTCATAGGGACGGGATCGTTTAACACAAATGGGAACCTTTTTTAAAGGGGGATGGGGAGAAGATAGGGGGATGAAGGCAGAGGGATGAAGGGTTTTCTTTTACGTGCTCCTCGATAGCTCGCTTTCAGTGAAGATCCGCGTCAGATTTCCAGCATGCTTGCAGGCGGTCCATCCAGCGCTGCACTTGGATGGCGTCGGCATAGGTTGCGCCCAAAGGTACGCTCTGCAATCCTCGCACCACGCGGCAAAACGTCCGCAGCTCGGCCGCCATCATTCCTGATGGGCCGCTTGGGTCGGCCCGAATTTCAAGGGCCATCGGCCAATTGGCCCGCTCGTCCCAGACTTCGATCGGGCGAGGGTTCGAGCGCGTGCGCGCGGCCCAACCCTGGCCGAAGACTTCCATCAAGTCATAGCCGTTGCCGGGCATCCCTTCAGGCGTCAGAAACGAGGCTGCGAACGAGGCCAATAGGCCGTTCGACCAGCACAATTGGGCCAACACCAGGTCGCAAGCGCCGCTGCGCGTTCGATGGATCTGCGAGCTGAAACCGATCGGCTCAGCCCTTTTGACCAGGGCCAGCGCGGCATACAAGTCGTGCACCATCGTCAGGTGCATTGGGTTTTCGCCGGGGAATTTCGCCACATTCGCCGTGGGCCGGTGGCGCGCACAAGAGATGTGAGTGATCGGCCCTCGCCGCCCGGCTTCGTCGGCCAGCGCCAGAAACTCGCTGTTGAAGAGCACGATGTGCCCCAGCATCAAATTGCGCGAATCCGATTTGACGAGTGGCGCCAGACTCTCAGCATCGGCCAGGTTGTCGGCGACCGGTTTTTCAAGCAACACGGTCTTACCGGCGGCCAACAGCGTTTTGGTGATCGACACGTGCGACGACGTCGAGCTCGCCACAACCCACGCCTCGGCTTCCGACCGGGCGATCGCTGCCTCCAGATCGAGCCAGCCCGCAACGCCGGGCAAGCGCTCTCGCACGGCATCGAGGCTGGCCTGCCGTCGCGCCACGAGCGCAACCAGGTTCGCCTCGGTTAGCCCCGCCAGGGTCAAGGCGTGCTGGCGGCCAAAGTGCCCTAAGCCCACGACGCCAATTCTGACCGGTTCGAAGCCTTCGATGCTCACTTTATTCCCCTTATAGTCCAGCCAGGTATTGCAAGACTTCGTCGATCGGGACCACGTCGGCGAATCGGGCCTGGAGATCGAACAAAGTCCAGACGTGTGCCGCCGCGCAGCGGTCGCCGACGCACTCCCGGACGATGATCGGCCGGAATCGGTAGCTCTTCGCATCGACCGAAGTTGCGTGAATGCAGGCGCTGGTGCTGCAACCTGTGATCAGTACCGTGTCGACGTGCTGCTGAATCAAATACGCCGCGAGGTGGGTCCCAAAGAAAGCGCTGGCGTTCTCCTTCAAGATCGTCAGATCCTCGGGATGGGGAGCCACCCGGTCGTCGATCTGGCAGGCGCGCTCGTCCCATGGGCGAAATCCTTGTGCAAGGTCCGCAGCCGACTTGAACGGTTGGTCGCCGCTATTCGGCCGAAAGGGACTGCTCGTGTAGATGATGGGAATTTTGGCCGTGCGGGCCGCGATCAACAATTTGCCCGTCTTTTCGACCGGTTGATCGAGCCGTCGACTGCCGCCCGCATAGGCGTCGTCGGTCCAGCCAAAGGCGAAGTCGACGACCACCACGGCCGGTCGCCGGCCGAACCCAAAGCGCGCCTGGAAAATGCCCCGTTCCTTGTAATAGGCATCCACCGAAGCGATTGCTTCTTTGAGCAACTCGAGGGCTTGTTCATCGGAAAGGTTCATCGTGGGTCTCGCCTATGCGGGGATGGAACAGGGAGTGTAGTCTTCCTGTCGGCGATGGAACAGGCTGCCGCTCCCGTTTACCGCCTTCACCTGCACGGCGGGTTGTTCGAGCAGGCGAGCTTGTAACGTTGGATGCCGGCGCCGCGCGAAAGCTTCACCACCAGGGGCGATCCGCACTTGGCGCAGAACTCGCCGGTGGCCGTTTGCTCACCCCGTTCTTCGCCCGCTTGGCAGGCCGCGCAAAGACTGGCATTGGGAAACACCTCCAGCCGCTCCGCCGGGATCAATGATCCGCACTCTTCACAGCGCCGCGCCGCCGGCCAATCGGCCTCGTCGTCGTCGGCCGGTCTCGCGGTCAGGCCAACGGCAGCACAGTGGGGACAGGACTGTTGCGGCGCGAGCACCAAGGCCAGTTCGCGCAATTCGTCGGGCGTCGCTTCGCTGTGGCTGCGCAATCGGCCGCTCGCGCGCAACCACTGGGCCACGCCCGCCATGTCATGGGAAACACACCACGCGCACGCCGAACAACGTAGCTCAATCCGCCAACGGTCTCGTCCCATATTTGCCCAATCGAACCCAATGCTGGGGAGCGCGACTGACAGTCAATTGGAACTCTCACGCGTTTCGCTACGGAGGCGTATGGCCCCTTTCAAACCTGCCCCACGTTACTCCGTGAGCACCTCGAGGCGGCTCCAGTAGGTGGGCACCGGTCGCCCGGGCGGACCGAATCGCTCGATCTCGAGCGCGACGCCGAACTTCTGCCCGGCAAACTGTGTGAGATCAACGACCAGATCGCTCCATCCATCCTTGGTCGTCGAGGCATCGACCGCGGTATTGGCAAGCACCTGACCATTGGCCTTGACCACCAGCCGGCCATCGTACCCCGCCTCGTGCGCGAGCGATACGAACAGCCGCGTCTTGCGGCCCCAGGAAACGTCGACGACACTCGTCAAGCGGCACGGCTGCTCGGCGGCCGGTGGCGCGGTCCGTAGCACCGCGTTGCGCCCTTGGTGCTCTTCGATCAGCGCCAGCGCGGAATCGCCCATTTCGCCCGGCGCGAAGCCGGGCGCGAAGGCTTCGACGATCCGCCGCGCAAGCGCCGGATCGCGTGTTTCGCTGGGCAAGAAACGTCGCAAGCGCAAGAGCCGTGTTGCGGCCCGTTCCGCCGCGAGCTCGCGGTCGATCCATTGAAAATCGTCGAGCGAACGCGCCAGATAAATGTGGTCGAAGTGCGCCTCCTCGCCGTCGGGCACCACCAGCGAAATTCCGGTCAGGTCGAAGCCGCCGAAATCGGCGTACAGGTCGCGCGTGACCACCTGCCACGAATCGTCCAGCGGCTGCTCGTAGACTCGCAGTGCCGCGCCCAGGCTGGCCGGGCCGGCGCCGGCATCGTAGCGAAAGCTGCCGCGGCCCTCGGGCATTTCGACGATCGGCGCCTCATCGGCCGGCCGTGGGTCGGGGCCAAATCGGCCGTCATGCGCCAACTGAACGCAAACACGCCCACCGCCCCGTTTCCGCCAGGCGAACCGCAGGTAGCGATACTCGCCTGGCCGCGGCTGGTAGCGCACCGGCAGCCGCAAGCCGGGGTAACTGGCGTTTGACCGCTCGCCCGGTGTGAGTCGAACGCTGCCGGTGCCGGAAAATCGGTCGTCGTGCACCAGCTTCGCCTGGCTGTCGCCTTGCGGGAGGGCGGCGAGAAAACGCGGCTCGTCTTCGAACCAGCGATAAATCCTCGGCGGACGGGCAACCAGCCCCAGCCCGCGCCAGTCGATCCACGACCGTTCATCGCTCGCCGTCGGCAGCAGGTCAATCGCCAATTCACGGCCGCGCTCGGCGTGCAAGTAAACTACCAGCGGATCAGGCTCGATGGTGGCGCTGGCGCGCACAGGTACTTCGAAGCGGCCGGCCGAGCGTCCGTTGAGTCGGACCTCGATCTGCGCCGGAGTGGTTCCGTCGGCGGCGCGTTCGACGGCGATCACCAGGCAATCCTGGCCCGGCGCTACTTCCAGCCGCCGCGAAAGGGTCACAAGCGGCGTCGGCCGCATGCAGAGCCGAAAGCTAAAGCTCCCCTGCTCATCGGCTTGCCATAGGTTGGTCCAACCCATGGCGGGGTCGTCGATGCCGGTCACTTGCCAACCCCGCCATGCCACCAGGTTCGACGGCAAGCGACGGCGGATTTCAGCCAAGAGCGCAATAGGATCGAGCAGCAGCCTTGGCTCGAGCCAGTCGAACGTGTCGCGAATATCGAGCGGGTCGGCGCCCGCCGGCCGGTCGAGCTCGAGAGCGTCAGCCACCAGGATCAGCCTCGCGGGTCCATTAATCGTCAAGAGGCCACTGTCGCAGACCTTGGCGGAACCGACTAACGCCGGGCTTTCGTAGAGCAAACTCGTCCCACTGTCTGGAACCACCGGCGCGGGCGCCGGCGATGACACGGGCGCCGTGAGGATACGAGCCCGCGCGCAACCGCCACGGCCTGCCAACTGGTCCAGACCAATCCGCGTGCTGAAACCGCGCGCACAGGCAGGCAGCGCGAATTCAAGCTCGTGATGCGCGTGTACGCCAAAGCCCCAAGCGTAATCTGTCCCTCCAGACGCGAGCGGCCCGCCTTCAACGTTGCGGTCGATCCGGCCGGCACGCGCCGGCGCCAGGCTCGGCCTCTGCCGGCTGCCCAGTGGATTCAGCCAGGTAAGGGGCAATTCATGCGGGGCGAAGAATTGCCGCAGGCGGATCGAATGATATCGCAGGTAAAAGGGGTCGAGACTCCAACCCGGTTGTACGACGTGCAGCCATTCGTTCGGGCCGGTTGAAGGCGCGGCGCCCATCGAGCGCGCCTGAAACCTTTCGTGGGAAGTTGTCGCCACGAGTCCTCCGCTCGTTTCCATCCGAACCAGGCGTCCTGTGCCGCTTGGGCAAAGGACTGCGAGTTGAGCGAAGTACGATTCCCAGGGGTCGCTCGCCGGCAGGTGCAGCTCGGCAATCTGCGTCAGTGGTACGTCGTTCGCGCCGTCGTCGACCAACAACCGCACCACTCCCTGACCCCACCGCATTGAGCGAAAACTAAGCTTGCGGCCATCGAGGTAGAAGAGTGTGCCGGGCTGGTATCGGTCATTCGCGCGTCGCCGCCAAACCACTCGTTGCACGTGTTCGGCGAGCACTCGCACGGGTTCCTGCGCCGGACCGTCCGGCAGACCCACGGTCACGGTTGGTTCGATCAACAGATGAGGCGCCAACGCTCGGCCCGGCGTTTCGCCGCCGCGCCGATAACCTACCAGGCGTCCCGGCAAGCGATCGCCGCCGACCAATTCGACGTAGGCATCGGGCGTATCAGCCGGAGGAATCGAATTGTCGCGAAGCCAGCGAACCGGATTAGTGGCATCGAAAAGTGCGCGGCCCGTCAGCGTCGGTTGCGATGGTTCGGATCCCCAGCCGAGCAGTTCGTCGCCGTCGGTGCGCGTGCCGTCGTTCCAGGCGGCCGTGAAACGATCTTCAGCGGACAGCGGTGCCGCAAGAGGTGCGGCGAGACCCCCAGCGGCGAGACATGCGAGCAGAATCCGCACCTGGTGTCTCATGGGGTCCGTCTGCCGAGGGTCGGGTGGTTGGCTGGCTCTCGTTCCTTAGGAAGGCTGGCCCCATTGTAAGCAATGGCGGGCGTCATGCACAGCTTTTTGGGCGGCAATATATATGTTTAGCCGGGGCATCGCTAAGGCGCTGCCACCGGCCACCGCTTATTCGCCGCATGATTGCGATCAAATCCCTAAATCAGCCTTTACCGCGGCGAAGGCCTCAATCGCCATCTGCAAATCGTCGCGCGAGTGCGCCGCTGAGACTTGAACGCGTATCCGCGCTTTCCCCTGCGGAACGACCGGGTAAGAGAAGCCGATGACGTAGACGCCGCGTTCGAGCATCCGCTCGGCCATCCGGGCTGCGAGCGCCGCATCACCGAGCATGATCGGTACGATGGGGTGCTCGCCCGCCACGATGTTGAAGCCGCGCCGGGACATTCCGGCGCGAAAGAACCGGGTGTTGTCGTGCAGCTTTTCGCCGAGCGCCGTCGAGCGGGTCAAGAGGTCGACCGCCGCCAGCGACGCGCCGACGATTGGCGGCGGCAAAGTATTGGAAAACAGGTAGGGTCGCGAACGCTGTCTGAGGAACTGGACGATTTCAGACCGGCCGCTGGTGTAGCCCCCGCTGCCGCCCCCCAGGGCCTTGCCCAAGGTGCCCGTGATCACGTCGATGCGGCCCATCACGCCGTGGTGTTCGTGCGTGCCGCGTCCCCGTCGACCCATGACGCCCACGGCGTGCGAATCGTCGACCATCACCAAAGCGTTGTATTTGTCGGCCAGATCGCAGAGCGTCGGCAAGTTCGCCAGCGTGCCGTCCATCGAAAAGACCCCGTCGGTGGCGATCATGCGGAAGCGAACGGTTTGGGCTTCCCGCAACCGTTCCTCCAGGTCGGCCATGTCGTTATTGCGGTAGCGCAGCCTTTGGGCCTTTGAGAGCCGAACCCCGTCGATGATTGAGGCGTGGTTCAGCTCGTCCGAGATCACCGCATCCTCGGCACCCAGCAGCGTCTCGAACAGCCCGCCGTTAGCGTCGAAGCAGGAGGAATAAAGGATCGTGTCGTCGGTGCCGAGGAACTCGGACAGCTTGCGTTCCAAATCTTTGTGTGGCTGTTGCGTTCCGCAGATGAAACGGACCGAGGCCAGGCCGTAACCCCAACGATCAAGCGCCTGGTGGGCGGCCGCGATCACCTCGGTGTGATCGGCCAGGCCGAGGTAATTGTTCGCGCACATGTTGAGGACATCCTCGCGGCCCGCGGCGCCGACATGGGCGCTTTGCGGTGTCGAGAGCACACGCTCGCCCTTGAACGTGCCCGCCGCGCGGATTTCGTCGAGCTGCTTGCTCAGGTGTTGCTGAAAGGCGGAATCCATGGCCTACCCTTCGTTCCAAGTCAGAATCACCTTGCCCGACTGGCCCGAAAGCATTGCGTCGAAGCCCTGCTGGAACTCGGAAGCGGGGAAGTGATGTGTGATGATCGGGCTGATGTCGAGCCCAGTCTGCAGCATGACAGTCATCTTGTACCAGGTTTCATACATCTCGCGACCGTAAATACCGCGGATCGTGAGCATGTTGAACACGACCGTGGTCCAGTCGATGGCCGTTTCCGAAGTCGGAATGCCCAGCATCGCGATCTTGCCCCCGTGGCACATGTTGGCCAGCATGTCGCGGAAGGCGGCGCTGTTGCCCGACATCTCGAGCCCGACGTCGAACCCCTCCTTCATGCCCAGCTTCATCTGGGCGTCGGCGATCGTGCCGTTTCGGACGTCGCACGCGAGCGTGACGCCCATCTTACGTGCCAGGTCCAGGCGATAAGGGTTGACATCGGTGATCACCACGTGGCGCGCGCCGGCGTGGCGGACCACCGCGGCGGCCATGATGCCGATCGGCCCGGCGCCGGTGATCAGCACGTCCTCGCCCAGCACGTCGAACGAAAGCGCCGTATGGACCACATTACCGAAAGGATCGAAGATCGACTGCACGTCGCGCGGGATCGCCGGGTCGTGGACCCAGACATTGGTCATCGGCAGCGCCAGGTACTCGGCGAACGCGCCCGGCCGGTTGACGCCGACCCCCTTGGTGTCTTTGCAGAGGTGGCGGCGGCCCGCCAGGCAGTTGCGGCAGTGGCCGCATACGACGTGCCCTTCACCACTGACGATGTCGCCCGGATGAAAGTCCTTGACGTTCGAGCCAACCTCGACGATGCGGCCCACGAACTCGTGCCCCACGACCATCGGCACGGGGATCGTTCGGCGAGCCCAAGCATCCCATTGGTAAATATGGACGTCGGTGCCACAGATGCCGGTGCGGAGCACCTGAATCAGCACATCGTTGATGCCGAATTCGGGGACGGGCACTTCATCCAGCCACAAGCCCGGTTCGGCCCGTTGCTTGACCAAGGCGCGCATCGTTTTCATTGGCATCCTTTCGAACGCTTGCGATCGGACCAGTTTAGCGTTCTATCGCTGTAACTCCTAGGGGGCGGGAGGGAGAGTGGCGGAGTGGTCGCGACGGTTGACTCAATCGGCACTTGGGACAAGAATCCGATACCCGCAAGTTTTTTCCGAAGGAGTCGGAGCTTTGATACGGTCCTACCCCCTAACGCGTCTCCCATGCCAGCGATCTTCGAATTCCCGCACATCGTGACCGCCGACGAGATCGACGCATTGGGGCACGCCAACAACCTCCGTTACTTGAGCTGGATGCAGGCCGCGGCGTTGGCCCACTCTGCGGCGCAAGGATGGCCTGCGGAGTCGTACCAGCGGTTGGGGCTGGGTTGGGTGGTGCGTTCGCACGAGATCACCTACGAGCGGCCGGCGTTCGAGGGCGATGCGATCGTCGTGCGCACCTGGGTGGCCGGATTCAAGCGCGCGAGCTCTGTGCGGCGCTACGACATGATTCGTTCCAACGACGGCAAGCGGCTGGCGACGGCGGCCACGTGTTGGGCGTTCGTCAACTATGCCACCGGAATGCCCGCCCGCGTGCCGCCGGAAATCATCCAATCGTTCGTATTGGTGGAGCTTTCCTGACCGTTATGGGTGGCCCACCAATCGGCGTTTTTTCTCACAGCAATGGAAAATCGTTGACATCCGTGCGGCAAGTGTGTTATTGGTAGAGTTGTGGGTTGGCCCCGAGGCCAACGTCCGATCTGAAACCTCGGATACGGAGTGCTGCCATGCAAGATCCACCTGGTTTGGTTCTTTGAGGAGCGGCCCTCTGGGCTGTTCCTCGCACGGCTTTGTTGTTTTGGTTCCGTCACATTCTCCTTTGTTTTTGAACGACCTGCCTTGCCATCGTGCAAGGCAGGTTTTTTTTGGTCAACCTGTCACGAGCACGCGCCCGCGAACGACCGCCAATAGATCGGCTTCGTGGTCTCGCAACTCTTCGAGCACACGGGCGATTTCCGCCTCGAACCGTTCCTGGCTGATCAGCCCCTCGTCGTAATCGAGCAAGAACCTGCGGACGGCGTCGTCCAAGTCGTCGCCGGTCACGCAATCGTCGAGTTGACCGGAAAGCGCGGCAGTCGCGGCGGCGACGACAGGCCAGGCGGCGCCGCCCGACACGTTTGTCATCACGTCGACATCGATATCAATGATCGAGCGGTCGATCCGCCGACGGAACAGCGTGTATGCTTGCATCACTTGCATGCGGCATTCTCCTTGATTTCGCTCACTGTTGAATAGTCCAGCCCCGCTGACATTCTATGACGGAAGCATGTTAGAGGTCGGTTAGAGTTTCGTGCGATTTGTCGTTGTGGCCGCCGGAAATTGCCCGCGGTAAAGAGAATCCAGAATGGCCGCGCTGAGAACTCACGTCACGCTAACCGATTCCACGCGCAGTGCGCCTAGACTTGCAACGATGAGACGGAGCTCCATTTTCCATTCACCCCATGCGAGAGACGAATGCAAACCAAGGTCGATCTACACGTACACAGCAAGTACTCCGACCGCCCCAGCGAATGGATTCTACGGCGGATCGGAGCACCGGAAAGCTTCGTGGAACCGCTCGACATCTACACCACGGCGCGCGAGCGCGGAATGCGGTTCGTGACGGTCTCGGACCACAACCGCATCGACGGCGCGCTCGACATCGCCCACCTGCCCGGCACGTTCATCTCGTCGGAGATCACGACCTACTTTCCTGAGGACGGCTGCAAGATCCATTGCCTCGTGAGCGGCATCAGCGAGGCCCAGTTCCGCGACATCCAGCAAATCCGCGACAACATCTACGACTTCCAGAGCTATCTCCGCCAGGAAAGCATTGTCCACTCGGTGGCGCACCCGTTGTTCCGTGTCAACGACCAATTGTCGGTCGAACACATGGAGAAGCTGATTCTGTTGTTCAACCGCTTCGAGGGAATCAACGGCACGCGCGACCCCCGCGCTTGCGAGCTCTCGACGCTCGTGCTCAGCCACCTGACGCCGGAGATGATCTTCGAAATGGCCGATCGGCACGATTTGGCGCCGTGGGGCGACGAGCCGTGGAAGAAGACGTTCACTGGCGGCAGCGACGACCACAGCGGCGTTTACATTGCCAGCGCCTACACCACCACACCCGAGGCAGCCACGGTCGAGGAGTTCCTCGACCACCTGCGTGCTGGACGGCACCTGATGAGCGGCTCCCCAGGCACAAGCCTGAGATTGGCGCACAGCTTTTACCACATCGCCTACGGCTACTACAAGTCGCGCCTGCTGGGCGGCTCGCTCGCGCGGCGCAACCTGATCGACGACCTGTTTCGCCGCGTGCTCGAAGGGCGCGAAGATGGACCGATCGGCTTTCGCGAAAAGCTGCGGTCCTACGCCCGGCGAATTGCGACGCGCGCCCGCGGCGCCCAGCGCACGGAGCAGACACTCGCCGAAGAGCTTTCGCGATTGTTGGCGGGGGCCGGCGGAAACTCGGCGGAAGTGGCGGCGCCCGCGGCACTCGATGACCGTCGCAGCTTCGAGATCGCCTGTCGCGTCTGTCACCTGCTGACGTACGAATTCTTCCGAAAATTCGTCAAGTACGCGGGCGAAGGTAAACTGATCGACAGCCTGCAAACGGTGGCGGCACTCGGGCCGGTGGCGCTGAGCGTGGCTCCCTACCTGGCCGCCTTCCGCACACAGCACAAGGACGAGCGGTTCTTGCAAACGGTGGCGGCGCATTTCAATGTCGGCCGGCACCGCGTCCGCAAGAGCGCCCGCCGGGCCTGGCTCACGGACACCTACGGCGACGTCAACGGCGTGAGCCTGATGATCCGCAGCATCGCCGCCGAGGCCAGGCGGCAGTTACGGCAATTGACCGTCGTCTCGTGCCTCGACGAAACACCCGCGGACGAGTGCGACGTGAAAAACTTCAAGCCCGTCGGCTCATTCGGAATGCCGGAATACGAGTCGCAACGGATCTGCTTCCCGCCCTTTCTCGAAGTGATCGAATACCTCGAGCGCGAGCGATTCGGCGAGATCATCATCTCGACTCCGGGACCGCTGGGCGTGGCGGGGCTGGCCGCCGGGCGGCTCTTGGGCGTGCCTTTGACGGGCATCTACCATACCGACTTCCCCAAGTACGTCCGGCTGATGACCCAGGACGAGACCCTGGAACAGCTCACTTGGCGCTACATGCACTGGTTCTACGACCAGATGGACACTATTTACGTGCCCAGTGAATGTTACCTGCGGCAGTTGGCCGACAACGGCTTCGACCGCCGAAAGTTGAGGGTGCTTACGAGGGGTGTTGACGTCGCGCAGTTTTCGCCCGATCGGCGCGATCCGCAGTTCTGGCCGTCGCTTGGGGCCGGCAACGGCTGCAAGTTTCTCTACGTGGGACGCGTCTCGCGCGAGAAGAACCTCGATACACTGCTCGAGGCGTTCGTCGATCTGAAGCGCGCCGGAACCGAAGCCGAGTCGTTGATCGTCGGCGACGGTCCCTATCTGGCCACCCTGCGCGATCGTTATCGCCGCGGCGACATCGTGTTCACTGGCTTCCTGGAAGGGGACGACTTGGCGCGGGCCTACGCGGGCGCCGACGTGTTCGTCTTTCCCAGCACCACCGACACCTTCGGCAACGTCGTGCTCGAAGCACATGCTTCCGGGCTGCCGACGATCGTTTCGAACCAGGGCGGCCCGGCTGAGAACGTCGTCGACGGTGAGACGGGGTTGGTCGTCGACGTGGGCGAACGCGGCGCCTTGCGGGCGGCGATGCGGAAGCTGCTGGACGACGGCAATCTGCGCGGGCGGCTCGCGGCGGCGGCGATTTCCAACGCCGGGAAGAGCCGATGGGACCAGGTACTCGACGACTTGTGGGAGGAGAAGACCGTCGTCGAGACGTCCGACAACGCCCTGCGCCGAATCCGTGCCGCCTCATCGGCGGGTCTCGTAAGCATGGAGTTCGCGTAGCGATTGTTCCGCTCGGCTTCGATTCGATGGGTCACAGAAGTCGTGAGATTTTGGATCGAATAGGTCTCACGTGAAGGCGCCAAAGCGCAGGGTCGCTCTTGGCGACTGGTCGCTTAAACTGATTCCAGGTATTCTTCGAGCCTACGAAGAAGCGGTGGAAGACTGACGAAACACTACTCCTCGGCGGTCAAAGGCCCTCTGAAAAAACCGCTGTCAGCCGGCGCTTGGTAGCTGATGTCAAGCGCCGGATCGGCGATCGGCTTGCCGCCGTCGGCCAGCGAGTGCAGCGCCAGATCGAGCACGGTGCTGGTCAAGAGCGTGCGCTCGACGGGGTAGGGCGCGCGACCGTTCTGGAAGAACTTTTCGATGTTCGCCACCAGCGGGTCGAAGAACCGCGCGCCGGGCGGGGCGGGCAGCTCAAAGTCGGTCGAGACGATCGCGTCGCGCCCACGGATGCGGCCGGCAAAGTTAAAATCGGCAAGTTGTTCCGGCAGGTTCAACACCGTGCCTCGCGTGCCGTCTGCATATTCGATCAAGATCGCGATAGGGTCGAGCACGTTCTCGCGTGGGTCGCCAATGTTGTAACTCGGGCTGCGCTCGGCGGCGGCCTTGGCCAGTGGCCACGACCAATGCCCCGTTTGACCCGCCTCCGGTAACTCCACGCCCGCCTTCCAAACGTCGTCGCCCCGCAGGCCAATGACCGATTTGACCCCCGTCTCGCCCCCTTTGCGGCGCTCCAGCATGCACTCTAGCGCTTCCAGGGCGTGAAACAGATAGATCTCGGCGATCGAGCGGTCGTAGCCGTAGAGTACCAGCCCCTCGGTGAAAGGCGTGTCGAGCGGCGGCTCGAGCTCCGGCCGCCGCCATGTGACCGGCAGTGACGAACCGGCCATCAGCCCGAAATCGAGCTCGCGGGCGGTCGCGACCATCTTGGCCGCGAGCTGGTGATCGTAGGAGAGGTGCTTGTCGACGAACACCGGCACGCTCCTTCCGCTGGCACGGAAGACTTCGACGATCTGCTCGAACAGCTCGTAGCGCGGGTAGAGGATCTGGCCGAATTCGTTGAGGGGATAATCGCCGTGCTCGCAAATCAAGAGCACGGCGTCGACGTCGAGCGTCGCTTTGCCGCCCAACGCCTCGGCGACGGTATCCGATAATTCGATCCCGTGACGATGGCAGGTTTCGCGCCCCATGTCGTCTTTGGGGTACTGATCGTTGTACATCCGTGCGAGCTGAAAGGGGGGCTGGTGGTGGGCCCCTTCGCGCTGGTACCCGTGGATGAATCGCCCCGCGATATGGTATGCGTGTGACTTGTAGCGATAGATGGAATTGATTGCTGCCACGCGCGGGCGTTTGGCGATGGGCCTGGCACTCGGCTCGGTAGGTTCCTCGGCGCGCGCCGATTTGAAGCGCGCCAATGAGAACGGCGACGTCGCCGTTGCCAGTGCGGCGAGGGAAGAGGTCGAGAGAAAATCGCGTCGTGAATAAGTCATGCCCGTGGCCTCATGGAATGAGAATGCGACTCAGTAGGCATCCTTCGCGCAGCGGAAACCGACATGTGTGGCGCCGCTGTCGACGGCGCCCTTTCCGCGGGCGCCGGGCCGGTAGCGGACACAATAGGCATCGCTGCAGAGGTACGACCCGCCGCGCTGCACGCGCTTGGGCACGCCCGGCTCTTGTGGATCGTTACTCGAAGGCGGCCCGCGCGGGTTGCGCTTCGCGCTCTTGGCGTAGTAGTCGGGGCGGTACCAGTCAGCGCACCATTCCCAGACGTTGCCAGCCATGTCGTGCAAGCCAAACCCATTGGGCGGAAACGTGGCAACCGGCGCCGTACTGGCAAATCCATCGTCCGCCGTGTTCTCGGCGGGAAAGTTGCCCTGCCAGATATTGGCCTGCCATGCGCCGTCGACGAGCAGCTCGTCTCCCCAGACGAACCGTTTTTCCGCGAGCCCGCCGCGAGCGGCGAACTCCCATTCGGCCTCCGTCGGCAATCGCTTACCGGCCCAATCGGCGTAGGCCACCGCGTCGAGCCAGCAGATGTGGACCACGGGATGGTCCTGACGCGCGTTGATGTCGCTGGCCGGGCCCTCGGGGTGCCGCCAGTCGGCGCCGGGCTGGTAAATCCACCATTGCGGATAAGCGGCCAGGTCGGCCGGATCGTCGGGCGGACTGAATACGATCGAGCCGGCCACCAGGCTTTCGGGCGTCGCACCGGGATAATCCTCGGCCTTCGGCACTTGTTCAGCGATGGTCAGGTAGCCGGTCGCCCCAACGAAACGGGCAAACTGAGCGTTCGTCACCTCGGTGCGGTCGATCCAGAAGCCATCGACTTCGACCTCGTGGTGCGGCTGCGCGTCGGCGAATGTGGCTTCGCCCCCCATGATGAACTTGCCGCCGGGCACCCAAACCATCCCCTCGGGCACGGGATCCGGCGGCTGCCGCCTTCCGGCACTTTCGACCGTCAAGATATCGGCAGAGACTTGTTGGTTACCGTCAACGACGTCTGTCTGCAGATCGTGGCGTGCCGCGGTGCGGCCGAACGAGGTCCATGTCGCGATGCCGGCACCGGCACCGAGAATCGCCAAAAGCGATAGCATGACAAACGGCCAACGGCCTCGCGTTTGTCGGGGGTTTTTGCGGCGATCTGGAGGTAGTTTCATTGGCCGCCGGCGCTCGTGGGACGTCGCAGAATGGTTACTGGGGCTTTACACAGGCCGATTATATATCAGACAATACCATTGGAGCAGGTTTTCGACCTGCCATCTAAGCTTTACTGTTTATGGCGGGTCGAAAGAATTCGTTGGAACCTGGAATATGATTGCTTCCGGATTTCCCGACTTCCAATCGCACGCGCTTTTCCGTGGCGGACACGCGCAGACGTTGGCCGGTCTTTACTTGCCAGGCCCCAGGTACCCGTATCGCGCCGTACAACACCAGGTGGCGGTGACCGACGGCGACCGGATCGTGCTTCACGACGACCAACCGAGCGGTTGGCGGCCCGGTGAGCGAACGGCGATCATGATCCACGGGCTGGCCGGCTGCCATACCAGCCCTTACATGCGGCGCATCGCCGGAAAACTCGCGGAGCGCGGCGTACGTGTGTTTCGCATGGATCTTCGCGGCTGCGGGGCGGGCTTAGGTCTTGCGCGGCTTCCCTACCATAGCGGCCAATCGGAAGACGCCGCCGCCGCCGCGGAAGAGGTCGCGAGGCTCTGCCCCGGTTCCCCCACGACACTGATCGGCTTTTCTCTCGGCGGCAACATCACACTCAAGCTCATTGGTGAGCTGGGCGATCGGCCGTGCGGCGGGCTGGACAGCGCCGTTGCCGTCTGTCCGCCCGTCGACTTGCAGGCCGCCGTTTCGCGAATGAGCCGGATTCAGAATCGGCCTTACGACCGGCACTTCGTAAAACTCTTGTTGCGGCGGGTGGACGCTCGGCAACGGGCTGTGCCCGACGCGCCGACGGTCGAATTCGCGCGTCGGCCGCGCGGAATCTGGGAATTCGACGACGCCTTCACCGCTCCGGTATCGGGCTTCGGCACCGCCGAAAACTATTACCGCCGGGCCAGTTCATGCCGGGTGGTGCCCAACATTCGTCGGCCGACATTGCTGATTGCTTCGCGCGACGACCCGCTCGTGCCAAGCGTCACATTGGAAACGCTCGATCGGCCCACGGCGGTGCGGCTATGCCTTACCAACAGCGGCGGTCATCTCGGTTTCATCGGCCGCAAAGGCCTCGACCCCGACCGCCGTTGGCTCGATTGGCGGATCGTCGAGTGGGTGTTGTCGCACTGAGCTGAAACTTTGCGCGGCCGACAACTATCGTTAGAGACCGACTGCGCAGTTTTCGGCGACGTGTTGGTCGCGTCAGGCTGGAAAGCCTAACCTACGATTGCCGCTTGCACGAGCACGCGCCGCGCTTATAATTGACACGGAACTGACTGGTCAGTTCTACTCTCTAATGAGGTCGCTCAAATGGAACATGCCGTGAAAACCAGCTCCCAAACGGCGACCCAATTGGCGCGCGCAGCCAGCCGCAAGGAGGAGATCCTAGCCGCGGCCACAAAGCTTTTTGCTGAATACGGTTACGGCGATACGGATACGCAGCTTCTGGCCGAAAAGCTCCAGGTGGGAAAAGGGACGCTCTATCGTTATTTCAAGAGCAAGCGCGAGCTATTCCTGGCCGCCGTCGACCGCGGCATGCGCCGGCTTTGCGAGCACATCGACAGCGGCATCGCCGAAATCGACGACCCGCCGGAGCGGATCGCCCAGGTGGTGCGCTTGTACCTGAGTTTCTTTGCCGAACACCCCGAGTTGGCCGAGCTGCTGATCCAGGAGCGGGCCCAGTTCAAGGACCGCAAGAAACCGACTTACTTTGAGTACCGCGAAGCGAACCGCGAGCGGTTGCGATCCCTCTATCGATCGTACATCGCCGAAGGACAGATCCGCGAGATGTCGGTGGATCGAATCCTCGACGTCTTGGGCGATCTGCTCTACGGCACGATGTTCACGAACTACTTCTCGGGCCGGCAGATCTCGGTGGAAGCCCAGGCCCAAGACATCTTGGACGTGGTGTTCCACGGCATCCTCAGCGAGGCCGGCCGCCAGCGCCGGCCGCCCGTTTAGGCTCGTTCACGCAGGCAAACGGTGAAAAACGGACCGTTGGAAATGATGACGTACAAAGGGCTGCTTAGAGAGATTGCCCCGCTTTCTGGCAGGGTACGAATGTCGTGCGCAAACGGTCCCCCGTGGGTGTGTGGGAGCTTATTTCGTTCTTGTTCCTCCATTTCGCGGAAGCTGTCATGCCACCGGCTTGCCCGGTGGTCCGTGACGTTGGCCGCTAGAAGAAACGCGCCGCGATCTTCTCATGTCGCTTTCCTCCGCCTTCCCGCTCGCTGCATTCGGCAGCGAGCGGGAAGGCGGGGCTTGGTGGAAAGGAAAAGGAACAGGAGGGGCGAGATAGTTTTAGCGGCCAGCGTGAGACTCCATCGGGCAAGCCGATGGCATCTTTTCAACCGGCTGATGTTGTGGAACAAAAACGGGTTTAGCGGCATTGTGGTTTGTACAGCCCTTTTGGTCGGTACAGTACTGGTGGGCTGCCAGCCTGTGGCGGTGCCCCTTCCCGAGGCCAAGCCGCCGGAAGTCGTCGTCTGCCTGCCGGTGTCGGACCAGATCACCGACCATGAAGATTTCACAGGGCAGACGCAGGCCGTGAAGACCGTCAACATCCTCGCGCGCGTGAGCGGCTACCTTGACGAGGTCTTCTTCAATGACGGCGACGAAGTGACCAAGGGGACCTTGTTGTTCCAAATCGATCCTCGCCCCTATCAGAACCTGGTCGACCACTCTCTGGCGCAGGTCGAGTCGAGCGAGGCCGCGCTTCGCTTAGCGCAGCAGAACAACGCGCGTGCCATTCGGCTGCACACGGAATCGCCCAAATCCATCACGCAACAGGACGTCGACAGTTTCCAGGCGGCCGAAGACCAGGCCGCGGCCGCCCTCGATACCGCGAAAGCCACGCTGGCAACCAACCAGCTCAACCTCGAATTCACCAAGGTCACCGCCCCGATCACCGGCCGCCTGAGCCGCCGGATGGTCGATCCCGGCAACCTGGTCAAGGCCGACGAAACGATCGTCACGCGAATCGTGACCCAGGAGCCAATGTACGTCTACTTCGACCTCAACGAGCGCACGATGCTCCGATTTCGTCGCCTGGTCAGAAAGGGGACGACCGCTTCGATGGAGACGACGAAGATTCCCGTGCATATGGGGCTCCACGATGAGGAAGGGACCTTCCCGCACGACGGCGCGATCAACTTCGAGGACAACCAGTTAGACACCGCCACGGGCACGCTGCGCGTTCGCGCGGTGTTTCCCAACACCGACCGTCTACTCAAGCCCGGCTTCTTCGTAAAAATCCGAGTGCCGATCGGCGAGCCGCACACGGAGCTGTTGGTGCCCGAGAAAGCCCTGGGAACCGACCAGGGGCAGAAATTCGTGTTCGTGGTCGATGAAGGGACGAATAAGGTCGCGACCAAGACGGTGAAAGCGGGCAAGCTGCTGGATGGTCCCGACAAAATGCGAGTGATTTCCGAGGGGATGTCGGCAAATGACCGGGAGCAGATGTCGCATTGGAAAGTGGTGATCAGCGGCTTGCAACGGATTCGGGCCGGGGTCACGGTCGACGCCAAGATGTCGCAGGCCGAGCAGCCGGCCACTACCGCCAGCGGGGAAGGCGGAAGAGGGAAGGATGAAGGATGATTTCTCGGTTTTTCATCGATCGCCCGATTTTCGCCGCGGTGTTGTCGATCGTGATTACTTTGGCGGGCGGCGTGGCCGTCTGGACGCTGGCGGTGGCGCAGTTCCCGCCGGTTTCGCCCCCCACCGTACTGGTGACATGCAATTATCCGGGCGCCAGCGCCAAGGACGTGGCTGCGGCGGTGGCCGCGCCTATTGAGCAACAGGTGAACGGCGTCGACGGCATGATGTACATGTCGTCGGCCTGTACCAACGATGGCTCGTACAGCCTGATCGTGACGTTTCACCACGGCGTCGACCTGAACATGGCCCTGGTGTTGGTGCAGAACCGCGTCAGCCTGGCGGTGCCATCACTGCCCGACGTGATCAAACAGACCGGCGTGACCGTCCGCAAGCAGTCGCCCGACATCCTGCTGGGCGTCGCACTTCATTCGCCCAACGGCCGCTACGACCAGCTCTACCTGAGCAACTTCGCGGTGATGCAAGTCAAGGACGAGCTGGCCCGCCTGGAAGGCGTGAGCGACGTGTTCATCTTCGGGCAGCGCGACAACAGCATGCGCGTCTGGGTTGATCCCGAGGCCCTGGCGGCGCGGGGCCTGTCGGCCTCAGACGTGGCCCAGGCTATTCGCGACGAGAACGCCCCGGTGGCTAGCGGGGCGATTGGACAGCGGCCGGCGCCAAGGGGCCAGCAACTTCAGTTGACACTCAGCACGCTCGGGCGACTGCTGGAGCCGGAGCAGTTCGGTGAAATCGTGCTTAAGGTCACGGCCGATGGGCAGATGACACGGCTGAAGGACGTGGCCCGCATCGAATTGGGGGCCAAGAGCGAAGACGTCAACGTCAGCATGGATGGCGGCGAGACCGTGTTTCTGGCCATTTTTCAGATGCCCGACGCCAACGCCCTGGAAACCCACGACCGCGTGCTGGCCAAGATGGACGAACTAAAGGAGAACTTTCCCGAAGGGATCGACTACGACATCGGCTTCGACACCACGCCTTACACGCGCGAGTCGATCAAGGAAGTGTTCAAGACGCTTCGCGACGCGGTGATTCTGGTGGCCGTGGTGGTGCTGTTGTTCTTGCAGAATTGGCGCTCGGCCATCATCCCGCTGGTGGCGGTGCCCGTGGCGATCATCGGCACGTTCGCCGCCATGGCCGCATTCGGCTTCAGCGTCAACAACCTGACGTTGTTCGGGCTGGTACTTGCGATCGGCATCGTGGTCGACGACGCGATCGTGGTGGTCGAGGCGGTCGAGCACCAAATCGAGCAAGGCCTCGCGCCGCGCGAAGCGACGATCGTGGCGATGCGGCAGGTTTCCGGACCGGTGATCGCCGTGGGGCTGGTGCTCAGCGCCGTATTCATCCCCTGCGCCTTCATCAGCGGCATCACCGGGCAATTCTTCCGGCAGTTCGCCCTGACGATCTCGGTTTCGACGTTGATCTCGGCATTCAATTCGCTGACGCTTAGCCCCGCACTGACGACCGTGCTGCTACGGCCTCGCGGCAAAACGGCATTGCCACCGCTACCCGCGCTTGCATTTCCGCTCGCGGGCGGCGTTCTCGCATGGATGTTCCTCGCGCCCTCGATCGAGCGCGTGTTTGGACCGGAGCTGTCGACCTGGTTCGCGCAGGCGACGAAAGGGCTGGATGCGACGCTCGCCCGTTACTTCGAGGTCGTCCAGCCCTGGTTGCTGCCGACGGCGGCGGCTCTGGCCGGCGCGGCGGCCGGTGGGTTCATCGGCGGACGGCTGAACCGCCTGCTGGGATGGCTGTTCCGCGGGTTCGACCGCGCCTTTCACGCCACTACCGGGCTCTACGTGCGGGCGGTCGGGGGCCTGTTGCGGATGACCGTACTTGTGCTCGTGGTTTATGGCGGCCTGCTGGGACTCACCTATTGGCGGTTCGTGACGACACCCATCGGATTCATTCCCACGCAGGACATGGGTTACTTGATGGTCCTCGTGCAGTTGCCCGACGCGGCCTCGACCGAGCGCACCAAGCAAGTGATCAAGAAAATGGTCGAAATTGGGGTGGCCACGCCGGGGGTCAAGCACGTCACAGGGGTCGTGGGCCAGTCGTTCGTACTCAACGCCTTCGGCCCCAATCTCGGTTCGATGTTCTTCAACCTGCATGCGTATGACAAGCGTCGCGATCCGGAGGAGTGGAGAACCGATCCTGTAGGTTCAATCCCCGTTCCGCCATCAGCCAACAAGATCGTTGGCCACCTGCAAAAGGAGTTCGCTCGAGAGGTCCCCGAGGCCATGGTGATGGTGGCTGCACCTCCGCCGGTGCGAGGCGTGGGGCGTGCTGGGGGAATCACGATCATGATCGAAGACCGTGGCGACCTTGGCCTGGATGTCTTGCAGCACGAAGTCGAAAACCTGGTGCGCCTGGGAAGCCAAACGCCCGGCTTCGCGCAGGTCATGTCGTCGTTCCGGGCGAATGTGCCGCAGCTTCGCGTCGTGCCCGATATGGCCCAGTGTATGACCCGCGGCGTGTCGATGGCCGATTTCGCCGACACGCTACGAATCTATCAGGGCTCGCTGTATGTCAACGATTTCAACAAGTTCGGCCGCACCTGGCAGGTGATTGTTCAGGCCGAGCCCCGCTTCCGTAATCGTCCCGAGACGATCGACCGTTTGCGGGTCCGTAACGATCGTGGAGTGATGGTGCCGCTGGGATCTTTGGCCAGTATCGAAGAAGTCGCCGGGCCGCTGGTGCTGACGCGCTACAACATGCATCCGGCCGCTTCGATCATGGGCGCCGCGGCGCCGGGCGTAAGCTCGCGACAAGCAATCGACAGCATGCAACGGCTGGCGGATCGTGAACTGCCGCGAGACATGGCCTATGAATGGACTGAGATGTCGTACCTCGAACTGTTGGCCGGCAACACGGCGATGCGGATCTTCGGCTTCGCGGTGTTGATGGTGTTCCTGGTGCTGGCAGCGCAGTACGAGAGCTGGTCGCTCCCCTTGGCGGTGATCCTGGTCGTGCCGATGTGTCTGTTGAGCGCGCTGATCGGCGTCAACATCGCGAACCTCGACGTGAATATTTTCACGCGCATCGGTTTCGTGGTGCTGGTCGGGCTGGCCAGCAAGAACGCGATCCTGATCGTCGAGTTCGCCAAGCACGAGCGCGCCAAGGGCACTCCGCGGCGCGAGGCGACACTGGCGGCCTGCCGCTTGCGGCTGCGGCCGATCATCATGACGTCGGTGGCGTTTATCCTGGGAGTGCTGCCGCTTTTGATTGGTCATGGAGCGGGTGCCGAGATGCGGCGCGCCCTGGGCGTGGCGGTGTTTAGCGGAATGATCGGAGTCACGCTGTTCGGCCTGGCGCTGACGCCCGTCTTCTTCTACACCATCGATTGGCTGGGCGGGTTGTGGTTGTTCTCGCAGCCGCTGGTGCGCCGCGCCTCGGCCGTTTCGGCCGGGCTGGTGTCGCTCAAACCGCTACGCCAACTTGCGGTTTACGCCGGATGCCGGATGGCGGCCGCCACACGCCGTACCTCGCGTCGCGGCGTCGCAAACGCCAATACGGCAGCGGTCGAACCCGCCCACGGGGCAGACTCGGAGACCGTGCAATTCGTCGTCGCGGCGCAAGTGGCGCAACCGGAGCTGCGCATCCCGAACGCGCCGGTGCCATCCTCCGTAATCGTCGCGACGACGGAACTCACATCTGACAACTGACGCTGACCCGCGATGTTCTCTAAATTCTTCATCGACCGGCCGATTTTCGCCAGTGTGATGTCGATCATGATCACGCTGGGGGGTTGCATTTCCGTCAGCGGCTTGCCGGTTGCGCAGTACCCTGAGATCACGCCCCCTACCGTCGAAGTTTCGGCCCACTATCCCGGTGCCAACGCCCAGGTCGTGGCCGATACCGTGGCCGCCCCCATCGAGCAACAGGTCAATGGCGTCGAACGCATGCTTTACATGTCGTCACAATGCACCAACGACGGTCGCTATGCGCTGACGGTGACATTCAAGAACGGCGTCGACCTGAACATGGCCCAGGTACTGGTGCAGAACCGAGTCTCCCTGGCCCAGCCGATTCTGCCCAGCCTGGTGCAGCGCCGTGGTGTGATGGTCAAGAAAAAGTCGCCCAGCGTGCTGATGATCGTCAATCTCTTTTCGCCCGACGGTAGCCGCGAGGACATCTATCTCAGCAACTACGCCACGATCCAGCTCAAGGACGAGCTTTCGCGGCTGGAGGGCGTCGGCGACATCACGTACCTCGGACAGCGCGACTACAGCATGCGGGTCTGGCTCGACCCCGAGAAGATGGCCGAGCGCAATCTGACCAGCGCCGACGTGGTGCGGGCGATCGAGCAACAGAACACGCAGGTGGCCGCGGGTCAGATCGGCCAGCCGCCGATCGCCAGCGGTCAGGTGTTCCAGTTCACCATGACCACGATGGGCCGGTTGACCGATGCGGAACAATTCGGCGAAATGATTCTCAAGACCGACGCGCTCGGCCGCTTCGTCCGCTTGCGCGACGTGGCCGAGGTCACGCTCGGCGCGCAGGTTTACGACCAGACCTGCACGCTCGACGGAAAACCCTCAGTGGCCTTGTCGGTTTATCAGCTTCCCGGCTCGAACGCGCTGGAAGTCGCCCGCCGCGTGCGCGAGAAAATGGACGAGCTGAAGGACCGTTTCCCCAAGGGCATCGACTACTCGATCGTGTACGATACCACGCCTTTCATCAACGAGTCGATCAACGAGGTCTTCAAGACGCTTCGCGACGCGATTATCCTCGTGGCCGTGGTGGTGTTGTTGTTCTTGCAGAATTGGCGCTCGGCGATCATTCCGCTGGTGGCCGTGCCGGTGGCCGTGATCGGCACCTTCGCGGTGATGGCAGCGATGGGTTTCAGCCTCAACAACCTCACGCTCTTCGGCCTGGTACTGGCGATCGGCATCGTCGTCGACGACGCGATCGTGGTGGTCGAGGCCGTCGAGCGGCAGATCGAGCACGGACTTTCGCCCCGCGAGGCGTCGCTACGGGCAATGCAGCAGGTCTCCGGGCCGGTGGTCGCCGTGGGACTGGTACTCAGCGCCGTGTTTATCCCGTGCGCGTTCATCAGCGGCATTACGGGCCAGTTTTTCCGACAATTCGCCTTGACGATCGCGGTCTCAACCTTGATCTCGGCCTTCAACTCGCTGACGCTCAGCCCGGCCTTGACGGCGCTGCTGCTGCGTCCGCGCGACAAGGCCAGCGCGCCGCCGCTACCGTTCCTGACCTTTCCGCTGGTGGGTGGCTGGCTGGGCTGGAAGTTTCTTGTGCCTTGGGTCACCCAGGCGGTCGCCAGATTACCGCCGGAGCTTTCGGCAAGGCTCGACGCCGCGGGCCCGTGGGTGAACTTGGCCTTGGCGGCCGGCGTTGGCGGAGCCGCTGGGACACTGGCCGGTGTCCCCTTGAACTGGGTGCTGGGGTTGACATTCCGCGCTTTCAACCGAAGTTTCGACCTGGCAACGCTGGTCTACACCCGCGTGGTAGGATGGCTGCTGCGCGTGAGCGTGCTGGTGCTCTTGATCTATGGTGGCCTCTTGGGCTTGACCTGGTGGAGTTTCGACCAGACTCCCAAAGGTTTCATCCCCATTCAGGACAAAGGCTACCTGCTGGTCAATGTTCAACTCCCCGATTCGGCCTCGGTCGAGCGGACCGAACAAACGATGCGGCGGATCGAACAGATTGCCCGGGAACTGCCCGGCATCAAACACACCGTGGCGATCGCCGGGCAATCGATCCTGCTGTCGGCCACCGCCCCCAATTTCGGCGCTATGTACGTGATGCTCGACGATTTTCACGATCGTGTTCATGACGGCCTGTCGGGCGAGGCCATCGCTGCCGAGCTGCAAGCGGCCTTGGAAAAACAGATCGACGACGGAATTGTCAACGTCTTCGGCGCACCACCGATCGAGGGGCTGGGCACAGCCGGTGGGTTCAAGATCGTGATCGAGGACCGCACTGACGCCGGCCCCGAGGCCTTGCAGCAAGCGGCGGAAAAGGTCGTCGAGGCGGGTAAAAGCGTGCCGGGCCTGCGCGACCTGTTCGCCAGCTTCCGCGTGAACACACCCTGGCTTTACCTCGACATCGACCGCTCGGCGGCCCGGCGGATGGGTCTTTCGATGGCCGACGTGTTCAACACGTTGCAAGTCTACTTCGGTTCTTATTACGTGAACGACTTCAACCGCTTTGGCCGCACCTGGCAGGTGAATGTGCAGGCCGACGCCCACTTTCGCGATTCCGTCGAGGACCTCAAGCAGCTCAAGATCCGCAATGCCGAAGGGAATATGGTCCCCTTGGCCAGCCTGGTCGAGGTCCGCGACGCGACTGGGCCGACGACGATCACCCGCTACAATCTGTACCGCTCAGCACCGGTCAATGGCACGCCGATGGCCGGTGTCAGTTCCGGGCAGGCGCTAGAGCGAATGGAGCAACTGGTTCACCGGGAGATTCCGCGCTCGATGCGGCACGAGTGGACTGAGTTGGCGCTCTTGCAATTGCAGACCGGCAACACCGCCATGCTGGTGTTCCTGCTGGCGGTCGTGCTGGTGTTCCTGGTGCTGGCGGCGCAGTACGAAAGCTGGTCGTTGCCGTTGGCCGTGATCCTGGTGGTGCCGATGTGCCTGCTGTGTTCGGTGGCGGCCGTGTTGGCGGCGCACATGGACGTGAACATCTTCACGCAGGTGGGCTTCGTTGTACTGATCGGCCTGGCCTGCAAGAACGCGATTTTGATCGTCGAATTCGCCAAGGCGAGGCGCGAGAGTGGCGCCGGGCGGCGCGAGGCCACGCTCGAAGCCTGCCAGCTCCGCTTGCGGCCGATCGTGATGACCTCGCTGGCCTTCATTCTGGGCGTGGTCCCGCTGGTGATCTCGGAGGGCGCCGGGGCCGAGATGCGACGCACGCTGGGCACGGCCGTGTTCGGCGGCATGCTGGGCGTCACCGCGTTTGGCATCTTCCTCACGCCGGTCTTCTATTACGTGATCCAGTGGTTCAGTGACCGGCGAGTAAGCGCATTCCACGAGCAAATCGACCCGCCGGAGGTATAACCATGGGAGGAGCTTTGCTTGCTTCGTCCGACCCTACGCGGACGCTGCGGACGCTGCTTTTCCTGCCTTCACGAGGAGGAGGAGGGCGCGGAACTCGGGGCTTGGGATACGGAGCGAGGAAAAGACAGGGCCAGACTATGCGACCTGATAAGGCTCGCGCTGGGGCCGGCTGAGCATGGCGCTGGCTTCGGCATCGCCGACGATCTGCTCGCGCGCCGCGTCCCAGGTCAGCTTGCGGCCTAGCCGCAGGGCGATGTTCGCCAGGTGGCAGGCGGTGGCCGATCGGTGCTGGCTGGCGACGTCGGAAATCGGGGCGCAGCCGGTCTCGATACAGTCGAAAAAGTGAAGTACGTGGATCAAGGTCGGCGTGCCCCAGGCAACCTTGACGGGGCAAAGCCGCAGGGCGTCGGGTCCCAGCGGCCGCCGCGCCAGCTCCTCGACCGGCTTGCCGCTGACCCGGCCGCGGTTGACGAACACCCGTCCTTCATCTCCCTCGAACGTAATGCCGTTCTCGATTTCGCTCGTCTCGACCTGAACCTTGACCCCGTCGGGATACGCCAGTTCGACTTCAAAGCGGCGCGGGGTGTTAAAGCCGTTCTCGACGTTCGGCAGCTTGGCCCAACCCTCAACTTCCGTCGGCCCGGCGTGCTCCACGCCCATGGCCCAGTGCGCGATGTCGAGATGGTGCGCTCCCCAGTCAGACATGAATCCGCCGCTGTACTCGAACCACCAGCGAAAAGGGTCGTATCGCTGCTTGCGGAACTCGACCCAAGGGGCTTGTCCCAGCCATCGGTCCCAATTCAAATGCGCGGGCACCGGCGACACTGGGAACGGCCCACCAAACGACGTGCTTGGCAGTGAGCCTGTGGGCAACTTGATATCGATCCGTCGCAGCGCTCCCAAACGGCCATTGCGTACTAATTCACACGCCGTTCGAAACCGCCAGTCGCTGCGTTGCTGAGTGCCCACCTGGAACACGCACCGCGACCTTTGAGCGGCGGCCACCAGTTGCCGACCCTCGTCGACCGTGAGCGTCAGCGGTTTCTCGCAGTAGACAGCCTTGCCCGCCCGCAACGCGGCCAGCGCGATCGCGGCGTGCCAATGGTCGGGCGTGGCGATGAACACGGCCTGAAGGTCGTCGCGAGCCAGCAACTCAGCGTAGTCGTCGTAAAGCATGGCCGCCGGACTGTGCTCGCGCCGCACCTGTTCGGCGCGGAGCCGATTGACGTCGCAGACCGCCGCCAGCTCGCCGTAGACGGGCCGAAAGCGGGTCCAGCCGAGAGTGCCGGCCAATTGGCGTCCTCGTCCGCCGGCGCCGATCAATCCCACGCGGATCGCGCGCCGCGCGGCCGAGTAGACCGCGGCGGCGGGGAGTGCTACCGCCACCATACCGGCCGAAGCTTGTAGAAAACGGCGACGGTTCATTCCCCCCTCGAAACTAGAGGTAACTCGAAGCAGACGGCTTCGCGATCGTTGCGGACAAAAAGCAACCTCCCGGCCAGCGCCGGGTGGTTCCAAGTCTTGTCGCTCAAGGCGGTGAAACGTGCCAGTTCGCAATGTTCGTCCGGTATCGCCGCGACCAACGCCACGTCACCCGATTCGGCCTGTACGATGAGCTGATTGCCCGCCAGAAGCAACTGGCCATGACCATAACGCCCAGCACGCCAGCGGCGGGCTCCGTTGGCTAGATCGATGCAACACAGGATGCCTTCATCCAGCCCGAAGACGAAGTCGTCGTATACCACGGCGCTGCTGAAGGTGGTCTTCAAATTACGATTGGCCCAGACGGGCAGCGCGGTCCAATGGCCCGCAACGCTTTGCGAGAGCTCGAGCAGGCCGCACCCCTTGCCGTAGCCGGTAGAAACGAACAGCAGTCGTTGGCCGACCGGCACACTCTGCGAGCAGTTGGTAGCGGTACTGTTCTCCCAAGGGTACGTCCAAAGCACTCGGCCGGTGCGGACTTCGTGTCCGGTGAGCACGGAGCGGTTGAGGATCACGATTTGATCGTGGCCCGCCAGGTGGCAGAGCTGCGGCGAGCCGTAGCCGGCCGCATCGTCACCGGCCCGCCAGATGCACTCTCCTGTGGCGCAGCCGTAGGCCGCCAGCGACTTTCCCTCATGGCCTCCGGCGCTGACGACGACCATTCCATCGACCACCAATGGCGAACCGCAGAGGCCATAAGAGAGGTTGCTCGCTCGGTTGTCGGCCAAGACGTCGATCGACCAATGGCACCGGCCGGTGCGGAGGTCGAGACAGTTCAGCCGGCCGCTGGCGCCCAGCGTGAACACGCGATCGCTCGCGACGTTCGGCGTGGCGCGCGGACCATCGCCGGCCGCGCCGCCGTGAAAGCAGCCCTCATCGGTGTGCGACCAAACCTCTCGGCCATCGACCAGGTCGTAGCAGACGACCGCTTCGTTTTCACCGCGCTGCTCCTGGGTCAACGCGAAACCGCCGCTGACGGCAAAGCTCCCCCACCCGGCCCCGACCTGGCGACGCCAGAGTTCGCGTGGCGGGCTGTGTATCCAGTCGTCGTCGAGGCGAACGTCGGCTACTACTGCCAGCCCGTCACGGCCGCGGAAGCAGGGGTACTCTGCGTCGCGGAGCTCCTCAGTGTCACGATGGGCTACCGAAGCTTCAGGATTGCCAATGATTCCGGTGTGCTTTGGGGCCTGCGCATCGGTTGGCTGACGGAACCGCCAGGCCAACAGCGGCCGTCCAGCACCATCGATACCGCGGGCGCGCGCGCAGGCAGGCAAGGTGCAAGCCAGCGCGAGCGCGGCGACCAGCACACGGCAACGTACTGGCCAGCGGCTTGCGACAAGGAACATCGCCCAGAGCCAGAGGAGCCAAAGCGTGCTGGCCATGTATACCAGCGTGAAACCGGCACCGTGTTCTAACGGCGACGCCAAGGTTCGCCAGAGCACCGCGCTTGTCAGGCACCAGGCGGCCACGATTGCGGCTACGGCACGTCGCCGAGGCGCCGGCACCGGGTGCCCCGCGGTGAGCCAGACCATCGAAGCTAGCAACGCCAGCGCGAGCAGTGCGGTGACGGCAGGCCAGAGACGGGGTGCGTCGCGACCGTAAAGCCACCACAATGCGAGGCTGCGGTACCAGGAATACGGCAGGCCAACCCAGCCGACCAGCGCCGTCGCGGTCCAGCCCACGCCGCAAAGCAGACGCGGTGCGGTGCGACGATCGTTTTGACGTACGGCGAGCGTCATCTGCGACACGTGGCGGGGTGTGAACGTAGCCGTTGGCACTTCTGTTCTGCACTCGGGCAGGATGATACCAAAGCGCCGATCGTAGGTTAGGCTTTCCGGCCTGACGGGATCACGAGTTGCGCAGTCAGGCTGGAACGCCTAACCTACGCCAGACTACCGCGCGTGCGGTATAACACGTCGCGGGAATTGGAACAACAGCGATTACGGCCAGGAGAAAGATTGTCCCGAAAAATTGGAGCGAATCGGATTCAATCGTACCAAGCTGTCAAACTCGCTTTGTTCCGCAACGCCTGGCCGTTTGAAAAGATGCCATCGGCTTGCCCCCGATGGAGTGTCACGTTAGCAGCTACAAACGACCGGTTCTTGCCTCTTCCGGGTCGCCAGGCGGGAGCAATCCGACGAGAAGGGACAGGGGCGACTCAGTTTGTTGCAGCCAACGTCAGGGACCACCGGGCAAGCGGCAAGCCGGTGGCATGAAAGCCTCCACGCTTGCCCAGAGTCTCGGAAGGCCGGATGACGTATCGAATAGTCGTTGATCAAACTCGGCTTGCGCCAATAGAGCGGCGATGCTATCATTCGCGCGTCCCACAACCCCCTCGGATGCACTTCGGCCATGGACGGCCAACCACGCATTACGGATCTCGTGCCACGGCGCAACGCCGTCTTCGCCGCGATTTTCGCGGCCGGCGTGGCCACGATTTGCGCATTGGAGGCCCTCTTTCTGGCGATACCCGCCTTGTCGCCAATGACTACCGACGGCCGCGTCGCGTCGTTCGACCTCGACAGCGAAGGGAGTCTGGCAGTCTGGTTTTCGTGCGGCACGCTGGAATTGGCGGCGATCACCGCGCTCTTAATCTACGGTATCCGCCGCCATACGCCGGGCCTCAGCCGGCGGGGGCACCGCCTTTGGCTTTGGGCCGCCGCGTGTTGGCTGGTGATGAGCCTCGACGAGTGCGGCAGCGTCCATGAGGCGTTCAAGGAATTGATGTCTAAGACCACCGGCCACCGCCTGCTGGGCGATGGCACGATTTGGTGGGTGGCCGGGTACGGCCTGGTGCTGGGCGTGGTCGGGCTGCGTTTGCTCTGGACGATGCGGCGTTGCCCAGGTGCCGTCGCTGCGCTTTGGGCGACTGCCTTCTGCTACTCGATCGCCGTGCTGGCCGAGATGGCGTGGATTTTGCCGCGCAAAGGCACGCCGGGAGTGATGCTGGAAGAAGGATGTGAGATGCTTGGCAATCTGTGCCTGTTGCTCTCGATGGGACTCTTCGCGCGACACGCGGCGGTTGTGGCGGATACTAGCGCAACGACCCCCAGCGTGGCGCGGCGCGGAGCGCCGGTTAAGCGCCCAAGCCTTCTCGTCGGGCAGCAACGAGAAGTAAAATAAGAGCCCACCCTACTTCCCCTTCATGGCGGCGGCAAGAATCTCGGAAGTGCTCTCGCGCATGATCCGCGGGTCGACCTGCTTTCCTTCGACCAGCGTCTTGCGGACGTCTTTGCCCGAAATGAAGACGGGCTTTTCGTCCTTGTGCAGCTCCATTAAGTCCACGCGTCCGGCCGAGTCGTAGTAGGCCGCGAAGCCTACTTTGACCGGCTGGATCTTCAAGTCGCCCGCCAGGCGGCCGAAGATTTCCTGGGCGTCGAAATCGCCCCAGATGGCCGTGCCGTCGTGATACGGAGCGTCGGCGTGCTTGCGGCCGATGACGATGTCGGTGAAGCCGAAGTTCTGGCGGTAAATCGCGTGCATCACGGCTTCCTTCGGGCCGCCATAGAACATCTTGATGTCGAGCCCCAGCAGGATCACGCGATCGGGCACGTTCTCCTTGCGCGGACCCCAAAGTCTAGCGTCGCTGTCCCCTTCGCCGAGCTGCCGCCGTTCGATCAGGGCCTCATAGGTCTGCATTCGCACGTCGGCCGGAACGTCGTCTCCCTTCGTTTCGCCGACCAAGGGGTTCAAACACGCGCCGGCGTTGTGTCCGTCCTTGAGCAGTTTTTCCAAGCCGTACACCAAGGCGTATTCATGTGCCCGATGCAGCGGATTGCGGGTTTGGAAAGCGACGATCCGCGACCAACCCTTCGACTCCAACAGCTTCCGCACCTCACGCGGCGAAAGCACGTACTTGCCGAACTTGGGGTTCTTGGGCTGCGGAAGGACGCTGATCGTGCCGCCGACAAGGTGCGTCTTGTCGGCGTCGCCCTTCAGCACCATGTCGGCGCCGGGATGGTCCGTCCGCTCGGTGAGGTAAACACACTTGATGTACTTCGGCTTGTCCCAAAGAAATACGTCGCTGACGTCGAGCGTGGCAACCACTTCACCGGCCGTGTTCGTCAGTGCGACGCGCTGCCCCGCCGATAGCCTACCGGCAAGTTCAGCGGTGACGGGCAGCGATAGTGGAATGGTCCACGCGTATCGTTTGCCGTCGTGCTCAATAAAAGCATGGTCCAAAACCTGGTTAAAAACGACCGAGTCCATGGGACCGGTTAGCGGGCTCAACGCGCCATCTCCGAAGCGATAAACCGTTGACAGGTCTGCGTCGGAAACAGGTATTTTGACCAGCCCAGCCGCCTCGGCTCTGACGACCGAAATCTGGTCGGACGGCACAGCGCGACAAATGGGCTCTGTTAAACCACCATGAGGAGGGGGCAAATGCGACATGAACGAGCTTCCTTAATTGGGGCGGGCTTACTCTTTAGGTCCTTCAGTCTTCAATGAAGGGGGCCAGTATACGGAAATGCAACCCTGTGCGGAAGGAGGGGCCGGTACGTGGCGACGCCGCCGATGCCGGTGTCGCCCCCTCGGCTGACCGAAGGCAGGCGGAAATTCCGTGCCACAAATCGTGCCTGCCGCCCTCGCGGCCGTCGTCCCGCCGCTCTAGGGAGTATGCCCTGCACGAAATGCCCCTTTCGTGCAGGGCCATCCAGCGCCATGCGATGAGGATTCCAAAAATGTCCGAAACCCGAACGCCGCTCGCCGAACCGCTGCACCTGTTACTGCTCAAAGGCGCCAGTTATCTGGCCGCCGTGCTGCTGTTCGTCGGCCCTTTGGCCGGCTGGGATGGCCGCCTGGCGGCGATCGCCGCAGTGGCACTGGCCCTGGTGCTCAGCCGCCTGGCCCAGGTCCACCGGGTGCGCGGCGTGGTGCTTGCCGCCGGTACCTTGCTCGCCGCCGGGCTGGGGCTCTACGGCGAGCGGCTCGTCGGCGGTCCCGTATGGATTTCGCGCTGGTTCGGTTATCAGACGGTGCTTTCCATCGGCAATATCCTGACGTTCGGGCTGTTGACGTTATCGGCCGTTTTCGCTCTCCGCGCGCTTGCGTTACGTTGGTCGATGTTCGTGGGGTTGGAAGCGGCTACCGTGATGGTGGTGGTCGTCTGGCTCTTCGCCGGCCACCGCGACTCGAACATCAGCCAGCCGCGGTTCTTCGCCGATTGGGCGCTGGGCGCGGGTTACGAGCCCCGATTGGTTTTGCTTGCGATCGGGCTGGCGACCTCAGGGGCAATCTCGCTATTGCTGCTAAGGAGCGAACGCATCTCGAAAACGCTGACGTCACTGGCGCTGCTCGCCGTATTCACGGTGGTCGTGTTTCTGCTGCTCTTTCATAATGTGTCTGACTTTGGATCTTTTCTCGTCAAGCGCGCCGTGAGCCAAACCGAAAGCAAACAGCAAGGTGACCAGAACGACGACCAGAACGATGGCCAGAGCGACAACTCGAACGACGGACGGAAAAATAACCAGAGCGAGGACCAGAGCCAAGATCAGAACCAAAACAATAAAAATGATAAGAAACACAACCATAACAATGGCGACAATGAGGATGAGCGTGATCACGGCGACGGTCAGACCGACCGCGACGATCTATCGTTCGATCCCAAAGATTGGCCAAACAAGCCTCGGCCCATGGCGATCGTCACATTGCAAGACGATTACCGCCCCCCTGTCGGCTACTTTTACTTTCGCCAGAACGTGTATAGCCAGTACCAGGGCGGCAAGCTGGTGCGGGCGGTCACGAACGGCCTGAACTCCGATGTGCCGGACGCGTTTCCGACCGGACGCGTTCAGTATCCCGCAGGCGAGTTCAACGACCAGATCGAGCAGTTGGTGCCGATGACGATTTCGACGATCGCTCCACACGTTCGCCCTTTCGGCCTTGCCAACGTACGTGTGATCGAAGCGCGGCAAAACATCGACCCCACGAGCTTTGAGCGGACTTATTTCGTCGAGGCCCAAGCTTTGACGACCCCTAAGGCCGAAGGCACAATGCCGTTCCCCATCCACCTGGCCGATCGCAAAGGGGGCGACGCAAACTGGAGCGACGCCGTGCGGAAACACTACCTGCAGGGTCCCGACGACCCTCGGTACAAAGAGCTGGCCGAGAGAATCATCGCCGATTCGGTCAGTGAAGGCACGTTCAAGCCAGAGTACCAGAATTCGCCCATACTGCGGGCCTTGGCCATCCGCCGCTGGATCGAAAAAAACTTGGTCTACAATCTCCGTGCCGATCACAGCCGGGCGGCGGAACCAACCACCGACTGTCTGTTCGGCGACCGTCGCGGTTATTGCGTACACGTGGCCCACGCCATGTGCTTCCTGCTGCGAAGCGTCGGAATCGTGTCGCGGGTGGGGGCCGGTTACACCTGCGACGTGGGCCGGCCGGGGCACGGATCGGCGATCCTCCTCACCTCGGTCGACATGCACGCCTGGTGCGAGATCCATCTGACGGGAGTCGGCTGGATGATCATCGATGCCGCCCTGGAAAGGTCCGAATCGCCTTGTCCGCCCGAAGTCGATACGGCCGCTCAGAGCTTCTATGGCGAGCGTAACCGCGAGCAGCCCGATCTTACGCCCCTCGAGCCGGAAGACGAGCCGACACCCGAAGAGCGCGGGGCGAGACTTGTTCTCTACGTGTTCTTGACACTGGCGATGATCATGGCCCTCTACGGCGTCAAGCTCTGGCGGCGTGTCGCGCCGCGATTCGCCCCCGAGCGGCAGCTATACCGGCTTTGCTATCGGGCGGTCATCGATCGCCTGGCCGAAGTCGGCCTGATACGACAATTCGGCGAGACCCGCGAGGAATTCGCTCAGCGAGTCGCCGACTGCGCGCCCGAATTCGCGGCGCTGACTGCGGCGCACGTACGGCGCGCGGTTGGCGGGCTTGAATCACATCGCCGAGCCGAATGGATCGCCCTTGAAGGCCAGGTCGCCCGGCGAATCGCCGCCACCGCCTCCCTCCGCCGCCGTGTGCTGGGCTGGATCAACCCCTTCACGTGGGTTGGGGTGCGATGAGCATTACCCAGGAGCGCCGCCTCGGCCATAAGCCCTGGGCCGAATCCCTGCGCGACGCATGGCCGCGGCGCGTGCCGGCTTCGAAGCCGATCGACGATGAACAACACGGTCGGCGACGACATGTTGCCGCGTTCGGCCAACACCTCGCGCGACACGGCACCAGGCGGCGAGCTGCGGCGGTCATGCGGCGCAAGACGTCGACGGCGCTCGCTTGATCGAGGTGGTGCAAGAACAGCGAGCAGGCTACCACGTCGTAGCACTTCGGCAATGGCTCGCCCAAT
>Ga0265313_10000661_pt1 | contig 35522 bp, 31 predicted proteins | sample 4123metaG_FD_203122 | JGI IMG/M metagenome (GOLD analysis project Ga0265313, IMG submission 203122) | Rhizosphere microbial communities from Carex aquatilis grown in University of Washington, Seatle, WA, United States - 4-1-23 metaG | ecosystem: Host-associated > Plants > Roots > Rhizosphere >... | reverse complement strand
TGACGAAATCGCCCGGCGACATGAAGGCCTTTTCGCCGTCCACGGCGGTGTAGGCGCCCTCGCCGTCCAGCACAAAACGGATGGCGGCGGCGACGTGGCGATGCGCCGGCGCGACCTCGCCGGGCAGAATCATCTGGATGCCGGCGAACAGCGTGTTGGTGGCCTTGGATTCGCCCGGCATGGCCGGATTTTCCAAGATCAGCACGCGGCGCTTGGCCTCTTCGGCGGTGATCAGCCCGCCGGACTCCATCACCAGCGATTTCACGTCATTAAAGTGCCAGACGATCGGCTTGGCGCGCGACTTTGGTTCCTTGGTGACGACGGAATCCATCACCCGCCACAACGGCGTCATGTTGCGCTTGGCGATGCGGCCATAATACTCATCGCGGGCGGCATCGATATTATGCTTCGGGCCGGGTTTGCCGTTCGTGGCCTTCCTTGCGGTCGCGACCGCCATGGCATCCTCCATAAAAGCGCGGAATCTGATTGCTGCAAATGAATATAGTCAAAGCTCCGCACCACGGAAATAGTCCATTTTGCAACCAATACCCGGCTGCCATGCGGTCCTGCGCGGCCTCAAAGCCGCGGTTCAAGCTCAATTGCAGCCCAATCGGCCGCTATGATAGCTCTCGCCCATGCAGAATACGGCTTATAACGTACACGCCATTCTGGCCGGCCAGGCGCCGGCGGATGGGCCCGTCACGGTCAAAGGCTGGGTGCGCACCCGGCGCGACTCCAAGGCCGGCATTTCCTTCGTGCATCTGTCCGACGGCTCGGCGTTCCATCCGCTTCAGGTGGTCGCGCCGAACACGCTGCCCAACTACGACGATGAGGTTTTAAGGATCACGTCCGGTTGCGCGGTCGAGGCGACCGGCATCATCGTGCCGTCGCAGGGCAAGGGCCAGACGTTCGAGATGCAGGCGAGCGCCATCAGGGTGATCGGCTGGGTTGACGACCCGGACACCTACCCGATCCAGCCGAAGCCGCACACCATGGAGTACCTCCGCGAGGTCGCCCATTTACGGCCGCGCACGAACGTCATTGGCGCAGCGACCCGGGTACGGCACACGCTGGCGCAGGCGATCCACCGCTATTTCGACACGAATGGCTTCTTCTGGGTGAACACGCCGATCATCACCTCGTCCGATGCCGAAGGGGCCGGCGCGCTGTTTCGCGTCTCGACGCTCGATCTCGCCAACCTGCCGCGCACGCCGGCCGGCAAGATCGACTACAGCAAGGACTTTTTCGCCCGCGAAGCGTTCCTGACCGTATCGGGACAGCTCAACGTCGAGGCCTACTGCCTCGCGCTCTCCAAGGTCTATACCTTCGGCCCGACGTTCCGCGCCGAGAATTCCAACACCAGCCGCCATCTCGCCGAGTTCTGGATGATCGAGCCCGAGATCGCATTCGCCGATCTGTCAGAAGATGCGACACTGGCGGAAAGGCTTCTCAAGTTCGTCTTCGAAACCCTGCTAAGAGAGCGCGCCGAAGACCTCGCCTTCTTCGACGAACGCGTCGAGAAGGGCTTGGTGGCAAAGCTGCAAAACATCGTCGCGTCCGAGTTCGTGCGCATGGATTACGGCGAAGCCGTCGCGATCCTGGAAAAGGCGAAAGAGAAATTCGAGTTTCCGGTACGCTGGGGAATCGACCTGCAGTCCGAGCACGAGCGCTATCTGACGGAAAAGCACGCCGGGAAGCCCGTGATCGTCATGAACTACCCGAAGGACATCAAGGCATTCTACATGCGGTGCAACGACGACGGCAAAACCGTCGCCGCCATGGACGTGCTGGCGCCCGGCATCGGCGAGATCATCGGCGGCAGCCAGCGCGAAGAGCGGCTCGACGTCCTCGACGCGCGGATGACCGAGCGCGGTATCGATAAGGAGCATTACGGCTGGTACCGCGACCTGCGCCGCTACGGCACAGTCCCGCACGCCGGTTTCGGTCTTGGCTTCGAGCGGACGCTCGCCTATGTCACCGGCCTGTCAAATGTGCGCGACGCCATCCCATTCCCGCGCACACCGGGCCATGCGAATTATTGAAATGCTCGCATCGCGGACGGCCGGGAACCCGCATTGACCCAATCCACCACAATCGGCAACATCAACCGCTTCAGAGACAATAACGTGCCTATTTTTTAAAGCGGGGAGACGACACCATGAAGCGGATTTTGAGCTTGCTCGCGGCCGGTGCCTGCGCCGCCATTCTCACAGGCCTGAATACCAGCGCGCAGGCGGCGCCCGATATGTCGCTGACGCGTCTCGACTGCGGTACGCCGCCGCCACCGACCGCGGTCAACGAGCGTTTCTCCGACACCTTTTCCTATGGCGACCTGAAAATCCAATTCGTGTTTAGCTGCTATCTCATCAAGCACGGCGATCAGTATTTGCTCTGGGATACCGGTCACGCCATGACCATGCCGAAAGTGGCGCCGAAGGTCAGCCTGCCCGATCTGCTGGCCAAAATAAACGTCAAGCCCGAGCAGATCACCTATGTGGGCATCAGCCACTATCACGCCGATCACACCGGCCAAGTCGGCTCCTTCACCAAGTCGACGCTCTTGATCGGCAAGGGCGACTGGGATGCGATTTCGAGTCCGAAGCCCGGCCCGGGCGTGAATTTCGCGCCATTCGAACCGTGGACAAAAGGCGGCGCCAAGGTCGAGCCGCAGCCGAACGACAAGGACGTGTTCGGCGACGGCAGCGTGATCATGCTCAATACGCCGGGACACACACCGGGCCACCACAGCCTGCTCGTCAAGCTGCCGACAGGCAACTTTGTGATCAGCGGCGACGCCGTGCATTTCCGCGAGAACTACGAGAACAACGGCGTGCCGTGGTTCAACTATGACCGCGCTGAGACACTGGCGTCGATCGGCCGCCTCAAGGGGATCGTGGCGACTTTCAAGGCGACGCTGATCATCCAGCACGACCAGCGCGACATCGCCAAGCTGCCGGCATTCCCGGCTGCCGCGAAATAGGCAATCGCAAGGAAGGACAGAAAATGACCAAATATCTTCTGGTGAGTTTCAAGACCTGCCCGTGGGTGCAGCGCGCGGCGATCGTACTGCGCGAGAAGAACGCGCCGTTCGAGTTCCGTCACATCGAACCGGACAACCGGCCCGACTGGTTCCTCGCCATCTCGCCACACAAGAAGGTGCCGGTCCTGCGCATCGACGATAGCGTGTCGCTGTTCGAGTCGAGTGCTATCGCCGAATATCTCGACGAGACGATCGCGCCGCGGCTGCATCCCGAGGACCCCGTACAGCGCGCCATCAATCGCGCCTGGACCGACTATGTGCCGACTTTTTCCAGCGCCGTGACCGGCGTTGCCTATGCGGCCGACGAGGCGGCATACAATGCGGCGGCGGAGAAGATCGCGCCGGCTTTCGACCGGCTCGAACGCGCGCTGCAAAAGCAGAGCCCTGCTGGGCCTTTCTTCAATGGCGCCAAATATTCCCTGGTCGATGCCGGTTATGCGCCCTTCCTGCAGCGCTATTGCTTCCTCGACCGAATCAAGCCGCTCGGCGTGATCGAAAAATATCCGCGGGTGAAGGCGTGGACAAACGCGCTGATGAAGCGGCCGTCGACGCATTCCTTCCCGGAAGGCGAATTCGAGGCCATGTATCGGACCAACGTAAAGCGCCGTAAGGCCTGGATCTCGCAGTTCATCGCCGACGTCGCGGTGGCGGCGGAGTAGCGGGTTTCGTACGGTCAAATGCATCGTTCACGCACCGCTCGTCCCGCCCAAGCGGGCCCGATCCGGATTCCGGCTTTCTCTGGAACGAGCGAAACTCATCGCACATAACAGGCATCGCAAATGTCAGCCGTCAAACACTACGAAACTGATGTTGCCATCGTTGGGGGCGGAGGTGCCGGCATTGCGGCCGGCATTGAGGCGCGCGACGCCGGTGCTCGCGCCATCGCATTCGAGAAGGACTCCGAACCGGGCGGCGCCGCCATCATCTCGGGCGGCGGCTGCCTGATCGTCGGTTCGCCATTGCAGAAACAGCACGGCATCGACGACACGCCGGACTTGGCGTTCAACGATTGGATGAGTTGGGGCGGTCCGTCGGCCGACGAGGTGTGGGCGCGCTACTACATCGAGCACAGTCTGCACGATCTCTATCACTGGGCCGAAAGCCTGGGCGCCACATGGTCCGACCTGAAGGAGCAGGAAGGTAACTCGGTGGTGCGCTGGACGCGAAGCGATCGCAACGGCCTCGGCCTGATGACGCATTTGATCGACGGCTTCCGCCAGAAGGGCGGCGAGATCGTCACCGACACCGAGATCACCGGGCTGTCCCGCGCCAACGGCCGCGTCACCGGCATTGAAGGCCGCAACACCAAAACCGGCGAGCCGGTGTCGGTGAAAAGCAAGACCGTGGTGATGACGACCGGCGGCTTCAACTCGAATCGCGACATGGTGCTTGAGTTCAATCCGACGCTCGGCAACGACATGGTCCTGGAAGGCTCCGGGCGCAATTCCACCGGAACCGGCCACAAGATGGTGCGGCAGGTCGGCGGCTATCTCACCCACATGGATCACATCTGGTTTTACGTGTACGCGACGCCCGATTACCGCGATCCCGCGCAGCGCCGGGGGCTCCCCTTCCGCCTCGTGCCCGGCAACATCTGGGTCAACCAGCAGGGGCGCCGCTTCCACAATGAGGCGCGCTCCGGCGGCAACTCGGCATCGCCGGCGCTGATGGCGCAAAGCCCGCGCCACGCCTGGGCGATCATGGACACGCCGATGACGGCGACCATGGAGATCGCCGATCCGTACTACCGCGACGGCGACAAGGTCGCGCGCGGCAAGGTGGTCGAGCTGCTCAACTCCTCGCCCTACATCCGCAAGGCCGATACGCTTGCCGATCTCGCCAACAAGATGCGCGTCGATCAGGCGACATTCCTTGGCACCGTCGAACGTTACAACAAGGCGTGCGCGCAACGGCTCGAAACCGAACCGGAGTTCGGCAAGCCGCTGAAAGCCTCCAAGGCGTTCGACACCCCGCCCTATTACGCGGTGCAGATCTTTCCACTGGCGCGCAAGAATTTCGGCGGGGTCAAAACCGATCTGCAATGCCGCGTGCTTGACAAGCATTTCGAGCCGATCGTGGGACTTTACGCGGCCGGCGAACTCTGCGGCATGGCCGGCGGCCACATCAACGGCCGCGCCGGCCTCGAAGGCACCATGCTGGGTCCTTCGGTGTTCAGCGGCCGGGTCGCCGGCGGCTGGGCCGCCCACGAGGCCGGCCATGGCAGCGGCTTTGTAGGCAAGCCGAACCGGGGCTGAGGCTCGTGGCCAAGCTGACGCTCGACCAGGTCAATCTCGTCTGCCGCGACACGGAAGCGTCGATTGCGTTCTACCGCAGGCTTGGCGTCGACATTCCCGACGCCGCCGTCTGGCGGACGGCAACGGGCGCCCACCATATCAGCGCCGGGGGCCGGTCATCGGATCAAGCGATCGATTTCGATCTCGACTCCACCACATTCGCGCAATGTTGGAACAGCGGCTGGAAGGGCCTGACTGACTTGGCAGGCCGCGTCGTTGTTGGATTTAGCGTGGACACACGCGGGGCTGTCGACGAGGTGTTTCGCGACATGACTCGCGCGGGATATCGCGGCTTGCAGGAACCGGTCGATGCATTCTGGGGCGCGCGTTACGCAGTTATCGAAGACCCGGACGGCATAGCCCTGGGCGTGATGAGTCCGATTTCGCCGGACAGGAAGTCGCCGCCCCCGAACGTGTGATTGCGTCGAAGCTGATCCGCCGCTATCCGCCCGGCGTCAGCGTGGCGAGCTGAACGGTATCGTATTTTTCACGCAGCTTGGCGAGAGCGTCCGGGTCTGGCTTGCCGCCCTTGGCGATCAGGTCACGCAATTCATCGAAATATTTCTCGTGCCCCGGAGGCGCGGTGATCAAAAGCATGCGGCCGGGCGCGGTGCCGGAATTGCCGAATGCGTGGGCCGCGCCGGGCGGCACGAACACGAAAGTACCCGGGACGCCGCGCAACGTTTTGTCGCCGCACCGCAGATCGATCTCTCCCTCCAGAACGTAGAAAATCTCCTCGATCTTGGTGTGGTAGTGCGCGCCGGTATTGAACCCCGGCGCGATCGTGAACTCGAACAGGGAGCATTGTTTGGAGTCCTGCGCCGTCAGCAGATAGTCGACCCGGGTCTGGTGCAACGTAACCCCATTGGCCTCGCCGTGATGCAGAATAATTCCCTCAACCGACATGTCACGCTCCTCTGGCCGTCGCCGACCGATAGTATGAAACGGCTCCGGCCCGAACAATCGCCAAACGCCGCAGCGTCACGGTCAATCGAGCTTGATGCCCAGCGCCTTGATCAGCACGCTCCAGCGAGCGATGTCGGCGTTGAGGCGCTTACCCAACTCCTCCGGTGTCGAGCCCCCGGCAACGTAGCCGGCGTCGACGAGCTTTTTCTGGATCGCCGGATCGGCCAGCGCCGTATTGGTGTCGGCGCTCATCTTGCGCACGATCTCAGGCGCGGTCTTTACCGGAACGAACAGCGCCTGCGAGCCGGTCACCGCGTACCCGGGAACGGTCTCGCCGATTGTCGGGACGTCCGGCGCCGCCGGATTGCGTTTCGCGCCGGTCACCGCCAGCACCCGCACCTGCCCGGTGCGCGAATACGACAGCAAGGTGCCGCTGCCGAAATAGCAATCGACGCGACCCGGAATCAGATCGGTGAAAGCGGGCGCGGCGCCGCGATACGGCACGTGCGTCATCTTCAGCCCGGCCATCTGCAGAAAACTCATCTCGGCGAGATAGGGCGCGCTGCCGGTGCCCGGCGATGCCATCGTCAGCTTGCCGGGATGGGCCTTCACGTACTCGACGAACTCCTTCAGCGTATGCGCCGGCAAGGAATTCGGCACGAACATGAAATAGTCGACCAGCGCCACCATCGATACCGGCGCGAAATCTCTCACCGCGTCATAGGTCAGCTTGCCGTACAGGCTCGTGTTCGACGCCATGGCACCCGGATCGAATAGCACCGTGTAGCCGTCGGGATCGGAGCGCGCGACGTATTCGCAGCCGAGATTGTTGCCGGCGCCCGGCTTGTTCTCGACGAAGACCTGCTGCTTCCACATCGCCGACAGTTTGTCGGCAAGCGTGCGCGCGACAATATCGGTTGGCCCGCCCGCGGCGACCGGGACGATGATGCGTACAGCTTTTGCTGGATAACTCTCCGCCCGACCTTCGCCGATAAAGAGGCTCGGGACGATGGCCTGGGCGGCCGAGAGCACAATCAAGTCGCGACGGCTGAGCATGGCACTCCCCCGCATTCTCGATAGCGAGGGCTATCTTATCGCGCGGCAAACGCCCTCGCCACAGCCGAATGGCCGTCAGTAACGCAGAAACTCCTCTCGCTCTTTCAGCCAAGTCAGTTCGTCCGGCTCCGCCAGCGCGTCCAAGTCCGCGGGCACCGCCCGTGTGTCGTCAACCCACTCGCGCAACAGCGGGCCGCCATTGATGACGTCGATGGCAAGTTTGCCGCGCTCATATTCGTAAGCAAAGTCGCGCCAAAGTGGATAGTCGGGAGTGAGGTGCCGGATCGCCTTGAAGGCAAGCGCTTGGACGCGCCAGGGCTTGAACGCCGCGTGATCGTAAGTTGGGCCTTCGGTGTGGATCTGCAAGCCGTTGCAGAGCTTGCCGGCGTGTTTGTGAAATGTCGGCTCGAACCAGCACTCGCGCGGCCGGAATCCGGCGAGCCAGTGCGGCGCGAAAGCGTGCATGGCGTGCAAAACCGCGTAGGCGTCGATGTCGGGAGCGCCGAACAGTTCAAGCGGCCGCGTCGTGCCGCGGCCCTCCGACAATGTCGTGCCCTCGACCATCACGGTGCCCGCATAGGCGCGCGCCATCCACAGGTTCGGCGCGTTGGGGCTGGGATTGATCCAGGCGCGTTCGCCGAGCGGCCAACCGAAGCCCGGTGCCGCATCCGGCTGCCAGCCCTGCATGTCGATGACACGGTAATCGACATCGAGCTTGAGTGTTTTGACAAACCAGCCACCGAGTTCGCCGAGCGTCAGCCCATGACGCATCGGCAGTGGCCCGGCGCCGACGAAGCTTTCCCAGCCGTCGAGTAGCCGCAGCCCCTCAACCGGGCGGCCGATTGGATTGGGCCGATCGAGCACCCACACGGCCTTGCCGTGCTCGGCCGCGGCTTCCAAAACGTAGCGCAGCGTGGTGATGAAGGTGTAGATTCGGCAGCCCAGGTCCTGGAGATCGACCAGGATCACGTCGAAAGTGTCGACCATTGCCGCGGTCGGCCGGCGCACGTCTCCATAGAGACTGAACACCGGAATGCCATGCGCCGGATCGCGAAAATCCGGCGACTCGATCATGTTGTCCTGCTTGTCGCCGCGCAGCCCGTGCTGCGGACCGAACGCGGCAACGACCTTGATGTCGCCGCAGGCGGCGAGCGCATCGAGCGAATGCGTCAGGTCTGCCGTCACCGACGCCGGATGCGCCAAGAGCGCCACGCGCTTGCCGGCGAGCGGCGCGCGCAATTTGGAATCGGCAATGAGGCGGTCGATACCGAATTGCATGAGCGCTACGCTCGTCAAAATTCGCAGGTAAAGCAATCGGCGTGGTGGAAATCCGGCCGGCCGGCCGGGTGCGCCAGCGCCCAGTAGGACAGCCGGCCGTTCGCCTCTTCGATCACCGCCGAAAGGCCCAGACGCCACGGCCCCGGCGGCAGCGCGCGAAGCTCTAGCGTGGCCTGCAAACTCAAACGGGTCGGCCCAATTCGTGTGTCGATGCGCGGTGCGGCAGTCTCGGCGGCGCGCATGCCGCTGCGATAACCGTCAAATTCGTAGGCGGCCCACTGCGTCGACGGCGCGAAATTGAATTCGAAATAGGCCGGATTTGATCCAGGCCGGATGAATGCCTCGAAGCAGGTGTGTCGCCACAACTCATCGGCACGCGTCGGCGCCGCTATTGGGGGCAAGCGCAGCTCATCGATGTCACCGGTCAGCTCATAGGACAAAAGCAACACACCGGTGCGCAGCCAAGCCACGTCGACCGCGATGGCGGTTACACCATCGCAATGCGAGTCGGGATACAGCTTTAGCGCTTGGCGCATGCCGGTATTCTAGCGCCCTCAAACGACCGATCTCAGGTGTTGTTTGCCCCGCCGTCAACCGCGAGCGTCTGTCCGGTGATGAAATCGCTGTCGGCGGAAGCCAAGAACACCAGCGCGCCCAGGAGGTCCTCCGGATATTCGTCGCGCTTGATCGCGCGGCGAATGAGCGACGGCGCCTTTGAATGCTCGAGATGGCCGGGATTTTCGTGGATGACGCTGTCGGACAACGTGAAGCCAGGCGCCAGCGAATTGACGCAGATGTTGTGCTCGCCGAGCTCGCGGGAAATCGAGCGTGTGAACGCAGTCACCGCCCCCTTCGAGGTGACGTAGTGCGAAAAATTCGGGATGCCGCGGGCGACCGTGCCGGAACTGATATTGATGATCTTGCCGTATTTCTGCGCGATCATGTGCGGCGCGACGTGCTTAGTCATGAGAAACACGCCGCGGACATTGATCGCCATGACGCGGTCCCACAGCGCGACGTCGATGTCGAGGATCTTCTGCTCTTGCAATGGCGCGAACAATGCGGCGTTATTGACCAGAATGTCGATCTTGCCGAAGCGATCGATCGTGTCACCGACGAGTTTCTTCACCGCACCCTCGTCGCTCACATCGGCTACGGCACTCGCCACCGAATTGGCGCCGTGCTCGCGTGCAATTTCCTCCGCCAAGTCCTTGCCGTCGGCAATATCGGCGATCATCAGTCGCGCACCTTCGGCGGCGAGTTTCTTGGCGTAATGCCGGCCGATACCTTTGGCACCGCCGGTGAGCAGCGCCACGCGCTTGTCGAGCCGTGCCATCTAATGCCTCCCGTTTACGCGACGGATGAATTTCTCGAAGCCCACGAGTTGCTGCTTGACGATGTCGATGGTCGGCTGGTCGGTCAGCTCAACGGTCTTCTCGTCGAATTTCTTTGCCGAGAAGGAGACGAAGATTTCCGGCTTGCCGAAGATCAGCGCGTCAATCGAGGTGAGGCACTGACGGAGGTGATACTGCATGCGCGCGCCACCAAGCGCACCGCCCGCGCAGGATTGCAGCGCCACCGGCTTTTCCTTGAACGGCACTTCCTTGAACCGCGAGACCCAGTCGATTGCGTTCTTAAGCCCGCCCGGAATGGTCCAATTATACTCGGGCGAGACGATGATCACGCCGTCCGCGGCGCGGATCGAGTCTCCCCAGGCCGTCACTTCGGCCGGAAACTTACCGTCGGCGTGAAGATCGTGATTATAGACCGGCATCGTCTCCCAGCCGGGCGCGGCCTTGACCGCCATGCCGGGCGGCGCCAGCGCCGGCAGCGTCCGCGCCAGTGATGCGTTGTAGGACGCCTTGCGCAGGCTGCCGCAGACGACAACGACATTGAGTTGATTATCCGACACTGAGCGTCCCCCTCCCCTGAGTCTCGATTAGCTCCTGCCGCCGTGTGCCGCGATGAATTTGGCGAAGGCGATGAGCTGCTGCTTGATGAAGCCGATGGTCTGCTCGTCCGTAATCTTCCCGGTCTTTTCGTCGATGCGCTGCGCGCAATTACCAATGAAGATTTCCGGCTTGTTGAGCGTCTGTGCATCGAGAAACACCATCGACCTGCGCAGATCGTACTGCACGCGGGCGCCGCCTACCGGACCCGGCGAGGCCGACTGAAGCGCGACCGGCTTGCCGGCGAAGGGCTGATTAGGCAGCCGCGACACCCAGTCGATCGCGTTCTTCAGCGGCGCCGGAACGCCGAAATTATATTCCGGCGTATTGAAGATCAGCCCATCGGCGGCGCGGATCGCGTCGGCCAACGCCTGCACCGGCGCCGGGAAGCCGGTCGAGTTCTGGATGTCCGCATTGTAAAGCGGAAATTCGCCGATCGGCGGCGCTTCCTTGATCTGCATGCCATCGGGCGCCAGCCCCGGCAACGCGTTCATGACTATGCGGTTGTAGGAACCTTTACGCAGGCTGCCGCAAATCGTGATGACGTTGGCCACATCGTCCTCCTTCGGGTTGTCCCGGCACTCCGAGTTCGAGCCTCAAGATAGGCGGGCAAGACAGCGCCGCAAAGGCCGTAAGCGGCGTCGTGCCGGCGCCGGCGGGCGCAGTCGCAAGGTTTCTTTGGAAAATCTCTCGCTTAATTATTCAAGATCGGAAAACTCTTCGGCGAACTCGGCCCCGGCAACGTGTGTACGAAGGCGTAAATGTCGGCGATGTCCTTATCCGATAGCACGGCGCCCGAATAGGCCGGCATGTCGTTTATCGGGTTGCGGATTTGGCCCTTGAAAGCCTCGAATGGCAGCGCGGTGTGGGCGAGGATCGGCGCCGGACCATTATAGGCCCCGCCCTCGCCGACGCGACCGTGGCAGGTAAAGCACGCCTCTTTCAGAAAGATGCGCTTGCCGTTGGCGGCATCGCCTTGCGGGGCCTCCTGAGCACGCGCGGCCGGCGTAAGCGCAATTGTCGCAATAACCGCCAAGGCCATGCCGGTGAATTTACGCATGATGCTGCTCCCTAACGCGGATCGGTCACAACGTCGACGACGGCCGGCCCGCCCGCCTTGACCACGGCGATGGCGCGTTTTAGCGCCGGCGCGAGATCGTTCGGATCGGTGATCGGCCCCTCGCCGTGCGCGCCCATGCCGCGTGCCACCGTGGCATAATCGATGTTCGGGTCCTTGAGCGTAGTGCCGATATCCATGCGATCGACGCCGCGGCCATGCCGCGCCGCCATGGCGGTCAGGTACATGTATTCCTGATGGTAGGCGCGGTTGTTGTGGACGATGTAGAGAATCGGGATCTGGTGGTGCGCGGCGGTCCACAGCGCGCCCGGATTGAACATAAAGTCGCCATCGCCGCCGAAGGCGACCGTGAAGCGACCGTGCTTCTTGTTGGCGAGCGCCGCTCCGATCGAGGCTGGCAGGTTATAGCCGACGCCGGCACCGCCCGAGCCGCCGTTCCACTGGTAGGGCTTCTTGATGTCCCACAGCCGGTGCATCCAGGACAGCCGGATCGCGGTGCCGACGACCGACCAGTCCTCGTCTTTGATCTGGTTATGGACCTCGGCGCACATGCGGGCGGTGGTGATCGGACTGGCATCCCAGCCGATAGTGGCATCGACTTTCGAGCGTTCCACCATCGCCTGGTGCGCGGCGGCGAGCTTCTTGCCGCGCTCATCGAACGCGGCTTTCTGCGCCGGGTCGGTCAGGCGTCGCACCGCTTCGGTCAGTGCCGGCAGCGACGACTCGCCGTCGCCCGCTATGTCGAGGTCGACATCCTGCCAGCGGCCGAAATCCTGGTAGTTCGCTTTCAGATAAACATCGCGCATGCCAAGCGTGATGATCTTGGCGCCGGCCTTGGTGGCGGGACGCGAGGTGCGCTCGATACGGTCGCGGAAATGCGTCAGCGGGCCCCACAGGTCGTTCATCTCGATGGCGAGAATGACGTCGGCCCGCCCGATCAGCACCCTGCGGAAGCTTTGATTGAGCGGATGCCGCGACGGGAAATTCATGCGGCCGTAATTGTCGATCACCGGGCATTGCAGTGCCTCGGCAAATTCCACGAGATTCTTCATGCCGGCCGGCGTGCGCGCGAGCCGGTCGACGATGATGAGCGGGTTCTTGGCTGCGACCAGCATCCTGGCCGCCTCGACGATCGCCGCCGAGTCGCCCACTGGCGGAATCACCGGCTCGTATTTGGGAATGCGCAGACTGCCCCGGTCGCGGATCGGGTTCTCCTGCAACTCGCCGTCGAGCGAAAGAAACACCGGCCCCATCGGCGGCGTGGTCGCGATCTTGTAGGCGCGCACCATGGACTCGCCGAAATGCTGCAGCGAGGCGGGCTGATCGTCCCACTTGGTGAACTCGCGCACGATCTGGCCGATGTCGACGCCGGCATGCAGCCATTCGGCGCCTGGCGCGCGCTTGTCGGCCTCCATGATGTTGCCGCCGAACACGATGACCGGCACGCGGTCGCACCAGGCGTTGTACATCGCCATGGTGGCGTGCTGCAGACCGACCACGCCGTGGCACGCCATGGCGATCGGCTTGCCATCCATCTTGGCATAACCCTGCGCGAGATGAACGGCGATGTCCTCGTGCACGCAGGTGATGATCTCGGGCTTGGTGTTGCCGCCGTGATTGACCACGGCTTCGTGCAGGCCCCGATAACTCGAGGCGCAGTTGATCGCCAGGTAATCGATGTCGAGCGTCTTGATGACGTCGACCATGTAGTCGCCGCCGCTCGAAGTCTGATTCACCGGATCGGATGGCGGCGGCATGGTTTCGGCCGCGATCTGCCGCGGCCCCGGCAATGCCGCCTTACCTTTGCTCAGTGGAGCGGCCGGCATGGCACCCGCCGCAACCGAAGGCGCGACCGCGGTGGCGGCTGCGGCTCCGACCAGACCCGCGCCTTTTAGGAAGCTTCGGCGGCTGGAATCGGCGCCTTGGTTCGCGTCTTGGCGGCGCTTCGGCATGAACATCCTCCCACGAACGGCCGGCGGATCGGCTTGATTATGAATTGCGCGAATTGTCGCGTCCGGCCGCGGAGGCGTCAAGCTAAGCGCGGCATCGGCCTGCTATGCGAGGGCTGAGTTGCCGGCGACATGGTTATTTTGAGGGGTCACGGCGCATTTTCACCGCTCACGTGCTCGGCGAACTCAATAACGCGGGCGCCACGATCTCCTTCCAGCTGCGTGGCGGCGTCTTCAGCACACCCCGCCAGCCGAGAAAATCGGCGAAAACCTGCATGCCTTCCACTGCGCTCCCGAATTCGTCCTTGTTGTCACGCAGCACAGCGTCGACATCGGCGGCGTTGAGCGCCTTCGACGGCTCGTGCGCCAGATAGATTTGCGCCGCGCGGCGCGGATCGTCGTGGATGATGCGCGCCGCTTCATCCATCGCCTTGTCGATGACTTCAGGAATCTTCGGGTGCGCGGACACATAGGCAGCCATCGCACCCATGACGAGAAACGAGGCTTTGCCGCCGATCACCGTTTCGGAGCGCAGAATGGGATGAATGTTTTCATCCTTGAGGGCCAGCTCCGTGTATGGCGGCGAGGAGAATGCAGCGGTCACAGGCCCCGTTCCGGCGAGCAGTGCGGCGAGCGCGTCCCCGGGAGTGAGCACCGTCACCTGACGGCGCAGCCGGTCGTATTGACCGAACGTCTTTTGCGACTGCATCTGCAGAAAATACATTTGCGGTGCGGTCAGAGTAGGCATGGCGATGCGATCGGCGGCACGCAGATCGGCAACACTGTGAACGTCCGCGCGATTGCTCAGCAGCACCGCCGGCAATGTGGCAATGCCGGAAATCGCAACGATCTGCCGCGGTGTATTTCTGGTTTTCTCCCGCGCCAGCAAAAGCGGCGCCGCGCCGAACGGCGCCATATCGATAGCGCCCGATGCGAGTGCGTCCTGCGTCGGACCGGCGCCGGAGAAACGCTCATAGCTCGCCTTGACGTTAAGATGCAGCGCCTTCCCGTATTTTTCGACCAGCTTAAGGTCCTGGCAGATGTAATCCGGCAGAAACGCGAGCCCGTAGCCGATGCCGATTTTGACCTGCTCCTGCGCGGATGCCGGCGATGCCGCAGTGATGACGGCAAACAGGGCACCGATTGCATGCAGCGCTCCGCGCAGGCTCGCAGTCAGTCCCCGAGCCCGCAGGCTCTGCGTGCTGCCGGTATGTCCGTGCATCGACTATCGATCCCCCGATGCAGCACTATAGCGGGCACACCGCGAGACCACTACCGGCCTTGCCGTCCCCCGGTGACAGAAACCCTATCACCGCGGCGGCGCGACGCCGAAAAACTCCACGAGCCGATCCCGCGCGGCAAGCGTCCTTTCCAGGTCGTAGCCGTTGACGATGGCGAGCCGAAAGCCGCCGGGCGGCATGGCATGGCGGTCCGGCGCGCGATCCTCATGGAAAGTGATCTGCACGCTGGTGACGCCCGGCATTCGTTTTATCTCCTGCACTAACGGCTGCGGCGGATGTCGCCAAGCGCGGCCGGGCGGGCCAAACAGTACGACGCTGTAGCCCTCGCTTCTGTCTTCGTCATAAAAGTCCCACACGTGGCTTTCGTAAAGCCCGACCAGCGCATCGACCCAGCCCGGGCCGTAAAGATCGGGCCACTGATCCGCAAAGCGCAGATGCGCCTCGATGATCGTGCCGCCGATCGTTTCGAGATTGAGCATGCCCGTATAGCCGGCGAGATTGCTCTCGATCCAATCGCCGCAGCGCCGCTCGATCTCGGGGTCCGGCTCTGCATGCACCGTCCAGTAATCGAACGTGCCCTCACCCGCCGGCTTGCCAGTAACGTGACGCCACCAGCACGGCGCGCCCTCGACCACAGCGATGTCAGTCGAGACATGCCGGCCGTCGAGCAGCGTCATCCAGAAATGGCCGGCGGCGGAATGGCGTTCGTAGTCCAGCGCGGAGTGCAGCACGCGACTGCCGACGCCCATGCCCTTGAGGTTGACGATCGGCTTCGAAAACACCGGAAAGCGCGGCGGCGCAACACCGTGCGGCCCCGCATCCAGATTTTGCGACAGCGCGATCGCGAGCTTGTCATAGACCCAGCGGTGCGCCGGATTCCACTGCCACGCGTCACAGTCCTCGGTCGGGATATTGGCCGCAGTCTTGACGTGCTCAAAATATTGCAGGCGCCAGGGATCGGCTTCACAGATGGGCATGATCGGACGACAAGCGAGAGTGATGGAGGACAGATAGCACAGATGCTATTCGGCCGTCGGTCTGCTGTTGTTCGTCATCCGCAGCGCATGCACGCAGAACAGGCCGTCGGTAAACACGCTAATCGGCGACCAGCCGCTGTCCCGTGCCAAGTCTCGGAAAGACTCGACCGTGTATTTGTAGCTGCTTTCGGTATGGATGGTTTCGCCGGCCGCAAAATCGATGGGCGTGCCGTCGATCTGCACCTGCTGCGGCCTTGAACTCGCGAGATGCATCTCGATACGATGCAGGTCGCGATTGAAAAATGCCCTGTGTTCGAACGCCGCAAGATCGAAATCGGCGTTAAGCTCGCGGTTGATGCGAACCAAGAGGTTGATATTGAATTTTGCGGTCACGCCTTCGGCGTCGTTATAGGCGCTATTGAGCATCGCCTCATCCTTTATAAGGTCGATGCCGACAATGAGCAGCGCGCCGGTGCCGAGCACCGAACCGATATGGCGGAGGAAACTCTTTGCGTCCTGCGGCTCGAAATTGCCGATGGTCGACCCGGGAAAGAAACCGACTCGCGGCAACGCCGCGAGCCGCGCCGGAATCTCGAACGGCTGAGTGAAATCCTCGACCAGCGGATGTACCAGAAGGTGCGGCAGATCGCGGCGCAGTTCCCGCAAATCCTGCTGCAGAAAATCGCCGGAAATGTCGACCGGCACATAAGCTCCGACACTTGCCGCCGCGCTGAGCAGGATACGCGCCTTGCGGCTCGACCCGCTGCCGAACTCGATCAGCGCGGAACCCGGCGGAAACATCGACGCGATGGCGGGCGCATTGTCCTGCAGAATGCCAATCTCGGCGCGCGTTGGATAGTATTCGGGCAGCCGCGTGATGCGCTCGAACAGCGCTGAGCCGGCGAGATCATAAAAGTATTTCGGCGACAGACTCTTTGGCGCGGCGGACAAGCCTGAGATCACATCGGCAGCGAACGCATCGCGCACGGGCGTAGCGTGAAATGAGCGAAAAACGCTTGTGACATTCATTGCGATGACTCTAGTTTTGGTATTCGGCGAGGCGGAGGCCGGTGAACTGCCAGCGCGCCGGCGGATAGAAGAAATTGCGATAGCTGAAACGCGAATGATTCTGCGGCGTCGCCAACGAGGAGCCGCGAAGCACCATCTGGCTGACCATGAACTTGCCGTTATATTCGCCGATCGCGCCGGGCGCGGCGCGATATCCTGGATAGGGCGAGTAAGCGCTGCGCGTCCATTGCCACACGACACCGAAAGCATCGTCGAGCCCGCCGCGTTGCTGCGCCGCGATCTCCCACTCTGCCTCGGTCGGCAGATCCTTGCCGGCCCAGCGTGCAAACGCGTCGGCCTCATAGTAGCTCACATGGCAGACGGGATTCTGCGGCGCGATCCGGCGCAAACCGCCAAGCGTCATCGCGAACCATTCACCGTCGATCTGTTGCCAGTAACCCGGCGCATTCCAGCCCTGCGCTTCAACCGCGGCGAGCCCCTCGGACAGCCACAGCGTCGGCGTCGTGTAACCGCCGTCGGCGATGAACTCGAGCCACTCGCCGTTGGTGACGAGCGACGGAGAAAGCCTGACAGGCTGCAGCAATACCTGGTGCGAGGGCTGTTCGTTGTCGAAGCAGAAGCCGTCGCCGTCGTGGCCAATGCGCTGAATACCGGCAATCACGGTGCCCGTCGCTGCGGCCGTGCCGTGCTCCGGCCATTGCCAATTTGGGTCATAGGCCGGATGGGTCGTATTGAGCGAGAACGCGTGCAGAATGTCCGTGAGCAGCAGTTCCTGATGCTGTTGCTCGTGGTGCAGGCCGATCTCAATCACGGACGCAATGGAAGCAATGTCGCTGGTCGATTCGATCAAGGCCGTCACGGCGCGATCGACATGCTCCCGATAAGCCGTCACTTCCGTCGCGCCGGGCCGCGTGAGCATGCCGCGCTGCGGCCGTGCATAACGTGGACCGGCGGAGACATAATAAGAATTAAACAGATAGGCGAAGCGTTCGTCGAACGGTTCGTAGGCCGGTGCGAATTTGCCCAGTAAAAATTCCTCAAAAAACCATGTCACGTGCGCGCGATGCCATTTGGTCGGGCTCGCGTCCGGCATCGATTGGACCACCTGGTCCTCCGCCGACAGCAAGGCGGCGCGACGCTCAGTCTCGGCGCGCACCGCCCGATAGGTGTCGAGCCAGACCTGTCGCGAGTCGTCACTTGACGCCGGCGCGCTACCACCCTCTGAGGGATTCTCCGGGGACGAAGCGGCTACGCGGACACGCTTGGGTGCAGCGGCTGGCATCGCAATTTCCGTGAAAGAGCGCGATCAAAGCGAATAAAGATAGCACCGGGAAGGATAATCTCGCCCCCTCCCTTAGGTTCCATAGATGCGCCATTCGCCGCCGACTGCAACGCGATTTGACGCACGCTAACGGGGTTGTGATCGGGCCGGCAAACCGCTGTAAAAACCGACAGAAGTTGTCCATGTCGGATGTCCGACGTATGGTCGCTCCAAATCGGATCGGGGTGGAATCGATGAAAAAGCCAGCGCGCCGCAAAAAAGCCGCCACCAAGGCGATGCTGCCGCGCGAACGGGCCGACTTTTCGGCGATCGTCGACCGGCCGCCGCTCAAGTTGCCGGACGGCGCGCGTCTCGTGTTCTGGACCATCGTCAACCTGGAAGTCTGGGACATCGGTAAGCCGATGGCGCGTCAGGTGCTGGCGCCCCCCACCGGACAGACGCTGCTGCCCGACGTGCCAAATTGGAGCTGGCACGAATATGGCATGCGGGTTGGAGTCTGGCGTTTCTTCGAACTGTTCAAGCGGCTGAACATCCGGCCGACGCTCGCGATCAATGCCCGCGTCTGCGAGGATTATACGCGCGTCGCCGAACAGGCCCGCACCGACCGCTGGGAATTCATGGGGCACGCGTACCAGCAGGGCCCCATTCATCTTGAACCAAACCAGAAGAAAATGATCACTCATGCGCTTGACGTGATCGAACGATTCTCCGGCAAGCGCCCGGTCGGCTGGCTTGGCCCGGGCCTGACGCAGACACTAGAGACGCCGGAGATTCTGGCCGAAGCCGGCGTCAAATATATCGGCGACTGGGTCTACGACGATGAGCCGACCACGATCCGCACCGCCAAGGGCCCGCTGGTCACGCTCCCCTACACGGTCGAGCTCAACGACATCCCGATGATGATCGTGCAGCATCATCAGAGCGACTATCTTTTGCAGCGCGCGATCGACCAGTTCGACCGGCTCTACGCCGAGGGCGAACAGCGCGTCAAAATCTTCCCCCTTGCGATCCACGCCTATATCAGTGGCCAGCCGCATCGCATCAAATATCTTGAAGCGATCTATGACTACGCCCGCCGTCATGACGGTGTGCTGTTCTGGACCGGCGAAGAGATTTTGGAATGGTATTCGCGGGCCGGAGCTGCGCCTTGAACATCGCCAGTGTCTCATCATGGCCGGGCTTGTCCCGGCCATCTGTATCCTTCCGCGCACGTCATCAAACAATTGAGGGAATCGCATGATGCCGCGATACTGTTCGGCAGGTGTGGCAGTTCTGTTCGGGGCCTGGGCCATGATTGGCGTTGCGCACGCGCAGACCGTGCCGTGCCGCACCTCGGGCTCCTATGAAGCGTGGCTCACCGGGCTTGAGCGCGAGGCCGTGGCGGGCGGCGTGTCGCAGCGCGCCATCGCCGAGGCCGCGCCGTACCTGAAATACGACCAGCGCATCATCAATATCGATCACGGCCAGCGCGTCTTTACGCAGACTTTTCTGGAATTCTCTAGCCGCATGGCCGCCGCTTACCGTATCAGCGGCGCTCAGGCGCGGATCAAGAAATATGCGCCAGTGTTCGAGCGCATCGACAAGGAATTCGGCGTCCCGGCGGCGGTCATCAGCTCGTTCTGGGGGCTGGAAAGCGATTTCGGCGCCAACCAGGGCAAGTATCCCTCGCTCAGCTCGATTGCGTCGCTCGCCTACGACTGCCGCCGCGCCGACAAGTTTCGCCCGCAGCTGATCGATGCGCTGCGGCTGATCCAGCGCGGCGATCTCAGACCGGCCGAAATGCAGGGCTCCTGGGCCGGCGAACTCGGCCAGACGCAAATGATGCCGTCTGAATACAACAAATACGCCGTCGACTATGACAACAATGGCAAGCGCGATCTCATTCACGACGTGCCTGACGTGCTCGGCTCGACCGCCAGCTACCTGGTCGGGCTCGGCTGGAAGCGCGGGCAGCCATGGCTCACCGAAGTCCACGTCCCAGCACAGCTGCCGTGGGACCAGGCTGATCTCGACATCCAGTTGCCGCGCTCCAAATGGGTGTCGTGGGGCGTGACTCTGGCGGATGGCAGGCCGCTGCCCGACGACAATCTTCCGGCGTCCCTGTTGCTACCGATGGGACGTCTCGGCCCGGCCTTCCTGGTCTACCCGAATTTCCAGGTCTATCTGCAGTGGAATAACTCACTGGTCTATTCGACCACGGCGGCTTATTTGGCGACGCGCATTAATGGCGCTCCACCGCTTCATCGCGGCAACCCCACGCCGGCCCTGCCCTTCGAGCAGGTCAAGGAATTACAGACGCTGCTCGCTCGCGCCGGCTACGACGTCGGCAAGATCGACGGCTTCCTGGGTTTGAAGAGCCGGCAGGCCGTCAAGGCGATGCAGAAGAAATACGGCTTGCCGGCGGATTCGTACCCGACAGAGGAACTGCTCGCCCGGATGCGTGCGGGCCGTTAGTTGTCATTCGGGCGCGGGCGATGCCGCGAGCAATGACGAAAGAGAAAATCAATGACAAGGAATATCCGCCGCGTCGTGACCGGCCATAACGCTGCCGGCAAATCGATCTTCGTTACCGACGCCCCTACCCCGCACGTATTCCAGCGCACCAAGGGCAGCGCCATCGTGCACGAACTTTGGGAGACCGCCTCGACGCCCGCCGATAACCGCGGCAACGCGGACTCGATAGCCCGCGGCCATCGGTTGCCGCCGCCGAAGCACGGTTCGGTACTGCGCGTCATCGAATATCCACCGGACTCCGAGCGCCTTGCCGCCATCGCCCACGAAAGCGCCCTCCCCGACGACGGCTCCGGGCGCGCTGCCGCGACCGACCGCCACAATCCGCGCCACGCCGGTTTTCATAAGACTGCGACGATCGATTACGCCATCGTCTTGTCCGGCGAAATTTACGCGATGATGGACGAAGGCGAAGTTCTGCTCAAAGCCGGCGACGTACTCATCCAGCGCGGCACCAATCACGCCTGGAGCAATCGCACCAGCGAGGCGGCCGTCGTGGCGTTTGTCTTAATCGACGCGGAGCCTCTTTAGTGTCATGCCCGCGAAGGCGGGCACCCAGTAGACGCGAACGGTGATCTTACTCAGTGGAACGACGATTACTGGATCATCCGCCTTCGCGGATGATGACGGACTCATTTCTCGTCCAGCTCCGGCACTTTGTAATCTTCCCAGCCCGGCACGTCGGCCACGTCATAAAACTTTTCGCCGAACGGCCGCGTCGCATCGATGCCGATTTGCGAAGCCGTCCGCATCGTGCGGTCGCGAGTCAAATCGACGGACGGGTCGGATGGACCTGCCGGCATGGTGTCGACAATAATCGTGTCACGCGCCGGCTGGACGCGGAACGCCATCGCCCATTCCACTTCGGTCGAAGAATGCACATCGATGTCGGGATCGACGATGACGGTCCATTTCGGCCGGATGTTGCTCGACATCATCGAGAGGATCACCTGCCGCGCCTCGCCGGCAAAGCGCGGCTCCATCGCGATGACGACATAAAATGACACGCCGGCCGAAGCGCGCACCGACACCGCCTTGATGGTCGGAAACTGCCGCTGCAGCATGCGCAGCACCGAGGCCTCGAACGGCACCTGCTTGAGGATATGGTTCTCGGTCACCGGCTTGCCCGTGAGCAGGCCCTGGAAGATCGGCTTCTTGCGGTGGGTGATCGCGGTGATGCGCGCCACCGGCTTCTGCGACGGCCGCGTGTAGTAGCCGGTATATTCTCCGAGCGGGCCTTCGAGCACCGTGGTGTCGAGATCGACTTCGAACTCGATCACGACTTCGGCGGTCGCCGGCACCTTCACATCGCAGGTCTTGCATTTGACGAGCTCGATCGGCGCGCCGCGAAGCCCCCCGGCCAGCGCCCAATCGTCGGTCGTATCGGGTACCTGCACCTGGCACGTGTAAGCGATGATCGGATCGACGCCGATCACCAGAGCCGCCTTCGGTACGATGCCGAGCTTCTTGCACTTGGCAAGGTTCTTGCCGAAGCGATGAAACGGCTGCGCCGAGTAGGACATCGTGTCCTTGCCGAGAATGAGAAAACGGTAATGGCCGACGTCCGGCACGCCGGTTTCCGGATCCTCCGACACCACGATTCCCGGCGTGATGTATCGTCCGCCGTCCTTCGGACTGTATTGCGGTATCGGGAAATTACGAATGTCGATGGCATCGCCCTCGGTGATCTCTTCGTGGCATGGCGCGCCATTTTTGGTCACGACGGGCGGGATCGGGTTGTCCAGCCCGTGCATGACCTTGTCCAGGATGGTGTCTTCCTCGGCCTCGAACGCGAGCAGCGCCTTCTCACGATTCGAATAGACGCCGGCGACAAGCGGGTAGTCGGTACCGTTGTTGTTGAACATGATGGCAGGCCCGTTGCGCACATAGCTCTGCTTCATCGCCTTGCCGACGTCGTTCAATTCGACGCGCCGGTTGATGTCGATCAGCTCGCCGTGCTGGCGCAGCACGTCGAGAAACTGTCGGAAGTCTTGAAAGGGCATTCTGTGAGGACTTTCTGAGAGTGGTCACAATGGCAGGTGCGAATAGCGAGTGGCGAACAGCGAATAGTTTGACTACTAATCCTTTTCGCCATTCGCTACTCCCTATTCGCCATTCGCCCTCTTCTCACATCACATCACCCATCACAACTTCCCCCTCCGCCGGCGGACGTTCGTAGAATTCCTGCTTCATGCGGCTCGGCAAGCCTTCACGCGCCAGCGTTTCCTCGAACTCCTTGCGGATCGCCGGGTCTTCCTGGTGATATCCGATGGCGCTGCCGCCCTTACTGAGTTCGATGGCGCCATAATCCATAAGCTGCTCGCCCGGCACGCCAGGCTTGCGCGCGCGCTGATTGTTCGGACCATGCCAGGCGGAGATGCGCAGGCCCTCTTTGCCGATGCCGAAATGCTGATGATACCAGTCGCCGCTCATCGGCGCGGCGGACACGAGCCCGACCGGCTCGTAATCCTGGCGCTTGATGAACTCGGCCTTGCCGTTCTGCCACGGCGTGGTGCCGAGCGCCTCGGGCCATGTATAGGTGTAGCCCTTGCCCTTGACGCAAACGAGAACTGCCGCGGAGGCGTGCTTGTGCGCCTTGGAATAGCGGCCGGTCTCATGCTGGCCGATCCACAGATAGAAGCGGTTGCGCGCCATGGCCGGCTCGACCCGGCGGTAGCCGGGCGAGCGGCGGTTATCGAGCGGCAGGTCGCAATTGACGATGTCGGGGATAAGATTGGTGCGCCGCATGGCAAGCCCGCGGATCGGATCAGGTTCGAGATCGTCCTTCGGCTTGAAGAAATCCTCAGCGCCGGAAAACCGCTCGCTGAATGTGTACGGACACTCGAACACGAAATCGAGGTTGTCGACCACGTTCATGACGTTCGGCGCCGTCGTGCCGCACAACAGCAGCGCCGGCGCACTGCCGGCATTGATGATGCGATGATAGGCGTTGAGCGGAACGGCGAACAACGAGCCCTTCTGCCACTCGAACACATGGCGCTTCCTCTGCCCTTCCTGCCAGACTTCGGTGGTGCCGCGGCCTTCGACCACGAGCACGACTTTCTCGTAAAGGTGCCGCTCGACATTGAGCGCGCCGGCGCCCGGCACTTCGACCACGTACATGCCCCACAGGCCCTCGGTGCCGAAAAGCTGGATGAAGGAGCCGCGGCCGCCGAGCCGCTTCCACGGCACCAGCGGCAGATCCTGCACCTTGCGTACGCCAATGCCGCGGTAGCACGGCACGCCTTCGGCCTCCATGAAGCGGTCATAAGGCAGCGGCTGGCGTAGGAATTTGCCAAAGCCCGCGTTCTCGCCCGCTTTGGGCTCATGCCAGTGGACCATATCGGGCGTGTCATGCATGGGTCGATCTCCACGTACTGTTCCGGCGAGCGGATTTGTTCTCTCTCAATAGTCTAGCAGAACAGCCTGCATTGCAGTCCAATTGAACCTGGCCGACGCTGGCACGACATAACAGCGAACAGGTTGTGCTGTCACCTTGTGGCGGCACAATGCTCACGGCCACCGCGGGCGGCGGCCCGATGATGCTGATCATCCCCGGCTCCGGCCCGACCGACCGCGTCGACAAACGCGGCATGTTCGGCAGCCGCGCCGCGGTGGCCGATGGTAACGTGGTCACTATTGACGACTACGTTACCGACATCGAATCCTGGATCGCATCAGCGTTTTCTCCTACGATCCGGCGAAACTGATCGCGGCAGTTAAGAAACGGGTGCTGATTCTTCAGGGCAAGCGGGACATACCTCAAGCTGGCCGCGCCGTCCGCCAAGCTTGTGCTGCTCGACAACACGAATCACGTGCTGAAAACCGTCACGTCCGATGACCGGCGCGCGAACGGGGCAACTTATGCCGATCCGCGATTGCCTTTGGCGCCGGCAGTGGTTGACGCCGTCGCCGGTTTCGTCGACAGCGCAACGAAGAAACCTTAGCCTATTGCTTCTTCGCCAATAGCTTCTTCAGCGCGTCCCGCAAGGCAGGCGGAGTCGCCGCCAAGCGGGCGATCGCCTGCCGCGCCGCATCGCCACCGACCGGGCTGACATCGACCTTGAGCTTCGCGGCATCGGCCAGATAGTCCGGGTCCTTGTGGACGGCAACGAAGGCCGACTCCAGCGCCTTGGCGCGCGCCGGCGGCACGCCGGGCGGCGCCGCGAACGGCCGCGACAAGAGATACGGCAATTCCGCGAGTTCGATCAGGGCGCGCGAGCGCGCATCAGGGGCAAGTTCGCGTGCCGTCGGCACGTCGGCAAGATCCGGCAGCCGCGTGGCGCGTCCGAATTGCAGCAGCACCCGCATGTCGCTGTTGGGCGCGAGCCACTGCGCGTGTGCCGAGCGCACCGACGACAGGCCGACGGTGCGGCCCTCGACTTCGTTCTGATCGATGGCGAGAAACAGCACGCCGCTGTCGCGATAGCCGGCAATCAGTTTGATATGCAGGCCGAGCAGTTCGCGCAGCAGGATCGGGATGTCGTCGCTGGTCGAGCCTTCCGCGGTGCCGCCCAAGACCATCGGCGGGCCGCCCGGCCGGCGCGCGTCGGCGATCGATTTGACCGGCGCATCTTTGCGCAGCATCAGCACATAGGCGTCGTTGGCGTAGCTCGACGACGAGCCAAGCCAGCTGAACTTCTTCGGATCGAACTGCACGTTCCGATCGCCGCCGAGCAGCGCAACCAGCGCCATGTCGCGAGCGAACAGCCCGAAGGTCGAGCCATCCTTTGGGGCGACCGTGTAAATGTAATTCGCCGCTCGCAGGCTACCGGCCCCCGGCATGTTCTGCACCACGACATTCGGGTTGCCGGGAATATATTTGCCGATGTGGCGGGCCAAGAGCCGGGCATAGATGTCGTAGCCGCCGCCGGGTCCGAACCCGACCACGAGGTCCACCTGTTTGCCGCGATAGAAGTCGGCGACCTCGTCGGCACGCGCGGCCGGAAGCGCCAAGACCAGAACGAATAGGACCAGGGCGAACGAGGACGCGAAAGTAAAAGCGCCGCCCGCGACGCGCGCGCGCAAATCCATGGCCTTCCCTCGTACGGATGGCCTCACGGCCTCTCCTACCCTTTATGACCGACGCAGTTACGCCGCGCCGCGGGGCACGAGGCATCATACAGCAGGATCAGCGGAGGATTTCCAGCGCGGCAGGCGAAGGCAGGCGATGCCCCCGGTCAGTAGTGCCAGCTCAGTTTGCCGTAAAAGGTGCGCGGATCGCCGACAAAGCCGCCGGCGCTTTGGGCAACCGTGAAATACTCGACGTTTGTGATGTTCTTCACGCCGACCTGGGCGTCCCAGTGCGCGCCGTAATAGCCGAACATCGCGTCGATGACGGTTGAATCGGGGATCCAGGCGGTATCGGCGGTGCTGGCGTAAGTTTTGCTGTTGTAGGACAGGCCGGCACCGACACGGAAGCCGCGCACGCCCGCGATGGCGAAATCGTAGGTCGTCCAAACATTGAAGATGTATCGCGGCACGCCAACCGGCGTGTTCCCAACCTGCGACGGCGTTAACGGCACCGCCGTCAGCACCGCCTTCTGGGCGATCGCATTGGCCAGAATCTTCCACTCCGGCGTGACCGTGACTTGCAGATCGGCGTCGACGCCGCGAGACGTCTGGGCGTTGAACGCGATGGTGTTCGTCGTGGTGTTTTCGGTGAACACGTTGTTGCGGAAAATTTCGAATGCCGCCGGCGTAAAGACGATGCGTCCGTCCGGCGTCGAGAATTTGATGCCGGCTTCGTATTCGAGCCCGGATTCAGGCGCGACCACACCCGTCTGGGTCGCTTCCGAGTTGAAGTTTGTCAGATAGCTTTTCGACGCGCCGACAAAAGGCGCCACCCCCGGGAGAATTTTGTAGAGCGTGCCGACGCTCCAGCTGGTCGGCGTATCGATTTCGGTATCGACCATTCCGGGCTCGAGCGGACTGCCATTCGGCGCAATGCGGCCTGGAACGAAGGCGAGCGGCGTCAATTGCTCGTACCAGTGCTCCTGCCGAACGCCGAGCCGCACCTTCCATTGATCGGTGACGTCGATCTGGTCGGTAGCATACGTACTGAGATAGAGCGCCTGCAGGTCGTCGACCATGCCGCTGTGCTTGGCATCGCGCAGGAAGGTGAGCCCCGCCGTCGAGGTCTCGGGGATGACCGGCGCGAAAATGTTGGCGATGTTCGGCAGGTCGGCCGTCGCCCTATTGTCATCGATACGTTGCCATTCGACCTGCGCCCCTGTCAGCAGCGTATGGCCGATGCCGCCGGTGCGGAATTTCCACACCGGTTCGAACTGATAGGTAAAATCCTGATCGTGGTCGGTCTGTTCGCGCAATTGCCGGGCCTGCTGCTGCCAGAAGCCGCCGACCAGCGCAATCGTTCCGCCGCCGGAGTTGCGCAGGATGTCGACATCGCGGTGCATGTACGACAAGCGGTTGTTGATCGTGAGATAGTCCGCGATCCACCAGGAATCCGTCAGTGTCGGCCGCTCGAAATCCTGGTTGCCCTTGCTGAATGGCGTTGAATATTTGGCGGTGCTCGGCACGCCGGTCAGCGGCGTGCCGGCAAGGCCCGCACCGTTGAAATAGACGATGCCGTAGCTGTCGGGCGTGCGTTCGAGGTGGCGCAGATCGAGCGCAAACGTGGTGACGTGGTTGTCGTGAGTCCAGCTCAGCACCGGGCGGACTTCGTAATCCGCGCTCTTGAGATCGCGGAAACCGTCGGAATGCTGGAACAACCCGTCGACGCGGTAAGCCAGTCCCGGCACCGTGGTCGGCCCGGTGGCGAAGACACTCGTGGTCCAGGAGCCGAATGAGCCGATCTGCTGGCTGATGCCGTAGCCCGGCACCGCCGACGGCATGAAATGGATGATGTCGATGCTGCCGCCCGGCGTGCTGCTGCCGAACAGCGCCGAGCCCGGGCCCTTGAGCACTTCGATGCGTTGCACGCCGTTCATCGAGTGCGGAAAGCCGTTGGACTGATCGCCATCGGGAAACTGGTCGCTGAAGATGCGGGCGTCCATGCCGCGAATGGTGAAGCGGTCGAAGAAGCCGTAGGTCGACGTGCCGCCGATATTGATGCCGCTGATATCGCGAACCGCATCGCTCAGATTGGTGCCGCCCTGCTCGGTGACCACCGACCGCGGCACGACGACGACGCTCTGCGGCAGGTCGGCTAGCTTGGTGCCGGTCTTATCCGACGCTGCAGCCTGCTCGAGCGGCGCGGTTGAATTGGCATTGCCGCCTGGGCCACTGCCCTGTGCCGCGACGGACGAGCCAGCCGGAGCTGCGGTTGTCGCCGTGCGCGCTCCAGCGTGGCGGCGGCTTCTGCCGGCGGCGCGCTTGGCCTTAGGCGCTGAGACGACAATCTCGGGCATTGGCGTTCCAGCGCTCGGTGTCGATGGCGCCGGCGCGGCGGATGGTGTGCTCTGTTGGGCAGGCTGCGTCGCTTGCGGTGTCGACGGCGCAGCTTGCGGCGTGGACGGAGCGGCCTGAGGACCACTCTGCGGCGCCGGCGGCGTGCTCTGTTGCGCCGGCGGTGAACTCTGCTGGGCGCGCGGCGATGCTGTCGCCATCAGTCCAAGCACAAGAGCGATCGTCGTGGCCACCGTGTTGCGGCTGAGACCATTCTGGCGTCGAGAACAGAGCCTCGATCTGTTTTGCATTGCGGCCCCCCGACCACTTTAGAACGATACAAAAGTATAGTTCTATCAATAACTTATAGGCGAATGAGTATTACCGCGCAAGAATAAAAAGTCATTGTGCAGTATAAAGGAATTAGAATAATTCGAATGCACGTATTTGGGCTAGTTTATACTCGTTCCAAATCATCCAATATCCTTGCTTGCTTCATAGTTGGTGGCCCTCGCGAATCTGCCGAAGTGCCGCTGTCGGCGATCGGGCTGGGCCGAACACGCGCCGATCCATGCGCCGGAATTGTCCACATGCGATGAGGCTCGTTCGCGCTCACCCGCTACCTTGCCAAGGACTGATACAGCGCATTGGGGGACTTGCGCGGGTATGCACTTTTATTGACATCATCATACCCGCGGCACAGACTGCAGCGGCGCTAAAGGACGGTGATCTCGACCGGAAACGGTTTCGCACGCGCGGCTTTGGGGGTGTTCATGGCGCTGCGGGAATTCGCGGCGGCGATCATTCTGTTGTGTCTTGCATGTTCGGACGCCTGGTCCCAACCCACGCCCGAACCGCAGTTGCAACAAGGGTCGGCCAACAGTCCATCGAGCACTGCCGTTCCTCTGCCGGCAATCCAGGTCACTGCACCCAAACACGCAAAGCGGACACCCAAACGGAAGCAAGCGCCTCGCCGGGCCTCGCCGGCACAACCGACAACGCCGGCATCCACGACGGCAAGCTCATCCACAAACGTGGCGGGCGGCGCTACGGCGCCGCCGACGATGGCGAACCAGATGACGATATCCGGGCGCGAGCTTAGCGAACGCGCGGTGACGCAGCCCGGCCAGATTCTTGAGGCCGCGCCCGGCCTGGCGGTGATCTCACATGCCGATGGCGGCAAGGCCAATCAGTATTACCTGCGCGGCTACAATCTCGACCACGGAACCGATTTCGCGGTGTTCGTCGATGACATGCCGATCAACCTGCCGACGCACGCTCACGGCCAGGGCTATGCCGATCTGAATTGGCTGATGCCTGAAACAATCAATAGCCTCAACATCCGCAAGGGTCCCTATTTCGCCGACGTGGGCGACTTCGCCAATGCCGGCTCGCTGTTTCTCAATCTGCGGGACAGTGTCGACAAGACCATAGCGTCGGTGACGGCGGGCAGCTTCGACTACGAACGATATTTCGCGATGGGATCGACCAAGCTTGGTGGCGGCTCATTGCTCTACGCCGGGGAGTCGAATTTTTATAACGGTCCCTGGGACACGCCCGATCACATGCACAAGTATTCGGGCCTGTTGCGCTACAGCCAAGGAAGCGCGACCGACGGCTTCTCCGCCAGCGCGATGGCCTATTCCAACACGTGGACGACGACCGAACAGGAACCGCTGCGCGCAATTCAGTCTGGCCTGATCGGACTTTACGGCGAAATCGATCCGACTGACGGTGGTGATACCAGCCGCTATTCGCTGTCGGCGCGGATGGCTCAGTCCGATGACTCGGGTTCCTGGAAGGCCAACGCTTATGTCGTCAAGTACGAGATGGACCTGTTCAACGACTTTACGTGGTTTCTGACCAATCCAATCGCCGGTGACCAGTTTCAGCAGCACGATGACCGCGTCTATGGCGGCGGCGGGATTTCCCGGACATTCAATGGGTCGTTGTTCGGGCGCCCCACGGAAACGGTTGTTGGATTTCAGACCCGTTTCGACAATATCAACCTCGCGTTGAACAATACAGTCGCGCAGCAATTCTTGTCGGCAACCCTCTTGGACCACGTGAATGAAGCCAACGCCGGCATCTATGCCGAACACACGGTCCATTGGACGAGCTGGCTGGCCACGACGCTCGGCTGGCGCGGCGACTACTACAACGCCTCCGTCAATTCGATCCTGCAACCGGCCAATTCAGGAAAAGATAGCGCCGCGATCGGCAGTCCGAAACTGCGGATCGTGTTCGGCCCTTTCTACAAGACCGAAATCTTCATTGGCGCCGGCATGGGCTATCACAGCAACGACGCCCGCAGCACGGTCATTACCGAAGTGCCTGGCGATCCGACGACGCCGGAAAACGCTTCTCCATTCCTGGTTCGCTCCCGCGGTGCGGAAATTGGCATTCGAACGAAAATGCTGCCCGGCCTCGACAGTTCGGTGAGCCTTTTCACCCTCCATCAGGATTCGGAGCTGTTCTTTGATGGCGATACCGGCGAGACCGTTGCGGGGCTGCCAAGCCAGCGCACGGGTATCGAATTCACCAACGATTATCGTCTGGCGAACTGGCTGCACATCGATGCCGATCTGGCGCTCACGCGCGCCCGATTTATCGGCTTCGACTATGCGCAAGAGACGACCTATGAGTCACTTGCCGGCTATCCGCAGTCGCAGATCGGCAATGCGCCGGGCAACTATATCTACAACGCACCCTGGATGGTGGCTTCGGCCGGAATCACGGTCGGGGATAAGACCGGCTGGTTCGGCGATTTGCGCTGGCGCTACATCAGTTCGCGCCCGCTGACCGAGGACGGCGCGTTCTGGTCCCCGCCATTGAGTGTCTTCAATGGTCAGGTCGGTTATCGCTTCGACAACGGCTGGCGCATTCAGCTCGATGGTCTCAACCTCCTCAATTCACAAGCGCCCCAGGCCGAGTACGCCTATGGCTCGCTGCTCAAGACTGACAGCCTGTTTGTGATGTGCAATTCTCCGGCACCCCCGCCGAAAGCGGTCTGTCAGAACGGCGTCATGGATTATGCGCTGCATCCGATCGAGCCGCTGGCGGTAAGGCTGACGGTGGCCGCGACGTTCTGAGGTTTCGGGCGTTCGCGAAATCGTCACAATGTGTTCCGCGCGCAACGGCTCAGGCAAATCGCTCTGCTGCCGCTCAAACAGCGATCCACGGCACCGCAGCATGCTATCTTTGGCCCAAGGGGGCCGCCAATGAGGCATTTGCTCACGATCTGTGTTTGGCTGTTGGCGCTCGGTGACTTTGCGGCGTATCCGAAAGCGGCCCGGGCCGCCGACATCCCACTGCCGACCAAGGCACCGCCTCAAGCCCCGGCCTACGATTGGACCGGCTTTTATGTCGGCGTTCATTATGGCTATGCAGCCGGATCATCCCGCTGGTCGGCAATACAGACCGGCGCGGTAGCGCCGCCGCTTTCCGGCTCGCTCGACATGTTCAACGCTTTCGATGCGTTCGCCGGAACGGGCAGTTACTTTCACGGCTTGCAGGCCGGCTACAACTACATGCTGCCGTCGCGCATCGTCGTCGGTGCCGAGGCTGATGTCTCGTTTCCGAGCTTGCTGGGCGGTAGTTCGACGTTCTCGTCGCCATCCAGCGGAACGGCCTCCTACCAGGATCTGGTTGAATTCTCCGGAACGTTGCGCGCTCGGATCGGCTACGCGGCCGGCAAGTGGCTGTTCTACGCGACAGGGGGCTTGGCCTATAGCTACGATCAACTGACCCGCATGCAATTGTCCGGCATGCCGGCAGGCGGCACGGCGTTGCCGGGCACGGTCGACAATCGTTTCATGGTACCGCGTTTCGGCGCGGCGGCCGGCGGCGGCATCGAGCTCGCGCTGACGCCCAAATGGATGGCGCGAGTAGAGTTTCTTTATGCCGATTATGGCTCGCACAACGTCGCATTTCCCGATGCCGCCGAGACCATCAGGTCGAACCTTAATGTTGAAATGCTTCGCGCCGGCCTCGATTACAAGCTAGGCCAGAACGGCATCGATGCCGATTTGTTTGAGAAGGGCCCCGCGCCGCTCGATCTCGGCTGGTTCGCCGTCCATGGGGAAACCACCTTCATCGAGCAATACGTTCCGCCCTTCCACGCGCCGTACCGAGGCGCTAACAGCCTCATTCCCAATCAGGGCCGGGAAGCCGGCGATCTGTCGCTGAGTGCGGGTTTCAAGCTCTGGCAAGGCGCCGAATTCTGGATTGATCCTGAAATCGATCAAGGCTTTGGGGTGAGCAATACTGAGGGCGTCGCCGGCTATGTCAATGGCGCAGCCGCAAAGGTCGGCGCCTCGGTTCCTTATGCGCGCGTGCCTCGCTATTTCGTGCGGCAAACCGTCGACCTCGGCGGCAAGAGCGACAAGGTTGAAGGCGTAGCCAATCAATTTGCCGGCTCGCAGACGGAGAACAGGCTCGTCTTCACCGTCGGCAAGTACGCCGCTACGGACGTCTTCGACAAGAACAAATACGCCACCGATCCTCGCAACGACTTTATGAACTGGGCGCTGGTCGATACCGGGACGTTCGATTATGCGGCGGATGCGTGGGGATATAGCTACGGCGCCGCGGCCGAGTGGTATCAGGGCGACTGGACGGTGCGCGGCGGGCTGTTCGACCTTTCCATCGTTCCCAATAGTCCCGTGCTGGATTCAAGCTTCGATCAATTTCAATGGCTCGGCGAAATCGAACGCCGCTACCAGTTGTGGGGCCATCCCGGCAAGATTGCCGTCACCGGGTTTTTGAGCCGCGGCCGCATGGGCACGTTCGCCGATGCAATTGCGCTGGCGCAAATGACCGGCGGCATCCCCTCAACGGCGGCCGTCCGCCAATATCGCAGCCGACCTGGTCTCTCCGCGAACGTCGAGCAGGAAATCACCTCGGACCTTGGCTTATTCGCCCGCGTCGGGTGGGCTGATGGCAGCGTCGAACCCTACGAATATGCAGACATCGATCGCACTGTGGCGGCCGGACTGCAGCTCAAGGGCACACAGTGGGGCCGGAAGGACGACACAGTCGGCATCGCTGGCATCATCAATGCCATTTCCAAGGAGCACGAAGCTTATCTCAACGCCGGTGGGCTCGGCATCCTCGTGGGCGACGGCATGCTGCCAAATCCTGGCCCCGAGCAGATCATTGAGGCGTACTACAGTTACGCGCTGTCGGCGGCAACGCATATCACGGCCGACTATCAGTTCATCGTCAATCCGGCCTACAACACCGATCGCGGCCCGGCCAGTGTGATTGGCGGGCGGTTCCACTGGCAGTTCTGATGCGGAAGAACAGCCCTCGCGGCCGAGCCCGTTGCTTCCCGCTTTGCCACGTTGTATTGTTGGAGTGGGTTTCACGAACGGCCAGTGATCCGAATGGGCCTGTTCCGCGCATATCGAAAATTCGGCGGCCGATTGGCGCTGATTGCGCTTGCGTTACAGTTTTATCTTTCCTTCGCCCACATTCACCCCGACGACATTTACGGCCCGGTCGGCCGGTCGTTGTTCGCAGCCGAGACTGTCAATCTGCCTGCGGCCGAATCGTTTAGGTCCATCCCCGCCGGCCAGCCGTGGTACAGCAGCGACGCGCTGTGCCCTATCTGCGAGACGATTTACTTCCTCAGCATTTCGGCAGCTCCCGACACGCCGCAAATTCTGCCGCTTTCGTTTATTGTGCGGCGGGCTGAACATTCGGCCATCCGCGCTGCCTTTATCGTGGCACCACGGCGCGCCCCTTTCCAATCTCGCGCCCCGCCAACCCTGTAGCTCCCGCCGCAGGGCACGAGCGTTCGCCTAAGCGCGTCAGTTGGGCGAACAGCGTCTGCTGCTCTTCGACATTTCAGTTCGGCTGACAAGTCGAGAATCGTCATGATGCGCGCGCATTTGGCGCTTGCGCACCCGATTTGGATACAAGACGAGAGATTTACATGCGTGGATTGCTCCTGTTGGTGTTTCTGGTGGGCGTCATCTACTGCCCCATGAATCACGATCAGGTCCTTTCGGTCGGAGAATGGGCCATGACATCGTTTCATCGATGAACTCCATCGTTGCGGGGCACCGCACATTTTTGTTTGAATCGTCGTAGGCTGTCCGTCAGGGGTGTCATGCGCTGGTTCAGGTCATGCAGAAAGTTCGGCGGCCGGTTGGCTCTGTTCGCGCTGGCGATGCAGTTCTATCTGTCGTTTGCTCACATTCATCCTGACGATATCTATGGGCCGGTTGGCGGGTCGTTGTCCGTCGCTGAAGCGGTCAATTTGCCTGCGCCGGAGTCGCTCAAGTCCATTCCGGTGGGTCAGCCTTGGTACAGCGGCGACGCGCTGTGCCCGATTTGCGAGACTATCTATTTTCTCAGCAATTCCTTCACGCCTGATGCTCCGGCAGTCCTGCCGCTGACATTCTCGTCTCGGCCTGCCGAGCACGCGGTCGCGCCTGCGGCATTTGTAGTCGCACGGCGGCGCGCCCCCTTCCAGTCCCGCGCCCCACCCACCGCCTGACCCTTCGCGATCGTTGCTGAAATCCGTGGCGTTACCGTGCGTTCGCGCATCGGCCGCCACGAGAGCGCCCGCGGTTGCCTGACAATAAAGCTCCTCCGCTCGCGACAGCACGACCGCACTCTTTGCGGCGCTATGGCGAATTCCGTTCAGAATAATGGGTGGGGACAATGTCTAGTCACGTTCATCGTTTGAGTTTCACGTCTCGCGCGGCACTACTCGCTGGTTGCGCGCTTTTGGGGCTAACCGGTTTTGGCGCCTCTCTGAGAGCGCAGGTGGCGCTTCCCGAGCTTAAAGTCACCAGCGCAAAGCCCAAGCCGAAACCACGTACCGCGCGGCGCCGCGCACCGGCGCCGGCCGTCGCCGCGCGGGCAACGCCAATGTCCCCAGCCACGCCGGTCAATGCGGCGACCGCGAAGAACAACGCATTCGATACCGCGCGCAGCAACCTTTTCACTACGGCCGGCACAACGTCGGACACGCTCAGCCATGACAGCATCCAGGCGCTGCCCCAAGGCACCAATGCACCGGTCGAGAAAATTCTGCTGCAGGCTCCCGGCGTGTCGCAGGATTCGGCGGCAAGCGGTGCGATCCATGTCCGCAACGATCACGCCAACGTGCAATTCCGCATCAACGGCGTCATGTTGCCCGACGGTGTCACCGGCTTCGGCAGCATTCTCGACCCAAGCCTGATCGGCAGCATGTCGCTGATCACCGGCGCGCTGCCGGCGGAATTCGGCATGCGCACTGTGGGCCTCGTCGACATCACCACGCGCAACGACATTTTCAACAATTCCGGCAGCGTCAGCCTTTACGGCGGCAGCCGCGGCACCTTCCACCCGAGCTTCGAGTATGGCGGCACCTTCGGCAACACCTGCCCTGCGACGACGCCGGCCGGCACCAACACTTCCGCGCCGCTCACCACGAAAGCGGTACCGTCGTCGGCCGACTGCTTTCCCGGCGTGCAGTACCTGTTCACCGGCCGCTATCTGCAAACCACGGAGGGCATCGAAAACCCGATCACCAGCCTCAACGCCATTCACGACTTTTCCCAGCAGGCCAAAGGCTTCGCCTACCTGTCGA